>Ga0181535_10007119_pt1 | contig 11341 bp, 9 predicted proteins | sample PEATcosm2014_Bin_44_FD_119774 | JGI IMG/M metagenome (GOLD analysis project Ga0181535, IMG submission 119774) | Peatland microbial communities from MTU Mesocosm Facility, Houghton, MI, USA - PEATcosm2014_Bin17_30_metaG | ecosystem: Environmental > Terrestrial > Soil > Wetlands > Peat | place...
ATCGGTCTTCGGAACCGAGGGTTGGGGGTTCAAATCCCTCCGGGCGTACTTAACGTAAAGTCTGCCGAACACTAGACTTGGTGTTCCTGCCCATCCTGGGCAGCGCGGCTCAGAAACCTTTGGAAAAGTGGTAGTCCTACCACTTTTCTGGAAAGGAGCCGCGAGATGTCCAGGAAACCGGGTCACGTCCCTTCCTACAGACTGCACAAGCCTTCCGGTCAGGCCCGCATCATTATCGACGGGGAACACATCTACCTCGGCCCCTTCGGCTCGCCCGAGAGTCACGAGAAGTACGCCCGCCTGCTGGCCGAGCGCGTCGCCAGCGAGAACGGCGGCAGAGCCCGCGGGAACGGAAAGCCCCGCAGCACAATCCCACCGGGCGTGGCTGCGGATCTTCTGGTCTCCCAGCTCGTGCTGAGGTACGACGACTTCGCCAAGGGTTACTACGTCAACGACAGCGTGCCGGGAAAGGAATGCGTCGAAATCAAGCTGGCGATGCGCCCCCTCCTGCGGCTCTACGGCACCGAGAAGGCTCAGAACTTCGGCCCGCTGGCCCTGAAAGCGGTGCGGCAGAGCATGGTTGATTCCGGCTTGAGCCGGGGCGTGGTGAACCACCGGGTCAACAAGATCAAGCGGCTGTTCAAGTGGGCCGTAAGCGAGGAACTCCTCCCGTCGAGCGTCTACGAGGGGCTGCGCACGGTGGCAGGGCTGCTCTACGGGCGAACCACGGCCAACGAGACCGAGCCGATCAAGCCTATCGAGAAGCGATGGGTGGACGTGGTCCTGCCTTACGTCTCGCCGCCTGTCACCGCGATGATCCAGGTGCATTGGTTAGGGGGCATGCGGGCCTGCGAGGTCGTGCTGATGCGGCCCTGCGACATCGACATGACCGGCGACATCTGGATCTACGAACCGCATCACCACAAGAATCGCTGGCGCAACCATCGGAGATTGATCCCTCTCGGCCCGAAAGCCCAGGCGATCCTTCGTCCGTTCCTTGACCGCCCGGCAACCGGGTACATGTTCAGTCCGCGCGAAAGCGAGGCGGCGAGGAACGCAGAGCGTCGCAGGAACCGGAAGACTCCGGTGACGCCCTCCCAGGCAAGGCGTAAACCGAAGAAGCGTCCGCGGCGAGAGAAACGCGACCGCTACGACACCCACTCGTACCATCGGGCGATCACCTACGGAATCGAGAAGGCGAACAAGTACCGACCTGAACAATCGCCGGAGGTGCCCCACTGGTGTCCACTCCAGATCCGCCATAGCCGGGCGACCGAGGTTCGCAAGGAACACGGTCTCGAAGCGGCGCAGGTGGCGCTGGGCCACAAGAACGCCAACATCACCGAAGTCTATGCCGAACGGAATCTCGATCTGGCGATCCAGATCGCCAAGGAGAGCGGTTGAAATCGGGAAGCAGAAAAATGGGTGTCTGACCACCTCAATAGCCGCGCTTGCGGAGTTCCTCCATCGCCTGTGCCGCTCGCTTGTTCAATGGCCGAGGCTGGCAGGAGGGCGGCGAGGGCTCCTGGCCTTGGAGCCGGTCGATGAACCGCTGGAGCGCTTCCAGGCTGGTGCAGTTGGTTCCGCCGATGCGGATGACCTCCAGACATACCTTCTGTCCGTCCGGCGCGTTGAGCCCCCGTTTGGCCCATCGCCATAGCGTGACCGGGTGAACGCCCTTGCCGGTCGCCGTGGCACCGCGCAGCCGGGGCAACTGCCTGGCCGCTTGGGCCAGGGACAGAACGGTTTCGGACAGGATGTCGATTCCGCAATATGTGGCCATAGCGTTCCGCTACGCTCTCTAAGCTCCGAACGGGTCGGGCAAAGGTTCATCCGGATCGTGGGTAGATCGGTAATCCGGCAACATCTTCCGCAAGCGTTCCGCCGCCTCGTTGGCCTCCTGGTATTTCTTGTCCACCTTCTCGGCATAGCGATGACGTGCAGCCTTGGTAGGCTCCTTGGGCGGCGGGAGGATGGCGTACTCGAAACCGCTGAATATGCCCCCCTTGTTTCGGAGAGCGCTTTTCCTGATCCAGCCAAGATCGACGAGCTCACCGAGCGCAGACCCCACCGTGTTTCGGCTGACGGCCAGGAGCCGGGCCAGCAGGTCCACCGCCCAGATACAGTAGAGATAGGGTTCTGGATGGTCGGTGCCGATATCTGTTTCGCGCGGCTTTTCTGCCAGCCCCAGCCGACGGGCGTGGTCGTAGAGGGCATGCCATACCTTCACCGCATTCGGCGAGGCCCAATCGAACCCCGGCGTCTCGCAGCCGGGGATCAGTTGGAGGCAGGCGGTGGCGTTGAGTTCGGGAAGTCGACCCCGCCCTACTCCACCATGCCCAGCAGACTGGGCATGGTCGCCCTCACCATGCTCGGTGGGGCGTGCATGGTCGGCTACTTGGAGCTGGTCTTGTGGCAGCCTATCGTCTAGCATCGTGTGATGGTCCTTGGTACGCCGTTGTTCCATTGGCTCGTTGTCGTCTGCGTATTAGCGCGTATACGCCGCGTCCGAGTACCTTCAGCATCCACGCAGACATGGACAGACACGTCTTTCGAGCAATTTGTCCGGCGGGCGGTATGCCATTCCGTGCGGCACAACCGCACACCGGACAACATTTTCCCGCAACGCCCGCAAAAACTTGGACCACCTATTGACACGGTTTTCGCGGTGTCGAATTGTCCGGCATGCTTCACCGCCGAGGACGCATCGATACTTACCACTTACCGGGAACGGATTCGCCGGATTCGGGACAATTCGTCACGCCGCCGTTTGCCTCGGCGGCGCTTGCCTTCGTTCCTCAGGCCACCTTCGCCGTGAGCGCCTTGACCGGTCCGATGAACAGGGTAAAATATTGGCAGACACAATGAGGGGCTCCTAGCCTATCCCGGATTCGGGAGTTAGCCTACGGGCGATTCCGGCCGCAAGACCGGTGACGGCGAACATGGATCAAGCTCCTCCCGTTGATTGGCAGACGGGTGCCGCCCGTTGATAGGGCAGACGGGTACAGCAAAAGTCAATGGGGCGCTTTGGCCCCGCCATCCTCGCTGCATGGTGCATGCGAGTCCGGTAGCAGTTCCTCTCAGCACCTGCTGGGGGAGCCGTCCTGATTCTAGGACGTAGTGCTGTTCTAACGGCGGCCAGTCGCACAATCTGAATTTCACCTTCTTGCGGTGGCAATTCTGTAGCTGGCTGATGGTGTTTCCCGTGGCTTCTATCAGCGCCCCCGGCGCTCACGGCGAGTCCCGCCAAGCGCACCCAATTGCCCACGCTCTGGCAGATGAAGCGATCCGTACCGGCGGATCGCTGTCAGAGCAGACGCTCCGCTACCTCGAACGGATCGCGGTCGGTGTCGAAACGTTGCCCGAACGGATCGCACTCGCGCTCGAAACGTTGGCCGCAAACGGCTCGCCGGCCATCCAGCCTGGTAACACGACAGCCAAGGTCCCGCGAAAACGACATTCTCGGGGCGCAAAACGCAAAGACGCCGAGGGAGATCGCAAGATCTACGAGGCGTGGATGACCGACCACTATAAAACGTACGCGGAATGTGGGCGGGAGTTCGGCAGAGATGGGCGATACGTCAGACGTGCCCTCGGCCGGTATCGCAAGTATCTGGAGCGTAACCCGGGGAAAAGCTGACGCCCCCGACCGGCCCCGTTGCTCTTCTGCGCGGCGTAGGCATACTGCGACCGGCGTGGAGAGTCGAACCGGCATCATCGCCCCAATGTGCGCCCCCTCGCGCCGGACAATTTCTCGTCGCGGTAGCCCGTCAATACCGCTTCCCGTTTTTTCCCGATTTTTCTGCGTTCGCGCAACCCTTGCCTATTCAAGGTATTGCGGCTATCCGTCGCCGCCTCTTGTCCCGGACGAATTCGTTTCGGTTTTTGTCCGTCCATGTCTCGGTGGAAACTCGTGTTGGCGTGATTCGTCAGGGAAACGGCGCAAAAAGATGTTGCGAGTAAAAGACGAAAACGAATTGGCGAAGTTGGGGCTTCGGCTCGATCCTGCCGACCCGACGAAGGCGATCCCGCTGGACGGTCCGGCCGCCACCGTCCCGCCGGCCATGTCGGCATCGGCAAGCAGGGCAGTGCCGATCGGGCAGACGGGCGGCGGCCAGCAGACCAACGTGTCGGACGGCCCCATCGCCCTGAGCTTCTTCAGCGGCGCGATGGGGTGGGATCTCGGACTCGAAGCGGCAGGATTTGCCGTGCATCTCGCCGTGGAGATCGACGAGGACGCGAGAGCGACGATCAGGGCGAACCGCCCGCATTTGCCGGTGCTCGACGACATTCTCGACTGCACCGCAGCCAAAGTGCGTGAAGAGGCCGGCATCGGCGACAGAGACATAGTCGTTGTGGCAGGAGGTCCGCCCTGCCAGAGCTACAGCCTAGCCGGCAACCGACAGGGGCTCGACGATCCCCGGGGCGGCCTGCTCCCGACGTTCGTCGATCTCGCGTTGGACTTGCGTCCCCGATACGTCGTGGTGGAGAACGTGCGGGGCCTGTTGCTCGATCGCGCTTTCGACGCGGTTCTCGGGAGGTTCCGGGACGGCGGTTACGTCGTCTCGTGGAACCTATACAACTCCGCAGACTTCGGTGCGGCCCAGTGCCGGGAGCGCGTCATCATCGTCGCCAGCCGGAGCGGCCGCGTGCCCTACCTCGCCCCGACCAATTCGGACAGGCCCGAGGACGGACTCCCGCCGTGGCGCACCTTGAGGGACGCCATCGGCGACATGGCGGGCGTCGAGCATCACGGCGCGCGCTACTCGCGGAAGCGGCTGGAATTGTGGCGGCTCCTCCGGGCCGGCCAGGACGGGCGGCACCTGCGAGACCTGGTGCAGGCAGAGGACGAGGCGATCGGCAGGAACGCGTGTTACTACAAACGCCTCGCCTGGGACAAGCCCGCGCCCACCCTGGTCACGAAGCCCGGTAGTTTCCTCAGCGGTTGTTGCCATCCCGAAGAGGACCGGCCGCTAAGCGTCCCCGAATATAAGCGGGTACAAGGATTTTCGGACGAATGGGTCGTGTGCGGCAGCATCACGAGCCAGTACAAGCAGCTCGGTAACGCCGTGCCGGTGCCGCTCGGCCAAGCGATAGGGCTGACACTCCGCGAACACATGCGTTCAGGGAATTCCGAAGACCCCGTGCCGGGTTTCAAGTACTCGCGACCCGACAGCATGGGCGACCGCGACCGCGGAGGCGATGCAGCCGAAGCCCGAATCGCCGAGGTCGCGCGGGAGAGCGCGGCGGAGACGGACCCCGACGCGGTGGCGACGATCAACGCCAACCGTCCCGGGCTGCCGGTGCTCGGAGACATCCAAGCCTGCGCCGATCCGACCAGCGTGGTCGCCGCCACGGCCGACCAAATCCCCGACGTCGGGGATTTGACGAGGCTGTCCGATGCCGAGCTGTGGGCGAGGATCGAGGCGGAAGGGTCGAACATTCGGCAGATCGAAAAGGAGATTGCCGACCGGGACGGCTACCTGACGGCCGCCCGGTACCGGCGGGGCTTGCTGCTGTTGGAGCTCAAGCGGCGCTGCGTCCACGGCGACTTCGAGGCGGAATGCAAGTCGAGGAAGGTCAAGAGCCAGCGGGCCAGCGAGGACATGCGGATCGCCGAGTATTTCCCGAACGAGGAGGAAGCCGGCAAGGTGTCCGTCCGGCGGGCCCTGGCGATCGTCAAGACGAGGCCGGCAGGCGGCGGCAGCGATCGCCGACCCGTTTCGCCGACGGATGCCGCTTCCGTACGGCCCGAGGAGGGCTGGGCGGACCGGGATTTCGATGGCGATGAGGAGACCGTCGGGAACGCCCGGGAATACGACGACCCGGACGAGGACGGCGCGGACAGCGACCAGGATGCCTCGCCTGACGTGTCCGTCGAGGAGTCCCTGCCGCACGCCACCGATGCCGAGCTGGAAGCGGCCGCCGTCTTCGTCGAGCAGGTCGGCGGGCTGCCGAATGCCGCCAGGGCCCTCGCGATGAAGGGCGTACGGGCCGGCGATAAGGACATGCTGAAGGACGCGCTGAAGGAGATGCTCCGGGGGGCGCAGGTCACCCTGAGCACGGCCGAGATCAGCGAGATCGTGGTCTGCCTATGCGTCACCAAGAAGGGGTTCAAGGCGATAGTGCCGTGACGCTTTTGTTCCAAGGAAGCGCCCTCAATCGGAACCGAGACCTGAAGGACGAAAGCGAAGCTGCCATGAGCCTGTTGATATTGGGCGACGCCTTACGCGTGGTACGGTCCATGCCCAAGGGGTCGGCGAACCAGATTCTCACGTCGCCGCCGTACTACTGGCAGCGCGATTACGGCATGCCCGGCCAGATCGGACGCGAACGGACGGTAGAGGAGTACCTGGAACGCCTGTTGGCCGTGTTCGACGAGGGGCGGCGGGTGCTGACCGAGGACGGGACCTGCTGCGTGAACCTCGGGGACAAGTACCTGGGCGGCTGCCTGCAATTGATCCCGCACCGGTTCGCCACGGGCATGAAGGAGCGGGGGTGGATCGTGCTGAACGACGTGACCTGGCACAAGACCAACTGCAAGCCCGAAAGCGTCCGCTCCAGGTTCGGGTGCGACGCCGAGGCGATCTTCGTGTTCGCCAAGTCGCGGCGGCACTATTTCGACAGGCAGCACGAGCCCTACTCGCCGAGGACCGTCAAGCGGATCAGGCAGTTCCGCGAGCGTAACGAAAAATTCGACGCTTCGCGTCACAAACAGGACAAGGACCGTCCGAGCCAAGCCCCGATGCTGCTCCTGGAGAGGATAGCAAAGAATTTGGTCGTCCCGGGCCAGAGCGCCCACGGGATGCACGTCGCCCGCGCGAACGGCGACAACCGGGACGTATTCGATGGGCAGGGCCGCGGCATCCGCTCGGTGTGGGCCTTGCCGGTCGCGCGATTCCTCGGCGCCCATTTCGCCGTGTGGCCGTTCGAAGTGCCGCGGCGGCTGATCCTGGCCGGGTGCCCGCCGAACGGAACCGTGCTCGACCTGTTCGTGGGCGTGGGCACGTCCGTCGTCGTCGCGGAGGGCCTCGACCGCACGGGCATCGGGATCGACATCAACCCCGCTTACCTGGAGCTGGCGCGACGGAACGTGCTGGACGCGAGGGAGAAGCGGACCAGGGCTATGGAGAAAGCCGCCGGGGCGGGCCGGCGGCGCGACGGCAACCGAGGAGAAGACGGACGGCGGCCCGCCACGGGAACTGCCGACGTCGCCCGGAACGGGGAAATCCCCGGGATATTCGAGGAAATATGACCTACACACGAATCGCCACCGGCGACGCTTTGACCGTGCTGAGGCAGCTCCCGAAATGACCGACAGCCCATGATCGGAACAACGATGAATGACCGCTTACTACAACGACTGCGACAAATTCAACTGCGATTGGTTGCGGAACCTCATGCGCGACGGCTTGATTCCGCCGGGAGAGATAGATGAACGCCCGATACAGGAAGTCTCGGCAGACGACGTGCGAGGGTTCAGCCAGCGGCACTGGTTCGCGGGCGTCGGCGGCTGGGCCTACGCGTTGCGCCTCGCCGGCTGGCCCGACGACCGCCCGGTCGACACCGGCAGCTGCCCGTGCCAGCCTTTCTCGCTGGCAGGGAAGCGGCAAGGCGACAAGGATCCTCGGCACCTGTGGCCCGCATGGTTCCGGCTCCTTCGCGTCTGCCGCCCTGGCACGATCCTTGGCGAACAGGTGCCGGGCGCTATTGGGCACGGCTGGCTCGACGGAGTATTCGGAGACCTGGAGGGAGAAGGTTACGCCTGCGGGGCGGCGGTACTGGGCGCACATAGCGTCGGCGCGCCGCACATCCGGCAGCGGATTTTCTGGGTGGCCCACGCCCCAGGCCAGCGACTGCTGCGGGAGAAGCGGACGGACGCGGCCGGAATCGCGGCAGGCGTGCCTGCAAAGGGACCTCAACCGGATCACCGGGAATACTACGGGCGAAGGATCGGCCCTGAACCCGTCGATGTGCCGGTGGTTGATGCGATTCCCTCGCGCCTGGGACGTAGCGAGCCCGTACTTCAAGGAATGGTGCGAGGTGCAAGAGCTAATCAAAAGGGGCGACTTCACGGCTACGGCAACGCGATCGTGCCGGAGCTGGCGGCGACGTTCGTCAGGGCATTCATGGGAGAAGCACAGATGACGGCAAAGGATAATGGACGCGGCAACCTCTTCCGCGACTACGACCTTGAGCTGCTGGAGGAGTTCGCCAGGAACCAGTACCGCATGGTGCAGAAGGAGGCGCGACCGGACACCTACTGGCTTTTCGAGGAGTGCCTGCGGCAGATGGCGAAGAAGAAAGGGCTCGCGCCCCGCGACCGCCGCGACTACTTGGTCGAGACCTTCGGCTTCGATCCGGAGCGCCTGGAACTGGCCGCGACGATCCGTGACCGACACGACACTACCCTCGGCCTTCAGTGCATGAGCATGGAGGATGCGCTCGGCCGGAACCAAGAGTCCGCGGGGAAGAGCGATTGCGACGGGGCCGCGCCCCGACCGAGGAACGCTGACGACATGAAAACACGACGATACCCGTTCCACCCGGCATGCCTGTTGTTTCCCCGGATGAACGAGGCGGAGCTCCGGGCGCTGGCCGACAACATCAAGGCCCGGGGCCTCGACCACGACGTCATCCTCCACGAGGGGAAGATCCTCGACGGGCGGAACCGGTACCTCGCCTGCGAGATCGCCGGGGTAGAGCCGACGTTCGTCGAGTGGCAGGGCAAGGGAAGCCCGCTCGAATGGGTCGTCGGCGAGAACCTCCTCCGTCGCCACATGAGCTCCTCCCAGCGGGCCGTCGTCGCCCTCGGGCTCCTACCGCTGCTGGAGGAGGAGGCGAAAGAGCGGCAACGCTTGAGCCCGGGTCGGGGCAAAAAGGTAGGGAAAGAATGCCCTACCTTTTCGCCCGACGGCAAGGCGAGCGAGATCGCCGCCCGGCTGACGAAGACGAACGAGAACTACGTCAAGGCGGCGAAGGCGATCCAGGCCGCCGCGCCCGAGCTCGTCGAGCGGATCCGCGACGGCAGGATCAACATCCCCGAGGCGAGGCAACTCGCCCGCGCGTCGCACTCGATTCGGGGGAAGGTCCTCGGCGCCCTCGACAACGGCGGGGCGAAAAAGAAGGTGTCGCGCCTGATACGGGAGGCGATCGTCGCCGACCGCAAGGCTTCCGCACGCCGTTACGCCGACAGGAACGGCGCGGACGACGACCAGAACATCTTGCACGGCGACATGGGGCTTCTTTGGGAGCGGCTGAAGGACGAGTCGGTGAAGATGTTCCTCAGCGACCCGCCGTACGCCCAGCCCGAACTGTACGGTCGGCTGGCGGAACTGGCGGCGGCGAAGCTTGCGCCGGGAGGTCTCTGCCTCGCCTATTGCGAGCCGGGGTGCTTGATCGAAGTGACCGACGAGATGCGGAAGTACTTGGACTATTGGTGGTGCCTCGGGGTGTCCCACACCGGGATGCCCCGCTACGTCAACGACCGCCACATACAGAACAAATGGAAGCCGATCGTGGCGTTCGGGCGGGCGCCCGTCCCGCTGCCGCCCGAGTGGCTGGGGGATTTCCTCGAAGGCGGCGGCAGGGACAAGACGCATCACCGTTGGGGACAGCCGGTGAGCGAGGCACGCTACTTCATCACCCGCCTCACGGAAGCCGGGGATCTCGTCGTCGATCCGTTTGTCGGCGGCGGGACGATCCCGTTGGCGTGCAATATCCTGGGGCGACGTTGGCTGGCCACGGAGGTCGACGCAGAGACCGTCGCCGTCGCGAGGAAAAGGCTGGCGGACATGGGGAAACGGTTGTCGGACCAGAGAGCCGTCGCCTCGGGGCACGGGGAAGACGGCTCATTGGACGGCACTGACGGCACGAACCACGAACCGGCTTGAACCGTTGACTCGGAAAACGCAGGGGACGAGATCATGATCGACCGGAACGCCTTCGATCCCGCCGCCGCGGGCCGCACGCAGGCCGAAACAGACACGACGCTGCGCTGCCCGAAGTGCGGCAGAGCGGTCACTTCCGTCCTGTGCGGCCACTGCGGCAGCCGGCTGTCTGCCGAACAGGCGGATCTTTACGCCGCCGTAGTCAAGAAGATACTCAAGACGGGTGGCGACCGCACGGACGCGACTAACAAGGGGGGCGTTCCCGGCGAGGACGGGCAAACGGACCTGCCCGGCGACAGGGACGGCGGCGGCGCGGCCATGCCCCGGCGGTCGTTCGACCTGCGCGACGGGACGGCCGCCCGGACTGCTGGCGACGACGACAGGACCGCCGAACCGCCCGGGTCCGACGAATTCTACAGCCCGCCGTGGCTGGTCGAGGCCGTCCGGCAGGTCATGGGCGCCATCGACCTCGATCCGGCCAGCTCGCTCGCAGCCAACGAGACCGTTCGGGCGGCCAAGATTTATACGCGAGAGACGAACGGGCTGGAAAACCCCTGGGCACGACGCGTCTTCCTCAATCCTCCCTTCAGTATCGGCCTGCGACCGTGGGTGGAAAAGCTGGAAGCGGAGATCCGGGCGGGACGGGTGGAACAGGCGTTCGTGATCGGGCCGACGGAAATGCTGGCTCACCTGTGCAATCCGTGGTTCCGCGTCCTCGTCGCCGGCTCCCTTCTTCTGCCGCACAAGCGGATCGAGTTCCTGAAGCCCGACACGGGCCGGTGGACGGGGCCGCGATTCGGGACGTTCGCCGCCTACTGCGGCGGCGAACAGGACCGCTTCGTCAGCGTCTTCGGCGACAAGGGGAGGATCCTGCAACCCGTCGCCTCGGCGCACGAACAGGACGACTCGCCGGACGGCCCTGCCGGCACGAACCGTGAATCAACTTGAATCATCAGGACGGAAAATCGTAGGGTGGCGAAACGGGGACAAGAACCACGGAAAACCGTAGCAAAAAGGAGGAGGACTGAAATGAAGACTATCGAGGATCGCGCCCGCGCGGCGTACTTCCGGCGGTTCGGGCCTGATGCCGACATCCCGAGCGTCAGCGTGGACGAAACCGAAGGAGTCGTAGAACTCTACAACGTCAACGGCGTGCTGGGAGCCTATCGCATCACAGACGACGGTCTGCGGTGGGACGAGAGGCTGGCAAAGAGGTTGCAGCGGGAGCGAGAACGGCTGCATCAGAAGAGAAAGGAGAAGGAACAATGAGCGTTCGAGACAGGATACGATCGCTGACGTTCCATGACGGCAAAGCCTACTGGGACGGATGTTTTAACGAGATCCTCGAACAATGGACCGTCAGGTTCCGGCTGGAACTGCACGGTGACCGGACGCGGTACGGCGGCGTCATGACCGGCATCTGCAACGACCCGGTATCGGCCCTGGCATGG
>Ga0181535_10007120_pt1 | contig 11341 bp, 12 predicted proteins | sample PEATcosm2014_Bin_44_FD_119774 | JGI IMG/M metagenome (GOLD analysis project Ga0181535, IMG submission 119774) | Peatland microbial communities from MTU Mesocosm Facility, Houghton, MI, USA - PEATcosm2014_Bin17_30_metaG | ecosystem: Environmental > Terrestrial > Soil > Wetlands > Peat | place...
AACCGATTGCGGAGTGGATTTTGTATTCACAGGCGTAGTATATTCCCAACACATATATTAACGCAACAAAAAAGGGCCGGGAATTGAATATTTAAGAAATCCGTCTCACACCCTCGGAACGATCCGTCTCAATTTAGTCATTGCGACGAAATACGCCAAAGAGTATATTGCCGTGAAAACGCAAACAGAATGTTTTGGTTTGAATTCAAAGCCCGAAAGAGCACGCAAGCCGCGGCATTTCTTCTGAAACTCTGCAACGGCAAGAAGGACAAATATTTGCTCCTCAAGATGATTTATCTGGCCGACAGAGCTGCTCTTGAGCGGTGGAACGTTTCCATCACGGGGGATGAGCCATATTCGATGGAATATGGGCCGGTCCCCAGCAATATCTACGACCTGACAAAAGGCGGAATCCGTCATGGCAGCGAATGGCAGAAGGCGATTGAAACAGTGAAGCGTGAAAGCCTTGTCCTCAAATCAGACCCAGGCACGGATGAGCTTTCAGAGGATGAAATGGCGCTTCTGCGCGAAACCTTCCAAAAATATAAGGATTTCACCTTCTTTGAAATGAAGGATTTGTGCCACGATCTTCCAGAATATGACAAAAATGTCGGGAGCAGCTCCAGGCCAATATCCATTTCCACCATGTTCAAAACGCTGGGCAGGTCGGAACAACTGCCGGAAGTTGCGGATTCAATTCTTGAAATGCAGAGACTGAAAACAATTTTTGGGGAATGATCCCGGGCACCGTATTCCAAGTCACGGGAACGGGCAATCATCTAAGAATTGTTCTTTCACATCCGCTGGAGGGCCGCGTGTTGACATGCAACCTGACGGATGCCCAAAAATGCCCTCGCTCTCCGTGCCGTTGTGATCCGTCAAATCATGAATGGATCACCAAACCCAGCGGAATTCCATTTGAATATCTTGTCACCCTGCCTTGTTCCGGTTTCGAACCCGCAATTCAACGCGGCGCCATTCGCGTCTCTGAAACCCCCTTCCCGCAATCCAAGTTAATCATAATTTGCCAGGCGATTCTGGAAACCCACGGCCGTTTCTGAAAGTTTTAAGCGCTACCTGAGACAGTGACAATTGTGGTGGCCCGGCGCGCCCGCCAAAATAAACTGGCCAACGCCCCAACGGCGATTATCATCCATCGCATGATGAGTTCGCCTAACACTATCACGAACAACACAGCCGTTATTCAGTGGGTCAAGGATATGACCGCCTTATGCCAGCCGGACAAAGTCGTCTGGTGCGATGGCAGCGAAGAGGAGAAAAAACAACTGACCGATGACGCCATCAAACAGGGCGTCTTGCTCAAGCTTAACCAGAAAAAACTTCCCGGCTGCTACTATCACCGTTCCAAGCCGGGAGATGTCGCCCGCAGCGAAGACCGCACTTTCATTTGCACTTCCGTCCGCGAAGACGCCGGCCCCACCAATAACTGGGCCGACCCCAAGGAAATGTATGCCAAACTCCACGACCTCTGCCGTGGCGGCATGCGCGGTCACACTCTCTACGTCATCCCCTACCTCATGGGGCCGCCCGGCTCTTCCTTGAGCAAAGTCGGCATCGAGCTGACCGATTCAATTTACGTCGTCCTCAGTATGCGCATCATGACCCGCATGGGCCTCGTCGCTTACAAACACTTGGGCGATGGCGCCGATTTCAACCGCGGCCTGCACTGCACCCTGGAAGCGGACGCTGCCCGCCGCTACATCGTCCATTTCCCGGAGGACAACGCCATCATCTCCACCGGTTCCAATTACGGAGGCAACGTCCTTCTCGGCAAAAAATGCCTCGCCCTCCGCATCGGCTCATGGCTCGCCCGCAAGGAAGGCTGGCTCGCCGAGCACATGCTCATCCTTTGCGCCGAATCCCCGTCCGGCGAAAAAACCTTCGTTTGCGGCGCATTCCCCAGTGCCTGTGGCAAAACTAATTTCGCCATGCTCGTCCCCCCGCCTCATTTCAAAGGCTGGAAAATCAGCACCGTCGGCGACGATATCGCCTGGATGAAACCCGGCCCCGACGGAAGGCTCCACGCCATCAATCCCGAAGCCGGATATTTCGGCGTCGCCCCCGGCACCAGCGCCGAGACGAATCCCAACGCCATGGCCGCCATTTCCCATGACACCATTTACACCAACGTCGCCCTCACCCCTGATCTGGATGTCTGGTGGGAAGGCAAGACCAAGGTCCCGCCGCCCAATCTGACCGACTGGAAAGGCCAGCCGTGGACTCCTGGCAGCAAGGAACCCGCCGCCCATCCCAACAGCCGCTTTGCCGCGCCCGTCGCCAACAACCCCGTCTGCGCCCCCGAGGTCAACGACCCCAACGGCGTGCCGGTCAGCGCGATTGTTTTTGGCGGACGCCGCGCCACGACCATGCCCCTCATTTACCAGACTTTCAACTGGACCCACGGCGTCTTCGCCGGTGCCATGCTGAGTTCCGAGACAACGGCCGCCGCCATCGGCGCCGTCGGCAAAATCCGCCGCGACCCCATGGCCATGCTCCCCTTCTGCGGTTACAACATGGGCCAGTATTTCCGGCATTGGCTGCATGTTCGCCGTTCCCTCTCCAATCCCCCGCGCATCTTCCACGTCAACTGGTTCCGCCGCGACGAACAGGGTGAATTCCTCTGGCCCGGCTTCGGCGAAAATATGCGCGTCCTCAAATGGATCATCGACCGCGCCCACGACCGCGCCGAGGCCTGCGAAACTGCCTTGGGCTGGATGCCCGGCCCCCGTGATTTCGATCTCGAAGGCATGAAGAATTTCGACGCCGAAAAATTGGCCAAAGTCCAAGCCATCAACATCGATGAGTGGCGCCGTGAAATCCTCAGCCAGGCCGAACTCTGCTTCGACCTCCGCGCGGATTTCCCCGGCGAATTGTCCGCCCAGCGCGAATTGCTGGCCGCCCGCCTCTAAAACAGCCGCGGCGCCTCGGTAAGCACCGCCTCGTGCATGAACAGCGACACCCACTCCTTGGCGGAGGTAAGGTCGCCAGCCGAGGCGCTGTGCAGCCTGTAACTGTAAGGCGCAACCCGGATCAATAGTGACCGCCCAAAAGCGGCCACGATTCGCGGTTGCGGTTTCAATACTGCCGATGATTGTCTTTTAATCATGCCCGCAGTATGACCGCCCCCCCTGGACAAATACTGTCCGTGTGAAAAAAAATAACCAGAATTTTCCGGCCCGCAAACGCGCCCTCAAACCGGACGGTCTGATTCGGCCCGCCGGGCCATCAGCCACAGAACGTCGGATAGACGGTTCAAAAATACGATGATTTCCGTGTTTTCCAGTTGATGATTCTCTTGCAAGGCGCAGACGCGCCGCTCGGCGCGGCGGCAAACGGTGCGCGCAAAATCAAGCGCAGCCGAACCGGGATTCGCGCCCGGAGTGGACCATCCCTTGAATGATACATTTTGCGCCTCTATCTCGCGCACGATGGCGTCGAGCTTCTCCGTCAACGCAGGCGTCGCCACCGCATATCCATCTTTGGCATAGCGCGGCAAATCTTCAACTTGCGTGGCCAATTCGCCCATGACGGTGATGAGATTTTTCTGGATTGCCAACAGCCGCTCCTGCCAGAAAGACCCTTGGGCGGCGGCCCGGGCCAAACCGATGGCGGTGTTCAATTCGTCCACTGTCCCGTAGGCTTCAACACGGGGATGGCATTTGGAAACGCGCCGGTTGTACATTAGCCCGGTGCTTCCGTTGTCTCCCGTTTTGGTGGCTATGCTCATATCGTCGGGGATTTTTAATGTTTCAGCGGCAAGATGCGAGCGCGAACTTGGGGTTGGCGGACAATTTATTGACGCCGACTGTGTTCTTGTCTATCGTCACAAGAAACGGAGTCATGAATTTTAAACTGATTTTCAAAACATTGTTGATCATCGCCCTGCTCGCCTTGCTCGTCGTCATGGGCATGAACAACCGCCAGACTGCGGTGTTGAACATGCCGCCTCTTCTTCCCAAGCCGCAGCATCAACCGGCCGCGCTGATGTATTTCGCCTTCTTCGGCGTTGGCTTCCTCTCCGGCACGTTGCTGATGGCTGGGGGCAAAAAAGGCGGAAGCGGCAAATCAAAAGTCCAGACTTGATCCCCTTGGTTGCTCAAAACCGGTCCGCAGCCCGTTTGTAAGCCAGCAGCCCGTCGGTAATCGCCTGGGCCATCCGCTTGCGGAATGCCGAATCGTATATGTTCTTGGCATCTGCCGGATTGCTCATGAATCCGCCCTCTATCAAAACCGCCGGCACGGTGGCTTCGCGCAACACCTCAAACCGGGCGCGCTTCACCCCCCGATCCTGCAACGTAGTGTGAGCCGTGATCGATTTCTGCAATTCGTAAGCGAGGAAGGCGTTTTGCTCGTCGTGGGCGTTGCCCGCCATGTGCAGAAAGGGAGCTTTGCCCCCACCCTCATCGCTCGAATTCATCCCCGCAGGCGCCAGGCAATAAACCGACACGCCGCGCACGTCGTGTCCGGCGGAATTATAGTGCAGACTGACAAACAGATCCGCGTCCGCCCTTTTGGCGATGAGCGGGCGGGCGGGCAGGTCGATCAATGTGTCGTTCTTTCTGGTCAAAACCACGTTTATTCCGTTGTTTTTCAACAGGACCGCCACTTCCTGGGCAAGCAAAAGCGCGTAGTCTTTCTCAAATCTGTGCCCGTCGATTTCGCCCTTGTCCTTGCCGCCGTGTCCGGGGTCAAGACAGATCTTTTGCAGGCGGCCTTCCCCTTTTTTCGGGAATAAAATGGCTCCAATCGTTGTCCCGGCATCGACGGCCGAAATAAGCGCTCCGCCGCCGTGGTTGACCACGGGCAGGGAAAGCCAGACCGTGACGCCGGAAATCTCCGTGCGCCGCGAACCGACGGTCAAGTCGATGCGGGAGGAGGCGCCAACCAATGTGATGGTGCCGGAACTTCTGTTCCATTTTCCACTGAGACCCTCAGCCGCCGCCCACTCATCGACCCGCACGTAATCGCTGCCTGAGATTTGGATCCGGCCGAGGCGTTGCGTACTGACGCGCGCATCGGCGGCCCAGGCCGCGAGCAGAAGCAGTGAAACGATGAACGCTCTCATGTGCGGGGACGGTACCCCGGCCAGATGTGAAATTCAAGCGGGGAACAGAGGAGGCCTGATTTGGATTCGCAAAGAGTTGCGAAAATTTCTTTTGTCTCGCCGGTTTATATGTTTTACTCGCGCTGGTGAACGTTTCTGAGAGCATCTGGGACAAGCTCACACGGGTGGTGCTGGCACTTTTGGTGGTGGCCGGCGTGTTGGGTGTTGCCGTTTGGTATGAACCTGTGGTGCAGGAAAATCAGCGGATGCGTGAGGAAAAGTTCGAGCTGGATAAGAAAATCGGGCAGGAAACAAAAATCGCCAAACAACTCGAAACCCAGCTCCATTCCTTCCAAAATCCCGCGCTCGAAAAAACCATGGTGGAACGCCTGGCCCGGGAACGCTTGAGTTACGCGCGCCCCGGCGAAAATATCATCCACTTTGACGCCCCCCCCCCCGGACATTAAAAACCGCCATCCCCAAGGGCCGTCAGACCGTCATTATTTCTTTTTCCTTGCGAGCCAGTTGGGCGTCGATCTTGCCGATATATTCGTCGGTGAGTTTCTGAACCTCTTTTTCCGCCACTTCCGTCTGGTCCTCCGCAATGCCGCCGGTTTTGGATTCCTTTTTGATGGCCTCGATTGCATCGCGGCGAACATGCCGGATGGCAACCCGGCCATCCTCGGTCTGTTTCCGGGCAAGTTTGACCATCTCCTGGCGACGCTCCGTGCTCAGCACGGGCATGATGAGACGGATCAATTTCCCCTGCACAGTCGGGGTGATGCCCAGATTGCTCTTGAGCAGGGCTTTCTCGATGGGGTGAACGGTCGAAATGTCCCACGGTTGAATGGCAAGCACGCGCGGTTCCGGTATGCTGATGCTGGCCAATTCGCGCAATCGCATCTGTGAGCCGTAAACTTCCACCATGATGTTTTCGACCAATACGGGCGAGGCTTTGCCGGTGCGTATCCCGGTGAATTCATGCTGCACCACCTCGTCGGTCTTGCTCATTTTCTCTTCCGCTTCCAAAAGGATATCGTCGAGTGTCATGATTTTGAATGGGGTTATGGGTTTTTGATCAACTGGTGACCAGCGTGCCGACGCGTTCGCCAAGCACGACTCGTTTCAGATTATGTTCCTTAAACAGATCGAATACAATGATGGGCATTTTGTTGTCCATACAGAGGGAAAAGGCGGTCGAATCCATCACTTTCAACCGCTTGCCAAGGGCCTCCAGATACGTGATGCGGTCGTAGCGGGTCGCCTTGGGATTCTTTTTGGGGTCGCTGTCGTAAATGCCATCAACCTTGGTGGCCTTCAAAATGATTTCCGCGCCGATTTCGTTCGCGCGCAACGCCGCCGCCGTATCGGTGGAAAAATAGGGGTTGCCGGTGCCGCCGCCAAAAATGACGACGCGATCCTTTTCAAGATGCCGCACCGCCCGCCGGCGGATGAACGGCTCTGCCACCTGCGACATGGTGATGGCGCTTTGCACCCGGGTGGCCACCCCCAACTTCTCAAGACAATCCTGCAAGGCAAGCGAATTGATGACGGTCGCGAGCATCCCCATGTAATCGCCGGTCGCGCGTTCTATGCCCTGGCCGACGCCGCAAATGCCGCGAAAAATATTGCCGCCTCCCGCCACCACTACCACCTGCACACCCATCTCGCGCACCTCGGCGATTTGCCGGGCCATATTCTGAAGGGAATCGGGACAGATGCCCACGCCGTCCTCGCCCCCCAACGCTTCACCACTGAGCTTGAGTAGAATTCGATGATATTTGGGCTTTTGGACTTTTTTCATTGACTCTGCCTTTGTAACAACCGGCCGGCAAAACGTCAATGACGACCATGCGCGGCTGCTCAAGCTAATCCCGAATCCCCCCTTGTCCGGGAAGATTCGGGATTAAGATTAAAACGGAAACTAAGCCGCAGGAGACTCGCCAACTTGGAAGCGCGCGAAACGCCGGATGACAATGGCATCACCCAACTGTTTGGCCACTCCGTCCATATGCTCCTTGACCGAAACCTCGGAATTGCGTTTGACAAAGCCCTGGTCCAGCAGGCAGCAGCCCTGATAATACTTTTCCATCTTCCCTATGATGATCTTCGCAATGGCCTGCGGGGGCTTGTTCTTGACCTGTTCGGTGGCAATCTCTTTTTCCTTGGCCACGATGGCGGCGGGAATCTCCTCGCGGGAAATAACCGACGGGCTTCCGGCCGCGATTTGCAACGTGATGTCTCGCACCAGTTGTTTGAAATCTTCCTGGCCGGCTGTCCCTGCCTTGGTGGCGCCGACTTCAACCAGAACGCCAACCTTGGCTCCCGTGTGAATATAGGCGGCAACCATGCCGTTGCCTTGGACTTCGTAACGGACAAAACGGGGAATCTGGATGTTCTCGCCGATCTTGGCCACGGCGGCAACGCGATCAGGTTCCAACGATGCGATGGTGGCGTGACCGGCCAGACGCTTTGCCATTTCAGAGCAAAAAGCGCCGAAGGTCTCGTTCCGGGCCACGAAATCGGTCTCGCAATTGATTTCCAGCAAAACGCCGACCTTGGCGCCGTGTTGGATGTGTTGCACAATCGCGCCTTCTTTGGTGACGCGCGCCGCTTTTTTGGCGGCGGAAACGGTGCCTTTTTTGCGCAAGGCATCGACGGCGGCGGCGATGTTGCCTTTGGACTCGGTCAACGCCTTTTTGCAATCCATCAAGCCCGCGCCTGTCATCTCACGAAGCTTGCCGACATCTGCGGCGGAGAATTCAGCCATAAATATTTTCCTTGGTGAAAAAGGGTTAAGCGGAAACGTTAGTCGCCGCAGCAACCGGGGCGGCTGCCGCAGCCGGAGCAACCGCTGCCGCCGGAGCAGCCGGAGCGGCGGATTCGGCAGGAACTGCGCCCGGAGTGTTCTCTGCCGCTTGCTGTTCCTTGCGCCGACCGTACTTGGCTTCATATTCGGCCCGGGCCAAAGTGATGGTTTGAACCACCGTTTGGAGGATCAACCGCAAGGAACGGATGGCGTCGTCATTGCCGGCAATGGGATAATCAACCAACTGCGGATCGCAATTGGTATCAACCAGGGCAACAATGGGAATCTTGAGGCGGCGGCCTTCGGCGACGGCATTGTGCTCGCGCTTGATATCGATAATAAACATGGCCGCCGGGTATTTGTCCATGGTGCGGATACCGTCCAGGTTCTTGAACAGACGGGCGGCTTCGCGGCGATACATGGACTGTTCCTGCTTGCCGTAATTGCTCATGGACCCATCGGTGTCCCATTTCTCAATGGTCTTAAGACGGGCGATGGAACGCTTGATGGTGTTGAAATTGGTCAGGGTGCCGCCGAGCCAGCGTTCGGTTACATAAAGCTGGCCGCAAGCTTTGGCGGATTCCTTGACGGCTTCCTGGGCTTGTTTCTTGGTGCCGACAAAGAGGACATGGCCGCCCTTGCTCACAACGCCTTGCAGAAAATCGCAAGCGGCTTCGAGCTGGGCGAGGGATTTGCTGAGATCTATGATGTGGATGCCGTTGCGCGCGTCAAAGATGAAGGGCTTCATCCTGGGATTCCAGCGCTTGGTCTGATGTCCGAAATGGACGCCTGCGTCCAACAATTCTTTAATACCGATGCTAATCACTTTTTTCCTTTTGTTAAAAGCCCGCGCCAACAAGGCGGCGAACCATCCCACGGAACAGGGGATTAATATGAATGTTATTATGGCCGCCCATCTTCACACGAAGACGGAATATAAGGCCGTTCCAGTTCCAGGCGACTCCGCCCGAAGGAGGTGAGCATAGCCAAGCGGGGCGCTTTGGCAACTTAAATCTTTGCCCTTGCGATGGGCAGGGGGTGGGTAGGGTGAGACTCGGAAAACCCCAATTAGTTCGTCTTCGGTAAGAATGATGGCTTAATTCCCCGGCCTGCTGTAAGATCAAAATTGGACAGGCATCCTGTTCACATTTCTCATACTATGGAATCAACCTTGGCAACTGTCATTCTCCGGCCGGGCACGGCGGATCGGGTCATCGCGGGTCACCCTTGGATTTACTCCGGGTCGGTCCTGCGCCTGACGGCGCCGACGGCCGATGGCGCGCTGGTGCAAATCAAAGATCATCGGCAACGCTTGCTGGGAGTCGGCTTTTATAACTCCAAATCCAGAATCCAGGTCCGGGTCCTTGACCCGGAACGGGTCGAGATCAACACCGCCTTCTTCACGGAACGGATCACAGCGGCCCTGGCCGTCAGAAAACGCCACTTGCCGGGAGCCGGTTCCTTCCGGGTGGTGAATGCGGAAAGCGATTTCCTGAGCGGACTGATTGTGGACAAATACGAGAATGTGCTGGTCGTCCAAATTTCGTCGCTGGGCATGGATCAGCGGAAAGGGATGATTGTCGAGGCGTTGCAGGGCATTTTCTCGCCCCGCGCCATCATGGAGCGAGGCGAGGCGTCCTTCCGAAAATTTGAAGGGCTGGCGGAAAGCAACGGCATGCTGAGCGGCGTCGCGCCGGGACCGGTGCCGGTTGAGCTGAACGGACTGAAGTTCGACGTCGATATTGAAGGGGGTCATAAAACGGGCTTGTACCTGGACCAGCAACTGAATTACAAAAAAACGAGCGAGTTGATTCACAGCGGCCAGGTTTTGGATTGTTTCAGTTTCATGGGCGGATTCGCTCTCCATTGCGGACGGGCCGGAGCGGCCCACGTGCATGGATTGGATCAAAGCGAAGCGGCGGTTGCCGCAGCCACCCGCCACGCCCAGACCAACGGCTTGGGCGACCGCTGCACTTTCGAAACAGCGAATGTTTTCGACTGGCTCAAGGCCCAGACCGCCGTGCGGCCGCACGAAAAGGTCGTCCCGAAATTTGATGGCATCATCCTCGACCCCCCCTCCTTTACGCGAACCCGTTCGGCGGTGGAAGACGCTTTGCGGGGCTACAAGGAAATTCACCTGCGCGCGCTGAAATTGCTCAAAACCGGCGGAACGCTCGCCACTTTTTGCTGCTCGCACCACGTGGATGCCAAGCTCTTTGAAGCGATCATCCTGGAAGCGGCCTTCGACGCGCGCCGGGTGCTGCGCCGGGTGACGACCTTCAGCCAGTCGCCCGATCACCCCATCTTGCCGGCCGTCCCGGAAACGGAATACCTCAAGGGCTTCGCCTTTGAAGTGGCGCGGTAACGCCACGGAACGAATCGCCTGGTCAACCCCCGTTCCCGGCAGGAGACGCGGAATGTTGTTTTTCACCGGGTATGATTTCGGTGTCCGGCGCCTGCACGACCGCCCCGAGAATCCCGGCTGCCTTTTCGTCCAAAACCAGCACGCCGTGGGGAGGAAGATCGTAATTGCCGCTGATCGCGCGCTCGGTCAGAAAGTCATGCATGGGCTTGAAAAAATTGATGCGAACGGGCGAGTTCTGATGGTTCAAAAGAAAATAAACCCTCGTGTCGGCCTTTTGACGCAAGCTGACCTCAACGGTGTCCGGAACCCGCAGCAAGGGGGACAACTGGCAGATGGTGCGGAGCCAGGTGACCAAATCGCCGTAAAAGGCCGGCTGGGAAATGGTGCCGATGTAAATAGCCTTGCCGGCGCCAAAATTGTTAATGGTCACGGCCGGACGTCCGGCGTAGAAATCCTTGGTGAATGTGGCCAATACTTGACAACCCTTCGGCTCAATCAGATCGCACCAGATGCGCGCCGTGTGCATGCAACTGGTGTGAAAATTTCCCTTGAAGGCCAAATGGTTCTGCTCGTCGGACGGCAACGGGTCGAACTCGGTGACTTCCAGTCCAAAAAGGTCCGTCCAATCATGGGGAAAACCGGTTTCGGCCGCCATGTGATGTTCATCAACCAGCCCGGAATTGCAGGTGGTGACGAGTATGCCGCCATTCTGAACGTAGAGTTTCAACGCATCCGCCTCGCCGCCGCCCAAAAGATGGAGGGAAGGGGCGATGACAAGCTTGTACTTCGAAAGATCCTCCGTGGGCCGGGCAAAATCGACCGCCATGTTGCGATCATGCAGGGCGCTGTGGAAAAGCTGGACGTGTTCGCGCAAATTGAAAAGCGTGGTCGGCTGCTGGGGCAATGCAAGGGTCCAGTCATTTTCGTGACTGTAAATAATGCAGGTCTCGGCCACGACCTTGGTCCCTTGCAAAACAAAGCCCAGTCGCTTGACTTCCTGGCCAATCTGGCTGATTTCCTTGTAAACGCGGTTCTCGCCCCGTCCGTCGTGCGTCAGGATGCCCCCGTAAAATTTTTCAGGCCCGATGCGGGGCTGGCGCCA
>Ga0181535_10007124_pt1 | contig 11337 bp, 10 predicted proteins | sample PEATcosm2014_Bin_44_FD_119774 | JGI IMG/M metagenome (GOLD analysis project Ga0181535, IMG submission 119774) | Peatland microbial communities from MTU Mesocosm Facility, Houghton, MI, USA - PEATcosm2014_Bin17_30_metaG | ecosystem: Environmental > Terrestrial > Soil > Wetlands > Peat | place...
CCGATTCGTGCAACTGGGCGCGGCCTGTGGCCTGTGTAAGGCGTCGTCTGCTGAATCCGACAGGCGAGTATATCATCGCCCTCAGCGCTATCTAAAGCTCCGGGCATAAAATGAAATCAGGGTGGTCTTGCTGCATGCTTTCTCGCGGCGCGCGCTTTGGCGTTGTCCTTAGCCTGTGCTTCTCCTTCGCGGCCCATGGCCAAACTTCCACCTTCGCCTGGAAGAACGTCGACATACAAGGTATGGGCTATGTCACCGGGATGGTGATCCACCCGCTGCCACCGCACGACATCTATATCCGGACCGACGTTGGTGGCGCGTATCGCTATGACCGCGCCGCGGGGCGGTGGCTTCCGCTGCTGGACCGCTTCGGCACGGCGGACTCGGCGTTCGGAGTGGAAAGTATCGCGGTTGATCCGAACGACCCCAATACGGTTTATGCCGCGGTCGCGATGAACCGGGTCTACACGGCGACGGGCGGCGGCTACTACAGCGAAACCACCTGGGGCGAGGTGCTGGTGTCCCATTCGCGCGGCGTGTGGTGGACCCGGACCGGGATGCCCCCCGTGGTTTACATGGGGCCGAACGATTCGTATCGGGGCACGACCGGAGAGCGCCTGGCGGTGGATCCGGTGCGCCCCGGCGTGGTTTACTTTGCGTCCCGGCAGAACGGATTATGGCGCCTGGACGCGAGCGGCTGGAACCAGTTGGGTGGGGGATTGCAGCCAACCGGTACGAGTCCGGGAATCACTTTCGTGCTCGCAGGCGCGCAGACGCTGTATGCCGGCGTGTATGGTTCCGGGGTCTGGGCGAGCGCGGACGGCGGCGCTACCTGGGCGTCGATCGGCGGAGCGGCGAAACCCGTACGCGGAACGCTGGTTCCCGGCGGAATCCTCGTGGTGACGTATGGCGGAGACGAAGGCGCGACCGCCGGCAGCGTCGGCCGGTACCAAAACGGCGCATGGAAAGACATCACGCCGCTCGGGCTGTTCGCGGCATATTCCGGCGTATCGTTTGAGCCCAGCGCGAGCCGTCTGGCGGTGGCGCAGAACGGCGGGAGGAACATATTCTATTCGGCCGATCTGGGCGACACCTGGCAGCGAGTGCCGGTAGCCGGCATTTCCGCCCAGCCCCCCTACTACCCGCTTCCCAGTGCAGCCAACTTCGGCGCGCAGGCGGGTGACTGGGGCAACGCCGCCTTGATGATTGATCCGGCGAAACCGACGCGGCTCTTCCAGACCAACGGCTACGGCGTGATCGCCACCGAAGATTTCACGGCGGCCGCCCCGGCCTGGGCGTGGAAGATGCAGAACCTCGAAGAGCTGGACGTGCAGGAAATTAAGGTTCCGCCGCTCGCCACCTTGCCCGGATCGAGCGAGCCGGGCGCAGACCTGTTCAGCGCCGATGCGGACATGATCGGGTTCCGCCACGCTTCGCGCGACGCGCTCCCGGGCGCCACCATCGGCACAGTCGTCTACGTCGCGCAGGCAAGCGGCCTGGCATACTGCGCTGCGCAACCGCAGTACGTCGCCTGGGTCGGCTGGGACGAAGCAGCGGGATGGCAAGCAGTGTTGACCGGCTACTCATCGGATAACGGCAAGACCTGGGCGCCGTTCGCCAGCACGTCGCCTGGTTCGGGCGGGAAAATCGCCATGTCCGCAACCGATCCGAACCGGCTGGTATGGGCTCCGACCCATTCGGCGACGCCGCAGTACAGCACCGATGGGGGCCATACCTGGCAGGTCTGCACGTTGAACGGCAATCCGCTGCCGGGTTCGTGGCAGCTCAGCAACGAGTGGTGGGCCGGCGGTGTGCTGGCTGCCGACGGCGTGGACGGCAATCGATTCTACTTCTACGACAATGGCTCGTTCTACTCCAGCGTGGACGGCGGCGCAACCTGGCAGGCGGGAAACACGACGTGGCCGGCGGCACAGCCGGTACCGTATACCATCCTCGTCAACATTGTTCCGAATCCGGTGACGGCCGGCGACGTCTGGGTGAGCGTGGCGGCTGATCAGAACGAGCCGGGGCGTTTTCCTCTTTTCCACAGCACCCATGGGGGCCAGACGTTCGCCGCCGTCGGGTCGGTGGACAGCGCGAATTTCGTGGCGTTCGGAAAGGGCGCCGCTGCCACGCCAGCGATCTACATCCACGGAAGGATCGGCGGCGTGACCACGGATGCTGTCTACCGTTCCCTCGATCTCGGCGCGACCTGGGCCCCCGTCAGCGACCCAACGCAGCAGCAGTTCGGCAACATCGCAGCGCTCCAGGGCGATATGCGCCAGGCCGACCTGGTTTATGTGGGCACGGGGGGCCGAGGCATTTTCTACGGGTACGGGCCGGCGATGAGCCAGAACGCGCCGTCGTTTACCCAGCAGAGCGTCTCGAATGCGGCGAGTTATCAGGGCGGCGGCGTGGCGCCGGGCGAAGTGGTGACGATTTTCGGACAGGACGCGGGACCGCCTTCGCTCGTGTCCGCGGCGCTTGACGAAACCGGCTCGCTCAGCACTATGCTGCTGGGCGCGCAGTTCTTCTTTGATGGGCAACCGGCTCCGCTGTTCTTCGCATCTTCGGGCCAGGTGGCTGCGGTTGTCCCCTACTCGGTTGCCGGCAACGCGGCCACCAGCTTGCAGGCTTCTTATTCGGGCGTGCTTTCCCTTCCAGTGGTAGTCCCGGTCGTCCCGGCGGTTCCGGGCATTTTCACGCTATCGGCGCTGGGTACCGGAGCGGGCGCGGTTCTGAATTCCGATTACTCCGTCAATGCGCCGTCCAACCCCGCTGCTCGCGGAGATTACATCGCGATTTATGCGACTGGCGAAGGCCAAACATCGCCATCCGGTGTGGACGGGCTGATTACCTTGGGCCCGAATCTGCTGCCGCTCTTGCCGGTCACGGTGCAGATCGACGGGCTCGACGCCACCGTGGATTTTGCCGGAGAGGCGCCCCGGATCGTTGCCGGCGTGCTCCAGGTGGATGCGGTAATTCCCGCCGGCGCGCATCCCGGGCCGGCGGTTCCCGTGGTGATCAAAGTGGGAGGCGTGGCCTCGCAGCCGGGTGTAACCGTAGCCGTAAAGTGAAACGCGACGCCGTTTGACGATCCCGGCGCCCGACGCCATACTGGGCATATGACCACCGCGCTCAGAGGCGGACTCCATGTGCGCAATCTGCGGAAGGCTTACAAGGACGTGCTTGCCGTCGACGGGTTGAACCTGGAAGTCCAGGCCGGCGAGTGCTTTGGATTACTCGGGCCCAACGGCGCCGGGAAGACCACCACCATTGAAATCTGTGAGGGTCTGAACTCGGCCGACTCCGGCGAGGTCGAGATGCTCGGCATGCGCTGGGATTCTGACGCCGGCCGGCTTCGCCAGCACCTCGGGATCCAGCTGCAGGATACGCAGCTCGCCGACAAACTCACCGTATTCGAGACGGTCCGGCTGTTTCGCAGCTTCTACAACGCGGGTCCGACGGCGGCGGAAGTGATCGGACTGGTGCAGCTCGATGAGAAGCGGAATGCGCGCGTCGGCAAACTCTCTGGCGGGCAGAAGCAGCGCCTCGCGATGGCCTGCGCGCTGGTGGGAGATCCCGATTTTCTCTTCCTGGACGAACCGACCACCGGCCTCGATCCGCAGGCGCGGCGCCAGCTTTGGGATCTGATCGAAGAGTTTAAAGCCTCCGGCCGGACCATCCTGCTGACCACGCACTACATGGATGAAGCGGAACGGCTGTGCGACCGGATCGCCATTATGGACCACGGCAAAGTGATCGCTCTCGGCACGCCGCGCGAGTTGATCGCCTCCATCGGCGTTGAGCATGTGGTCGAGTTTTCTGCCGGAAACTCCTCCCAGCCGCTGGCCGTCCCGCCATTGCGCCAGATCGAAGGTGTCCGCGAGGTTCGGGGCGAGAACGGCACGGTGCAGTTGCTGGTCACTGAACTCCATCGGGCGGTGCCCGCCCTGCTTCACGAGCTCAACCGGCAAGGCGTTCCACTCACCGAACTGCGCACCCATTCCGCTTCCCTGGAAGACGTCTTCGTCACCCTGACAGGAAGGCACTTGCGCGATGAGTGAAGTCATCATTCCCGATCCACGAGCCGCCGAAGCTGCCCGGACACCGCCGCGGGCCGACTGGGCAGAGCATCCGCTGATGAGGCTCACCCAGGTTCGGTTTCTGGAGTTCATTCGCGAGCCGGAAGCGCTGTTCTGGGTTTTCATTTTCCCCATTCTGCTGGCTGCCGGCCTCGGCATCGCTTTCCGCAACCGCCCCGCGGACGTGCTCAAAGTTGCCGCCGTCACACCGCAGCTGACGCAATCGCTCCGCCAGGAGAAGCTGCTGGATGTCGCGGAATTGCCTGCCGCGGCCGCCGATGCGGCATTGCGCAACGGCAAGGTGGCTCTGCTCGCAGTGCCGGGGCCGAACGGCAGTGTCGTTTACCGATATGACGACACCAACCCGGAAGGCCGTACGGCGCGCATCCTGGCGGATCGCGCCATCCAGCGGGCCGCCGGCCGCGTGGATCCGGTCGCCTCCTCGAATCAGTTCATGCGCGAGCCTGGATCCCGTTACATCGATTTCCTGATTCCCGGCCTGCTGGGGATGAATTTGATGGGCAGCGCCATTTGGGGCATGGGATTCGCCATCGTCGATGCCCGGCGCAAGAACCTCATGAAGCGCCTGGTGGCCACACCCATGCCGCGGCACTATTACCTGCTGTCGTTTTTGCTGTCCAGGCTCGTCCTGCTTGTCGTGGAAGTGGGCGTGGTGCTGGGCTTCGGCACCATCGTCTTTGGCGTACCCCTGCGCGGCTCGCCGCTGGATCTGGTGCTGCTGTGCGTGCTGGGCTCGCTGTCATTCAGCGCCCTGGGCTTGTTGATCGCTTCCCGCGCTAGAACCATCGAAGCGGCGTCGGGACTGATGAACTCAGTGATGATGCCGATGTGGATCGTGTCAGGCGTCTTTTTCTCGGCGCAGAGGTTTCCCGATATCGTCCAACCGGTCATCAAGGCTCTTCCGCTTACCGCTGCCATCGACGCGCTGCGGATGAACATGCTGCAGGGCGCGAGCCTGGCGCAAGTCACCCCGCAGATGGGAGTGCTCGCCGGCTGGCTGGTCGTGTGTTTCGGCCTGGCGCTGAAGCTCTTTCGCTGGCGCTAGACTGGCGCGCCAAGGGTGCAACCCCTGCTATAACGGACGCAGGCGGTTGAGCGCCGCTCCCAAAGGATGCGCCAGGCTTGATTCATCTGCTGAACCGGTTGCCGGCCGGCGCCCGCGTGCTGGACCTGGGAGCTGCCGCGGGCAGTTTTCCCAACGTCCGGCATGACGTGTGCGTGGTGCGGCTTGACCTGAAGTTTGCCGCTGCCTGTGCTTCGGGCTGGCTGGTGCGCGGCGACGCCGCCCGCATGCCGTTCGCCGCCGGCGTTTTCGATCTCCTCGTCAGCAACCACAGCTTGGAGCATTTTGTCGAACTCGAGGCGGTGGTGCGCGAAATGGGCCGCGTCGCCGCGCCGGGCGCGGGGTTATACGTGGCGGTTCCCGACGCGGGCACTCTGACGGACCGCATTTACCGCTGGATCGGCCGTGGCGGAGGACACGTCAATCCTTTTCGCAAACCGGCCGAGGTGATTGCCTTGGTCGAGCGTTTGACCGGCCTGCCTCACCGCGGCACGCGCGATCTTTATTCGTCTCTCTCGTTCCTCAACTCCCATAACATCCGCGGGTGGCCTCCCAAGAAGCTGCTATTGTTCGCCAACGGAAACGAGCGCTTTCTGGCCGTCCTCCTGTGGTCGCTTCGCACCCTCGACCGCGTTTTCGGCACCGGCTTGGGCCGCTACGGCTGGGAGTTTCACTTCGGCGCCGCCGATCCCGGCGAAGACCGCGAGGTCTGGGTCAACGTATGCGTGCGCTGCGGTGCCGGCCACTCCGAGGCGTATCTGCGCGAGCAGGCTACCGGGTGGCGCCGGTTCGGACCTGTCGAAGCCTATCAGTGCCCGGCTTGCGCCGGCTTCAACCTGTTCAGCAAGGAGAAATAGCGAGTCTGGTTCCACGCACCGCTCCCTAACGGTCGCGGCTCCCGTGCGCGTCTGAGCCGCGGCCATAGGGAGCGGTTGGATGCGTGCAACTGGATCCTTGCCCGGAGGGTTGGGACTCGGTGGTTACCGCCTACGCCCTCCGCCGCGCTTTCCATGCTTCGATGAAGGTGGGCAGCAGCGAAATCAAGATGATTGCCAGGATCACCTTGTCGAAGTTGTGCTGCACCAGCGGTATCCGGCCCAGCACGTATCCCAGCGAAGTCATCAGAAAAACCCAGCCGACGCCGCCGCACACGCTGAAGGGCAGGAATCGCAAATACGGCATCTGGCTGACGCCGGCCATGAATGCGGAGAAGGTTCGGACAATCGGCACGAAGCGGGCCAGCATCACGGTCTTGCCGCCATAGCGTTCGTAAAACTGGTGGGTACGCGTGACGTATGCCTGCTTGAAGAGGCGCGAGTCCGGGCGGCTGAAGATTCTCGGCCCGGTCCTGCGCCCCAGGAGGTACCCGGTGGAATCGCCCAGCAGCGCCGCCAGCATTAACACCAGGTTCACCTGCCGGATATCCAGATAGCCGAAGCCCGCCACTACGCCGATCGTGAAGAGAAATGAATCGCCGGGCAGAAAGAAACCGACCAAAAGGCCGGTTTCCGAGAAAACCACCGCGAACAATGCGGCGTACCCTGCCCATCCCGCGAGCATGGTCTGCAACAAATGGCTGAGCCGTTCCGGATCGGTCAGTGACCGGTAAAGGTCAAGCAAGTCGCGCAGCATGCGCCTAACTGCTGCGGTACTGCGCTACCAGGCGGTCGATCACATCCTGGTGGTATTTGAGCTTGCCCTGCCGGCGCAACGCCTCGCGCACGCCGTTCTCAAACAACGTGTTGCGGTCGCGCGCCCGCTGGCTCTTGATTTCATCGCGGATGGCGGTGCGCTGCTGAGCCAGTTGCGCCGGATCGGCCGGCACATGCTCAATCACTTTGGCCACGATCGACCCCTGCGGCGTGCCCAGCGGGCCGAAGATCGCGCCATCGGGCAGCGTGAATCCGTCGTGCACATAACTGGCCGGACCCACCCCATCCACCGTGCCGGCGCGGGTGAACTCTTCTGAGGTTTTGATTTCGAGCCCCATCGATTTGGCTGCTGCCGCCAGGTCGCCGCCGTTGGCCTTGGCTTTGTCGGTGAGTTCCTTGGCGTGCGCTTGCACGGCGGCGGCCAGGCGGCTCTGCACGATCGCATCGCGCACCTGATTCTCGACCTCGGCAAGTGTATTCGGCCGCGCGGGAATTACTCCAGTCACTACCGCCAGCGCCAGCTTGTTGCCGGGTAGAGCCACCGGCTGCGAGACCTGGCCCTGTTTCAACCCCACCAGCGATTGATCGAAATCGGTGTTCGTGCCGATCTCCGGCAGCGGCTGGCCGGGCCGCGCACCCTCCGCGCGCACCACCTGCATATGCAATCGGGCGGCGACCTCGTCCGGATGGAGCGGATCCTTCTGCAGCGCGGATTGCGCTTTGTCGGAAATCTGCTGGATGATCTCGTTGACCTGCTCGCTCTTCGAGCCGGCCGCCAACTGCGCCTTCACCTGCTCGAACGGCTGCAGGTGTGCGTCCTCGTGAGCAATCACGCGGATAATGTGATAGCCCACCTCGGTCTTGACCAACCCGCTGGTCTCGCCCGGCTTGAGCGCAAACGCGGTGCGCTCGAACTCCGGCAGGGTCTGCCCGCGCTCGATCCAGTCCAGGTCTCCGCCCTTGGCGGCCGAACCGGTGTCCTCGGAGTACTTCTTCGCAAGGTCGGCGAAATTGGCGCCGCCCTTGAGCTGCTTCAGCAGGTCCTCAGCTTGCGCCTTGATCTTGGTGTCTTCCGCAGGCGGCTTGCCGGCGGTCTTCAGCAGAATGTGCTCCGCGTGCACCCGCTCCTTGGTGCGAAACTGCTCCCGATTCTGGTTGTACACCCGCACCAGGTCGCTGTCGGTCGGGGCCAGCGATTCGCTGATCTTCGCCTGGTCGGCGATCAGGATCGCCAGGTTCTTCGATTCCGGCACCATGTAGCGCGCCTGGTTCACTCTAAAGAAAGTCTCCAGGTCTTGAGCGTTCGGCTGCACCTCGGTGCGGTATTTGTCGCCCGTTACTTTCGCGTACTGGATCTTGATCTTCTGGTTGCGCTCCTGGAAGGTGTGCTCGATTTCGAGCGAGGAGACGATCGTGCCCTCCACCGCGACTTCGCGCAGTTTCGTGATCAGGATCTGGCGGCGGAGGTTGGACTCGAATTCCGGGATGGTGAGCTGTTGTTCGTTCAGCACCGCGGCATAGGCTTCCTTACCGGCAAACCTGCCGTCCGGAAACAGGCTCGGAATCATCTGCTGGATGGACGAGCGCAGATCGCCGTCGCTGACCTCGAAGCCCAGCTTCGAGGCTTCGTAAGCGAGCGCCCGCTCATTCACCATCTCGTCGACCATTTGCGGAATGTAGGTGGAGATCAGCTCGGGGGGAAGCTGCCGGCCGCGCATGGTGGCCTGGACCAGGCGCATGACATCGCCAGATGTGATTTCGTCCCTGCCGACTGACGCTACCACAGTGTTCGGGGTTGGAGCGCCCGTGTTGTACTGGGGCACCAGGTAGGTCAGCATGGACAGCGCCACCACCAGCAGCAGTACGCCCAACAAGATGCGCACCGATTTTTCTCGGCTGCGAAACAGATCAAACATGCGTGAGAAACTCCTGATTACGAGGGGAAAACAATAGTATAACCAATCCTCTGCATTGCCGGGCTGTCGGTGCTCCGCAGCTAGTGGTAATACGCCGGCTCATTGCCGGGTTTCCACTTGATGTTGCAGCCGATGCTCGGTCTCTGCTGCGGGCTGACCGGGCGCCCGGACAATGCCGCATCGATGGCCGCCCGCAAATCACGGCCGGTCACCGGTATGTCGTTCTTCGGCCGTGCACCGTCAAACTGGCCACGATAGACCAGCTTGCGGCTCGTGTCAAACAGGAAAAAGTCGGGCGTGCAGGCGGCCTGGTACGCTTGGCCACCTGCTGGGTTTCGTCATAGCAGTAGGGAAACCAGAAACCGAGTTCGCGCGCCATCAGGCGCAGTCCATCGGGCGCATCCTCCGGATACTGGTCCGCGTCATTCGACGAGATGGCCACCATATCGAGATCGGTGCCCGAATATTCGTTTGCCAGCGCAGCCAGCCCAGGCGCGATGTGTTTGACATAAGGGCAATGCGGGCTCAGGAACATCACCAGCACCCCTGGCGCGTAAAGCTGTTGAGGCGCACGGCGCGTTGGCTGACCACGTCGGCCAGTTCGAAATCCGGCGCGTCCGTTCCCAGCCCGAGCATGGTTGATTCTGTAGCCGCCATTTCCCCTTACCGTACCACGCAGAGTGCGGCACCGGGCACAGAGCCGTGCGATCATGGTTGATAACGATGCCGGCGCCCTGTGCGCCGCCGCTTCACCAGTAGAGTCAAGACGAATCTCTGGAACGTTTCCCAGCCTCGCCCGAATTGCAATTGAGGGACCAGACGCTGAGCTAGGCGGAAAGTCGGCGAAACGCGGGCTCCGGAAGAGCATCTACTTAGGAAGAGAATGCATTTGCAACGTTTGGCCCCCTGGGTTCTTTTTGTGCTTTTGATCACACTGGCCCAGAGTGTGCTGATGTACGGGCAGTCCGCCCCCTTAACCGATCCGCCAGCCCCGGCGACGGACCCGGCCCCGGTTCAGCCAGTCGCGCCGCCGCCGGTGCAGGCGCCGGAGGACAAGCGTATTTTCGGCGTGCTCCCCAATAACCGCACCACCGAAAATGCCATCCCGTTTCACAGCATTACTGCGAAACAGAAAATTAGCATCGCGCTGAAGGATTCGTTCGATTGGCCCGTCTTTCCCACCGCCGCTGCGTTTGCCGCCCTCTATCAAATCGAAAACCAGAACCCATCGTTCGGGCAGGGCATGGTGGGATACGCCAAGCGATTTGGCACCGCTTACGGGGACCAGATGATCGGCAACATGATGACCGAAGGATTCGTCCCGGCCATCTTCCACCAGGATCCGCGCTACTTCCGCTTAGGCGAAGGACCCAAGCTGCACCGGGTATTTTATGCGGTTTCGCAAATCGAGGTGGCCCGCATGGATTCCGGCCACCGCACCTTCAATTTTTCGGAGTGGGGCGGCAACGCGGCCGCAGTAGCCATCTCCAACGCCTACTACCCCGACACCCGTGACTGGAGCGACAACCTCGAAAGGCTGCTCGTGGCCTGCGGCACGGACACGTTTTCCAACGTCCTCAAAGAGTTCTGGCCGGACGTGAAGCGCAAGCTTCACAAGCATCACGACCGGGAACCGCTCGTGTCTACCGGCGCCCGCTAGCCGCGCAACCTGCTCCGATTCCCGGCCGGAGATAACGTTCCCGCATTTGCATTCACAGCCTTGCTATGATGGCCTCTAATCATGCCTGACCTGCAATCCCAGCTTGCTCCCATATCCGACGCAGTCACCAACTCCATTCGCGTCGAAGTGATGTCGCGGCACTCGCCCCAGAACTCGCGGCCGCAGCAAGGGGAATGGGTCTTCGAGTACACGGTGCGGATCACCAATCAGGGATCGGAGACCGTTCAGCTCATCAGCCGCCATTGGATGATCACGGATGCCGCCGAGCACGTCGAAGAAGTGCAAGGTCTGGGTGTGGTCGGGGAACAGCCGGTGCTGGCTCCCGGTGAATCGTTCCAGTATTCGTCCTGGTGCCCTCTTAAAACCCCCATGGGCAGAATGCATGGCACCTACCAGATGGCAGGCGCGGGCGGCGCCCAGTTCGATGTTGAGATTGCGCCCTTTGCCCTGAAGGCGGCTTACACCGTCAACTGACAAACGGGCCACGCCTCGGTCTTCCGGTGCCCCCTTTCCCTCCGCGCGCCGGTGATGTACATTCAAGTCAGCACCGGGGCGCCGCGAGCGCTCCGCCAGTAGGAGTGTTCGCTATGCCTGTGTTACATGCCGAGCGTGCGGAAGTTACCTGGGACAGCGGGAAATCGAAATGGCTGGTCCGCATCCATGTGGGCGACGAAGTGATTCGCCGCTACTGTAAAGGCTCCAAGAATGCCGACCCGGAGTCCCTCCGGACGGATGCGGTCATGACCGCCAAAGATGAAGGGTACGATCTGGCCAGCGACAAGGTAGCGGTCAACGTCTGAGCGGCCGGTGCGATTGACTTCCCGACGGGACGCTAGAACTTCGCTTTGATCTCCGCGTACGCCCAGTCGAGCCACGGCAGCAGCGCCTGGATGTCGGCGGTCTCTACGGTGGCGCCGCC
>Ga0181535_10007125_pt1 | contig 11336 bp, 8 predicted proteins | sample PEATcosm2014_Bin_44_FD_119774 | JGI IMG/M metagenome (GOLD analysis project Ga0181535, IMG submission 119774) | Peatland microbial communities from MTU Mesocosm Facility, Houghton, MI, USA - PEATcosm2014_Bin17_30_metaG | ecosystem: Environmental > Terrestrial > Soil > Wetlands > Peat | place...
CTGCGCAAGTCCATCCAGGTTGACGGCAACGGCAACATCACCGGGACCGTCACGCCCACCTTCGCCATCGGCAAGGTCGCCATCGGCGACGCCGGCGCCTACATCGACGAGTTCGACGCCGCCGTCGTCAGCGTCAACACCACTGCACAGTCCTTCGTCGTGCAGGGCCCGCACGGCCGCCAGTTCACCGTCAACATAACCGGCAACACCGAGTGGGAGAACGGCGAGAGCCTCAGCTCGCTCACCACCAGCAGCATCGTGGCCATCTCCGGCGTGCTCGATAGGGCCGACGCCACCATCGACGCCGACGAGGTCGCCATCCTCTCGCAGAATGGCTTCTACGCCGACGGTCAGGTCACCTACGTCACACCCTCCACCGGCGCAGCCACCAGCTTCAACCTGTATCTGCGCGGCCTTCTGCCCACCACCACCAGCCTGACTCTGGGCCAGATCGCAACCGTGGATGTAAGCAGCAATACGAACTTCTTCATCTACCGGGCGCATAACACGCTCAGCCAGTTCCTCTTCAATGACGCCAACATGCTGGCTGGCCAGGCCGTCGCCATCGGTGGCCCGGCGTCGTCAGTCTCCGGCTCAACGGCCACGCCCACACGCGTGGTGCTGCGCCACTGGGGCTTCAACGGCACCTTCGTCGCTAGCTCCATCAACCCCACTGCCGGGACCTTCCAGATGACGATCAACGGCTTCGCCGGGCTGCTTGTCCCGCAGACTGTCACCGTCTACACCTCCAGCATCACAACCTTCCGCAACGGTTTCTCCGCGCTCGGCAGCGTCACCGGCAACGTGCGCGTGGTTGGCCTGCTGGTCAAGGACCCCAACACGGGTGGCACGGACCTGATCGCCCGCTACGTGGACGTCCTCAACTAAGCAACGCGCCGCCAAACGTTGCGGCACTTCGCTGAAAACCGCCGGAGCCAGTACCCTTGGCTCCGGCGTTTTGTCTCTTGCGGCGTTACTCTGGTTGTCAGCAGGCCTGAGTGGCCTGATCCACGAAAGGAGACCGTGACTCCGCTGGTCCAATCGCTCTCCCGCATCCTGCCCCAGCGCCAGGTCATTGCCGACCCCTTGCACCGTCTTGCCTATGGCACGGATGCCAGCTTCTACCGCTTGGTTCCCGAGGTCGTTGCGGTGGTCGAAGACGAGCAGGAGGTGCAGGCCCTGCTGCATGTGGCGCGTACTCATCGGCGCCCGGTCACGTTTCGCGCGGCCGGAACCAGCCTCTCCGGCCAGGCAATCACGGATGGCGTACTGGCCTTGATCGGCGAAGGTTTCGAGACCTGTGATATATCGCCCGATGCCGCCACGGTCCGCCTTGGCCCCGGCATCGTCGGCGGTGAAGTGAACAACCGCCTGGCTCCGCTTGGACGCAAGATCGGCCCCGACCCGGCCTCCATCAATGCGTGCAAGATCGGTGGCATCGCCGCCAACAATGCCTCCGGCATGTGCTGTGGTACCGCGCAGAACAGCTATCGCACGCTGGCCGGCCTGCGCGTGGTGCTGGCCGATGGCTCGTTGCTGGACACCGAGGAGCCACTCAGCGTCGCCGCCTTTTGCCAGAGCCATGCGCCTCTGCTGCGCGAACTGGAGCAACTTGGAGTTGCCACCCGCGCCGATGCCGCACTGGCCGCGCGCATTCGCCACAAGTACAGGATCAAGAACACCACCGGCTACAGCCTCAACGCGCTCATCGACTACGAAGACCCAATCGACATCCTCGCCCACCTGATGATCGGTTCCGAGGGCACGCTCGGTTTTCTTTCGCGCATCACCCTCCGCACCGTCGTGGAAGATCCCTCGAAGGCCAGCGCGCTGGTCTTCTTTCCAACCATCGAAACCGCATGTCAGGCCGTCATTCGCCTCAAGCCGCAACCCGTCTCGGCAGTCGAGCTGCTCGACCGTTCCACTCTGCGTGCGGTGGAGAACAAGCCCGGAATGCCGTCGATCCTGCGTATGCTCCGCGACGAAGCGGCCGCACTGTTGATTGAGGTGCGCGCCGAAGATGCCGCACTCCTCGACCAGCGCATTCACGCCGTGCTGGGCGCGTTGGCCGGCATCGTTACCACCGAACCCGCCGCATTCTCCACCGACCCCGCCACCTGCGAGATGTACTGGAAGGTGCGCAAAGGGGCCTTCCCCTCGGTCGGCGCCGTGCGCCGCACCGGTGCCACCGTCATCACCGAGGACGTAGCCTTTCCGGTGGAGTCGCTGGCCGCCGCCACGCTGGACCTGCAATCTCTGCTGCGGCAACACGGCTATACCGATGGAGTCATCTTTGGCCATGCGCTCGAAGGCAACCTGCACTTCGTCTTTACCCAGGACTTCTCCGACCCCGCGGAGATAGACCGCTACGCGCGCTTCATGGAGGCCGTCTGCCGGCTCGTCGTCGACAAGTACGACGGCTCGCTCAAGGCCGAGCACGGCACCGGCCGCAACATGGCGCCCTTTGTCGAGATGGAGTGGGGACGGCAGGCCACCGATCTGATGCGCCACATCAAAACGCTCTTCGACCCGGACAACCTCCTCAACCCCGGAGTTATTCTCAACGACGACCCGCGCATCCATCTGAAGAACTTCAAGCCAATGCCGGCGGCAGACGCGCTCGTCGATCGTTGCACGGAGTGTGGCTACTGCGAAACCATGTGCCCGTCGCATGGGCTGACCCTGTCTCCGCGCCAGCGTATCGTCAGTTGGCGCGAACTCTCGCGCCGCGCCGCCAATGGCGAAGATGCCTCCGATTTCGAGGCCACCTTCGCCTACGATAGCCTCGACACCTGCGCCGGATGCGGCCTGTGTTCCACTGCATGTCCCATCGACATTAATACCGGCGACCTGACGCGCCTGCTGCGTGGGCGCGGCCTGGGTACCGTCTCGCGCCGCATTGGCGAGTGGACAGTCGGCAACTTCGGCAAGGTTGCCACCGCGGCTCGTGCGGGCCTCGCCATCGGCCACGCCGTCTCCAGCGTCGTAGGCGACGGCCTCGTCTCCCGCCTCTCCGCCGGCGCGTGGAAGCGTGGTATGCCGCGTGCCGGCACGCTCCCCGCTCCATACAAAGGCGCGGGCGATCCGGTGGTGTATCTTCCTGCCTGCGGAGGCCGCATCTTCGGCGCCAACAACACCGGCGAAGCATCGCTCGCCGATGTTGTTATCGAGCTTCTGGTCCGCGCCGGATACGCGCCGCGCCTGCCCGAAGGCTTCGACAAGCTCTGCTGCGGCCAGATGCTCGAAAGCAAAGGCATGGCCGACGCAGCCGACGCGATGGCCGATGCAGCCACCGAGGCGTTGCTGCAAGCAGCCGGTGACGGCCACGGCGGATTTTATCCGGTGGTGCTCGATGCCAGCACCTGCTCGGCGCGCATGAAGGAGCATCTTGCCGGCCGCCTGCAAGTCTACGACTTCCACGAGTTTGCCCACGATGCACTTCTGCCGCGCCTGCGCATCCAGCGCAGGCCGGGCCCAGTTGCGCTGCATGTCAACTGTAGCGTGCTGCGCGCGGGTTCCGGCGCCAAGTTGCGCCGCTTGATCGAGGCATGTGTCGACCAGGTCGTCGAGCCTGCCGGCGTTCTCTGCTGCGGTTTTGCCGGCGACCGCGGCTTCGTCGTCCCCGAACTCAACGTCTTCGCCTTGCGCAAAATCCATGCAGCCTTGCCAGCCAACTGCCGCGAGGGTGTCTCCACCAACCGCACCTGCGAGATCGGCCTCACCGCCGAAACCGGCCGGCCCTACCGCTCCATCGCATACTTGCTTGAAGAATGCAGCCGACCGGATATCATGGGTGCCTGCTGAACCTCAACCGAATTCGCGCACTCACCGAAACCGTAACAGTTGCTATCCACGGGAAAGGAATTTCACCTTGCACCCCTGGCACCAGGTCTACGATCCGCTCCGCAATATCTGGCTTTCAGCTCTCATCGCGGCGCTCCCGATCCTCTTCTTCTTTATTGCCCTGACTGTCGTCCGCATGAAGGGCTACCTCGCCGGCACGCTGACCGTCCTCCTTGCGCTTCTGGTTTCGATCTTCTTCTACCGCATGCCCCTCCGCATGGCGCTGGCTGCCGCGGGAGACGGCTTTCTCTTCGGCCTCTGGCCCATCGCCTGGATCATCGTCACTGCCGTCTTTCTTTACCGCGTCACCGTCCGCACCGGGCAATTTGAAGTCATCCGCGCCTCGGTGGTTTCCATCACCGAAGACCAGCGCCTGCAGATGCTTCTGGTCGGCTTCTCGTTCGGCGCGTTTCTGGAGGGTGCGGCCGGCTTTGGCGCGCCGGTGGCCATCACGGCCGCTTTGCTGGCCGGTCTGGGTTTCAACCCGCTCTACGCCGCCGGCCTGTGCCTCATCGCCAACACCGCGCCGGTGGCCTTTGGCGCAATGGGCATTCCGATTATTGTTGCCGGGCAGGTCACGGGCATCGACGCGTTCAAGATCGGCGCAATGGCCGGACGCCAACTCCCGCTGCTCTCCTTTCTCATCCCCTTTTGGGTCATCATGATCATGGACGGCTGGCGCGGCGTGCGCCAGACCTGGCCTGCAATTCTGGTCTGCGGCGGCAGCTTCGCCGTCACCCAGTTTCTCACCTCCAACTTCATCGGTCCGCAGTTGCCCGACATCACCTCTGCCCTGGTCAGCCTAGTTTCGCTCACCATCTTCCTCAGGTTCTGGAAGCCGAAGAATATCTTCCGTTTCCCTGGTCAGCACGCAACGCTCAAGGTGGAAAGCCACTCCGCCGCGCAGGTGGCCAAGGCATGGTCGCCCTTTGCCATCCTGACCGTCTTCGTCACCATCTGGTCGCTCAAGCCCTTCAATGCGCTCTTCGCCAAGGGAGGGCGTTTGGTCTGGACCGTCATCAACTTGCCGGTGCCCATGCTCGACAAGCTGGTCATCAAAATGCCGCCCATCGTCAATGCTCCCACGCCCTACGCAGCGGTCTACACGTTCAACTGGGTATCGGCTACTGGGACCGCGATCCTGCTCGCGGCCTTGGTCAGCATTTTGCTGCTGCGCATGAGGCCGATGGATGCCGTCAAGACCTTTGTCGCCACGCTGAACGACCTGAAGCTGCCGGTTCTCTCCATCGGCATGGTTCTGGCCTTCGCCTACATCGCCAACTACTCCGGCCTCTCCGCAACCCTGGCGATGCTCCTGGCCGCGACTGGCCTCGCCTTCCCGTTCTTCGCCCCGTTCCTGGGATGGATCGGCGTCTTCCTCACCGGGTCGGATACCTCCTCCAACGCGCTGTTCTGCAACCTCCAGGCCAACACCGCCCATCAGATCCACGTCAGCAGCACCCTGATGGTCGCGGCCAACTCCAGCGGCGGAGTCACTGGCAAGATGATCTCGCCGCAGTCCATCGCGGTCGCCTCCGGCGCGGTTGGCCTGGTCGGGCACGAGTCCGACCTCTTCCGCTTTACCCTCAAGCACAGCCTCATGCTCGCCGGTTTGGTTGGCGTCATCACCATGCTGCAGGCCTATGTCTTCAAATGGATGGTCCCGTAGCCACGCCCGGCCATCCGCAGCATGGCGAACGCAGTTGGACCTTTTGTTGACCCGCGCATGCGCTCCTGCGCGATCCTGGTTGGACCTTCGTAGCTCTAAGTTGTTGAATTTGTGGTGGGCACAGCAGGATTCGAACCTACGACTTCCACCGTGTGAAGGTGGCACTCTACCGCTGAGTTATGCGCCCGACACCGCGTCGTGAGGCAACACCGTACTCTTCCAGCATACACGCGGACAAGCCGCTGCACTAGAGCGGATTATGCGGACTCGCCCTGCGCCATCCAAGTACAATAGGCAAGCCAGATGTCCGCCCCGCAGAATCCGCCGCGCCCCCACGCCCCGTCCTCCGGTCCTGCCAGGACGGCTCCCCGCGGCACTTCGCCTGCCCCCACCATCGAGGTCGATCAGGACGCCGCCCCCGGCCACGAAATTCCGGCGGATTTTGCCGCTTCCGCGCAACCTCGCGACCAGGATGGGGTTTCAGAAGACATGGCAACCTTGGCCATCAACCCGGGTCTTCTCGATGGCGTGCTTCCGCCCTCCATCGCCCAGGGCTCCGCGCACTTTGCCGAGATGGAAGACTCCGCCATCATGCTGGAGCTGCGCGCTGGCAATTTGTCCGGCTTCGACTTCCTCATTCAGAAGTACCGCAGGCCCATCGTCAACTTCATGTATCGCATGGTGCACAACCAGGCCGTCGCCGAGGAACTCGCCCAGGAGGTCTTCCTGCGCGTCTACCGCTCGCGCCAGACCTACCGCGCCGAGGCCCGCTTCAGCACCTGGCTCTACCGCATCGCCACCAACCTCGGCGTCAACCACGCGCGCGACACCCGCCACGAGCGCGCCGCCTCCACCGTCTATCTCGACGAGGCCGATCCCGATACCGGCACAACGCCCGATGTCGCAGACTCCACCCCCGGCGCCGAGGACAGCCTGCTCCGCCGCGAGCGCATGAACGCCATCCGCCAGCACGTCATGGCCCTCCCCGAACGCCAGCGAATGGCCGTCCTCATGCACAAGTACGAGGGCATGGACTATAGACAGATCGGCGACGTCCTCAAGCTCAGCGAGTCCGCCACCAAATCGTTGCTCTTCCGCGCCTACCAGGCCCTGCGCGAAAGTTTGAAGGAGTTTATTTAGAGGGAAACTTTGCCCATGGCTTTTCGTCCATAGTGACAGAAAGCCGCATGGACCTGAATTGCAAGTCCGGCCCGGCAACCACCGCCGGACTTCACACAGCAAGACGCGCAAGACAGTCAGACGACGCGTCGCCATAGAAAAGGATGGATCACGATGAACTGCAAACTTTGCCAAACCGCTCTACCCAATCTGCTCTTCGATCCCGCCGCGCCAGCGAACGTCGCAGCCCGCGCGCACATCGCCGCCTGCGCCGCCTGTGCGCGCAACCTCGCCTCGCTCCAGGCCACCCTCTCGCTGCTCGACACCTGGCAGGTGCCCGCCGTCTCGCCCTACTTCGACCAGAAGCTCTCCGTCCGCATGCGCGAGGCCCAGGCCGACTCGCCCGCCGGCTGGTTCGAGCGGCTCCGCGCCCGCCTCCTCTTCAATACTGGCCGCCATCTCCGCCCCGCGCTTGCCGGCGGCCTCGCTCTTGTGCTCGTCGCCGGTGGCGGCAGCTTCGGCATCGCCACCTTCCAGCACCCCCGCCCGGTTGTTGCCTCCGCGGCCGTCAACGACCTTCAGCTCCTCGACAAAAACGAGCAGTCGCTGCAACAGGTGGACCAGCTCCTGCAGGACAACGCGCCCGCCTCAGGTTCGGGCGCCGCTACGCCTCAGATCTAGTCGTATGTTTGCAGGTTGAGACTTGAATACGGAGGTATAAAAAAAGTTGTCGCGGGCTTCTTCCGCACAGTAGACTTCACCTAAAGCAGGAGAACCAGGCGAGTCCGAGCGTGAATCGAAGGTCCATCCCCTGAGCACTTCCTTCCCCCCGTAGAGCATCGCCCGTTGTTGGTTCGTCGCCACGTCTTGCCGCGGTTCCGTCAGGCGCGCCATACTCATCATGAAACTGCATCCTCCATCCCGGCTCTGTCTTGGCGTTGCGTTGCTTCTGCTGTCTGCCGCCGCGCCGGCGCTGGCCCGCGCTCCGCGTTCTGCGCCGCCTCCGCCTCCACCCAAGGCCCAACGCGCCGAGCCGCCCCGCGCAGCCAGCAGGCCCGAGCCCCGTATCGCCGCCAAGCCCGCTGAAAATCAGGAGCATCTCCAGCAGTGGATGGACCACCACAGCAATCTCTCGCTCCCCGAACAGCAGCGCGCACTGCAAAACGAGCCAGGATTTCGCGATCTGCCGCCGCAGGTCCAGCAGCACGAACTCAGCGAGCTGGCGCGGCTCTACAGCATGGACCCGGAACAGCGCTCCCGCATGTTGGATCGCAACGAGGCCCTGGAGCGCCTCACTCCGCCCCAGCGCCAGCAGTGGCGCACTGCAGTCCAGCAATTGGATGCGCTTCCCCTGCCGCGTCGCCGCGTCATGACCCGCGTCATCCTCGACCTCCGCGAGATGCCCCCCGAACAGCGCCAGTTGACACTCAACTCCCCCGCCTTCCGCGCCCAGTTCTCCGACGGCGAGCGCACCATGCTCTCCACCATCCTCACCGTCGAGCCCTACACCCCCCGCACCTACGTCCCCGCGCCTGCACCCGCACCCTGAGCCTATGTGCTGGGGCTGGCCTTCCCCTGCTTCACCGGAGGAGTCACCATGGCGCTGGTGTCCTTCAACGCCGCAATGTCCTCGTCGTACCGTCCGGCCAGCGAGTTGACCCGGATCACCGCCAAATCCTCCAGCATCTTCATGCCGTCCTTCAGATAGCTCACCCGGCTGCGCTCGTCGTGTCCCCAGCTTACGGGCACCTCGCGGACCTTGTATCCCAGCTTGCGCGCGATGAACAGGATCTCCGGGTCGAAACCCCAGCGCTCGATCCGCTGTAGCCGGAAGATCACCTGCGCCGCCTCGCGCCGGAACGCCTTGAACCCGCACTGCGTGTCCTTGTACGGAAGCCCCATCACCGTCCGTGTCACCCAGTTGAAGCATCGCCCGAAGAACCGCCGGTACAGCGGCTGGTGGATGGTCTGGCGCGTGCGGTCCATCCAGCGCGACCCGATCGCCACGTCCGCTCCCTCCTGGATCGCCGCCAGCAGCCGCTCCGCCTCTTCCATCGGGGCAGACAGGTCCGCGTCGGTGAACATCACCACCTCGCCCGTGGCCTGCAGCAGCCCATTGCGCACGCTGTAGCCCTTGCCCCGGTTGCCCGCGTTCTGCACCAGGTGCAGCCGCGGCGTCCGCTCCATCCAGCGCTGCACAATCGCTGCCGTCCCGTCCACCGAGCCGTCATCCACCACCATCACCTCGGCGTCCCACCCCTGCCGCTCCACGCACGCCATCACCCGCGCCAGCGTCTGCTCGATGCGCGCGCTCTCGTTGTACGCCGGAATCACAATGCTCAACTGCGGTCCAGCCATTCCTTCCCCTGGTTCTCCGTTCCGGTCCGCATCCTCCTGCGCGGTAATCCGGGCAGTGCGTTGGGTCCATCTCTTCCTTCAGTTCTATTTTAGGACGATCCAACCACCAGCTTAGCCGCATCCATCGCATCCTGCGACCCACTTTTTTCTCCACCAATCCGCTACCCGCGGTCCCTACCGGCCCGACGCGGCCTGCAACGATTGATCGAGATCATCCTTCAGTTGCGGCGCTGCGAACGCAAGCGAATTCTCCGCATGAGAGAACCGAAGCAAGTGCTCCAGGCCGTCCTGGGCCTGATCGGGCGCCAGATGAGGATGCGACTCAAAGAACGACTTCGTCTCCGCCTCTTCCTTCTCGGCGTCCATCTGCAGTTCGGAGTAGATCCGGATCGCATTCGCCGAGCCGCCGTATGCGCTCACCTCCTCCGTCGGCATGTGTTCCAGCGCTCCGGTGGAGAGCGCTGTCTGCCACGAGTTGGAAAGAAAGAAGTACCCAGGGTTGGCGATCTTCGCTAGCCGCTGGTTGATCTGCTCAGGATGTTCCTTCACCAGCGCGGGGAAGTCGGCCACCAGCGCTTTCAGGTCCACGTTGTCCTGCGTCACCCTGCTCAGCTCAAGCTTGCAGTGTTCCAGGTTCCCACTCATCTCCTGCCTCACGCTCTCGCGTGTCTCCCGGACCAGGCGATGATTGTGAATCGTCTCGCGCACCCCCTCCAGCCCAAGGGCAATCAGAATGCCGCAGCAGACGACCGCAATATGGACAAAGAACTGTTTCCAGGTGAGGATCGGGTGGAGCGGTGCGTGGATATCCATGCAGGGAAGTGTACAGGAACGCTCGGCTCATCATCCGGAAAAGCTTCATCGCAAGATGGCGGAAAATGATCTAAACTCCTCATTATGCCGGAAGACTCCTCCACCCCGCCGCCCCAGCCTCCTGTTGCCGACACACCTCAGCCGCCGCCCGCCGCAGCCGCTCCGCCCAGTACACCGCCTTACGCCTACACTCCGCCGTCCTACGCGCAAGCCTCGCCCTACCCCGCGTACCCCCAGCCGCCGCGCCGCCGCCACTCCGCCTGGTTCTGGGTTGCCATTCTCGGAGGCTCGTTTGCCGTCATCGCCTTGCTCTTCACCGGCTTGGTCTGGTCCATCGTCCGCAGCGTCAACGGCGACTCCTCCGCCTCCATCGACGGCCTCGGCGGCGGCTCCAAGATCGGTGTCATCGACATCGACGGCATCATCCTCGACGCCGACAAGATCGACACCCAGATCCGCAAGTTCGGCGACGACTCCTCCGTCAAGGCCATCATCCTGCACATCAACTCCCCCGGCGGCGGCGCAGCCGCATCGCAGGAGATATACAACGAGGTCGTCCGCGTCCGCCACGACAAGAACAAGCTGATCGTCGCCTCGGTCGAGTCCGTCGGCGCGTCCGGCGCATACTACATCGCCAGCGGTTGCGACAAGATCTACGCCAACAACGCCTCCGTCGTCGGCTCCATCGGCGTCATCATGGAGTGGACAAACTACGGCGACCTGCTCAAGTGGGCCAAGCTCAAGAGCGTCGTCATCCATACCGGAACCCTCAAGGACGCTGGCGATCCCACCCGCGAGATGACCCCAGCAGAGCAGGCCTACTTCCAGTCCCTGGTCGACAACATGTACGGCCAGTTCGTCCACGACGTCGCTGCCGGCCGCCACTCCACCGACGACAAAATCCGCCCGCTGGCCACCGGCCAGGTCTGGACCGGCCAGCAGTCCCTCCCCCTCGGCCTCATCGACAAGGTCGGAGGCTTCCGCGTCGCCCTCATGGACACCGCCAGCTCCGTGGGCATCAAGGGAGAGCCCACCATCGCACGTCCCGCCAGCGATAAAAAAGGCCTCCTCGCCCTGCTCTCCGACGACTCCGACGACCTCTTCCCCAACCCCTCCAAGCTCCTCGACCAGGCCCCCGGCTTCTACTTCATGTGGAGATAGAATCCGCCGCTTTACTTGTCATTCCGCAACCCTTTTGTTTGTCGCTCCGTAGCGCAGCGCAGGAATCTGCTGCTGCACACTCAGCGCCGTCATTCTGACTCGCAGAGTCAGAATCTCTGTCGTTGGTTTGTCGTCTCCAGCCGCCGAAGTCGTCATTCTGGCACAGAATCGGGGTCCCCGGCCAGCTTGCCGGCTGGGGTGGTAGCCAGAATCTCCGTACTTTCCCTTGCCTGTCCTTCATGGACAACTGCTTGTCAATACCCTCGACCCTCCAAAATCCTCCTAACCATATCCATACAAACCACTTAAAACTTCAAAATAGTTGGCATAGTAGTTATGCTCCGCTTGCTACAATGAACATAAGGATCAAAAG
>Ga0181535_10007126_pt1 | contig 11333 bp, 10 predicted proteins | sample PEATcosm2014_Bin_44_FD_119774 | JGI IMG/M metagenome (GOLD analysis project Ga0181535, IMG submission 119774) | Peatland microbial communities from MTU Mesocosm Facility, Houghton, MI, USA - PEATcosm2014_Bin17_30_metaG | ecosystem: Environmental > Terrestrial > Soil > Wetlands > Peat | place...
CGGTCGTTGAAAAAGTTGATGCCGCCTACGTGAAAGACCACATCAAAGCTGGAATCGGCAAACGGCAAGCACTCGGCATTGCCCAGAAAGAGATCCCCCTGGAGTCCCCACCGGCGCAGCTTTACCCACGCCAATGATTTACCGTGGGTAAACCCGAAAGAGTCTGTCGGTAGGTGTATCTTCGGCAGCTGTCGGGACGAAAAGACCCAGGCGGTACATCCGTACCTTCTGACCCAAGCATGGATTGAATCTCCAGGCTCAGCCTCCGATTGATTCGCGTCGCATCCGATGCAGAACGGTTTCTTGACGCATTTCACTTCCAACAGCTCTGCGTCAGGATTGTACTTTCACTGAATTCTTGATCCCGTAAGAGGGTTACAGCGTCTGTCCCGCAGACTCAGGAAGGGGAATTTTTCGCGGGAAGCTCATTGGCAATGGGGTCTGCACCTTTTTCAAACAGGTCCTCCCAACCGGATAAGAGAGATACTGGAAGGTCGATTGTCCGTTCGATTGGATTACCGGCGCTTACTGCACGGACGGCAATGCAGTCACCCTCCTCAAAGGGATCTGAAACCAGCTCCATGTGTTCGCCATACAGATTCACGTGTTTGCCTACGATGTAGCCAAGCTTTTTGATTCGTGCGCAGTTCTCTGAAGGCGACCGAACAGCCGTCGGCTCGGAAGAGGACATGGGAGACCTCGGCGATGAAGGAGATTCTGGTGCCAGGGAAATAATGATCTCCTCGACCGGCTTGAATTCCTATTCTCTTTCATTGACAGCGCGAATACTGAGCCGTCCGATACGTAATAGTTCCCCGGTGCACGAATGATCTGAGTTCCTGACGTATCACCCGCCATTCGGAAGTAGCTCCAAACGCGGCTTCCTTCCGCTTCGGCCACTAGATTTCAGGGCACAGCCATTGTTTGCGTTGATGCCTATAATCCGTTGCCATGAGAATGGTCTCCTCGCTCGCTTTGATTCTCGTGGTCATTGACTGCCTCGAAAGGAGTCACCATGGACCGGTCTCAGCGTTTCGCCGCCCTGCTCTTTGCAATAACCTTCCCGTTAGCCATCGTGCTGATGATGGTTGCCTTCACTCGGTTTCTTGCTCCCATTCTTGTTTGGAACCAGGACGCGGAGACTGCTCGCAACCTCATCGCTCACGCGCATACCTATCGCATATTCATCGTCGCGTCTTGCCTGAACGGTCTTGCCGGGGTCGTGCTGCTGACGGCGCTGTATGTGATCTTCAGACCCGTCAATCGGGGCTTGGCATTGTTCGCGGCGTTCTCCAGACTGGTTTACGTGGCGATGTGGTTCATCCAGGTGCTCAGCTCATTCAGCGCTTTGCGCATGATGGTCGGAGAAGGGCCATTGCAGGCGCTCGAATCAAAACAGTTGCAGGCGCTGGCGGGATTGCAGCTTGCCTCCGGTTGGGACGCGTACTACATCGGCCTGACATTCTACGCGCTGAGCACCTTGCTGTTTAGCTGGCTGTTCTTCCAATCGCGCTACATTCCGAGAATTCTCGCGGCGTGGGGAGTGCTGGCCTCACTCTTCGAAGGCGTGTGCGCGTTTGCGTACCTGAACAACCGCGAGTTCGGGTTGGTGGTTTCGGTGAACTGGTACGAGATCCCTACCGTGTTCTTTGAGCTGGCAGTCTGCATTTGGATTCTGGCGACGGCGCTTAGGGCCGCATGGAGCCGGAAGTCAATCCCTGCCCCTGTTTCGCCAATCGCAGCGGCTTGAGCGGCCCGATCCCTGAGGATCTTCGAGTGCCACCGGGCCGTTGCTGCCACCAATCTAGCGTTTCATATCAGTCCCGGGCCAATCACCCTCAACCCGGAAACTACTCAATTTCGGAAACTGGTCAGAATCTCTCGCGCGATTGAAATGATCTGCTCGTTGAATTCGTCCGTCACTGAGAGGATGCCATCGGGCGAGATATTGGGAATGCTGAACATCGGTCTCAGTTCTTCTACCGCCGAGTTGTGACCACACCAATACCGGTACAGGCGCCGGTAGCCGATATAGACCTCAATCTCGCCTGCAAACATCTGCTCAAGAAGTGATATTGAAGCCTTGCGCGTGGCAAGTCGCCGAAGTTCAACCTTTGAGATTTGCTTCACCTGGCCAGCCCCATAACGCTCTGCTCCATTGTGCATCACCAAAGTCGAGGTTCCGGGCCAGTCACCCCCACTCGGAAGTAGCACCAAAACGGGGTCACTTCCGAGTGGGCCACAATCTAACCTGAACCAGAAAATTCCTGCCACCGGACTCCATGAGCACCTTGGCGGTTGGCAACAATTGACCCAATCAAAGATTTCCGGAAAGGGTTGAATTCGGTCTTGACAGTCGCCTCATACCTATTTAGTCTATGCCTGTAGCGAACAGGCCTATGACGAAAAGCAACGCACGCGATTTATTTCCAGGCGCGCTCGAGATGATGATCCTCGAGTCGCTGCGCCGCCAGTCGGCGCACGGATATGCGCTTGTGCAGCACATCCAGCAACGATCCAACAACCTGCTACAGGTGGAAGAGGGTTCGCTCTACCCAGCGCTGCAGCGGTTGTTGAAAGCGAAGCTGGTGAAGGCGGAATGGGAACTTTCCTCAACCAATCGCCGCGTGCGGACGTACCAGATCACTTCCGCGGGTCTGCGTCATCTTGAACAACAGATCTCTAGCTTCGAGCGCATGTTTCAAGGCATCACGCTAGTTCTCAATCCAGAGAAAGCCACAACAAGCTGAAGAGATCAGCTGAAAGGAATCTCCGATGAACTGGATTCCGCAGATCTTCCGGCGCCGCAAGGTTTACAACGATCTCTCCGAAGAGATCCGAGTGCACATCGAAGAGCGCACCGAGCAACTTGTGCGCGAAGGCATGGGCCTGGAGGAAGCCGAACGAGCAGCGCGCGTCGCATTCGGCAACCGAACGATGCTCGAGGAGCGCAGCCGCGAAGTCTGGCAATGGCTCACGCTGGAGTCGATCGTGGCAGATCTGCGCTTTGCCGTGCGGCAGTTGCGCAAGTCCTCCGGTTTTGCGTTCATCGCTGTTTCGACTCTGGCACTCGCCATCGGTGCGAATGCCGTAGTGTTTGCCGTGTTGAATGGACTTTTTCTGCGCCCCCTGAATGTTCCGCAAGGGCAGAGCCTCTACGCGCTCCAGCGCGGCAACGACACATACATCATTCAGTCCTATCCCGATTATCTCGATCTGCGCGATCGCAACCGGAGCTTCGAAGGCCTGGCGGCCTACACAATATCGCAGGCGGGAATTGACACGGGCAAAGACCCGTCCCACGCGTGGCTGTTCCAAGTGAGCGGCAACTACTTCGATGCGTTAGGCATTCGGCCGTATATAGGCCGGCTCATCCACTCCTCCGACGAGCACGGGCCCAACAGCGCCCCGTACATCGTGCTCTCCTACGCGTATTGGCACAGCCATTTTCAGGACGACCGCGGAGCCGTGGGCCGCACCGTGCGGCTGAACAAGCATCCTTTCACAATCCTCGGCGTCGCCCCACCTGAGTTTCGCGGGACGTTGCTGTTTTTCTGCCCCGATTTCTTTGCGCCCATGGTCAACGCCGAGCAAATCGATGGAGAGAGCTTCCTGAATGCACGAGGAACACGATGGGTATTTGAGGTCCTCGGGCATCTCAAGCCAGGCGTGACCCCGGCGCAGGCGACAGCAGACCTGAATTCCGTTGGTTCATACCTGGAGAAGAACTATCCCAAAGACGATGGCAAATCGACGTTCTCCCTGGTGCGTCCCGGCCTGCATGGTGACTTCTTTGCCCCTGCATTGCGAGCTTTCCTGGCAGGGCTCATGTTGCTTGCCGGGTTGATCCTGCTGGCCGCATGTGCCAATCTCGGGAGCCTTTTTGCCGCGCGCGCTGCGGACCGCGGACGGGAGGTCGCGCTGCGCCTCGCGCTCGGCTCGACCCGCACGCGCATCCTGCGCCAGCTATTGACTGAAGCGCTTCTGATTTCCGTTGCCGGCGGAGCGGCGGGGCTCGTCGCGAGTGTCTTACTGTTGCACCGCCTCAGCCAGTGGCAGCCATTTCCGCAGTTCCCCATGAACTTTCCGGTGAGCCCGGACGTCAACGTCTACCTTGTTGCCTTTCTGTTGGCCCTAGTGAGCGGGTTCCTTTTCGGAATTGTACCTGTGCGGCAGGTCCTTAAATCGAACCCCTACGAGATCGTGAAAGCGGGTTCGAGCGCCAGGATTGGACGAAGATTGACTGTCCGCGACCTGTTGCTCGTGGTGCAGATTGCCATCTGCGCAGTGCTCGTCACCTCTTCCATGGTGGCCGTTCGCGGCTTGGCGCGATCGCTGCACAACAACTTTGGATTCGAGCCGAAGGACGCGCTGCTGGTGGATACGGACCTTGCCATAGCCGGCTACCCCCCGGACAAGATGCCCGCCATGCAGAAGCGCATGATCGAGGCGATGCAGGCAATTCCCGGAGTAACCTCCGTCGGTCTGGTGGATATCCCACCTCTGCACATGGGCTGGAGCATCTCCTATGTCTTCAGCGACCAGGCGACTGACCTGCGGCCGCCGAACGCGATCGCGCAGCCAATCGAATATCGAATCTCTCCCGAATACCTCCACGCCGCGAAGACAGAGTTGCTGTCGGGGCGAAACATCAACTCTCACGATGACCTGAATGCGCCGCGAGTTGCTATTGTGAACCGTGAGTTTGCCCGCACAATCTTTGCGAATCGTTCCCAGGCCATCGGCGAGCATTTCAAGATGCCAGACGGAACGCTCATGCGAGTAGTGGGCATCGTTGAAGATGGAAAATATACCGCCAACTTGGCCGAAGATCCGCAGCCGGCGATGTTCCTTCCCATCCTGCAATTCCCCGCGAACGACACGTGCCTTGTGGTTCGTTCAAGGCGCGATCCGCAGCAACTCGTCGCAGCCATCCGCAGCACAATTCGGGATCTCGACTCCGGATTACCTGCGTTCATCCAGACCTGGAACGAGGAGATGAACGGAGCGCTGTTTGCTTCGCGCATGGCCACGGTTTCCCTGGGCGTGCTTGGAGTCATGGGCGCGATGCTGTCGATCACCGGCATCTTCGGGATGGCAGCCTATTCGGTCAGCAAACGCCTGCGCGAGTTGGGCATTCGTATTGCCCTCGGCGCGCAGCGCAAGGAAGTGTTGCAGGCGGCCCTGGGCCGTGCCATCAAGTTGCTGACGATTGGATCGGCCGCAGGATTGCTGCTCGGACTTCTTGCGACACGGGTTCTGGCGTTCATTGTGTACCAGGCAACGCCACGCGATCCGCTGGTCCTGGCCGGCGTTGTGGTGGCGATGGCCTTGCTTGGCCTGCTGGCGACATGGATTCCCGCGCAACGCGCACTTACCGTCAATCCTCTGATCCTGCTGCGCGAAGACTGAGGCAGCGAGTGCCCTGCCGAATGGGTGCACCCTGGACCTGGTCAGAGAAACTTCTACGATCCGTTCTCGGTTTGCGCCAAACGCAATCACAGAGGCGCGAATTTGGCGCCTGGCGGACAAATTTCTGAGTCCCGGTCGGATCATCCGCCACCCGGAAGTAAGCCCCTAAACGGATTACTCGCGGATCGTCCACCATCCTAATCTCCCCTTGCCAGTTCTTCGATTCGCGCCTTGGTCGCATGAATCGACGCATTGCACGCGTCAATATAAGCGCGCGCTTTAGCAACCGTCGGGTTGGTCTCAACGGAATCTCCCTGCATCTCGGAGCGTGCCTTTGTTTCGCTTACTACTCGCTGCGCGTCATCCCGTATCAGTTCCCAAAGGCGGATTGCCCTTTCCCGATCGTGAATGAAGCTCACACTCTTTTGGAGTTCTTCGGTCATGCTTGGATCTCCAGCAGCGTCCGATGTCATGAGTTCGCTGAGCGGGATCGATCCCTTTCGCTAAGTCAAATCGACCAGTTTTCTGAAGCGTCGGTGAATCACTCTCAGCGCAATGACATAGAACAAGGCCGTGAGCGATCCGACAATCGTTGCGAAGGCCATACCTGCGAGGCCACCTATCCCTAAAAGTGGGTCACCGTGCCAAACGGTATGCGAATCCTCGCCACGCCACTGCAGGAAAAAGGACCAAAGTGCCATCGACACAGGCCCAATCAGAATCCCGCTGAAGAGAATAATCCAAATCCGATGCTCCTCCGCATCCTTGAGGCCGATCACAAGCGGAAGGCATAGGCACGCGACCGGAAACGCAAGCATCAACGTTGCAACAGAGACCCCCGAGAGCGTTTCAATAGAGTGCGCCGCTACGTTTGGCATTAGGCAAAACAGTAGGCTGAACAGGCCGACTGCCAAGAGCAAAGCCATAAACCACAGCCCAACTCTTCGTGGCACGCTTATGGATACGGGTCGATTGGCGGGTAACAAGTTGCGTCCTCTAACACGCTGTCAGTGTAGTCGCATCCGGGCCGTGGGCGTGTGCGGGGGTCGTCATGGTCGAGTCACCCGCAAACCAGAAATTGATATGGAGTGACCGGTCAAGAGGCGCTGGTCGTCTTCTTCGAACGAGTACAGAGTCAGCAGCAGCCGTGGCAGGTAATGGCGACGATTGATCAAGCTGATATTCGCGGGTCGAAACCGCATAATCATGATCCGTCGAGCTGCCTCTGACCACTACCGCGAGTCCGGCCATAGGCCTGTCGCAAATACCCGGCCGGCACCATCCCCGAATCCCGTTGTCCCTCAGGAGTGTCCTTAGTCGAGTGCAACGCGTTCAATTACGCCTTCTGCTGTCTTGATTTCCTGCCGGATTTCGGTCATTGTGGAAGCGCCATTGTCATGCTCACCTGCGTCCATTTCTGGAGCGACGTTCGTTTTGCGCTCGTCGCGTTAATCTGTTCCTTCGGCATACATTCCGATTCCGTTCCACATCCCACAGGTCGCATTGCGTCACTCCCGCGCTACACCCTCTGGACCTGGGAGCGCCGCGAAGATCTGCGCTTTCTCAACACGCGCCACTTCGCGGTAGCCTACCTTGATAAGACGCTCACTATCGGCCTCACCGTCGCGAGCCAGCCGCGCCGCGACCTGGTTTCGTTTCCTGCAACTATCGCGCGCATGCCCGTTGTACGTATCGAGGCTCCCCGCACCGCTGTGCTCAACAGTTCCAACCGGATCGACGTGGTGGAGGCCCTCCTTGCCTCCGCTCGCGAGCCCGGCATCGCGGCTTTACAACTCGACTTCGATGCGACACGCTCGCAACGTTCCTTCTATCGCGACCTACTCTTCGACCTGCGCCGTCAGCTGCCGCCGAATTTGCCCCTCTCCATCACCGCGCTAGCTTCCTGGTGCAGTTACGACGACTGGCTCTCGAACCTCCCCATCGACGAAGCCGTGCCCATGCTCTTTCGCATGGAGGCCGATCACCACCGCGCTCCCTCGAGCGTCGACGATTTTCAAATTCGCGAGCCGTTGTGCCAATCTTCCGCAGGCGTCTCGACGACCGAACCTTGGCCCCGACGCCTGGCAGGCAAGCGTGTCTACGTCTTCGCGGACAATGGCTGGCGACAGGACTCTGCTGCTGTACTCGAACGGAAACTTCCATGAAATCGCGCTTTTTTGCCTTCGGTGCTTTCCTTGTTGCCGCTCTCGCGTTACCCATCGGCCAGATCGAAGCCTGTGGTCCCTGGTTCGAGCCCGAAGTCTTCGTCGACAAATCCGGTCCGGACGATCTGGCTGCTTTTGCCGACGGTCGCCTCGGAATTCTCCAAGCAGGCTTCGACTCAAACGAATATGCCCTCGCCTATCGCTATCTCAATGGCGGTAAACTCTCTGCCGCCGAGCGAAGTGCCTACGTGCCTCCCACGCCGCGCGCGGGTATCATCACCGACTACCGGCACATCAGCCCAGATCAGATCTACGAGGCCCAGGAGGCAGCTAAGAAGGCCCGGATGAGCGAACAGCCTGCCGGCCAATGGCTCCTCGAGCGCGCCAAATACGCTCCCACAATTCCGCCAGATACCCAGAAAGTATTCTTCCCGACCGACTACGACGGCACTATCGTTTTCGACGAAAACTACCTCAACTGTCCCGACGGCGCATTCACCAACGCGGTCCTCACCCTTAATAAACGAGCCTCGGCGTGGGGCGCGCAGAGTCCTGCCCTCGTCGATTGGATTCGCGCACAGGACGCTGTCTTCTCGAATTGCGCGGGAAAGACGCCAACAATGCCTGCGCCCGCTCACGAAGGCAGCCCCATCCTGCTCACTGCCGACCGCGCTTACCAGATCGCTTCAGCGACTTTATACGCAAAGCAGTTTCACGAAGCTGCGCGCCAATTCGCAGCCATCGCCACCGATCGCAACTCACCTTGGAGCCCGTGGGGCGAATATCTCGCCGCACGCGCCACGGTCCGCGAGGCCTTTGCCATCGGCAAAGCCTCCGACCCGTACAGCGGTGAATTGGCGACATACGACGCCGGCACGATGCAGCGCGCGCAGCAGATGCTCGAAGCTCTTCTGGATCAGCCCGACCCCACGCCTTCACGCGCTATTATCCAGAGCGAACTCAACTTTATCCGTATCCGCACCGAGCCCCAAACGCGAGCCGCCGAGATCTGCGCGGCACTCTCCGGCCCCACGCCTGATCTGAATTTCAGACACGACCTTCAGGATCTCAGCTGGATCTTTGAAAAGCAGATCAAGATTGAGAATCCTGCTCCCCTCATCGCGTGGATCAGTGCGTGGCGCGGCAACGGAACGGCAGCCGACGCATACGCGGCCTGGCAGCAGACCCACGCCTTTCCATGGCTAGTTATGGCGATGGCGAAAGCCGATGTCTCCGACGCCTTCGTGCCCGCACTCATCGACGAAGCCGCAAAGATCCCCCCCGGCTCGCCCGCCTACGACACGGCATTTTTCCATCGCGTCCGCCTGCTCATTGCGCTCCATCGCGCTGACGAGGCACGCCCCCTTCTAGACGCGCGGCTCCCCAATCTACGCCGCGAAAAGCCCAGTTCGGTGCTTAACGCATTGCTCGGCGAGCGCATGGCAGTGGCTCGCGACTTCAAAGAATTCCTCGTCTATGCGCCGCGCACCACGCTCACAACCGGCTCCGAAGGTGCAGAAGACTTGCAGAGCTTTTGCGACGAAGGCGCCCCTGCACACGACAGACAAGTCGATTGCCCCGAGCTCAAACAGCCCCTCAGATTCGACGAGGACGGCGTCGCAGTGCTCAACCGGTACACGCCGCTCGCTCACCTGATCGAAGCCTCCATGTCTCTGACCCTTCCCGCTAATCTGCGCCAGGACCTCACCGTTGTCGCCTGGACGCGCGCCATCCTCTTGGAAGATGCAGCCAGTGCCGCAAAACTCGCGCCTCTGCTTCCCAAGACCATATACGACACCGCCGGCGACAGTATCGGGTTCCCAGCTGACTTAGCCATCCTACGCAACTCCGGCATTCGTCCCTACCTCGAGCCGGGCGTTTCGCGTGTCTCCAGCTACAGCGTCTTCGACGAGCTGCGCGACAACTGGTGGTGCAAGCCGTGGGAATATCGCAATGCACCCGAACCCGTCTCTCTGCCTGTTCCAGCATTCATCTCGCCACAACAGGAAGGGCTCGCGACGGCTGAGTATCAGCGACTGCAGCAGCTTCCCGATTCCGTCGCTCTTATTGGTCAGCGCGTCCTTGATTACGCCAATCTCCATCCTGACGATCCGTATGTGCCCGAAGCTCTGGCGCTCACTGTGCGCGCCGGCCACTACGCCTGTCAGACCTTCGATGCGAATGGTTCCGGCGACAGCATGTCCGAGTACACACCCGTCGGCAAGGCTGCGTTTCAAACACTCCACCGCCGCTATCCGAAATCCCCCTGGACCCTCAAAACGCGCTATTACTACTAGGCATTGATCCGCCCAGATCAAAGAAAAATCCCAGGATTCCTGGGTAACCCCCAACCCGGAAGTAGCACCAAAACCGGGTCACTTCCGAGCTGGCCACATGCTGCTCACCGAATTTCAATCTATCGTCGCGAGCTCGAGCTGCAGTGAATCCGTGCCACGCAATTAGCCGCCTTACACAGTCCTCTCTGCAAACTGCAGATAGCCCAGAGAGCCGACCTTGAGGAGCCCCTATTCACGGTGAGGCCTGAACTTAAAGCTCAACACTGCGACGGGTCCGGCTCAGTTCTGTGTGCGCTCCTACTTTTTGGCCTTCTCGGGCTTGGCGAGAACATAGCCTTTACGAGCTTGGACATATAAGCCGGGTTGGTTGACCTTGACTTGAAGCTGGTGATAGGCGCCATCCGGTTTAACGCCTTTGAGCGAGAGTTCAAGCAGGTAGAGGAACTCGGGTGGTACGGTGAGGCTCTTGAATCCGCCTTCAAGGTCGTTGGAGTGGTCGAAGAAGGTTCCGCCGGTCCCTGCAGCGAGTTCGGACATCACGTGATCGGCTCCGGTGGTGTCGACAACCATGCCTCGCGCGTCGATGGCACTGATGATGACGTTGGCTGCAGCCGCCTGGTTAAGGACCTCGGATTTGAAATACATAGTCTCTGGAGAATTTGAGAAAAACCCAGGCGAGACGAGGATCAGCGTTCGCCTGCCGGGTAGTTTGGCCATGGCGCGGACAACATTTTCGATTACGTTGAGTGATTCGCGAGCATCTTCCTGACCGACTGCAAGAGCATGGTTCGCAGCCGAACGCACCATGTTCTCAAAAACATTTTCCCCGCTCATTAGCATCAGGTTAGAGCAGCTTTTGGCCTGGCTTACGGCTGCCTGGAAGGCCTGGTCATCCCTTACGTCGAGGATCTGATGGGCCGCATAGGCGGAGATAGCGAAACAATCGTGATCGTCGTATTGATGGAGCGGGTGCGCCTTTAGTTGCATGATGGCAGCCTTGAGCGCGGCGCGGTCGCGGGTGATGCCGGAGTTGACTCCCATAAACGACAGCACATCCGCGTATTTTCCAGCGCCAAGTGGATCGTCCAGCATTTTGGTTGCGGCTTTTTGAGTAATCGCAAGATCGGAGAGGTTCAGATGTCTGTCATCGAAGACGAAGACAATATATCGGTCTCGCGTGGCTGCAGGCTGAGCGGCCACGGCCGAACTTTCAGTGCCCGACTCAGGAACTCGCCGAACGCCCCCTGTCGCCGCAAAATTCTCAACCGTGAATCCGGTTATTGCCCGCGGCTTGCCCTGATCTAGGACCCTAAAATCACCTTTGTCGAGGCCGCCCACGGTGAGCCCCTTCCCATCGCGAACCACCGCCGGCACAAGCAACTCATTCACATCAACATGGATTGTGAAGCCGCTACCAGGGATTTGCGTCGCTTGCGCAACCGGCGATGCCTGCAGCACG
>Ga0181535_10007131_pt1 | contig 11327 bp, 11 predicted proteins | sample PEATcosm2014_Bin_44_FD_119774 | JGI IMG/M metagenome (GOLD analysis project Ga0181535, IMG submission 119774) | Peatland microbial communities from MTU Mesocosm Facility, Houghton, MI, USA - PEATcosm2014_Bin17_30_metaG | ecosystem: Environmental > Terrestrial > Soil > Wetlands > Peat | place...
CGCTTGCTCGTTGACGTTTTCCGGCGTCGCGGCGTCCAAACCGCAGCCGTAACCCGAAAAGCTTGAACTCAGTCAGCCGGACGCCAGGTTGGAGGCGTCCGAGACGCCTGGGCCTGGAAAAATGCTGTGTTTTGCCGCTTACCAAGCTGAAACTAGGCACAACCTGCCCTCGCCTTTTACAATGCAGCAAGGGACCCGTCCCAACCCAGCTCTGCTGTGGAACTAGCAAACTTGGCGGCGCACACCCGACCAGGATGAAGGAATCGCATGAAGTTTACGAAATTCGGCAAGGCACTTCTGATGAGCGCCGTCTCTGCTGCGGTCATCCTCAGCGTTACGTCTTGCGTCCAGAGTTACACGGTTGGCTTTTTGTATGTGACGGGTACGGTGACGGCCCAGACTTCCGGCAGCGGCATCATCAGCGGCTTTAAGATCGATCACAATACCGGCAAGCTCAGCCCCATCAATGGACTGCCAGTCTCTTCCGGCGGTGCCAATCCGGATCGCGCAGTTCTCATCTCCGGCAGCCGCTTCCTCTATGTGCTCAACCGGGGTGCAAACGCTTCTGGCGGCTCGGTCTGCACCACAGCCAACCCATGCCTGAACTCGAATATCACGCAGTTCGCGGTCGGCGGCAACGGAGTTCTCACGCCGCAACAGACCTTTTACACCCAAGGCATCAACCCGTTCCGCATCCTCGCCGACAGTTCAGGCCAATACCTTTACATACTCGACCACGATTCACCGGACAATACGCAGTGCCATCTCGCGCTGGGTACTGGCGTCAATGCCTGCGGAGACATTACCGCCTTCGCCATCAACTCGACGACCGGCCGCCTGCAACTGATTGTGAACGCGCAAGTCACGGCCGCCAACGGGTCGGCGCTGACCTACTTCCCGGTACCGGCCAATCCCATCGATTTCGTGCAGACTTCAGGATATTTCCTCACTCTGAGTGGGACTCCCGCGACTGGCGATTCGGTTTTCCCGTACGCCGCCAATAACGGGCAGTTGACTGTCAGCCAGAATACTTCGCAGCAGCTGAACATCGCGCAGGCGACGGCCATCGTGAGCAATTCCAATTACGTCTACGTGCTCGACGACGAACCGCCTGCCCTCCCCAACCCGACCAACGCATCCAGCCAGATTCTTCCGTTCACGACTGGAACCGGCGGCGCTCTGACAGTTCAAACCGGCGGAATCGTCGCAGACGATCCAACGCTCTCCAACCCCATTAACATGCTGGTCGAATCCAAGGGCAAGTTTCTCTACGTAGCCAACCAGGGGAACAATACCAGCACGACCAACACGCAAAGCGGCCTTGCCGGTTATGTGATCGACCAGTCTACTCACCAGCTCAGCCTTATCCCTGGTGAACCGTTCGGCTCGGGCGCCGGTCCACAGTGCCTGGTGGAAGATCCCTCGAACCAGTTCATTTACTCGGCCGACTTCAACGATTCCAGCGTAACCGGCCGGGTGGTTGACCCGAACTCTGGCGTGCTTAACAATTTGCGCGTGGCCAGCAGCTATACGCTCACCGGCCCGGCCACATGGTGCCTGGTTGACGGGCGAACCGACTAGACCGGCAGCGGGCGCAGTTTCCTCTGGGTGGGCGTCAGCTCTTTATCTGGCTCCTACCCCGGATTCCGGTTGCGAATTCATGCTCCGGATTTTCGATTAACCGGATTCTTCAAGAAACGTAGCCGAATGCCGGGTGCGGCCTTTGCATGGGCGCACAGGGTTCGATTCCAAAACAGATTTTCTTGCGGGCCTTTGGTTCCGGCCCGCCGACGAAAGATGCGCATGAAGTTCAACAAATCCGGCCAGCTTCTGCTGGTCTCTGCGGCCAGCCTCCTGGCAGCTTCACTTGTGACTGCCTGTGGCTCACTCACCGTGGATTTTGTCTTCGTGACCAGTTCCAAGGCCGCGGGGAACGACAACTACGGCGAGGTCGACGTTTTCGAGGTTAACTCGGAGTCCGGCGCCATGCGCCAGATACCCACCTCGCCCTTTCCGTCGGGCGGACGCAACCCCGTGGCCGAAGCTGTTTCCTCAGACAACACCAACCTCTATGTGGTTAACCATGACGACAACACCATCGTCCAGTTCATCATTGGCAACGACGGCAAGCTTTATCCGAAGAACACGGTGAACACGCCCGGAATCTTCCCGCTTGCTGTCGCCGTAAGCGGATCCTATCTTGTTGTCGCGGACACGTACCAGCCTCTGCCTTCCTGCTCCACTGCGGCGCCGTGCTCAGGTTCCATAGCCGTTTTTCCCATTACCTCGTCGTCGACAACTCCACCCAGCGACGCGCTCGGATCGCCGGTTGCCAACGGAAGCCTGAACTACTGGCCTTTGAACCTGCCCGGCAAGCCCAGCGATGTGCTGCTGCCGACTGCGGTCAACATTCTGGCCTCGGGATCGGAAGTGCTTGTCTCGGCTTATGATTCTACCGCCAACACCGGCTATGTCTTCGCCTTTTCGACCGGTTCTGGCGGCGCCCTTTCTCCGCTGAACGGCGGCGTTCCATTTGCCGCGGGAATCAATCCTTCCGCAATCGCAAGTGACTCCACGAGCAGCTACGTGTACGTTACAGACATGGCCAGCGGGAATCTTCTTGGCTACTCGGTTCACAGCGGCCTCTTAACCCCGCTCAGCGGGAGCCCGTACCCGGCCGGCAATCAACCTTCCGCCGTCACCGTCGATCCCGCGAGCTCCTATGTCTACGCGGCCAGCGCCGTGGACTCATCGATTACCGCATACTCGATGTCCAGCGGCACGCTCACCCGTACCGGCACGTATGCCACTGGCCTGCAGCCTGTCGCCATTGGAATCGATCCCTCGACGAACCACTTCCTTTACACCGCCAACTTTCTTGGCGGCACAGTGTCAGGCTTTGAGTTGAGTCCCACGGCCGGCACACTCGTCAATTCGCAGAATTCTCCTTACACGTCCAACGCCCAGCCGACGGCGGTCGCAGCAATTCCGCATAACGGCACGCAGAAATAAGAGCCGGCGCGGCTTGAGCACAGCATCGTAGCAACACCCCGGAATGGCCTTTTACAATGATTGCGGGGCAACCTAAACGAGTTTTTCTGGGCTTGAACCCGATGGCCCGCCACGAAGGAAGCGCATGAAGTTCAGCAAATTGAGCCAGTTGTTTCTGGTCTCTATGATCGGCCTCGCAGTGGCCACTCTCTTGACGGCCTGCCAGATCGTAACCATCGACTATGTCTTCGTGGCCAACTCCGCGGGCTCAGGCGCCAGCAGTGCTGGGCAAATCCAGACTTACGATGTGGACTCCGAGTCCGGCGCGCTCCGCATCGGACAGCCGACCGTTCCTTCGGGCGGCTCCAATCCCGTCTCCATGGCCACAAGCTCTGACTTTGCGAATCTCTACGTTGCCAACCAGGGGACTGGCGCTGGAAACGGCAACGTGGTTCACTTCGCTCTAGACGGCAACGGCGTCTTGACCCAGAAGGACATCGTCACACCCAGCACAGCGCCCGTTTCCATCGCGGTGAACCAGGCAATTACCTATCTGTATGCAGTGTCTGGAACCACTTCCGCCACACTCACGGAATATCCCCTTTCATCGGGCGCCATGGGCGCTGCTGCTTCCCAGGTAGCCCTTGCCGTCCCCGGCTTTGCCGGCGACACAATCGTGCCTACCGCGGTAACGGTTCTGGCCAACAACAATGCCGTCTACGTCACGGCCTACGACAAGTCGGCCTACAATCCTGGTGGAACCACAACCAGTACCGCCAACCCCGGCTGGATATTCGGCTTTACCGTAGGCTCGGGTGGCGCGTTGACCCCAACTGCGGGCAGTCCATACAAAGCCGGCGTCAAGCCCACCGCCATTGCTGCCGACCCCACAAGCCGCTTTCTCTATGCCACCGACTTTGCTTCAAGCCAGCTGATCGGGTACACAATTCAGTCGGGCAGCGTCCTGAATTTTCTCATCAACGGCCCATTCAGGGCAGGGAACGAGCCCTCAGCCGTCACAATCGATCCGCGCGGCAAGTACATCTACGTCGCCAACTCGCTGGACTCTTCGGTTTCGACGTACGTCATCGACCTTGCCACGGGAACGCCCTCGGGCGGAGCAGGCATCACCAACAATACAACCGACACACAGCCGGTCGCCATTCTTGTAGATGCGGCCCTGGCCCGCTTTGTCTATACCGCCAACCATTTGGGGAACTCAATTTCCGGTTTCCGCATGGATACGGATACGGGCGCTCTGACCAGCACACAGGCCACCCCGTACCCCACAGGCGCAGACCCGACCGCACTGGTTTCGGTTCCTCACGGCAACCATTCCACCCAGTCGACAACTCCATAGCGTAAGATGCGCTCTCTGTAACCAAAAGCCCAGCCTTCGCGGCTGGGCTTTTCACTTCTACGGGAGCGGGTTGAGATCTGACGGCTGCCGGAAGCAAGCTGATTTCGATCTTTGGTCAAGCTTGCGAAGGCGGGGTCACAGAAGCCCTGCACATTTTTTGCAGGCGCGCTAGGCGTCATCATGATCCGAGCCGCTGGTTCCCTTTGGCGTCGCTCAGGGCAGGCTTTCGACTTCCTTCGCTTCGCTGCGGTCGCTCAGGATGACCGCATAGGGAAGCACCTCTCCGCTGTAAGCACCAAAGATACCCATCGTAGACTCACCCAAATCGGCAAGGGCGCGGCCGATACTCGGCAGCGCCCTTTGTACAAGTTCAATTCAAAGAAGCTCAGACGTGGTTGCAGAGTCCCAAGGCCTTCCAATCTTCCATCTGCCGCTTCATCTGTTCCATTTGCTGCTTGAGCTCGTCCATCTGTTTTGGGTCGATCTTGAAATCTTCCGGCTTGAAGTTCTTGCGGAACTCCTCCATCTGCTGCTTCAACTGGTCCATCTGTTTCTGGTCGATCTTGAAATCCTCGCTCTTGAAGCTCTCGCGCAACTTCTCCGCCCGGCGCTTCAGTTCCTCCATCTGCTTTGGATCGATCTTGAAATCCTCGGATCGCAGTTGTTCCTTCAACGCTTCGGCCTGATTACGCAATGCCTCGGCGGCGGCTTCATCGTTCCAAGCCAACTGCTGGGCGAGCTGCTGGGCAAACTCCGGGTCAAGCTCCGCCGCCATCTGCCCATCGCCCGTAGGGAAAAGCTGCTCGAAGTTCAGTTCTCCCTGCTTGCGCTTTGAATCCACCTGAAGTGTCAGAGTCTGCTGCTTCTTGTCGCGCAGAATCGTCACCTGCACCGGCTTGCCCTGGTTGGCGTGCAGCGCGCGCTCCCAGTCCGCAAGAGTGGCAATGGCGTCGGGGCCAACCTTGAGAATGACGTCGAAGGCTTTGATGCCCGCTGTCGCCGCCTCGCTTTTGTGCGCCACCTGCTTGACCATCAACCCATTGGCCACGCCCAGGTACTCGGCCATCTGCGAGGTCAGCGGCTCCACCATGGCACCCACATTCAGCGTGCTGCCGAAGAACGGCATGTGGAATCCACCCGGCATCGGCGCATCGCCGCCGCCGGTGAGGATGCCCATTCCCGAACCCTGCGCAAATACGTCTCCCCCGCTGCCGATCTTGTTCCAGACGTCGTGTTCCATGATGCGGCGATCCGCTAGTTCGACCGCGAAGGTCTGCACGTTGCCGTCGCGGCTGATCTCAATGCTCACTTTATGGCCGGCTGGAATCTCCCGCAGCATTCTGCGCAACTGCTCCGCGCCCTCCACGTTCTGCCCGTTCAGTTGCAGCACCACGTCATTGACCTTGAGCCCGATCTGCCCAGCCGGAGCATCGTGGTCGATCAGCGTGACCACCGCGCCGCGCATTTCTTTGAGCTTGAGCGCCTGTGCCTTCTCCTGGTCAACGTCCGTTACGTCCACACCCAGGTAGCCCTGCGAGCCGTTGCCCATCAACAGCGGAGTCGGCTCCTCAAGAACTTGCACGATTCTCATGGTCTGCGCACGAGCTCCAGGCGGCGCGATCGCCACCATCGCTACGGCGCCCAGCAACACAACATTTCCGAGATCTCTGTACGGCCCCATAAAGTGCTTCATCTTTTCTTCTCCCGTATTTCCCTTCATCCGGCCCCGCACTCTTTTCTTGCGTTGCAGTAACCGGCTTTCAGGGCACTGCTATTGAATCTCCGGCACCCGTCTCAAGACTTCTCTCGATACGGTCCGGATCTGCGGACTCTGGTCGGAATAAGCAACCGTGTGCAGCACCTGCCGCACGCTGGTATCGCCTTCCACGGGTTCCAGAATGCTAATTGCCGAGGTGCGAATCCGCGGATCGGCATCGTAGAGCAGCGCTTCCAGCACAGCATCCCGCACCCGCACATCCTCGGCCACATAAGGCTCCAGACCCTGGAGCGCCTTTTCGCGCACTCCGGCATTCTTGTCGTAGCGTAGCGCCACCATCAGCGCATCGCGAATGCCCGCCGCCTGGCAACTGTGCCCGGCGCGGCACTCGGCAGCCATCAGCCCCACCGAATCGTCCCGCACACCGGCGGAGGCGGAGTTCTCACTGGCCAGCATCAGCAACTGCCGGATCGCCGGATCGTCCAGCGAGCCTTGCATCCTCTGCGGAACCACCTGGTTGTAGCGCACCTCGACGATCTCGCTGTTGGGCTGGCGCACGATGCTCGAAATGTTCGCAATCTCAGCCGGCGCGGCTGGCGCCTGCTGCGCAGGCTGTTGCCCAGCGCTCGCCGAGGCCAGCACGGCCGCCGTGTGCGCCGCCCGGTTTTGCGCAAACTGATATCCGCCCAGGCACCCCGCCCCGGCTCCGGCCACCAGCAACAGGCTAGCTGCCATGGGCGCGGCCTGCAAGCTGGCAAAACTGTTGATCATTCGCTGGCTGAGCCGTTCATACCAGCGCATAGGCGGCAATGCGTCCAGCGCTTCTTCCAATTTCAGGCGCGAACGCGCTACCAGATTGGCCGGAGGCTCCGCCACCGGGTGCGCATCGGCCAGAATCTTGAGCGCCAAAACCTGATCGCGCTCCGTCTGGCATTCTGGGCACGCGGCCAAGTGCCGGTCCAGCTCATGGATATGTTCATCCGGCAGCTCTTGATAAGCCGCCGTCACAATCCGCTCGTGTGCAAGTTCGCAATTCATCTCTACGTCCTTCCAGCCTCAGAAAAAACCTGCTTCGCACCCTAAAATCCGCATCCCGTTTGGGAATTGCCTGGGGGCGCTTTACCGCAATTCCGCCAACTGCGTTCTCAACTTCTTGGTTGCCCGAAAGAGCGTATTCTTGGCCGTCTCTTCCGTGGTGCTGAGCATCTCGCCGATCGTGCGCAGCCGGAGTCCCTGATAGTGCTTCAGTTCAAAAACCATCCGCTCCCTGGGTGTCAGCTTTTCAAGAGCGCCCTGAATCCTCTCGCCGAGTAGCTTCCGGTCCAGCTCCTTGGCGGGATTTGAAAACGACCGTTCGTCTGAGACTGAAGCCAGCCGGTCAATCTCATCGCCGGAGTGGTCCATCACGACCGCGTGGTCTTCTTTGCGCGTCTTCTTGCGGCGCAGTTGATCCAGGCAAAGGTTGGTCACAATCCGGTAAATCCACGTGTAAAACGAACACTCGAAGCGGAAATTCCCGATATACCGGTACGCCTTCAAGAAGGCTTCCTGATAGATATCTTCGGCGTCATGCTCGCTGCCCGTGAGGTGCAGCGCCAGCCGCAGCACCTGATGCTCATACTGACGCACTAGCGTGTCAAAGGCCAGCCGCGAACCCGCCTGCGCCTCGCGAATCAGCTCCATCTCAGGCGCTCGCGCCTGCAAGCGCTCCTGTGCGGTTCGCGCTCCGCCCCCGTTTGCCCCGTCTGTTGCCGTGGTTGCAGCCATACCTGGAGAGAATTGTACCCTCCTCGCAACTGGCCATGCCAAAGCCGCTGGCGCCGCAACCGGGGAAATAGGGTAAATCGCCGCTTCCGTTGCCATGAAATCTCTGCTCCGGGTTCGAGATATGTCCGCACACGAATAGACGGGAAATCCGGGTTTTGGTAAGCAGACAGGCCGCAGGGTTTCTCGCCGCCCGCTACACTAGAAATCGATGACTGGAAACCTCTTTGCAGATCCCGCCCCCTCCGCCGCCGCCGACTGGCTCACCGCCCACTGCGATGGCGGTTCCCGCGGCAACCCCGGCCCCTCCGGCTACGGCGCAGTGATTGAAGATGCCCAGGGCCGCGTTGTGGCCCGCTTAAGCCAGTTCCTGGGCCACCAGACCAACAACTACGCCGAATACTCCGGGCTGCTGGCCGTGCTGAAGTGGGCAAACGAGAACGGCGTCAAGCGCCTGCGCGTGGTTTCGGATTCCGAGCTGATGGTCAAGCAGATGAAAGGCTTATACAAGGTCAAGAACCCCGGCTTGCTCCCCCTGTGGGAGGAAGCCAAGCGCCTTGCCGCCCGCCTCGACCGCTTTGAGATGCGCCACACCCTGCGCGGAGGCAACCAGGAGGCCGACCGCCTGGCCAACGAAGCCATGGACAAGGGGATGGGAAAGGCGGTGAGCGGAGCTAGCGTTGTGAGCGGCGTTAGTATTTCAGCGAGCCGGCCTGCCCCAGCGCCAGCAGCCAAACCCACCCGCCAAATTCTGGAAGGCTACGTGAAAGATGGCGTGGTCCACCTTCTCGAAGGCGAACTCCCCGACGGCATCTTCGTAAAAATCATCCGCGAGTAGCGTGCACGCTTTGCTTCTCTGGGTATTGCCTGCGGCTGAACACAAAGTGCGCCAGCAGAAGCGTAGCTCCTATCGCGCTCACAACAGCGTCGGCGGCGGGCATTGCGCGGGGGCCCCAATGCGCGTAGGCTCTGCCGTCGAGATACGCCACATAGGCCACGGGAAGGTTCCCCAGCGAGTTGATGATGGCATAGCGAGAGCTGCCGCTCTTGCCGGATCTGCCGAGAAACTCCAGCGACACACCGGTGAAAAGCGCGTAACTGGCGCCAATGGTGAACAGATAAAGCACGGTGCCTGTGAAGTAGACCGCCGGCCGCCGCGGGCCGAGGCTGAGGATCGCCAGCGTGGCAGCATTCACCAGGCCTGCCAGCAGGTAAGCGATGGGGGCGCGCACGCGCACCGGAATAAGCGACGCCGCGGCTGCGCCCGCCGCCATCAGCAAAGCGCCGGCCAGCCCATTGATCCATGCAACTTGCTGGCCGGTGACGCCGTAATCGCGAGCCAGCTCCGGCAGCAGGCCGATCATTGCGCCGCTGCACATCGGAAACGTAACCAGCAGCGTGTAGGGGATCGCCTCCCACCGCAGAAACGTGCCCTTGAACTCCTGCCAGATGCGCGCGGCAGTCTCGCCCGCGCTCTGCTCGCTGATGGGCGCCTGTGCGGGCGCCGCCAGCGCAATCAGGGATGGGAACACGATCATAGCGGCGACGATCCAGCCCAGCGCGCCGAGGCTGAGCCGCGCGGCAAGCGAGACCAGCACAAAAACAGCAATGCCGCCGACTGCCAGCGAACCAACCTGGTAAAAGCTGCCGGCGCGGCGGCGATTGGCTTCGCTGTGCAGCGTGCCCATCATGCCGCCGCATGAGGCAGCCACAAGCACGCCTAGGCAGGCGCTCAAGAATAGAAGTGCGACCGCAAAATTCGACCCCAGACGCGGCTGGTGAAAGGCGAGCAGGAGAATCGACGCCGAGGCCACGGCCCCGGCCATGAGCCAGGTACGCCGGCCCATCCAAAAGTCCGTCAGCGGGCCCCAGAGAAAATAAATCGCGTGCGGCAGCGACAGCAATGCAACCAGGCTGGCGCCGCGCGCGGGGTCCACACCTTCATTGCGCAACAGGTAAGCGAGCGCACCGCCCACCAGCCCGACGGCAATCACCGCTTCGGGCGCGATGAGCAAGCTGAAGAGCCACGGTCTCTCACGCGCCAAAGCTGCCGATTGAGTCGCGATCTCCGTGCTCTCGGCTGGACACATGCGGCTAGCGTAGCATGGGCTTCCAAAGTCTTCCGCACGCTTCAAAAATCCCAGGTCTCAAAGTCGAGACCTGGGGCACCCGGCCTGGAAGATTGACCGAAGGAGGGTTGCGGCGCCCCCTCCTTCGTAGTACAATTCGTATATACACAGTGCGCTACGAATGGGATGAACGGAAAAACCGGCAGAACCAGCGCAAGCACGGTGGAATCTCATTCGAGCTGGCGGTATTGGTCTTTGAGGATGAGCGCCGCCTGATCTGCCTGGACCGTGTGGACGAATCTGGAGAACAGCGTTGGCACGCGATTGGCGCTGTCTCGGTTGAGCCAGGGATCGGAGATCTTCTGCTTGTGGTTCATGTGTATCGGGAGGATGAAGATGGTGAAGAGATTATCCGCATCGTCAGCGCGCGACGGGCTGACAAGAATGACTACCGAAGATATCAGGAACAGGAAATGGACTGACGCCGAGAAGCAAGCGATTCGGTTCGCGAGCGAGGCGCGGGCCGCGGGACTCGATTTGCCCGAAAAGGAATACGAGGACATTCCTCGGCTGACCATGGAGCAACTCTCGAACATGGTGCGGCTGCGCGGCGGCAAGCGCAAGGTCGCGGTGAGCGTCCGTCTCGACCCGCAGGTGCTCGATTGGCTGCGCGCCAAAGGCGTGGGACACTTGACCCGCATCAACGATATTCTGGCCAACCTGATGGAAGCTGAAAGGCAGGCAGGGGCGGAGCGTTGAGGGTCATGCGGTGCCACCCTTCGCAAAATGCGCGAAGGATCGGGCACCCGGCACACAGCGGAGGTCGTTCTATCAGGATTAAAATGCGATTATGATCGAGAGCCACATTTACTGGATATTTCGCTGTGTCGGTTGCAACGCTCAGTATGATTACTGCTATCTTGGCATCTACGGCACTATCGACCTAATCCATCTGCCCACTCAACTTCCATTTCAATTCCATTGTCCAAATTGCGGCAAGCATCACACCTATACTCAGATGGACTTGTATCAGTTCCCAAAGCATCATCCTCCCCTTTTGGGCGAAGAATATGTCGGAGAACAACCTGTTTAGCTTTCGGGGCGGTTGCCCCACCCTCGTCTCGCCTTTGTCTTTGAGGCTAGGGTGGGATAGCATGATGCCAGCATTGCAGGAACGTTAAAAATGCTCTAATCACTAGTGATTCTAGGTCTCATAATCGAGATTTGGAGCATCCGGCACCGCGGAGACTTATGGATATTGCTAAAGCGGTTGCATTGGCCATCGCGAACGTCCGCAAGGAGGGGCTGACCGACATATTTCCTCGCCCGTACGAAGTCGATCTGCTGAACAGTACCTTGTTCTCCGCTAAGGTCGCCTCTGAAGTCGAAAAGCGAATCAAGAGCAATAACCTACAAAGTCTCGGAG
>Ga0181535_10007132_pt1 | contig 11327 bp, 8 predicted proteins | sample PEATcosm2014_Bin_44_FD_119774 | JGI IMG/M metagenome (GOLD analysis project Ga0181535, IMG submission 119774) | Peatland microbial communities from MTU Mesocosm Facility, Houghton, MI, USA - PEATcosm2014_Bin17_30_metaG | ecosystem: Environmental > Terrestrial > Soil > Wetlands > Peat | place...
CTTCAAGGTCCACGCGGAGTTCGATTCGTCGATGCCCCTGGACGATTCCGCCCTCCTGGACTACGCGGCCTTCGCGAGGCGCGTCTGCCTCGACGAAGGCCTCGTTCCGCTCGACGCGAGCGGCCTCGCCGCGGTAATCGAGCAGGGGGCGCGGCTCGCGGAATATCGAGAGCGGCTGTCGACGCGATTCGGCATGATCGCCGACCTGCTTCGGGAATCGGATTACCGCGCGCGGCTCGCCGGGTCGGCCTCGATCGGCGCGGCCGAGGTGCGGGGCGCCGTCGAGGCGCGCGCTAGGCTCGCCAATCTCCCGGAGGAGAAGATCGAGGATATGATCGCGTCCGGCGAGATAATCCTTCAGGCCACGGGCAGCGCGGTCGGCAGAGTGAACGGCCTCGCCGTGCACGACCGCGGCTATTTCGCGTTCGGGATGCCCGCCGTCATCTCCGCCCAGGTCAGCCCCGGCGAGGGAGGCGTCATAAACATCGAGGGCGAATCCGGGCTGTCCGGCGAGATCTACGACAAGGCCGTCCTCATAGTCGAAGGCTTCCTCCGCAGCAGGTACGCGCGGGATTTTCCGCTCGCGGTCACCGCGAGCATCTGCTTCGAGCAGTCCTACACCGCCGTCGAAGGCGATTCCGCCTCGTCCACCGCCGTATACGCGCTGCTCTCGGCCATCGCCGACGTGCCTTTGCGCCAGGACATAGCGGTGACCGGCTCCCTGAACCAGGTAGGCCAGGTCCAGCCCGTCGGAGGCGTCAACGAGAAGATAGAGGGCTTCTTCCGGGTGTGCCGGCATGCGGGCCTGTCCGGCACGCAGGGCGTCATGATACCCAGGAGGAATGTCGTCAATTTGACATTGGCGCGGGAAGTCCAGGAGGCCGTCGCTTCCGGGACCTTCCATATCTGGGCCGTCTCGACGATCGACGAAGGGCTGACGGTCCTGACGGGCATGCCCGCGGGATCGGCCGATTCCCGAGGCGATTTTCCCCCCGATTCCTTCAACGGCAGGGTCCGGCGCGAGCTATTGCGCATGGCGAGGACGGTAAAGAGCTATATGGGCTAAGACCGCCGCCCTGTTGAAAAGCGATTGAAACGTTATTATTATGGCTTCATATAAATCGTTATAAATAAAGTGGAAAGGTGGGGCGCATGGGTGCAAACGAACTCGTAGTCGACGTCGCCAAGATAAAAAGGGCGGCTCACAACGCGATAGCGTTGAATATCCTGACGTACACCCTCCCGCACGACATCGAAGTCTACATGGAGGAAGTCCTCGACGTCTTCCTGGCGGAGCTCGGGCAGAAGAAGCTCAAGGACTATATCGTCTACTGCCTCAGGGAATTGGCCGTCAACGCGAAGAAGGCGAATACCAAGCGCGTGTACTTCGACTCTCGGGCCCTGGACATCAACGATCCCGACCAGTACGAAGAGGGGATGTCCGGCTTCAAGCAGGATACGATGGACAATATCGCCTGGTACCTGCAGAAGCAGAAGGAGAAAGGCTACTACGTCAAGATAATCTTCCAGGCCAAGGGCCCCAATATCATCCTCGAGGTCCGCAACAACGTCGAGATAAACAAGAAGGAGTACCTCCGGATCCACGACAAGCTCGCGCGGTCGCGGAAGTACACGAGCCTGGAGGACGCCCTGCAGCAGGTGCTCGATCCCTCCGAGGGAGCCGGGCTCGGCTTGGTGATCCTGGTCCTCATGCTCAAGAAGATCGGTCTCGACGAGGAATGCTTCGATATCTGGGCCGAGTCGGGCGAGACGGTGGCGCGCATCACCGTGCCGGTGGCCGCGGCCAGGATAGAGTCCGTCTCCACGCTCACCGACGAGATCGTAAAGTCGATCACGAGCCTGCCGCAGTTCCCCGAGAATATCGTCCAGATCCAGCGTCTGATCGCCGATCCCGACAGCCAGATCGTCGATATCGCGAGATACATATCGACCGATCCCGCGATGACCGCCGACCTCCTCAAGCTCGTCAATTCGGCGGCCTACATGATGGCCAAGAAGGTGGACAACATCGTCGACGCGGTCAAGCTCGTGGGGCTGCGCGGCATCAAGAACCTCCTCTACTCCTACGGTACCTTCAAGATCCTCGACGACGGCGCCTCGGACAAGAAGAAGCTGTGGGACCACTCGTACCGGACGGCCTACTATGCCTACAACCTGGCCAAGAATTTCAAGGCGAACGTCAAAGGCCTGCTCGACGACGCCTATGTCGGCGGGATGCTCCACGACATGGGCAAGATCATCTTCTCGTCGGTCCACCCCGACCTGCTGGAGAAGATCCGGGAGTTCTGCAAGGACAAGGACATCCCCGCGGACACCTTCGAGGGCATCGCCGGCGGCATGAACCACGCGGAGATCGGCGCGCGCATCTCCGAGAAGTGGAATTTCCCCGAATCCCTCGTCGCCGCCATCCGCTACCACCACGAGCCCAGCCTGGAACCCGGCGAGTATCGCGACGTGGTCCATGTCGTCTACCTCGCCAATATCTTCTGCGAGTACGAGGCCGGCAACGTCACCTACGAGCAGATCGAGCCGGCAGTCCTCCAGGATTACGGCTTCACGAGCGAGAAGCACTTCAAGACCGTGGTCGAGAAGATGTCCGAGGGCTTCAGGCTCGAGTCGGGGCGCGCGGCGCGCGACGTCGTGGCGAGGAAGTAGGCTTCCCCGCCCGCGTCGCCTAAGAGGGTGTTGCAAAGCTTCGAGTTTTTCAACAACCTGACTAAAGGGCCTCGAGGAACATCAGCAGATATTGCTGGACGCCCCCGAAGTACTCCCCTTCGAGGGCCGCCGCCGCCTTCCCTATATACCGGTAGTGCCAGCTTTCCCATCGGTATCCGGTGACTCCCGTCATGCCCTTCGGATAGGACAGGGAGAAGCCGAAGCGCCGGGCGTTCGCCGTCAGCCAGAGCGAGGCCTTCGTCTCGGCGAATGCGTCGGAAATGGGGCCGAAGTCGAGGGCCGTGCCGAGCTGATGCTGAGAATGCCCGGGGCGGGCCACGCTCGCCTCGGTCTGCGCGAGACCGTCTTCCTTGACGGAGCGGTCCCAGACCTCGGCCTGATAGGCGTAGGAGCGGTAGGTCGAGGCGACGAGGAGCGTCACGCCGTCGCTGCGGGCGGCCGAGTCCATGGACTCCAGCGCCCGGAAGGCCGTCTCCCGGAGTCGGAGACCGGCGCGAGCCTGCGATAGGCCGGTCCCCTCGAGGGCGCGGAGGTCGCCGGGGGCGTATCCATCAGGTAAGGCCTTGGCCTTGTCGACTCGGGTAAGCAGCATGGGATCGGCCTCTCGCGCGGCCAGCGCATCCGAGAGATATCGCCGGAACGATCGCGGATCGGCGTCGATCCTCGACTGGATGGAAGCCCTCGCTTCGGCCGGGATAGAGGCCGCGATCAGGGCTTCTCGGACTCGTACGGGCTCGGTTCCCTCGCTCCATTGCCGGAACGCGGCCGCCAGCATACAGAGAGCGAGTAATCCTTTGCCGGGCCGGGGACCGGATCGTCGTATCGGCACGCGACGAATATACCTTCCCGGGCGGCTTTACGGAAGCGTCCGATCCTCGGCGCGAAGGCGGCCTCTGCGTCCCGGTCCCCGCCCCGGGTCTCCGTGCCCGGTATCTTATAGAGAGTGGCCTCTCCTTTAGCGAATTGCTTTTCCGTCCTGAATTTCTACCATGTGCTTGTGACCGAGCTCCACCAACTTCTGGTTCGCAACATGAAACGATACAGGGTACTCCTCGGTATTACCCAGGCTGAGCTGGCCGAACGGGCGGGCATATCGGTGGGTTACGTCGGCGAGGTCGAGATGGGACGAAAGTTCCCCTCGCCGGAGAAGCTTGAGGGCATAGCGCGCGCGCTCGGTCTGCGGCCCTTCCGCCTCCTCATGGGTCCGGAGGACGTCACCGATGCCATGGGACCCGACGCGATATACGAGACCGCCGAAAAGCTGAAAAAGCTGCTCTCGGAGGAAATCGATACCTTCGTCCGCGAAGCCGACCCGAGCAAGCCCAAGCCCTCGCCCGAGCTCTTCGACGAGAAAGGAAGACGCCTCAGGGGGCGCTAGGTTCCCGATTCGATCCTTCGACTGCCCTTGAAGCATCCTTCCGCATCCCGTACGATACCCTTCCATGGCGACTAAGCAGAAAGGTCCCGTCTATCGCTGCTCGAATTGCGGGCATGCCGAGCCCAAGTGGCTCGGGCGCTGCCCAGAATGCGGGCAATGGAATTCGCTTCGCGAGTCGGCGCAGGCGGAGGGCCGAGCCGATAGGGCGGGGGAGACCTTCCCACTGCCGATACTCTCGATCGATCCGGGAGAAGGCGCGCGATTGCCCACGGGACTATCCGAGGTGGACAGGGTATTGGGCGGGGGACTGATGCGAGGTTCGTCGACCATCATCGGCGGAGAGCCGGGCATAGGGAAGAGCACCCTCCTCCTCCAGGTCTGCGCGCGGGCCGAGACCAAGGGACGGATCCTCTACGTCTCCGGGGAGGAGTCGCCCGCGCAGATCAGGATGAGGGCGGATCGCCTCGGCGCCCTGCGCGACGGTCTGGAGGTATTCTGCTCATGCGATCTAGGCCTGGTGCGCTCGACCTTGGACGCATTGAAGCCGTCGATCGCCGTGATCGACTCCGTCCAGACGCTTCGGGCCGAGGAAGCCGGCTCGGTGCCGGGTACGGCCAACCAGATCAAGTATTGCGCGCAGGAGCTCTCGGCCTGGGCGAAGGCCCATGACGCGGCCCTGATCCTCGTGGCGCACGTCACCAAGGAAGGCCTGATCGCGGGGCCGAAGGCCGCGGAGCACCTCGTCGACGCCGTCCTGGGCTTCGAGCAGGGCGAAGGGGACATGAGGGTGCTGCGCGCGAGCAAGAATCGCTTCGGAAGCGCCGAGGAGGTGGGGCTCTTCAGGATGGGCGAAAAAGGTCTGGAGGAGGTGACCGATCCGTCGGGGCTGTTCCTCGTGAGGCGCGACTCGAGGAACATGCCCGTGGGCACGGCGGTAGCTCCGGTCCACGAGGGCTCGAGAGTGCTGCTCGTGGAGATCCAGGCCCTGACGGTACCGGCCAAGGCAGGATTGACTCGGGTATATTCGGAGCGGATCGAAGCCGGGCGCGTGAGTCGAATCGCGGCGATTCTCGAGAAGCACACGGGCCTGCGGTTCTCCGATCAGGACATCTACGTCAACGTCGCCGGCGGCATGCGGATCGCCGAACCCGGCATCGACCTCGCCCTGGCCTGCGCGCTGTTCTCGGCCCGCTCCGATACTGCGCTGCCCGCGAATACCGCCCTGGCCGGCGAGCTCTCGCTCTCCGGCGAGCTTCGGCCCGTCCGCCAGATGAGGCGGCGGGCCAAGGCTTCGGCCGCGATGGGCTTTTCCCTCCTCATCGGGCCGCGCGAGGCCGCCGGCGAGGGAGCCGACGGGAAGGGCCGGGCGGGCGCGATCGACTCGCGCGAAGCGCCGGGATGGACCCGCGAGTCGGACATAGGATCCGCCGTGAGGGCCTTGTTCGGAAGATAGCCTGCGATCAGACTTACCGTTTCCCGAAACTTCCAATATCCGCCCCTCGGCACTATACTGGGAGCGAGGGGTCAACAATCATGCAATTCTCGCACGGCCGCCGCCGTCTCAGCGGTCTGGTATTTCCCCTATCCGCCATCCGATGCGACGCCTCGCCGGGCTGCGGCGAGTTTCCCGATCTGGCGCGCGCCGCCGATCTGGCCTCGGCCTGGGGCTTCGACCTCATCCAACTCCTGCCGGTAAACGATTCCGGCTTCCAGAGCTCTCCCTATTTCGCCCTATCGGCCTTCGCCCTCCACCCGATCTACGTCAGGATCGGCGACCTGCCCGAACTGGCGGCGGGGGAGGCGGGCCCGGTCGGGCATGCAGCCTCCGATCTCCGCGCCGAAGCCGATGCCCTCGTTCGACGCTTCTCGGGCGAGGAGCGCGTGCCCCACGAAGCCCTGCTCGGCGCCAAGCTCGGGCTCCTGCGGAGGATCTGGTCATGCGGGAGCGAGGGAGGAGGCCCGGCCCGCCTCGCCCTGTCGAGGGAGCTCGACGCGTGGATCGCGGCGAATCCCTGGTCCAGGAGCTACGCCGCGTTCGTCGCGCTGAAGACCTTGAACTCCGAGAGGCCCTGGTGGGAGTGGACGAGCCATAAAGATCCGACCGCGGCGGACATCGATTCCCTCTGGGGGGACGGGGCTCTCGCGAAGGAGCTTCGCTTTTGGGCCTGGCTGCAGATGCGGGCCGGCGAGCAATTCCGCGGCGCGGCGGAGTACCTCGCGGGAAAGGGCATCGCCCTCATGGGCGACATCCCGATCCTGATGAACGCCGACTCCGCCGATGTGTGGGCCAGGCGAGATTGCTTCCGCCTCGAGCTTTCCGCGGGCGCTCCTCCCGATATGTATTCCAGCCTCGGCCAGAATTGGGGCTTCCCGATCTACGACTGGGAAACCCTCGAGCGGCAAGGCTACGGCTTCTGGGCGGAGCGCCTGGCCGAAGCCGACAGGTATTATTCCTGCTACCGCATCGACCACGTCCTGGGCTTCTTCAGGATATGGGCGCTCTCCGATCGCGAGGGCACGGGAGCGATCGGGCGCTTCATCCCCGACGTGCCGGTAAGTCGGGGCGATCTCGAAGTCCTGGGCTTCGCGCCGGAGCGGATCCGCTGGATGTCCCGCCCCCACGTGCCGACCTGGCGCCTCGTCCAGGCCGCGGGCGAATCCGCGGCGAAAGGCGCCGCCTCCGCCGCCCTCGAGCGGATTGGGGAGGAGGAGCTCTTCCTGTTCAAGGATTCCGTCCGGGGCGAGAAGGACATCGAGGCCCTGCCGTCCATTTCGCCCGCCGCGCGCGATTGCCTCCTGACCGCCTGGCGGGACAGGGCGCTCTTCGAGTACGCGCCCGGGTCATTCGTGCCTACCTTCGACCATCGCTCTTCGACATGCTGGCCTACTCTCTCCGATCAGGAGCGCGATAGGCTCGAATCCCTGTTCAGGGCGAAGAGAGTCCAGGCGGAGGAGCTCTGGGCGCGAACGGGGAAGTCCCTCCTCGGCGCGATCGCGAGGACAGTGCCGATGCTTCCCTGCGCCGAGGACCTGGGCTCCGTCCCCGATTGCGTCCCGAAGGTCCTCGAGGACCTGGGCATCCTCGGGCTTCGGGTCTTACGCTGGACGAGGCGCTGGAACGAGGCCGGCCAGCCCTACCTCCCCATCGCGGACTACCCCGAGCTCTCGGTCGCCTGCCCCTCCGTCCACGATTCGTCTTCCATCCGGGAATGGTGGGAAGCGGAGGCGGATCGCGAAGAGACATGGCGCTTCGCGTCCGCCTCTCTCGGCAGGGACCTGGGGCCCTGCCCTTCGAGACTGGGTACGGAGCATGCGGCCCCGCTGCTGGAATTGCTCGCGCGCTCCTCCTCCCGAATCGCCGTCTATCCGATCCAGGATATCCTCGGTCTGAGCGAGAAATTGCGACCGATCGACCCGAAGAGCGAGCGGATCAACGTACCGGGCACCGTCGGCGTCGGGAATTGGTCCTATCGCGTACCGGCGTCGATCGAGGAGATCCTCGCCGACAGGAAGCTCTCGACGAAGGTTCGCTCCTTGGCCAAGGCGAGATCCGCTTCGGGGAAGACGGGCGAAAAGCTGCCGTGATCCGCCCAAAATAGCTTAGAATGGAGGAGAAGGGAGGCGGTATGTCGCGCAGCGCCCGCGCCGCGGGGATGATCATGGGGGGAGCGGGACCCGTATCCCCTGCCCGGCCGCTTAAAGAGGCCGCCGACCTTTTCGCTTCGTTCGCGCGGGCCGGCATCAGGGCCTACCTCCTCCCGGGCAACCTGCTCAACTATCCCGAGACGCTCGCGTCCCTCGTCTCGGCCGCGCGCAGGGCGGCCGAGGAGTCGGGCCTGGGGCGGGCCCTCGTCGCGATCGGCGGCGGCGAATCGCCGGGCTTCGGCCTCCCTCCCTTCCCCCAGGCGCCGACGCCCCTGAGCCTCGCCTCTTCCCGTTCCGCCCGGGCCGCGAGGCGAGCGGGCTTTCTCCTCGGCTCCCGCCTTGCCGCCTGCGGAGTCGATATGGTCCTCGCCCCGCGCCTGGATCTCGCGAGCGACCCCAAGGATACGGCCGGAGCGCTGGGGGGCTTCGGAGAGGATAGCCGGCTCGCCGGAGTCCTGGGCGCCGCGTATTCCCGCGGACTGTCGCGCGCGGGAGTCGCCGCATGCATCGGCCGCTTCCCGGGGCTCGGATCGATCTGCAGCGATTGCTACGAGGGAATGGCCTTCATATCGCTTCCGGTCGAGCGCCTCGAGCGCTGCGAGATGCGCCCTTTCGCCCGCGCCGTCGAAGCGGGAGCCGAGGCCGTCTTCGTAGGGAGGGTGCTCGTGCCCGCCCTCGAGAGCGAACGCATACCGGCCTCCGCGAGCGCCCGCGTAATCGAGGGTCGGCTCAGGGAATCCCTGGGGTTCCGGGGGCTCGTGATCGGCGACGACGTCGGGCCCGAGGAGGAGCCGGGAAGGGCGGCGGTCCTGGGCGCTCTCGCGGGCTGCGATCTCGGCTTGTTCTCCCGGCCGAGCGAGGCATTGGCGGCGGCCGGCGCCCTCGAGAAGGCCGCCGCCGCCGGCGAGCTCCCCGCCGTTCGCATCGAGATGAGCCGAAGGCGGCTCGACGCTCTCTTCTCCAAGCGTCCCGGGAAGTCCGCTCGGGGTAGGGCCCCGCCGGCGAAGCTCGCTCGGAAGGCGATGCGCGATATAGAGAGAGGCGCGAGCCTGCTTCGCGGCTCTCTCGTCCTCGAAGCCGGAAAGGCCGGGAATTTCGCGGATTCCCTCGTCCTCGTCTTCGTGCCGGTGCCGAACGCCCCGGAAGCCCTCGAGTCCGACGCCGTCCTGGCCGTCCTGCGCGCCGCGCTTCCCGGCGCGGCGGTCCTAGGCCTGCCCGCCGAGCCGGGGCCCAAGGAGACGGAGGAGCTCCTCGGCTTCATCGGCCCCCGCGGGCGCTATTCCGATGCCGCCATCCTCACCTACGACGCGCATTTCCGGCCCGCGCAGGAAGGCTTGGCCAGGCTGGTGGAAGAGTTCATCCCCAGGTACCGGGTAATCGCGATGCGCGACCCCTACGATGCCGCCTTCTTCCCGAGCGCCGCCGGCCTGGGCGCCGCCTACGGCTTCTCGGAAGGCTGCGCGCGCGCGGCGGCCGACCTGCTTTCGGGAAAATCGAAGGCGCGCGGTGGGCATCCCGTCGAGGTCATCGGCCTCGAAATCTAGAGGTGATCGATCTGGCTGGCCGCTGCGCGGCATGACGTTGTATATTGTAGTCTCCAAGGAGTACCCATGAGCATAGAGAGCATGCGTCCCCGTTTCGACGAGGATGACGACGAGCCGAAGGCCCCGCCTCCCCGAACGGAAGATGCCCTCGCCGAGCGCTTCCTCAAGACGAGGACCATACTGCTTTCGGGCGAGATAGACAAGGAATCGAGCGAGCGCTTCATCCGACAGCTGCTGCTGCTCGAAAGCCTCGGAAACGAGCCGATCAGCGTCCTCATCGACTCGCCCGGCGGCGACGTCGACGCGGGATACGCGATATTCGACATGATTCGATTCGTGTCGGCCCCCGTGCGCATCGTCGGCATGGGCCTCGTCGCGAGCGCGGCCGCCCTGGTCCTCCTCGCCGTGCCGAAGGACCGGAGGCTCGGCCTGCCGAATTCGCACTATCTCATCCACCAGCCCCTCTCCGGGATCCGGGGCGTCGCGACCGAGATCGAGATCCACGCCCGCGAGCTCGAGAAGACGAGGGAGCGCGTCAACCGCGTCATAGCCGAAGAGACGGGTCAATCGATTGAGCGGGTGCGCAAGGACACCGATCGCGACTTCTGGATGAACGCCGAGGAAGCGATAGCGTACGGCCTCATTTCCCGCTCGGCCGCGACTCGGGCCGACCTCGGCGCATGACGAAGGAGGATGTCGAGCCCGCCCTCGAGCATGCCTTCGCCTCGTTGGACGAGGCGGAGGCGAAGGGCCTCCCCGTGCGCCGCGGCAAGGTGCGCGACGTGATCGTCGGCGAGAAGGCCCTCCTCCTCGTCGCGAGCGACCGGATCTCGGCATTCGACCGCGTCCTATCGACGATACCCTATAAGGGGGAAGTCCTCTCCCGAATCTCCGCCTGGTGGTTCGAGCGCTGCCGGGACATCGTGCCCAACCACATGCTCCCGGGAGGCGATCCGGCCTCCCTCGGCATAGGGAGGGCCAGTCTCGTCCGCAAGGTGGAGATGCTCCCGGTCGAAGTGGTGGTGCGCGGCTTTCTCTCGGGATCGGCCTGGCGCGACTACGAAGCCGGCAAGAGCGTGTCGGGCATCGAGCTGCCTCGGGGCCTCTCGCGCAACGAACGCTTTCCCGTGGCTCTCGTCACGCCCTCGACGAAGGAGAAGGACGGCCACGACAGACCGATCTCGGGCGCCGAGATCGTCTCCTCGGGGATCATCGGCGAGGAACTCTGGCACGAGGTCCGCGCCGCGGCCCTGTCCCTCTTCCGGAGAGGCCAGGAGCTGGCCGCTCTCTCGGGTCTCATCCTCGCGGACACGAAGTACGAGTTCGGCGTCGCCGACGGGCGGCTCGTGCTCGCCGACGAGCTCCACAGCCCCGACTCCAGCCGCTATTGGCGGGCCGAGAGCTACGACCTGCTCTTCTTCTCGGGAGACGATCAGCGCGAGCTCGACAAGGAGCCTTTCCGCCGCTGGCTCGCCGAGCGAGGCTTCTCAGGCGGGGGCCCCGCCCCCGACATCCCCGATTCCGTGCGCGTCGAGGCCGCCTGGCGCTACGTCCAGGCCTACGAGGCGATCACCGGGGAGGGCTTCGAGAGTCTGGGCGCCGGCTTTCAATCGGAAGCGGCGCTGATCCGGCGTATTGTAGCCGAGCGCCTACTCTAGCTCCGTTTCGGAGCCGGTGTGCTCGGAGGTCCCATGCGCCTATCGTACGCCGTCCCCATGACCGCCCTCTGCCTCCTTTGCCTTTCCGCGTCCCGCTGCTCCGCCCCGCCGTCGTCCCCGGCCGGCCGCCGCGTGTCGATCGTCGCCTACAACGTCAAGAGCCTCTTCGACGCAGCGGACGACGGAGCCGAATTCCCGGAGTTCTCGGTGGCGAAGGGCAAATGGGACGATGCGCGATACCGTATACGCCTCGCTAACGTCGCGGCCGCCGTCCTCGCGGCCGTTCCGTCGTCGGGCGGTCCTCCCGGGCCGGACGTCCTCTGCCTCGAGGAGATCGAGAACGGGAAGGTCCTGGAGGCTCTCCGCTCCGGTCCCCTGTCCGCGTCCCGCTACCGCTACGCCGCC
>Ga0181535_10007133_pt1 | contig 11327 bp, 10 predicted proteins | sample PEATcosm2014_Bin_44_FD_119774 | JGI IMG/M metagenome (GOLD analysis project Ga0181535, IMG submission 119774) | Peatland microbial communities from MTU Mesocosm Facility, Houghton, MI, USA - PEATcosm2014_Bin17_30_metaG | ecosystem: Environmental > Terrestrial > Soil > Wetlands > Peat | place...
ACCTTCTCGATGTCGGTGAAACGAGCGCCAACACCTGGGCGGCCCATCTCGACCGCCATTCCGGCTTCGCCCCACTTGAAGCGACCGGTGACATCGTTGGTCTTCATCTCCTCGGTTCCGCGGCCGGGGACGCGGGTCTCTTTGTGCTCCACCAGCGGATTACTGAAGGTGCCGCGCACCGATCGCGGCCACTCGGGCTTCGGCTCGTAGAGGGCATCGGCCTCGCAAATGCGGGCACGGTAACAGACACCGCAATCGACGCACTCATGTTGATCGACGCTGGAGCAGATGCGTCCACGGCTGTCGCGTACAAAGCCAATTGCGCCCATGGTGCAATAAGGCTGGCAGCGTCCACAGCCAAGACATTTTCTCTCGTCAACTTTCAACTCGACTCCTCCGTCCGGCACCGCTATGCCGCGGCGAACACTAGCGGTTGCGCACTGAGGCGCTGCCGCAGTCGCCTGTTCAAAGCGGCTTCAGAATAAAGCGTATCCCCAAGCGATCAACTTCATCGGACATAGCTTCGTATAACTGTTCTACCGCCGCGGATGTCACTACAGGAATTCAAATTGCCTTGCCAAAATAACACGCCGGAGAGAAGCCATCACATCAGGTGTTCAACCTAGCACTCATCCCTCGGTACTCGGCCTTCGCCGGGCTATACCTTCCGCGAAACCGTCGAAGGTACTGGATACATCAACCTTGAAACTCCTCCAGCAAAAAAGGCACGCCACTGCGCTGACAAATGGCGCGGAGTTTATCGGCAAGCGCCGGCGTGATCGGCACCCCCTCTTTCAATCGCTGTTCGCGAGCTTGCAACTCGGGATCACCGGCAACCAGGACCGGCTCGGCGGGATCAATGGGAGATACGCCGTGAAGATAATCGATCATCTCATCCAGATCGTTCTCGAACGCTCCGTCAGGCCGGAACGCCTTCGGATCGAGCACCAGGAAAAAGTGTCCAAGATGATCTGGTCCGTCGGCGGTTCCGCGCCGTTCTTCCAGGGTTGGAAAGCAGCCTCCAGCCAGGGTGCTTCCCAGAAGCTGCGCGACCATCGCCAAGCCATACCCTTTGTGACTGCACATCTCCGGCGTGCCGCCGATGGGGGTCAGGCCGCCCTTGCCGCCTTTCCAGATGTAGCGCCCGGCAACCGCAGCGTCGCGCACGGAGCGTCCGTTTTCGTCCAGAACCCAGCCATCAGGCAGAGGCTTGCCTTTGAACTCGTAGAGTCGAACCTTGTTCGCAGCGACCGTGCTCGTAGCCATGTCCAGAAGAAAAGGAGGATTGCGGCGGGCGGGAGCAGCGAAGGCAATTGGATTCGTGCCGAACACCTTGGTTGACGCGCGTGTCGGCACGACGGCGACAGTGCGGGCGTTACTGGTCACCATGCTGATAAAACCGCGCTCGGCCGCCATCTTCGCGTAATAGCCAGCCGCGCCAAAGTGGTGCGAATTGGTCACCGACACGGCCGCAATTCCGCAGGCGGCCGCCTTCTCTATCGCGAGGCGCATTGCCATTACGGCAGCAGGATGCCCCAATCCCGCACCCGCGTCGATCAATGCCGTTACCGCATTCTCGCGGATGATCCTCGGCTCCGCCTGCAAGTTCAGTTTTCCCTGGCGAAGCTTCTCTTCGTACAGGTTGAGCATTTGAATACCGTGCGAATCGATGCCGGCCAAATCGGTATCGACCATGACGTCTGCCGTGACATCAATCAGGTGCGGCAACATCTTCCAGGCGCCCAGGATGGCGACAATCTGTTCACGAATACATTTGGCGGAAACGTTCACTGTTGGTTTTCTCCCTAGAAATTGACTACCAATATACCCTCGCATGCGCGTGACGCCGGCGGAGCGCAGACGCGCTCAAAAAAAAGGCCGGAGTTCGCCCCCGGCCTTCGCTAGTCGAATTGTAACTCCTACACCTCGAGACGACGCGATGATAATGCACGCCGCGACCGAAGCCATATCAGGCCCGGCAATGGTTATCGGGTCTCAGCTTTCTTCAGCCGGCGGTTGATCTCGTCCCAGTTCACCACGTTCCACCACGTCTGCAAATACTCCGCGCGGCGGTTTTGATAGTGCAGATAGTACGCATGCTCCCAGAGGTCATTGCACAGGATGGGGAACATGCCTTGCGCGAATGGACTGTCCTGGTTCGGCAGGCTGAGGATCTCGTAGCCCCCGGCGGCTGTGCGAACCAGCCAGACCCAACCGCTTCCGAAGTGCTTCAGCCCCAGGTCGTTGAACTTTGCCTTGAAGTTGTCGAAGCCGCCGAACGCATTCTTGATCAGGTTTGCGATTTCGCCATCCGGCGTACCGCCGCCGTTTGGTTTCATCAGCGTCCAGAACATTGCGTGATGCACGTGACCGCCGCCATGGTTACGCACGGCGGTGCGGATATCCGCGGGCACACCGTCCAACCCCCGCAGCAAATCTTCCGGCTCTTTTTCGAGTAGCTCTGGATATTTCTCCAGTGCGTTGACCAGATTCGTGAGGTATGCGGCGTGGTGCTTATCGTGGTGCACGCGCATAGTCTGCTCGTCGATGTACGGTTCGAGCGCATTGTAAGCGTATGGCAACGGGGCGACTTCGCGAGTCAACTTCACCGAAACCACTTGAGACATTATTTTCTCCTTTATGGATCAGTTCAAAACATTCACCACAGCGTGAACTGCATTGTGTGCGCGGGTGTGCCGCGCGAAAGTTAGACTCAGTTGCTTTACGGAAAACCCATGAACCGGAGCGGAATCGCTCTATGAGGACCGGGGGCGACACGGGACCCCCAGCAAGCCTGCCTTTGGCGTGTTGGGGGTCCTACCTGCGTGCCCACGGCAGCAAATCTATTGTACAACGTCAGAGACACTGGAGCGGGAGATGCGCCTGCCCGCCGGATTACTTGTCACCGCTCCAGAGAAGCAAGGCTTCGCGCACTACGCGGCCGCATTCCTCAGCGCAAGGCTCTTCACTGTGCGGACTATGGCCTGCGTTGCTGATGATATGCAAGCAAGCGCCGGGTAATTGTGCGCGCGCCGCATCGAGTTCCCCGGGTTCGGTGCGAGAGTCGCGGGCACCGTGTACAAGCAGCGTCGGAACCTTCAACTCCGACAGCCTGCCAGCGTACAAATCGCACCCCGCATCGCCGGCAGAGCGTGCGATGTCAAGCCAGGCTTGCCCTTCGCTGCGCATTAACTGTCGCCAATAAGGTTCGCCGTGCTCGCTCGCCAGCACTTCGGCGACGCTTTCACCGAACGACTCCGGAGCCGAAGACATAGTTTCGAAGAACGCGCGCGAACCCGGCTTGTCGCGATAGAAATGAAAGGCTTCGAGAATCAACCCCCGGCAGCGCTCGGGAGCCATCAGCCCAAGCCAAGCGGCAATCACCGCGCCGTCACTGTGCCCCCAGAAGATGCACTTTCGGATGCCGAGAGCATCCAGACACCGCAAGGTTTCCGCGGCTGCGCGACGATGGAAATCAATGGCAAAGATCGCTGGTTTGGTCGAGCGTCCGTAACCCGACCGGTCTGGAACGATAACCTGAAAACCTCGAATCGCATCGCGTTGCCAATCGAGCGGATAAACTTCATAGCCCCAGCCACCGTGCAGAAAGAGCAGGCACGCACCCTCGCCAATTTGGCGATAGTGAATCTCCGCTACACGCCCAGCCAGAGGAGAATCGATCGTGATATACGGCATCGGCCGTCGCTCAGCGGTTTTAGATTCCAAAGGACTCGTAGTCGTCGGTTCCGGTGCGGCGAGGCTCGGCCTGGGCATAGTCGTAAGCATTGTAGGGCAGACGCTCAAAACGGCGGTGGCGCAGCATAATGCCGACCCACAGCCCCAATCCAAGGACGCCGGCGACGGCAGCAATCGTAGCGACGGTGGCTTGCGGGTGTTCGACGATCGGAGACGCCAGACGGCTGCCCACAAGCGCGATTTCACCGGGCACTCCCAGTTCACGCCGGAACTCGCCGATTGCGCGTTCGCCGCCACGCTGCAGCGCGCGATAGGAATACAGTAAGCTGCGCAAAGGCGGCCAACCCCTGTCCTCACCTCCGCGGACCACTGCATGGTCCACGTTGCGCTCCTGCTGACGCTCGATCAGTTCTTCCAGCGCCTCCCGCACGGCCTCGGGCCGCGTGGAAAGCGAACGGAAGGCAATGCGGCCACTACGGTCGACGATGTAGGTCGGGTTGGGAAGCGAGCCATACCTGCGATGCACCTTGCCGCTCAGTTCGTCAATCAGTATCGGGAAAGTGATCTCTTCCTGCTCGCGGAAAAGTTCGGCGGCTTTGACCTTCTCGGCGAGGCTGCGGTGAGCCGGAAGCCGCTCGCCGGGATGCGCTTCGCGCACGTAGACGAACAGGAATTCGACGTCTTGGCCGGCAAATTTCTTGTAGAGAGCCTGCAAAGCGCCGGCTGAGGCGGCTGTCATCGGGCAGGTCGCCGACCCGAAAGTCAGGACCACGTTGCCCTTCTGCCGGAGTTCGTCGAGCCGAACCTTGCCACCGTCCAGCGTCCGCAGTTCAAAGTCCGGGGCCTTCTCGCCCGGTTCAGGAGCATTGCCGAACTTGGCTTTGGCCATGTCTCTCATCAGGCTGGAGCGGCGGAATTCTCCGTAGTTATAGCGCGAACCGAACATCGAAGCCTCCTCATACATAAAAGCGGTTAGCCGGAGCCCCCGCGCGTTTCGCAGTTGCGCGTTGTGGGAGTGGGAAGTGCGCGGCTGCCGCACTCACCGCCGGCCTGAAGCTGGGCCACCCCTTTTCGATGCCGGTCGAATCGCTGCGCGTTGCAGTCTACTCCGCTTGTGGAAAGGCGGCCCTCCCAAGCTGCTTGGTAAGCGCGCCACGCTTGCCTGCGCTGGGCCGCGCCACATACAATTCCGGGGTTCCCAATAGGCGCCGCAGTCGCGCCTGTTGGGGTGCGAGAGCCCGCGCTCAAGTGAACCGATGGAGCGGAACGATGACAGCTTTGAAAGCCGGTGACGTGGCCCCCGATTTCGAGGTGCCCGCAGTGTTGGGCGAAACCAAAACGCGATTCAGGCTGAGCAACTTCAGGGGCAGGCGGCACGTGGTGCTGGCGTTCTACGCCCTCGATTGGACCCCGACCTGAAGCACTCAGATTCCGGCGACGAACCTCGACGTGGAGAAGTTCGCCGGATACGATGCCCAGGTCGTGGGCATGAGTGTTGATTCCATTCCGAGTCACATCGCGTGGCAAAAGAAGGCTATCGGTTGGGTCAATTTTCCGTTGGGCAGCGACTTCTGGCCGCACGGCGAAGTCGCGATCAAGTATGGAGTGCTGCGCGAGGGCGATCCGGTCCCGGGAATCTCCGAGCGCGCTGTTTTCATCATCGACAAGCAAGGCGTGATCGCCTTTGCCAAGGTCTACCCGCTGACCACGCCGCCCGATAACGAAGAATTATTCGAGGTACTGCGAAGACTGAACAAATAAAATTTATAAACCGATGTAAGAGAAAACGTGAATCTCCCCAGGACCAGTATCCTGTCCCAGCATAATCGCCGGCCTTCACCATGCCGCTCGTCTTAGGAGGCTGCTGAAAAACTCATATCAATGTCATCCTGAGGTCGTGCCGATTTTGCGCTTGGGATCTGCTTTGCTTTCAGCACGCGCAGACAGCAGATCCTTCGCTTCGCTCAGGATGACACCCTCGGAAAACAATTTCTCAGCAGCCTGTTAGGAGAGGCTATGGCCGGGGACCGGCATCAGTTCGGTCATACCGGCGCTGCTGGTTTACTGCGCGGGCTTGCCCGTCCGCATCGACGAACTCTTCGTCCGTGGCGTTGGAGTCTCGGCTTTCACCAGGGCCTTCATCTGGTCAATGGTGTTGAACAGTTGTGATGCGTCCTTCACTTCAATATAAGGAGTTTGCCGCGAATCGCCCACAATGTAGATAGTTGGGGTGTGATCGATGCCAACCTTTTCCCCGATGGCCTTATCTGCATTTACCTTGGCGGCCAGGCTGCCGCTGGGATCGACCGGGGCGGCCAACGCAACATGGTGCTCAGCGGCGAATCGCTCCGACATGCCGCTAACGTTCATCTTGGTAATGAAGTTCTGGTTTTTGAAGACCCAGCTACGGTATTCCTCGCCCAACCCTTTGGTGTCGAAGTAGCGGGCCGTCACGTGCGCCTCGAAGGACCAGGGGTGCTGAGGCAGTGAATAGTCGTAGCGCACCAGCGGAATCTTGTAGGTCCTTTCAGCATCTTCCAGCAGCGGCTCGACGCGGGCGCACTGAGGACATTCAAGATCCTCGAAGACTACAATCGCCACTTTGGAACCCTTAGGCGGGCGAAGCACGGATGTATCCTCGGCTTGGGCAATGCCGGATAAGCCGGAGAGAATCAGGAGGGCGGCGATCGTGAGCATGCGCGAAACTGTTTTCATCGTCGGAGAAGAACCTTTCGTCAGCATTCAGAATAGAACTTCGATGCCAGAGCTGAACTCCTGGCTGCTTATTACATGTTAACTGAACCCGGCGTCAGGTAGAAACTCTCCTCATGAGGCCATGATTAATTGTTGGAACTTGCTGTGACACTGCTCTGCCTGAGGTGCCCATCGACACGCGTCTTGGTTGCCCGTGGCGGAGTGGGGGCAAAGGTCTGCACCGGCGGGCCGGGGGTTTCCGGGCGCTGAGAGCCCCCCTGTTACGGGGTGCAAACAGCCGCCACAAACCAGCGATTGGCGCTAATGAGCGCTTGTGCTACGATTTTTCTTCTTATTTTTTGTTCTCCGCCATGTGCCAGAGCACGTGGGGTTCCTGCCATCCGCCCTTGGGTTGACCTCGGGATGCGGCGTCAGCCATCCTGAGCTGAGAGCTTGCGGGGCACTGGCCGACGGTGGGATTGTCCGGCGCGTGTGGATCGGCAGTAGGGCGGCCCGCTAGCGTTGTGGCGCAGCATGGGAACCGCGGACGGCGAGGAGAGCTACGGTATCGTTTCACCCGGCAGGCCTGACTTTGGCGCTTGCAGGGGTTCCGGCTTCCACCTAAGCGCGCGAACAGTTACGCGTGCCGGGGATTCCGGCTTCCGTCCCGGCGGGTTGCGTATTGGCGTAGGGTTTCCGGGCGGTAGAACGGCGATAAGAGGAGTTATTGTGAAAAATTACGAAGGCGCTAATATCCGCAACGTCGCTGTCGTGGGGCACGCCCACTCCGGCAAAACCTCTCTTGTTTCGGCCATGCTGTACACGGCCGGCTCTACCCAGCGTATGGGCCGGGTGGACGAAGGCAACACCGTCACCGACTACGACGAGGAAGAAATCTCGCGGCAGATGACGATCTCCGCCGCCATGTCGTTCGTCGAGTGGGGCAAGGCCAAGATCAACCTGATCGACACCCCCGGATTCAACATGTTCGTGCACGAAGCGGAGCTGGTGCTGCCGGCCGTGGAAATGGCGCTGGTGGTGGTGGATGGCGTCAGCGGAGTGCAGGTGGTGACGGAAAAGATTTGGGGCTTCGCCGAAAAGTATGCGCTGCCCCGGGTGTTGGTGTGCACCCGCATGGACCGCGAACGCGCCGACTTCCAGCGCTGCATGGAATCTTTGACGACGGCGTTTGGCCGCACGGTGATTCCGGTGCAGTTGCCCATCGGCAGCGAGAAGAGTTTCTCCGGTGTGATCGACCTGGTACGCATGAAAGCCTACACCTACGAGATTGGCGGCAACGGCAAAGCCAAGGTGGGCGAGATTCCCGCGAATCTGGCCGCAGAGGCCAAGGAGGCGCACGAGAGGCTGGTGGAGCAGGTGGCCGAAGGGGATGACGCGCTAATGGAAGAATTCTTCTCCAGCGGGACGCTGGCGGAGGAGCGGATGATTGCCGGACTGCATGCGGCGATTCGCGGCGACAAAGTCTTCCCGGTGTTGTTCGCCTCGGGGTTGGGCAACGTCGGCACGGACGCGCTGCTGGATTACATGGTCGATTACGCGCCGACGCCAGCCGAAAGGGGTACGGTGAAGGCCGCGGCTGACGCGGGGAACGGCGAACCGGCGCAACGCAAGGTGGCGGACGGCGAACCGGTCTCTCTGCACGTCTTCAAGACGGTGAGCGATCCGTTCTCGGGGCGGATTTCTTACTTCAAAGTGTTCTCGGGCGTGCTGAAGAATGACGCCTCGGTGCAAAACTTCACCCGCAACGCCACTGAAAAATTTGCCCACCTCTCGATCATGCAGGGCAAAACGTCGGTTGCTGTGAACCAGTTGCACGCCGGCGATGTGGGCGCGGTGGCCAAGCTGAAGGACACCCTCACGGGCGACACGCTGGGCGATAAGGCGGCGCCAATCCAGTATCCGGTCGTCAAGCTGCCTGAGCCGGCCATCACCTTCGCAATTGAGCCAAAGTCGCGGGCGGACGAAGACAAACTGGGAGTCAACCTCTCCAAACTGATGGAGGAAGACGCCATGCTGCGCTTCTTCCGCGACCCGCAGACACAGGAGTTCCTGATCGCGGGCACCGGCCAGCAACACATCGAAGTAGCGGTATCGAAGATGAAGAACCGCTATCACACCGAGGTCAACCTGAAAGCGCCGAAGGTGCCCTATCGCGAGACCATACGCGGCCACGCCGACGTGCAGGGACGTCACAAGAAGCAGTCGGGCGGCCACGGCCAGTTCGGCGATTGCAAGATCAAGATGGAACCGCTGCCGCGCGGCGGGAAGTTCGAGTTCGTCAACGATATTTTTGGCGGCGCGATTCCCAAAAACTACATTCCAGCCGTTGAAAAGGGCATCCTCGAAGCCGCCGCACGCGGATACCTGGCGGGCTATCCGGTGGTCGATTTCAGGGTGACGCTCTACGACGGCAGCTATCATGATGTCGATTCGAACGAAATGTCGTTCAAGACTGCCGGGCGCATCGCCTTCAGGAAGGCAATGGAGCAGGCAAAACCCACGCTGCTGGAACCGATCATGAGCGTCGAGATCCTGGCTCCGGACGAGTTCGCCGGAGCCATCATGGGCGACCTGAACTCGAGACGCGGACGCATCCAGGGCATGGACAATAAGGGTGGCAACACCGTTGTGAAGGCCTCTGTGCCCATGGCCGAAATGCTGACCTACGGCACCGACCTCACCGCGATGACGCAGGGCCGCGGCAGCTTTGGCATGGAAATGGATCACTACGATGTGGTTCCGGCATTGATCCAGGAAAAGATCGTCACGGCGGCCAAAGCGGCTAAGGGCGAAGAAACAGAAGAGGAGGAGTAGCGCCCGCGCCAACACGGACCACAGAATTCCGTTCTTGGCAGATGTGGGCGGCGCGCATCGCGGACCCCAACCTCCACCCCAGCACGCGAACTGCAAGCGTGCCGGGGACCCCGGTTCGCATCGCTACAGCCATTTAGGTTCCAGATGCCCCAGTTGCTTTTTCAGCGGCTGGGGCTATTCTGTTCCTGCTGGTCGGCGAGGCCGGAAAACGCTCGGGTGCCGATGCGCGGAGGAACAAGATGCACGTGATCGTCTGGGAGTTCGTGCCGAAGGCGGATTGCGAAGCGGAGTTCGAGAGGATCTACGGTCCCGGCGGCGAGTGGGCCGCGTTGTTCAAGCGAGGGCAGGGGTTTGTCGGCACCGAACTGCTGCGCGACGAAAAGCGCCCTGAACGTTTTGTGACGGTTGACCGGTGGGCCTCGGAAGCGGCCTTCCGCCAATTTCGCGTGCAGTTCGGGGAGCAGTATGAAACGCTCGACCACGAGTGCGAGATCATGATCGAGCAGGAGCGCAGAATCGGATCGTTTACGCCGGTACTCGAGGAGTCGGCACCAAGCACCATCTCAACAAAGCGCTAAAGAGGCTTCTGTCGGTGCCCACCGTCAAAACTTCTGTTGTCGCAACCACTCGCGAAATCCCGTACCAAGGTCGTCGCGCTTGAGGGCGAATTCCACCGTGGCCTTCAGAAAGCCCAGTTTGTCGCCAGTATCGTGACGCCTGCCCTCGAACTGATAGCCATACATCTTTTCGTGCTTCAGCAACCCGCGCAGTCCGTCGGTTAGCTGCAACTCGCCGATAGCTCCCGGCGTGATCTCCTCCAGACACTCGAAGATGCGAGGGGTCAGGATGTAGCGGCCGATGATTGCCTGGTTCGACGGCGCTGTTTCGGGCCGGGGTTTCTCCACCAGGTTCCTGATCTCGAATAGTCGGCCGCCGTATCCCGGAACCGGGATGGCGTCGAGCACACCGTAGGCGGAGATGGCTTTACCTTCGACCACCTGGGTCGCGATCACCGAGCACTGCATCTCATCGAAAATGTTGATCATCTGCTTCAGGCAAGGCGTTTCCGAATCGACTACGTCGTCGGCCAGCAGTACTGCAAAAGGCTCGTTGCCCACCAGATCCTTAGCCACCAATACCGCGTGCCCCAATCCCAGCGCTTCCTTTTGCCGCGTGTAGCAGATGTGGATCATGTCTGAGATTTGGCGCACTATGGCCAGCAGTTCAAGCTTATCTTTCTCCTCCAACTGCTTTTCCAGTTCGTAGCTGACATCGAAGTGGTCTTCAATCGCGGTCTTGTTGCGCCCGGTCACGATGATGATCTGATCGCAACCGGAGGCCGTGGCCTCTTCCACGCCATACTGGATGATCGGCTTGTCGACCAGCGGCAGCATTTCTTTGGGCTGTGCTTTGGTCGCAGGCAGAAATCGAGTGCCCAATCCCGCGGCCGGAAAAACTGCCTTCCTGACTTTTTGATTCATCGCATCCCTCGCTAAGCTCCGGATAGAAGGACGAAGCGCAATTGTACTAGGTCAAACGGCTTCTCCGCAGCCGCAGGGAAAAAGCAGATCCTTCGCTGCGCTCAGGATGACACCACCATGGGATGCTTCGTGCTCCAGCGCAGCAACGGCCTACGTCCGACAGAGGCATTGCCTCAACCGGCGGCAGTGACCGAGGCGCTGGCAATATTTTCCAGGACTTGCCGCAGGCTTTCCAGCACTTCGTCAGCCTGGTTGGACTTGATGCTGAACTTCAGGATGCCCTGCGGTGTGAACTGTGTTCCGCGAGTGTGCGCCACAAACTGCGCCAGCTTCTCCGCATCCACTTCCGCCTTGCCGTCGAAACGAATGCTGACCAGGTCGCGTTTGCGTTCAATCTGCATCACTCGCACACGCTGTGAAAGCAATCTCAGGCTGGCGTAATCGAGCAGGTTGCGTACGCTCGGCGGCGGCTCGCCGTAGCGGTCCCGCAGTTCGGCGGAGACGTCCGCAAGTTGGCTCTCGCTTTCCACGCCGGCGATGCGTTTGTAAATTCGCAAGCGATGGTTTTCTTCGCCGATGTAGTCGACAGGAATACGGATGTTAAGACCGAGGTTGAGTTGG
>Ga0181535_10007137_pt1 | contig 11324 bp, 8 predicted proteins | sample PEATcosm2014_Bin_44_FD_119774 | JGI IMG/M metagenome (GOLD analysis project Ga0181535, IMG submission 119774) | Peatland microbial communities from MTU Mesocosm Facility, Houghton, MI, USA - PEATcosm2014_Bin17_30_metaG | ecosystem: Environmental > Terrestrial > Soil > Wetlands > Peat | place...
AAATCAACGGGACCCAAGAAATTAACACGGGGAATCATAACACCAAGGCAATCCCAGAAACTCCCAAGAACGAAGGGGCTATCGAATTAGAGGCGTTGCGCAAGGAAAACGAGTCACTAAAGGAAGAACTGGCTAGAATTAAGACAACGCTAAGAACGCTAGCCTAATTACCAACTAGCCAATTGCGGCTCAAAATAAGCCAGCCCACCATTGTACGAATCAAAGTTGTACTCAATACCTTCTATTGACGTATTGTCCCAGGGATCTAATTTTACGTTTATAACGCCAGGAGACGCAACATAGGTAATTACAAACTTGGTCCCAGGAGGCGAACCACCAGGCCCTACAGCATACCCAATCATCTTAGTTGTCAAAGTGGTAATATCTGACCCTAAACTACGATTTGTAAGAGTGAATACACCAAAACTTACATTAGTAATGTTGAAAGTTTGGGCTAAGGGCAATTGAATAGACGGCATGTATTAAAGATTGTTGCTTTAGCAGAATACCCAAATTCTAATGAAACCAGCCGCACCAGCACCTCCAGCATAAGCCGTAGCCAACGTAGCCGCCCCAGCACCACCAGCACCACCATAACCAACAGCACTAGCGCCTGTAGCCCCTGCGGTTGAGTTAATAGCTCCTACACCACCGTCGCCACCTATAATCCCTTGAGCGCCTGTCCCGGCATAATAATACGCTGTGCCAGAAGTTCTAAATCCCATACCGCCTGTGACACCGTTTAACACAATGCTTCCGGTTGACGCAGATGCTAACGCCCCCGCCCCGCCAGCTTGCATTACCGCAGACGTACCGGCCGCTAACACAGTGCCACCAGAGCCACCAGCAGCCACGATTACAGTGCTGTTCCAAGTGGTACTACCTCCCGCCGTTCCCGTAGCCCCTGTAGCAGCTCCAGAACCACCAGCTCCAATTACATAAGGGGTAGGGTTAACTATTTGAGCGCCTGTAAGGAATGATGCGGCATAAGCTCCAGAACCTCCACCACCACCAAGAGAACAAGTAGAAGATGAAGTAGCTGCACCGCCACCTTGACCACCACCACCTATACATTCCACCAAAGCAGCTCTAGTACCATTTGGAGGGGTCCAGCTAGTACCAGAAGTCAAAATTACCAAAGTCTGGAACCTGTAATCCAAAATAGCAAAGTGCCCCAGCATAATCAAGTTGCCGTTGTTATCTTGAGCCTGTAATGAAACAGCTGCTGGAGTTCCTAGACCTGTTGAGTCATAATACAGCTCACATTTCGAAGCCACTGGAGCCGCTGGTTTTGCTATCTGCGTAAATCTGATTCTAGACATTGTTTTCTCCTTATTGAATACTCAGCTGCAATCCTACAACCGGAGCTGATGATGCAGAAGCAAACGTACCTGCTCCGCATCCATTTAATACAGCTCCAGTCGGGAATATTTCTGGGGGAGCCCCTGTGGCGACTCCCGATTTGTACCACGCAACAGGTCTTACAATACTTCCTGCCGATCCAGTCCATGAAGGCAATTGTGGGCATGGTCCATACATGGTTCTAAAGGTGCTGGTAGTAGTACCTAATGACTGAATAATAATAACCAACCATTGGAGACCAGGATGCCAGTTGCGATAGAACGTCCCCACCGTATTTACGCTGTTGGCGCTCCCGTTCATTGTGTAATTACCCAATTGCCAACGCATGTTGACAGGATACCCAGACGGTCCATTAACAGCACCCAAATCATCATACCAAGCAGCCACCAGAACAGAGTTCCCGGCACTGATCTGCTCCATTTTTACCGCGCTTGGATATACACCAGACTCCGTAATCATAAAAGGATAAGCAAAACAGTCTCCAACAACAGCGGTGTAAAGATTGGCTACTACATCGAGTTGTGCCCCATCTGGGAAAAATAATTGTCCACTATTAATAATTCTTCTATAAGGCGAACCAAGATATGCCGAAACAGATGGTATCTGCAAAAGCCCAAAGTTTTGAACATCAGTACTAGGAGCCTTGAGTTTAGAAACAGCTTGCCAAATAGCCAACGCACAACGTTGACTTCCTAAATCATTTGGGTGCAAAGCATCACATGCAAACCAGCTGTAAACATTAGAAGGTAGATTTGCATCTGCCCCTATAGCCGCATCTAAGTCTACAACCTGCACCATGGAATCAAACAAGGCCACAACAGCATTTACGACTTGTGTATTCCACTGAACAACCTGCGCATCTGCTGCACTATGATTAGCTGCCGTTGCTTGATAAAAAGCCAAGTTGGTAGAACCATAAGAGGGGTACCCTAAAAAGTTCCTTCCTATAGTGTATTGGATAGCCGTTTTAGCAGCTGCGGTATTAGCGGTTAAAACCAAGGTAGTGGCATTTGTAACCGAAGCAACTGTTGCAGTGTTTCCTGTCAACGCACCTTGAGCATCTATTTCTGTAATGATTGCGCCAACATCATTATAAACGCCAAAGCTTCCCGTAGAAGAAAAATTGCCACTAGCATCAGTGAACGCAGTTGTACCTCCAGCCGTAACACCAGACCCAGAATATATATTAACAATTTTGCAGGGCAATCTGGGGGTATTACACACTAACACTGGGACTGGTTTGAAAGCCTCAATCCACACACTATCTAAAATAAAAGTCTGTGACGAAAGAGTGATCGTTCCTATTATTGTTTGACCCGCATTTTTCGCAGATAATGTAGTTATCCTAAATGGTACTATGCTCTCTGCGTTAACAGCGCAACTATTCAAAGTAGTGGTACCTGTAACTCCAGCCGTTCCAGACCACGCTACACTTAATGCGTTGGAAGAATTATATCCCACCATTGAAAAACAAATCGGCTCGCCTTGATAACCATACGGGATAGTAAAAGTAAAAGTCCCCCCAGTTGTAGAAGTAGCCCATCCATACCCAGAAGTGTAATCCGTTGCCCCTGAAGGAGCTGCCCATGTACCAGAATAAGCAAGATTGGCCCCACCGTTACCATTGTAAATAGCGGCTGAACGCATCTTAGAGATCAATACAGTTAAAATATTCACAGCCGTTGTATAAACTCCGGGAGAGCCAGTGATCTGAGCAACCGTATAGTTCCCCAAGTCATTAATACCATAGCATAAGATATGTGCATTCCCGGACCTAGAAAATGGCCACGATTGCTTTGACCGATAAATCTCACCTAAAACTCTTGCAAAATCGCCACCACCATATGCACCAGATGCACGACCAAGACCCACCAATTGAGCACCGACGACTGCATGATTATTTACCTTACGCATATCCAAGCCAATAGAAGCGGCGTAAATCTGGCCAGGGTTTGAGGTTTCATTAGTCCAAATAGCGGTTGGACCCGAACCTAGTGAATTGTTATCAAAGTAGCTATGCCCCCAAAGCTCTAATCCATTAACCTGTACCCTCTGTTCGTTGATGGATGAAATGTTTCCGGCACCATCATTGACGAGACCTCCTGCAGTGTTTACAGGGAACACCATGTTGTCCGCATATGTTATGGCTTTATTGGCAGCTACAGAAATTGGAATATTAGGGTCAGTCCCTACTTCCAATATTCCGTCCCCATAACCACCCGCAACTGCTGTAGAAGCTATGTCTGTCACAAATCCAGAACCAACTTCATATCCCTCACCGCTATTAATAAGTAAACAGCTAGAAGCAGGGATTTCAGTGTTTGCGTTTGTTACGTATAAATTTGGGTTAGGAGCAGTCATTTGAGTAGACTGAGCAGAAGAAACCCAAGTACCCGCCGAAGAACCGATACTCGTACAAGTAATAACCAATGTACAATTCATCGGGACAGTAGCTAAAGTGCTTCCGCCATTGGCTTGAATTGTAATAGTGTCGCCCGATTGATTAATTACTTCGTAGAACCAACCAATAAAAGGCAACGTATTTGCTGCAGGGAGTACCATGGTTTGATAAGTAGACCCTGTAAAAATCTGGGTTTGTGTACTAGCAACTGTAAGAGTGGTTGTACTAGCAGCTGTGGCAGTGCTAGCAACTCCTTCTGGCTGAGTTTGCCCTAGATATTCAAGTTGCCATGTACCAGCAGCAGACCCAATACTAGAACATGAAACATAGACATAAGAACCGGCCGCAACTATAGTTATTGTAGTGGCTGCATTGTTTTGGATGGTTAGGGCGCTAGTGCTTTGATTGATAAAACAATAATACCAACCCACAAACGCTAACGTATTCGCTGCAGGAAGAGCAATAGTTTGTGTGTTTGTCCCTGTGAAAACTTGTGTTTGAGCGCTAGCACTTGTTAATGTAGTTGTAGTCCCGGCAGTTGCAGTAGAGGTAATCCCTTCTGGCTGTACTAAAAGAGCTGTTTGGAATTGGGTAGCTGTAGGCATTGCATGGACGTGGGCGGCATCAGAAGCAAGACCTGAACTTCCAGCGACAGCAGTAGAGCCAACAGCTTCAGCAGCAACGGTAGTCCCTAATTCAATAATTCCAGCAGCCGATGTTGATGCAGTAGGTAACGCAGGTAATGCATGAGCGTGGTCTGTTCTTGAAACAGTAGTGCCAACGCCTGCACTTCCAGAACCTCCATAAGAAGAGGCACTAGGAGTTGCTGAAGAAAGATTAGAAGCGTGAACGTGTCCTGCGTCTGCGGCTTGGCCTGTTGAACCCGCTGTAGCTGTACCATCTGTTTGAGGAGTGGCTGTAGAAATTTGGATAATACCAGCGGCAGAAGTACTAGCTGTTGGTAACGCAGGTAATGCATGTACGTGACCAGCGTCGGCAGCAAGCCCTGTAGACCCTGCAACTGCCGTAGCTCCATAGGACTCTGCGCCAGGGCTTGAAGAACTAATTTCAATAATACCGGCGACAGACGTTGACGCCGTAGGTAAAGCTGCCAAAGCGTGTTTATGCCCTGCATCAGCTGCCAATCCTGTAGCCCCAGCAGAACCAGCACCACCATAAGTATCAGCAACAGGAGTAGCACTAGATATTTCAATGATTCCAGCTACACTTGTTGATGCAGTAGGCAAAGCCGGTAGTGCGTGTGCGTGGTCTGTCCTGGAAACCGTAGTACCCGTGCCTGCGCTTCCAGAACCCCCGTAGGATGAAGCTGTAGGAGTTGCAGAAGACAAGTTAGACGCATGTATGTGACCAGCATCAGCAGCTTGACCAGTGCTTCCTGCGGTGGCTGTACCATCTGTTTGAGGAGTAGCCGTAGAGATTTGTATAACACCTGCCGCGCTTGTTGATGCAGTTGGTAAAGCAGGTAATGCATGTACGTGTCCTGCGTCAGAAGCTAACCCAGTGCTTCCAACAACTGCCGTAGCTCCATAGGACTCTGCAGCTGGATTTGACGCAGAAACCGTTAAAAGCGTTGGCATTGCATGAACGTGGCCGGCATCTGCAGCTTTCCCAGTAGCACCAGCACTTCCAGCAGCTCCAGAGGTTTCAGCAGCTACGGTGGTCCCTAATTCGATAATACCAACAACGGTAGTAGACGCAACTGGTAAAGCAGGTAAGGCGTGAACGTGACCAGCATCAGAGGCAAGTCCGGTAACTCCAGCACTTGCCGTTGCCCCATAAGATTCAGCGGCTACAGTAGTCCCTAATTCAATAATACCAGCAACACTTGTACTAGCCGTAGGTAAAGCTGCCAAAGCGTGTTTATGCCCTGCATCAGAAGCTTCTCCGGTACTCCCAGCAGCTCCAGAACCTCCATAAGTAACAACAGAAGGTGTAGCACTATCTATTTCAATAATCCCTGGAGCACTGGTTGTTGCTGTAGGCAAGTTTGCATTAGGGACCTGGGAGCTGCCATTTAAAGGAGCGTAACCACCTGCAGCACCTTTATTAGCAGTGTTTTCTTTAGCTGCTAGAGCGTTTTCTAAGTCGGTTTGATTAGTAATATTCCCTGTTATGGTCCCCCAGCTAGCAACAGTCGCTTGCTTCCTGGCGCCATTTGAATCTGTGACTAACCAACCATCGCCCTTATCGGATAATTGTAAAACATCCCCCACTTGCAACAGGGCTTCATAGTCGACGCCACTAATAATTACAATTACAGTAGTAGCAACAGTATCGGTGTTTCTAAGGGTAAATGACTTAAGGTGTCTAAATGTATTTGACCCTGGGGCAGCAATGACTGTGACTTGAGCAGTGCCATTGGTGCTACCTGTATTAGTGTTCTCTGCTGTAATACCGCCTGCAATAGTGGTATCGTAATAGCAAGCGATAAAAACACAATCGTTGGTGGTCTTTGATGCACCGAGCTGAACAACGATTGAGTTAGACGAAGTGAGGGTGTACATTCTAACTAAAGATTGTTGTTAAGAGCGTTAGCCTAGCATCCGTGCGTAATAAGAAACTAACGCAGGATTGAAAGCCGTTGACCCAATCGCAGCTATTTGTACTGCTTGGTGTGCTGCATCATAAGTTACCGAAATTGTTTCCCCATCCCCCTCAATGCTGCAAAAATTCAATACCACTCCGGTCTTAGGATCTGTTGGCGGTATTATACTTATTCCAGCTGTCCCTACACTTGCTGTAGTGTTCGCTTCCCCACCACTGCTACCAGATGCTCCAGCAATACCACTACGCTCTAAATATACAGCCTGGGAGGTGTTGTTTAAATCGGTGCAGCCTTGTTGTACAATCCACCACCCTAGCCAAACAAAGTCACCAGTAGCTAATGCAGGGTGTAACATAATTGCGCCATTTACGGAAGAAACCGCATCGGCCATGGTAGGATATTGGGCTTGGCCATATTGCATGAAAATGATTTGAGGCGAATAGAATACAGGCTTGATTTGGAAATATCCTGTAGTCATCGCTGTCAAATTGGTCAAGTTATCATAATAGTTTGGGTCTAGGGCAGTTACAGGGGCATCGGGATAATACCAGTTCCCACTTGAATGACTAATAGGGAAAAAGACTTCTGGGTCTGAGGCATTAGTAAGAGGGGCGTCTGGGGACCTTAGGTCGTTAGCGGTGTTGCTTCCGATTCTGAATATTTGGCCAGCACCACGAGCAATGTTCAATGTAGGAGAGCCACTTACAACACTAGGCGTGTAAGCATTCCCAGATACGTTGAAAGACTTAAGGCACAGGCATAATTGATTGAACCTATTTACAATATCGGTGGTGTAACTACAATAGGGGTATAAAGCGTCTACTATTTGATTTACTGGGTCAACTGCTATAATTCCTAAATAGGCATATTCTGTATAGCTGTCTAGCGTAGGTTCAACAGTAGATTGCAAGACCGTCCCGCTACTGTTCATTGAAACATAAACAGGATGTCTACCTAAACTAGTGCTGCCCCAGCTAGGAGTAATCCCTGTAATCCCAGAAGGCAAATTAAGAGTATTGACGGTTGTGGTGCCAGGGGTGCTAAAGGAATCTACGAAGTTTGCTGCACCTGAAGTTATGTTAAAAAGGCCTGTATTAGAATTAGCTTGTAATGTCAAACCCCAAAGAGGGCCGGTAGACATTTGCTCTTGGGCGGTGCTTAATGCTAAATTGGCTTGAGCTTGGGCTGTTGCGGCATTTGCTACACCAGTATTCGCAGTGCTTTGGGCAGCTGCAGCATTACTTACCGCAGTGTTTGCTGTAGATTGCGCATTGTTGGCCGCCGTTTGCGCTGTAGCAGCGTTAGTTACGGCGGTGTTGGCGGTACTTTGAGCGGTTCCAGCACTACTAGTTAAAGTGCTTAGGTCGCTCTGTAAATTCTGGATGTCATTTTCTTGTAGCTGGACTTGTTTTAGAAGTCCATTAGCACCAACTACAAGAGGAAGGTTCGACATAACGCATTATAGCTGTATCGGTTGAGCTAAAACAAGTTCCATATCCACTGTTGAACTAGCCCTACCCACCACTGTAACCAATTGTCCTACAGTAGATGGAGCAGTAGTAGTCAATTTACCAGGATTTGCGGGGTCCAAGAAATACAACGAATTAGGAGTTAACCCACCAGACTCTCCTGTAACTACCGCATCCCATTGAACCGTGGTACATGTTATAATACCTCCAGCTGCAAAATTGCCTGTATTCCCAACTGAAACGCTAGGATCTACTAGCAATCCTGAAACACTTGCTGTAGAGGCCGCGTTTGCTTCAGCGCGTTTAACAGTGTTAGCGCCTGAAATATAAACAGGGGTACCAGCAACAAGACTGAAGGAAGATTCGCCATTGGTCCAGACTCTATTATCCCATTCAGCAGAGGCAACGTTGATAGTGTCTCCTGCTTGAAGCTGTTGAATCTGACCACCTACAATAACTAAGGGTATTCTTGACGCCATATTTTGTCCTTTACAATAAGATTGGTGTTCCTATTGAGATTTCCAAGGTATCCGCTGTAACCGCTTTCCCTACACTCAATACTACCTGCCCTGGAGTTGAAGGAGCTATAGGAGTTAATTGCCCTGGAGTAGTACTCAAAAAATACGTTTGGTTCAGTGTCAAATATTGCGTCCCTATAACAGCTGTCCAATCTGGAAGAACCAAATCTCTAACATTAACAGGACAGACAAACCCCACATTTGTATTAGAAGCAGCTAACCCTACAACGTTGCAAGTGCTGTATATATCAGCTTCACTTAATCCAAGTTGACCATTGCTTTTTACATAAACAGGATTGCCAGTTACTATATTAACAGAAGCAACAGCAGAGAATAAAGGGTCTCCTCCACCACTTGGACCCGGAGGGCCTGGGATACCTTCATTTATTACTATTGTCTCAATTGGAACAGGAATAGGGGCAGGGTTTACAACTACTTCCTGGGGCTCAATTAAAACAGTGTTGACAGTAACGTTAGGAGTAACTGTAACAGTGGTTTCTTGAGGTTCTACATTTACTTCAAGATTGACTGGGGTAACGACAATGGTTAGGTCTATGTCCACTTGGTAACACCTGGGAGAATAGTAACCTGGCCTTTAAGGATATTGATTACTTCAGTGTTACCTGTGTTTGAGATAAGGACATCCCACACTGGCAAATTGCACCCATTAGAAATAGTAGATGTAGGTGTAAGTGCGCCAGTCTGAGTGTTTGTGAGACCAATTGTTAATTGCCCAGATGTAGGTGTAGTAATCGTAACTGTAGGTGTCGCCAAAACAGTATTAGACCCATAAGAAGGCCTGATTTGTGATTCCCCTGTATAACCCGTTAAATCAAAAGGCGTAGAATCAGCATTCAGAATTGTAACACTGATTTGCCAGGTAGCGTTCTGCTGTATGACTGGATTATACGTAGCGCCCATTTGTTATGTAGTGGGCTTGGTTTCTGTAGCTACCACTTCCTCTTTCTTTACCACAACTTCCTTGACTTCTTCTTTTGCAGGTTGGGCCGGTGTATCGTCGTCTGGGTCTGTTAGGAAATTGTCCTTCACCCCAATAGCTTGTGCCAATCGTTTAATAGCAGCATGATATACACCTAATGAAAGCCCACTTGCGATCACCCCTAGAATAGCTCTCTGAAAGTAAGTAACCCCCATAAGATACGTAGAAGGAATGGCTGCAATCAAACCCAAAACCAAATACATCAAAGTGAAAACCCCATGAGAAGGGCCACGAGCATAGGCTTTAGCCCAGATTTGGGAAAAGGCTCGTTTGAAGGTTAGAATTATAATAGCAATACAGACACAGCAAGAAATGAAGGGCCAATTAGTGACGTGGCTCCATGTGCCAGTAGGAAGCTGATTCATAATTTGGGTCATTGCGTTATCGTTCATAGTTACCTCTTATTAGATAAGATTGTTGTTGAATTTAGCCACTAGGACAATAAGGTATCGTATCTGGAGTGCCTGAGGGGATACCCGTAATAGTCATATTAGAACTAACAAGCTGGCACCCAGTAGCTCCACCTCCATTCCCTCCTATCAAAACATAAAGAGTATGAGAGCCAGCGGTAAGAAGTCCTGTGCTTACTGTCATTGAAAACCAACTCCCGTTAGTAAAATACCCAGGAGTTATCCCGCCACAAACAGTAAACGGCAATAAACCAGTGTAGGGGCTCTGTGTCTGACCACCGGTATTAGAATCTAGGCTAACCCCAACGCCACAAGTTGTACTGCCACTTACCAAAACCTCTCCCAATACAGATACTTGTGCGTAATTGGTTCCTGTAGATGGGGTAACAAACGTATAGCTTTCAGCTACCCCCAAAGATAAACCAGATGTGGGAGCCGATTGACCACTTACTTGAGCAAGCCAAGAATTTATGGAAGGGGTTTGTGTATTCTCAATTGTACAAGTAGGCCCAGAACAAGATGTAGCTGTTCCGGTAGAGATATTAGTATAAGTAATGGTCCCTGTAGCTGAACCTGTGGCGGATTCAGTAACGGTATTGGTAGCAGTCGTAGTTGCAGAATTAGTAGCGCGGCCGGTTTCCGTGATGGTGCTAGAGCCAGTTAATGTAATAGAGCTTGTCGACGTGCCTTGAAGAGTAACAGTTTGAACCATGGTCCCCGTGTGCAATTGACCACTTGTCCACGTTCCCGACATCGTTCCTGTCCCGCCTAATGTATAGGTGGTCGTATTAGTAACTGTAATAGTAGCAGCGCTCGTAACGGTAGCTGTTTGTGTCAATGTACCGCTAGCCGTCACCGTACCAGACACAGTCCCAGTTTGGCCAACAGTAAAAGTGCTTGACGCGGTGGCAGTAACCGTAACAGTCGCTGTGCCAATAACAGTATTAGTGGTAGTCAAGGTCCCCGTCGTTGTAGCAACAGAAGTTGTAGTAGGAGTGGCGTACTCTATCCAATCTTGTGTAGCTGTACCAGTTCCAGATTGTGTTTGAGTACCGCTTGTCGTACCTGTAAGTGTAACTGGTATAGAAAAACCATTACCTGCTGAACTACCAGTAATGGTTTTAGTAGATGACGTTGTGGCCGTTGATTGAGCTGTAAGTGCTGCAGTAGCTGTACCAGAGCCTGTTGACGTGTTTGTGCCGGTGGCGGCTGTATTGGTTAATGTCTCTGTAGTTGTAACCGTGCCAGTGGTCCCATATCCAATACCTGTGCCGGCAATAAGCTCGGACAGCGCAGGCGCACACCACTGCAGCGTACCATTGGCGCCGGTCGAGCAAGGGTAGTAGTTGGCACCGCTGGCCGCCGCGCCGGGGAGGGTGAGCTGATACGGCGTGACCGAGGCTGGCGCGGCGAAGCTAACGCGGTTGCCATTCGGGTCGATGACGCCACCGAGCGTTCCGGCAAAGACCGTGGTGGGGGTGTCAGTGCAGGGCGTGCCGCTTGTGCAAAGTGCGGTCGAGGCGGCGATGATCGTGCCCGACACATACCCGGTGTCTTCCACCGAGATATAGAAGGGTAACGCGACGCCATATCCCACC
>Ga0181535_10007138_pt1 | contig 11323 bp, 11 predicted proteins | sample PEATcosm2014_Bin_44_FD_119774 | JGI IMG/M metagenome (GOLD analysis project Ga0181535, IMG submission 119774) | Peatland microbial communities from MTU Mesocosm Facility, Houghton, MI, USA - PEATcosm2014_Bin17_30_metaG | ecosystem: Environmental > Terrestrial > Soil > Wetlands > Peat | place...
GGCTTGTTCATTCAGGATGGAGTAAATGCTTTGCCAGTTGGGCTGAATATCGCCGGTAGTGCGCCACAAATTCGCGCCGACGTTTGGACCCCATTCCCAAACCGCGTCCCAGCCGTACTGGCAAAACGAGTAAACAATGGGGCGACCCGTGGCCTTCAGAGCCTTGTCCATCTTCGCGTAAGCGGCCACCATCAGGCGCATTTGTGCGGCTTTGTCGTCGGGCGCCTGACTCATCATCACGGCAGGGATATAGCTGCACAGGTCGTACTTGAGATAGTCGATACCCCAAGAGGCGTAAAGCTGCGCATCCTGTGCCTCATGATCGAGCGATGCCGCATAGCCCGCGCAGGTTTTTGGCCCCGGCGACGAATAGATTCCAAGCTTCAGCCCCTTCGAGTGCACGTAATCGGCCAGCGCCTTCATGTCGGGAAATTTTGCATTCGAGTGCAGCACGCCGTCCGCGTCGCGTTCGCCCTCCCATGTGTCGTCGATGTTGATGTAGACGTATCCGGCGTCCTTCATGCCGGTCGCGACGAGCTGATCAGCCGCGTCGCGAATGTCTTTGTCGGTAACGCGGCCGGCAAAAAAGTTCCAGCTGTTCCAGCCCATCGGCGGAGTGAGTGCCACTTGCGGTGAGGCAGAACTTTGCTTGAATTCCCTGGGAGCTTTCAGGGCCGTCTGCGCGGCAGCGGTGAGGGAGCCCAGGACAAGAACGCAAGATGACAAAAGTGAAAGAATACGCACGGCGGGAATCTCCTGAAAACTTTTTCAGGGTCATCCTACGCTGCTGCTCGGGAATTCGGCAATGAGCTGCGCTTTGACGAGCACTCAAGGCTTCTTATCCGGCTCCTGGGCTCCAAACAGCAATTGAAAGCCGACGTAGGCGATCCAGCTTGGCTCGCCGTTGGTGCGCGTAACCGCCTGGAGGGCGCGGCCTCCCATAAACAGCAGGCGCAGATGGCCTGACCGGCCGAGCGTTTGGCGGCCGCCGAGATCAATCGTGAACGAACGCTGTTTTGGCTCGCTGCCGATGCGATCGATGGCCTGAAGATCGTAGAGCTCAGCATAGAGTTCGGTGCGATCGTTGAACTCGTGCCCGGCAATCAGGCCGCGGCCCCACTGATCGGGCGCGTTTCTGTTGCCGATCCATCGCCCCACCTCGCCATTGAGCGCCAGCCAGCCCACTTGTGCGGTGGCTTCGATGGGGAGATAGTATTGCGGGCCGGGCTGCACGATGCCGCGCCGCACCGAGCTGGTGGGGTTATTGATCATGACCTGCGGGTAAGTGCCCAGCGAGAAAAGCAGATTCCCGTCAGTCTTGGGCTGGCCGGCGCGATGGTATTCGAAATAGCGCCACTTGATGCCCGGATACGATTCGCCCAGTCCCACGCCGGTGGAGTTGCTCGGGTCCGTGGCTGCGGCAAGAGGAATTTCGTATTTGAGCTGGATGCGATCGCCCCAGCCGTAGTTCATGTCAACGTCGGGAATCTCGTAGTAGGACTGGCCTGGATTGTGGTTGGCGGTCCAGCCGAGGTTGATCTCCCAATGGTGATTGCCGGGTGTGCCGGGATCGTCCGTAATGAACGGCGGCCCGCCCTGTGCGCGAACCGGCACCGCGCCTGCAAACATCACGAACACGAAGGAAATCTTGAGGACGCGGCGCATGGAATAGTAGAAGGTCTCCAGCGAAATGAGTTTTGGGCATCGCAGGAGGGTCCAGGTCCAAGGTAGCATTTTGGTTCCCATGGACGGAGGGATCGACAGGTCCGCAATGCGCGTCGATGGGCGCCGAATTTCTTTGCTCCGGACCCCTGCGCCGGGCCGCCCGGCTCTGAGATACTTGTTTGTTATGCCGATTGACGATCTGCAACAAGCTGCCCAGAAAATTGCCGGATTCCTGAATACCCTGAACAAGTTGGGCGGGTTACGCCTCAAGTACCGCATTAGCGCCTCCGAAGGAACGCCTGAAGGGGAAGGCGCTGCTCCGCGACAGATAAGCGTTGAGCTGGCCGGGCCGGATGTGCCTCTGGTGATCCAGCACAACGGCGAGCTGCTTAGGGCTCTTGAAACCCTGGCCGCGCAGATGCTGCGCCTGGACCACCACGAGCACGACATGGTCAGCTTCGACGCCGCCAACTTCAAGGCTTTGCGCGCCGAGGAGCTGCGACTCGCCGCCGAAGCCGCCGCGGAGAAGGTCCGCCAGACGGGAGTTCCTTACAGCTTTCCGCCCATGAATAGCCGCGAACGGCGCATGCTGCATTTGGCCTGCCGGGCTCTGCAGGGCGTGGAGACGGCTAGCGTGGGCGAGGGGTCAGGCCGCTTCCTTGTGGTCTATCCCGAGGGCAAGACGAACCTGCCCGTCGCGCCGCAGTTCAAGCCACGCGGGTTTGGTCGCCGGTAGGAGTGGGATCGGTTGTCAGTCGTCTGCACGGCGGGTTGTAAGCCTGGCTGGGCGAGAAGACCACGTAACTGTGCCAAAATCCAATATATGAATCGACAGTTTCTCGCGCTTGTTGCGCTGGCTTCCGTCACGATATGCTCCGCGCAAAAGCGCCTCGTCCTCATCGATCAGGATGGTGCCGGCCCGGGCGGATCGGACCAGATGGCGATGCTCGTGCTGCTTCAGGCGCCGGATGTGCAAGTTTTGGGCATCACCATGGTGACCGGCGACGCTTGGCGCGACGAGGAGACTCTGCACACACTGCGCATGCTGGAGCTGACTGGCCACGCCGATATTCCTGTCCTCCGTGGTGCGGTTTTTCCACTCGTCCGAGACCAGGAAAAAACTCGCTTGGAAGAAGCGCTCAATGGCAAAGTGGCGTGGCTGGGCGCATGGGGAGGGGTCACCATCACGGCGCCAGGGTCCGCGAAGACAGTCCCTCACGGGCCTTACGAGATTCCACCCATGCCGGAGGGACTGCCAACGGCGAAGCCGCTCGACGAAGACGCTGCGCACTTTCTCATTCGCCAGGTGCATGCACATCCGCACGAAGTGACCATCTACGCCGCGGGGCCGCTCACCAACATCGCAGTGGCTGTTTCGATCGATCCGGAGTTTGCGCCGCTTACAAAAGGAATCGTCGTCATGGGCGGCAGTCTCAATCCGCAGACGAACGATATCGAGACCGCCGACCCGCGGCACGAGTTCAACTTCTGGTTCGATCCCGAGGCCGCACACATCGTTTTGCATGCCAACTGGCCGCGCATTGAAGTAACGACCGAGGACGTCTCCGTCAAAGCGCCTTTCACGCAGGAGATGCTGGACGCGATCGCGAAGTCGCAGGCGCCCGCCGCGCGCTACATCGCCGCGTGGAGCCAGCGGCGCACGGATATGTGGGATGAGCTCGAAGCGTGTGCCTGGATCGATCCCGCGATTATCACCAAAGAAGTGGACGTTTACATGGATGTCGATCTGAGCCACGGCCCCAGCTATGGCGATACGCTCGCATGGCCGGAGCTGATGAAGCCGGCGACTGGCATTCGGCTCGTCCACGCACAAATGGACCTCGATCTGCCGCGCTTCCAAAAGGAGTTTGTCGACCTCATGACGCGCACGCCTTAGCAAACAGCTCTCAAAGGCATCAGTCCGATTTGCTGCTGCCGTCGTCTTGATCGTGATGCTTGTACTTAAGGATCGTCTGGTTCAAACGATCGGGATCGACGGAGACTTGCACCACGTCCAACTCCTGGCCATCAAGATCGATCACGAAGAGTCCCATGCGGTTGCCCTCGGGGTGCGAGAAGATCAGCGTTTGCTCGCCGCCATTGCGGCTTGTCTCGCGGATCATCCGCTCCCATCCCTGGCCCAGCTTCTCCTCGACAAGCCGATTTAGTTCATCGCCGTCGACCGGCGCCGAGAAGTGCTCGAATTCGGCAACGTGTACGCCGTCCACGCCGCCACGAGTGACCGCTCCCGCCACCACACTGGCCAGGCCCATGAGCGGAATGCGCATGGCGTGCTGGTGATAGCGGCTTTCGATCGAGTTGACCACGCCGTCAAAGCCGCCTCCGCCGCCGGCTGCCCGCACCACCCACCACGGAACGGTCAGCAGCACGCACACGGCGGCACAGCCGAGTGGAATCCAGAAATGCCGGTTCCCAAGAATCTTGCTCATTGGTCGCCTCCCTTCTTGGCCTTGTCATCGGGCTTGTCTTTTGCGTGTTTGTCTTTTTCGATATCGCCGAGTTTGCTCAACCCGCCGAGACCCTTCAACTCGCTCAGTTGGTCCATGCGAATGGGCCCCAGAATCAGCACGATCGTGAGCTCTTTCGGCTCGGCATCCAGCACAAAAATCCCCTGCGGCTCACCGTTCACCATCTTCATCATCACGTCGGTGCTCTCGCCGCCCTTGCTCTCGTGTTCATGGACCATCGGCGACCACTCGGATGTCTCAAAGGTCTTGCGAAGCGAATCAATCTGGTCCATCGAGTACTCGCCCTCTTTGTCGAACTCGTAGTCGCGCACGTAGATCCCGTCGAGGCCCTCGATCAACTGCTTCGCCGCGGCCTGGTCCTTGTCGTTGTTGTCCATGAATTTGGCGGCGAAGTCGAGCATTCCCTTGCCCAATGTCACCTCGGTCACGTTGGCGGCGCGCGCGGCCAGCTCCTTTTCAACGGGTGACGGCAGCGGGAGCGGCGACGGTTGGGCCAGCACTGGCGCAACCAGCGCGGCAGCCCCCAATATGTATGCGGCAATGCGATATCTCATGCTCGATTCTCCTTGGCTTTGCGAATTCCTCTTACTGCGAATCGCCATTACTGTGAATTCCTGTCTCGTTCCTGCAACTGCCGGTTCATCACCTGGAACGCGTGATTGGTGATGCGCAGCGCGGTGAACACCTGCTGCTTTGCCTCTTCTCCCTTGCGGCGCTCGATGGCGTAATGCCCGGCCACAACGCTGCCTGCGACGCTCGCAACCACCAGCAGGGCTGCGATCCGCTCGAACCAGATCATGCGGCTGCGCTGCCGCTTGCGCTCGTGCCGGCGGCGCTCCATCACCTTGCGCTTCAGGCTTGGCGGCGCGGCTCGGCGTTCGAGGCCCTCGCGAAGCTCGCGTTCAAATTCGTCGATATGCTCAAACGGTTGCTCAAACTGCACGGATGTACTCCTTCAATTCGCTTTCAGCCTTCGCCCGCAGCAGCTTCAATCCCCGCTGCAACTGGCTTTTCACCGTAGCCAGCGGCGCGCCGAGCGTGGCCGCAATCTCTTCCGGTGTCAGATCCTCCTGGTAGCGAAGGATGAGCGCCGCGCGTTGCGCTTCCGGCAGGGTCGACAGCAGGCTTTCCAGGCGGGAACCTAACGGAGTCGACTGCACTTCCACCGGCGTCGCGTGGTTATCGTCCATCTCGACCCAGAGGTCAATGCCTCGCACGCGCCGGCGGCGCAGCGCATCGGTCGATCGGCTAATCGTCACGCGCCGCAGCCAGAAAATCGCGTGTTGCTGACTTTCGATCTTCGCGATGTGCCCGTCAAGCTCCATAAAAACGTCTTGCGCGATCTCCTCGGCCAACCCGCGATCGCCGGTCATGCGCAGCGCCAGCGAAAAGACCATGGACTGGTGCTCGTCGACGAGTTGTTCGAAGTCCGGCTGCCAGTCGCTGGCCATAAAACTCGCTGCTACCTTCTAATCCGCACGGGGACGCGAGACGGGATGCAGAGAGTTACGCGGCGGGGCAAGAAAAGTTCAGGATCCGGGGGGCGGATGAGCCGAAGCCGGGTCGGGCAGCGTGGGTGTGAAGTGGACCCTGACTCCTGAAACCTGATCCCTGTCTCTAAAACAGATCCGGGATCGCGTTGAACGCAATCCGCGTGGGCGCGGCCTTGTAGGCGGTGAGCATTGCGGCCGGCGCCAGAGTGCTCATGCCGTACTTGTCGTTGATCTGATCCATCGTTGCGAGCAGCCGCGTGCGGCTCTGTTCCTCTTCGAGTCCATCAAAGAGCGCCAGCGTGTGTAGGCGATCGGGCACCAGGTTGTTCAGTTGTACGCCGATGAAATACGGGTGATCGTATTGTTCGCCGGAGGGGCGCGACTCCCAAAGGCGGCGCAGCGCGGCAATGAGCGTTTGATTGTCCTGGCACTCGCTCAGCTTGATCTCGTTGCGCCAGCCGCGCGCGGGCACGCCGAAGCGGCTGACGGGCATGTTTTCGCCGCGCGGAACGGCAAAACCAATCGCCAGGCCGATGTGGCTGGCCCACAGCCCGGCCCCGCGCAGGCGCATGGCCGCTTTGTGCAGCAGCTTGTGCGCCACGGCCCACGCTTTTTCTGCGGTCCGCATCTCGGGCGCAAGCACGTGCGAGTGGCTGATGGATTTCTGGTGATCGAGTTCCCCCATTTCGAAATCTTCGCCCGTCAGCCAATGAAAAAGCCGCTCGCCCCACACCGATCCCCAGATCTCGCCGGCATGTTCGCGGTCGAGCGCCAGTAGATCGTCCATGGTGCGAATGCCTTTTTCGTTCAGGCGCTTCTCGGTTCGCGCGCCGATGCCGGGCAGATCGCGCAGCGTGAGCTGGTGGAGCGCCTCAGGCAGAATGTCGAGCGGCAGCGCGACCAGGCCGTCGGGCTTCTCCATGTCGCTGGCCACTTTGGCCAGATACCGGTTGGTGGCGATGCCGACCGAGCTGCGCAAGCATTCGCCAACTTTTTCGCGGATTGCCTGCTTGACTCGGATGCCAAGGTCCAAAGCCGCCCGCAAGGGTCGCTCGCGGCCGATGAGGCGGCAGGCCATCTCGTCGATGGAGCAAACCGCAGTCACCGGCACGCAACTCTCCACAGCCTCAACAACGCGATGGTGGTATTCGGTGTAGATTTCATGGCGCCCTTCGACGAGAACAATCTCAGGGCACATGCGCTTGGCGTCTGCAACGATCGTTCCGGTGCGCACGCCAAAGGCCTTGGCCTCGTAGCTGGCGGCGATGCACACTGTGGTGTCGGCCATCATGGGAACCACACCCACCGGACGCCCACGAAGCTCGGGCCGCACCTGCTGCTCGACAGAGGCAAAATAGGAGTTCAGGTCGACGAAGAGCCAGTTGAGCATTGGCCCCTGAGCAGAATCGCTCGCTGGAGCGGGATCCGCAGCATCGGGGGCCGCTTGGGCCGCAAAGCGAAGGTTCGCAAGCTCCTCCGGCCACTCTTCCGCAGAGAATGAAGGCGCCGGGTTGAGGTGAGCAGGCATTTGTCTCCCTTCAATAATTTTCGCCTTTTGTTTGCTATTTTGCAATCTCGTTTTATTCCCGGATTGGGGCTTCATACCCCGAAAGCATCAGGGACTAACACGGAAGGGTGTATTTTCGTCTAATATCAAGATCGGGTAGCATTTTTTGTAGATACGAAATCGGCCCGCATGACCGGATCGTAACCCTGGATGGTGACCGAAGATGCAGACCCTCGGACATTGGATCGCGGTGAATGGAAGCGTACTCGCCGTCCTGGTCACGCTGGGTGTAGCGGTGCTTCTGGTTGCATGCATGGAGTGCACGCACTGCCCCAAAAGCAAGAAGGACGAAATCTTCAATCGCCACGAAGTCTGATTTTGACTAATTCCCGTCCGCAGCCTGCGCGCCCGGCTTCAGATAAGTGTCAAACTGGGCCAGGATCCGGCTGAAAAGTTCAGTCTGTGCTGCTGGTCCCGCGAGTGAGTGCGTCTTGCGTGGGAAGATCTGCAGATCGTAGGGAACTCCTGCATCAATAAGTCTCTGCACGAACTGCACGGTATTTTCCAGGTGCACGTTGTCATCGCCGGTCCCGTGCACCAGCAGCAAACGCCCCTTCAATTCCGCGGCTGAACTAACAACCGAGAAGTCGCGATAGCCGTCCGGATCTTCCCCGGGCAGGCCCAGATAGCGCTCGGTGTAGATGGAGTCGTAGTCGCGCCAGTCGGTGACGGGGGCAACGGCAACTCCCGCGCGGAAGCGGTCCGAGTGCGTCATGGCATAAAGCGTGAACGTACCGCCCCAGCTCCAGCCCCACCAACCGAGGCGCTTCGGATCCAATTGCGGATATTGGGCGAGCGCCGCGTCCATCACCGTCAACTGGTCCTCGAGCTGCACGGGGCCGAAGTCGCGACAGGCTGCCTGCGCAAAAGCTCGACCGCGGCTGCCCATGCCGCGATTGTCGGCATGAAGCACGGCAAATCCGTGTTGCGCAAGCAGCTCATCAAAAAGGAACGCGCTGCTCCATTGGTTTATGACGATCTGGTCGTGAGGCCCTCCATAGGGATTCACGATCAATGGCGTGCCTGCCGGGTTGGTTGAGCCTTCCGGCAGCAGCAGCGTGGCGTAGAGCGTGGTTCCATCGTGCGCCTTCACCTCGAGCGGCAGCGGCGCGTGCAGATGATAAGAATCGAGCGCATGTGTTTCCCAGAAGACCCGGCACGAGCTCGCCACGGTGGACGCATCTTGCGCGCGGCAGACGCGCATCACCGGTGGCGTCATGCGAGAGGAGAATTTGTCGGTAAACGCGCCGCCCTCGGGAGAAAACGTGGCGAGATGGAAGCCTGCGCCTGTGCTCAATTGCCGGCGCTCACCGGAAAACTTCACCTGCCAAAGCTGCTGCTCCAGCGGATTGCCCTCGTTCGACGCATAGTCAACGACTTTGCGCACGGTGTCCACGTTGTACACGACACCGACTTCGAAATTGCCGCTGGTGAGTTGGCGATCGAGCTTCGCGTCCGACGCGAGAGGCTTGTCCTTGTCGTAGCTGTAGAGATAAAGGTGATTGTGCCCATCGCTCCAACTCGTGAGCACGATCGCTCCGTCACCCACCGTCACGTCGTAGTCTTCGTCGAGGAACTTATCATCGCTGATCTCGAGCATCGGTCGCGCGTCTCCGTAATCGGTGTCGGCAAACAAAAGCGCGCGGTGCTTGTGATCGCGGGTCAGGGTTTCAATCCAAAGAGTCTTGCTGTCGACCCAGCCGAAGCGCGGAACGTAGTCGTCGCCTTCGTGAAATGGAATCTTCATCCAGACGGTTTTCCCGCCACGCACCGGCACTACCCCGACGTGGACCTCGGGATTGGGGTCGCCCGGCTGCGGATAGCGCTGCCAATCCACCGTGGCGTGATTGGGAATCAAGTCGGTGAGCGGATAACGCGGCACATGGGTCTCGTTCATCTGCAGATAGGCGATCTTCTTTGAATCCGGCGACCAGAAGTAGTTGCTGCGCACGTCGAGCTCCTCCTCGTACACCCAGTCCACTTCGCCGTTCAGCAAGGTTTGACCATCAACTGAGGAAGAAATGGGCGCGGGAGCAAGAGGGACGGTGGGCGTACCGGGCTCGCGGAGCGGTATGACGGCGAGGCCGTGATCCTTGATAAACGAGATCGAAGCGTTGTCGGGAGAAAATTTTGGATCGTCGCCTGAGAGAAGGCCGGAAAAGCCCATTTCGACTCCAACGCCGTTGCGCAGATCGTAGAGCCACAATCGGCCGTTCGAGTCGAAGAGAATGTGCGTGGAGTCCGGAGCCCAAATATAGCTGGCCAGGTTGTAACGCTGGCGATGATCGCGGTCCTGCTCGGAGCCGTTGCTGCCGTTCAGGTTTTCCATCTTCGCCGCGCTTACGAGCACGTGAGTTTTGCCGGTGGCGGGATCCACGTCCATCAGCTCGCCGCCATCCAGATAAGTCAGATGCTTTCCGTCGGGCGACCACGTCAGTTGATCGGGCGGCGCGCCGATCAGCGGCCCGTGAGCAAAAATCGCGTCGACAGACAGCGGCTTTTCGGGCGCTTGCGCGGCCAATGAAAGGCCAGCCAGGGCGATTGCGGCGACGGCAGGAAACAAGAAGATGGATTTTCGCGTCAAAGAATCCTCTCCTGGAGCGGGAGTTCGGCCCGGAACGCAAGACATCGACCGCAGAGATCGGAGGTGGGCCGGTAGATCCGGATGACTCAGTGTAAATCACAATGTTTGGTGGCGATTCGTCGTTCCGCAAGCAACTTCCTCTGGAAATAAGCGCTTGCTTGTCGCCCGCGAAACCACATACAGTCAGGAAATCCCCTGGGAGGAAGAAGCATGTCGACAACGTACGATGTTGCCATCGCAGGTGGTGGCGTGGGCGGCGCAGCACTGGCAAAAAACATGGCGGAACAAGGCGCCAGGGTTCTCGTCATCGAGCACGAGCGCCAATTCAAGGATCGCGTTCGCGGCGAGGTGATGTTTCCCTGGGGTTACGCTGAAGTTCAGGCCCTCGGAGTCGCCGATTGTCTCGCGGAAGCTGGCAGGCACCACCTCGACTGGGTCGACTCTTATTTTGCGAGCAACCTCGTAGAACATCGCGAAGTTGTTCCCAGCACAAAACATCGGCTACCTTTTCTTACCTGCTATCACCCTGCAATGCAGGAGTCGCTGCTGAAAGCCGCGGCAGCAGCAGGCGCCACGGTGCGACGAGGCGCGGCGGTTCGCCAAGTGCAGCCGAGTGCGCGGCCGGGTTCGCCGCCGGAGTTGGTTGTCGAGGAAGATCGCCACGTTGAAACAATCTCCGCGCGCCTGGTGGTGGGTGCCGAGGGACGATCGTCCGTCGTTCGCTCTTCGGCGCGCTTCACAGTCGAGCGCGATCCCGAAGACATGATGATCGCCGGAATTCTGCTCGAAAACGTTCCCGCAGCGGATGACACCCTCCAGGGCATCTACAACTTTGCGTTGGGGCATCTCGTTGTCGTTGCGCCGCAGGGTGGCGACCGCGTGCGAATGTATCTGATCTACCACGATGCGACGCAAGCGCGCTTTCAAGGGCCCGCCGACATGGCAAGATTTTCTGACGGCTGCAAGAAATCTGGCGCGAATGCCGCGCTCTTCGAGGGTGTGAGACCGATCGGCCCACTGGCCACCTTCAGTAGTGCTCACAGCTGGGTCGATCACCCGTACCGCGACGGAGTGGTGCTGCTGGGCGACTCGGCCACGTCAAGCGATCCCACCTGGGGACAGGGCCTCTCGCTTACCATGCGCGATGCTCGTGTGCTGCGCGATCACCTGCTGCGCACCGACGATTGGAACGCCGCCGGGCACGCTTACGCTGACGAGCACGATGGCTATGCAGGCCGGTTGCACACATTCCACCAGTGGATGACTGCGATGTATCTCGCCACGGGACCGGACGCCGATGCACGCCGCGCACGGGCCATGCCGCTAATAGGGCAAGACCCCAGCCGGCAACCGGACGCGCTTTTCGTCGGACCTGACCTGCCCGTTGACGAAGCGGCAAGGAAACGCTTCTTCGCGGAAGACTGACTGCGGGTTTCGACTGCGGTTCGTTGCGGCTTGAATTGGTTGCATAAATGATGTTTTGAAAGGGCACGGCTTAAGCCGTGCCTCAATTTCGCCCAAAAAA
>Ga0181535_10007142_pt1 | contig 11321 bp, 7 predicted proteins | sample PEATcosm2014_Bin_44_FD_119774 | JGI IMG/M metagenome (GOLD analysis project Ga0181535, IMG submission 119774) | Peatland microbial communities from MTU Mesocosm Facility, Houghton, MI, USA - PEATcosm2014_Bin17_30_metaG | ecosystem: Environmental > Terrestrial > Soil > Wetlands > Peat | place...
AACTCACTGAAGGGTATGTCAATCCAGTCAAATATTAATTTTGATGTCGTTTCTATACCAATCTATGGTGCCCGGAGGGGGACTTGAACCCCCACGACCGGTAAAGGTCTGCGGATTTTAAGTCCGCTGCGTCTGCCAATTTCGCCATCCGGGCTTTCAGGACGAACACGAATCCTGGTGTCTGAGCCTATCTCTTATGATACCGTCCACCCTCCGCCAAGATCGAAGCGGATTCCATGTTCTTCGATCCTAATCAAAGGTGAATACTGGGAATCTTCTCAAATCGGGTGGGTGACGAATTCTGCTTCGTTTCCGGATGCAGAGCGCGGTCTCTTCCTGCGAATGCCACGTGGACTTTGTTACGATTCGCTTCGGTTGTGATTCTGGGTCCGGAGCCTCGCTGATGCCCACATCTTTTGCCGCTGTTCTTCTTTTGAGTTCGGCCCTTCCCTGCTGCTTCGCTCAAACGCCGACGACGGCCCCTGCATTACCTGCTCCAACCGAAGAGCAAATCAAAGCGGCGGCCAGCATGCCGTTTCGCAACGCGAGCCTTCCTATCGAACAACGCGTGGATGATCTGGTTTCGCGCCTAACTCTCGAAGAGAAAGTCTCGCAATTGATCGATCGCGCTGCACGGATTCCCCGCCTCGATATCCCCGCTTACAACTGGTGGAACGAGGGACTGCACGGCATCGCGCGTTCCGGGTACGCCACTCTTTTCCCACAGGCAATCGGAAATGCAGCGACCTGGGATGCACCGTTGTTGCAGAAGATCGGCACGGTGGTTTCTACAGAAGCGCGCGCCAAATACAATGACGCGATTCTGCACGGCAATCACGATCGTTTTTATGGACTCACAATCTGGTCGCCCAACATCAACATCTTTCGTGATCCGCGCTGGGGACGCGGTCAGGAAACGTACGGAGAGGATCCTTTCCTCACCAGCCGGCTTGGGGTCGCGTTTGTGAAAGGCATTCAGGGCGACGATGCCAACTACTTTCGAGCCATCGCGACTCCCAAGCACTACGCCGTACACAGCGGACCCGAGACAACACGCCACAAAGTCGACGTCGATCCCAGCGATCACGACCTTTGGGACACCTATCTTCCTGCATTTCGCGCCACCATCACGGAAGGCAAAGCCGACTCGATCATGTGCGCCTACAATCGCGTCGATCAAGTTCCCGCCTGCGCCAGCAAGATGCTGCTCGGCGACATTCTCCGCGCTGAGTGGGGATTCCAGGGATTCGTCACATCCGATTGCGATGCCATCGACGACTTCTCGCAGCCCAATGGCCATCACTACTCGAGCGATCGCGAAGCCGGATCCGTTGCCGGCATCCTTGCCGGAACAGATACCGACTGCGGCACAGCCTATCGCGCGCTTACGGACGCCGTGCATCACAACCTGATCGCTGAAGCGCAACTCGACGTCTCCGTCAAGCGGCTCTTCACAGCCCGCATGCGCCTAGGCATGTTTGATCCTCCGGAAAAGGTCCCCTATGCGTCCCTTCCCTTCTCAACCGTAAACTCTCCGGAGAATGCTGCTCTAGCGCTTACGGCTGCTCGCGAGTCCATGGTCCTTCTCAAGAATGACAACCATTTTCTGCCCCTGAAAGCTGACGGCGGACAAACAATAGCTGTCATCGGCCCATTAGCCGCTTCGCGCATCGCGCTTGAAGGAAACTACAACGCCATCCCGATGCATCCCATCCTTCCAATCGATGGAATCATTCAGGAATTCGGCGATCAGCATATTCTCTATGCCGAGGGAGCGCCATACATCATGGGCGGCGAAGTGCCGGTTCCACGGACCATGCTGCGCGCTTCAACCGACTCGACCGTCGAGGGCCTGCAGGGAGAATACTTCGCGCAGCCCAGCCTCGATGGCGCACCCGAAATGATTCGCATCGACAAAGAACTCGACTTCGATTGGGCGTTCGCGAATCCAGTCTCCAGCCTCTCCGCCGACACAACCGCCCAGAGTTTCGCCGTTCGGTGGACTGGCGCCATCGCTGCGCCAGTCGCAGAAACCGACAACTTTCAGGTAAGGCTGCCGTTTTGTTATCCCTGCGATGGCAAGCTGAAATTCGCGATCTACCTTGACGGCAAAGCACTCGAAGCCCTTCCTCCGGATACGCAAGGACCTGGAAAGCTTCCGCCAAGCGGACGCAACTTCGGAGCCATTCAACGTTTCTCGATTCCCTTCGCCGATACACGTCCACACGCACTGCGCATGGAGTACATCCAGAGCGGCCGCATCCCGGGTGGTGGCCTGGTCTTCGAATGGAGCCCTCGGCACGAGCTTCTTCAGGATGAAGCCGTCGCTGCCGCGAAGAAAGCCGATGTAGTCGTGGCCTTCGTCGGCCTTACCGCGCGCCTCGAAGGCGAAGAGATGCGTGTGGATGCCAAGGGATTCTCCGGCGGAGACCGAACCGATATTGTCTTACCCGACGTGCAGGAGGAGCTGCTCGAAACCGTGGCAAAGACAGGCAAGCCGATGGTGGTTGTGCTGCTGAATGGCAGCGCCCTCGCCGTGAATTGGGCACAGCAGAACGCGAAGGCGATTCTCGAAGCTTGGTATCCGGGGCAGTCAGGCGGACAAGCGATCGCCGAAACCCTAAGTGGCAAGAACAGTCCCGCGGGCCGCTTGCCAGTCACCTTCTATACCGGCATCGACCAGCTGCCGGCGTTCGAAGACTACTCTATGGCCAACCGCACGTATCGCTACTTCAAAGGGAAGCCGCTATTTGCGTTCGGCGACGGGCTAAGTTACTCGACGTTTACTTACTCTCCAGTTAAGCTCTCAACCGAAAAACTGCGTGCCGGGCAGGCCCTCACCGTGGAAGCCGACGTCAAAAACACCGGATCGTTGGCGGGCGACGAAGTTGCGGAACTGTATTTACGGCCCCCCCAATCTGCAATCGCAACCAAAATGGCGCTGGCAGGTTTCGAACGAATTCATCTGAACCCGGACGAAACCGGTCATGTCACCTTCAAACTCGATCCCCGCACGCTATCGCAGGTTGATGAACGCGGGAATCGCGCGGTAGTTCCCGGCCGCTATCAGATCTCACTCGGCGGATCGCAACCGGATGGAGATGCCGGCCAGGGTGTGCAATCGACGGAATTCAACATCGTGGGCGCGGAACAGATTCCGCGCTGAGACGAGACAAGGATTGGTAAAAAACCGTTCTATTGCGATCGCCTAAAGTTAATATTCTCGCCTTCGAGCCTGTATTCGGCCGAGCATTTGTCGCCGCCGCAAATCATGGTTTCGCCTGCGCAAAGTTGACGCCGCGTAATCAGGCCCATGGTGCCGCAACGCGGGCAAGACATTACAGCGACGTAGGGATTTTGCGCATTGCCGAGTTTAGTTTGGTTTTCAAGGACGAATACAGTACCCGGGTCCATTCGCTCCGGGATCCATTCCTCTAGATACTGCAAATCGGTTGACATCTGCCCTCCGAGAGTTTGACGTGACGGAGCGACTTTTGATGAACTCCGCCGCTCTGTTGTGCAACGACAGCAGGCTGCGAATGGCTATGGCAAAACGGTGAAGATATAGACTAACGAGCTTTCTACTCGACCGACACTCTTTGAGCGGTTGCGTCGACTTGAAACCCACAGCTTCGGAATACAGCGTCCCTGCCTTAGCGCTTGCCAGAGAAGTGCTTTTTTCCGGTTGCAAATCAGTGTTGCCGGAGCCTGGCCTACGCGTCAATCGGAAATAGGGGTATACCAGTATCGAACGGGGTACTCTCGACACACACCAATGTGGGATTCATCTGCCGGCCGTTTCCCCGCTCTTCGACTCCGCAACTGTATCGATCGCTCGATAGGTCTCAATGTTGCGCAGAATTGCCTCGACGTATTCCCGCGTTTGCGTGAAAGGAATCGACTCAATGAACTCATCCATCCCGTGGTAGGGACCGGCGGCCTCCCAGTCCACGACGCGCGAGTCTCCGGCGTTGTACGCTGCCAGTGCGTACTCCTGCACGCCGCCGAAGTGATCGAGCATCTGGCGCAAGTAGCGCGTGCCAAGACGGATGTTGGTTTCAGGATCGAGAAGCTGGAAGGTTTGAAAATTCTTCACTCCCTCTTCGCGGGCCATGGCTCGGCCGACAGAAGGTTCGAGTTGCATGAGTCCCCACGCATTTGCGTACGAGACAGCCGCCGGATTGAACTCCGATTCCTGCCGAATGAGTGAAGCCACCAGATAGGGATCGAGGCCATTCTTTGCCGACTCGGCCTTGATCGTGTCCCAGTATGGCTCCGGAAATAAAATGCGCCAGTAGACCAGTGGAATGGAGTTGATGGACGCCGTCGCCGCATAGGGTAGCGCCCGCTTCAAGGCGCGCATGGCGCGATACGTCTCGCCGAAGGACGCGTAGATCTGCGCCTCCGCAAGCGCGCTCCACGACCCTGAATCAGGATCCGCGGCAATCTCGCGCGGGATATATTCGTTCAACCCGGCATTGGCGAGCAGCCGTGCTTTTGCGAGATGCTCGCTGTCTTCGGGAAAGCTGTCGTCGAGCGGCGGCAGCTCAGGCGCGTTGATGCGATCGGCATCCGGGTCCGCGACCGGTTGCATATTCCCCAATGCTGCCAGCCGCTGTCGCGCCATCTGCGCATAAAGAAATGCTGATAAGCACGAACAATTGCCTTGTAATTCGCCGCGGCTACGCCCGGTTTGTTGTCCTGCGTCTCGTAAAGCCGCGCGCGCCAGTAGAGAGCGGCAACGGTTTCGGTCGCGCTGGGATAGAGGTGAATCTGCTCATCGAAAGTGTGCGCCGCATCCGCATAAAGACCCTGGCGGTAATTGAGCCAGCCCGCGCGCCAATGGGCTGCAGCTGCATTTTTGTTTTGGGGGAAATGCTCTGCGAGATATCCGTAATACGCAACAGCCTTCGCGTAATCGCGCGACAGAAGGTACATGTTTCCACTGGAAAAAAGCGCTTCAGCCAGCCACTCGCTCTGCGGGAATCGACTCTCCATGTCCGTCACGATGCGCTGTTGTTCTTCCCCATCGTTACGGCTTCGAGCCAGTTCCAACAGCAGATAGGCCCGCCGTGCGCCGTTCTCATCCGGTGTATCAGCAAGAGCTTCGGCCTCGGCCGTGGTCAGTCTCTTCAACTTCAGGTCGCACGCAGCAGCGGCCACAGCAAAACCGACACGCGCCTGCTGGGGCAAACTTGCCTGGCGCGCCAAGGCGCGATACTGCTCCTGCGCAAGGGCGTAGCGGCCCGCGTTGTAATACGCGTCGCCAAGGCTGCGCAACTCACTGGCAGTCAATAATTCCTCTGCGCCACTCGCGGTCAAATGCGCTCGGGCAGTCTCGGCCTCCGGGCTGAGCGGATGACTCAGCAAAAGATCTTTGAAGATGCGGTCTGCTTCCGCCGCCTGTCCAAGCGCCAAAGCGACCTGGCCGTGAGCAAGCTGATAGCCGGGCCGATCGGTCGCAGCGCGCCCGCCTGCGGAAAGCACCCGCTGTGCGCCTTCCAGGTCGTGCATGCCCAACAGGACAGTCGCCTCGAGTTCGGGTGCTTCTACATCAAATACGCTCTCGGGATATTTCTGAATGAAGTTATGCAGCAAGGCTTCCGCCGCAGCCTCGTTCCCTGCTTCATGTTCTGAGCGCGCCGCCAGAAAATCCGCATAGTCGGCGAGAACATCGCTCGCCTGCCGCGCTTGATGCAGATTCGCGGTGGCCTCGGCGAATCGGCGGTCGGTCAAATAGGCGTGGCCGAGCGCCAAGTAAGCTGCAGCCGCGGCATCGCCGGTGTGCTTTCGCGCGTAGTTGCCGACACCCTCGTAGGCCGCAGGAGTGCGCAGGTTGGCCAGTTGCTGGGCCATCGGGCGCAATTCGCTCGAAGCTACAAACGCCCGCTTGATTCGAATCGCACGAGCCGATGGGCGTCGTTTGCGCCGGGTACTGCTCGCTCGTGCCGACCGCGCTCCCGATCGGCCTGAGCCTTTTCTCGTCGTGGCGGTCTTCTTCGATCCTGTTTTGGCCGACGGCTTCGCGGCGGCGCTCGACGCAGAAGCCGCAGGTTTTTTGGGCGATGAAGTGGAGTCAGAGGTCTGAGCCGCGAAAGGTGCGACGAAAAACAGCGCGGCCACTATGCCCGCGATTGCGCGGATCCCCATGGTCGCGAGAATTGAAATTGTGGGGGACTTCATAGATTCACTCTAAGCGGAAATTCATCCGGACGACAGTCCCTAACCAGTGCCGCCGCGACCCGAAGTCATGCAGGTGTAAAAGACCTTTCATAGCCGTTTGGTTCAACTCCCCGCCGTCCGTTACACTAGAGATGTCCCCAACCGGGCGCGGCTCCAGGGTTCCCGGACGATTTTCCGCAACTAACTCCCATGGCGACCATCCAACCTATTGCAGGAGAGAACGAACAGCATCCCGACGTAGCCCTTGTAGAAAGGGTGCGCGGCGGTGACGTGTCAGCATATGACACGTTGGTCCGTAAGTACGACCGGCAGGTTTTTCGGATCGCGCAGCACATTACGCAGAATCGTGAAGATGCGGAAGATGTGGTGCAGGACGCGTTCCTGAAGGCCTATGAAAAGCTCGACCAGTTTCAGGGAAACTCGAAGTTCTATACATGGTTGGTAAGGATTGCAGTCAACGAAAGCCTGATGCGTTTGCGCAAGCGGCGCACAGGCAGAATGGTCTCGATCGACGAAGACGTCGAGACCGAAGAGGGGAGTGTTCCGCGCGACCTGGCCGATTGGGCTCCCGATCCGGAGCAAAACTATACCCAGGCGGAACTGGCAGAAATCCTGCGCAAAACCATCCAGGGGCTGCCGCAGGGGTTTCGAGTGGTCTTCGTCCTCCGCGATGTAGAAGGACTCTCCACAGAAGAGACGGCGGAAACGCTCGGTTTGAGCGTGCCGGCCGTCAAGTCGCGCCTGTTGCGCGCACGTTTGCAACTGCGCGAGCGGTTGACCCGCTATTTCCGCAACAAAAAGGGTCCAAAGGAAACTGGAGTTGAAAAGTGACCTGCACTGAGTTTTTAGCCCAGCTCGACGACCTGATCGACGACGCCGTGACCAGCGAGATGCGCGCCGATCTGCAGGAGCATCTGCGAGGCTGCGAGCACTGCGAGGTTACGCTGAGCACCACCCGCAAAACGATCGAGATTTACCGCTCCCACGAGATCTACGACCTACCCTCCGACCTCCGTGAGCGCCTGCACGCCGCCATTATGGCCCGCTGCAAAAAGGGATGCTGAAGCTCATTAGGTGCAACGAGCAAAGGTCGCCTCTTCAAGAAGCACTTGAAATTTCTTCTGGTTTACCTTCCACCTGAATCTCTTAGAACCCCGACTTGCGTCCACTCCTCCCTCAAGGCAAAAGCCCGAATTCCGCCACCCCGTTCGGCGTCCCCACAAACACCTTCCCGTTCACGATCGTCGGTGTAATGAACTTGTTGCCATTGCCGAAGTGGTCGCGGCTGCTCGCCGCCTTGTTGCTGTTGTAGAGTTCCTGCAGGCTTGTGGCGTCGTAGGCGTGCAACACCGCCGGCGAGGCATTCTCAACCGCCCAGACAATCCCATTCGTGGTCCCGTTCGCGCTCACGGCCGGTGTTGATCCCGGATATTGGAAGCTGTTGGCGCTTTGCACGCTTGCTGACGTAGCCAGCTTGGCGTTGGCAATCGGAAAGGCCTTGAGGTTATCGTTTACAGCTCCGTAGTAGACCGTATTGTTGAAGTAGGCGGGCATCGAGAACACACCGCCGATCGCCCCCGAGATCTCCTGGTAGATGGCGCTATCGCTCGAGGAATTGAACTTCCCCATCGAGTCGCGGTTAACGACGTAAATCTTGGAGTCTTTTCCGGCCCCCACTGCCAGATGATGCACGGTGCCCGCAGTGTCCGTTAGATCCGGCAAAACAAGAGCGCCTCCGGAACCGAGATCCTCATCGCCTGCCGATTCGGACACCGTATTCGAAGTCTCGAAATAGTCCGCCGCGCTGAGACTGTTGCTCGCTGTCGAAACTTTCATGAAGGCGTTGCCGAAGTCGTGATTGGTCGGAAAACCATTCGCATCGAGCGACGTGTCAAACGTCCCATTCGCGTCGAGAAAATAAATGTTTCCGCTCGCATCGGCGGCAAGACCCGCGCCTGCCATCCAGATCGATCCTTCGCTGCCATTCGGTGTCAGATTGAGCACGCCGGTCTGCGCCAGCGTCGACTCGCTGTAACCCATTAGCCAGCCGGTGTAAGGCCCCCCATCGCAATGCGAGGTCCACCCCATATAAATCGTGCCATTTAAAAGCAACAACCCCGCGCGCTCTGCATACTGTCCTGGATCGAAAACAACCTTCCCGGACGAGCTGTTCGCGCCAGTCCCCGGATAGCTCGCGGCGATCTCGGTCGGGCTGCCGGAAAGCTCCGCCCCGGTAGTCACGTCGAGTGCATGCAGTCGCTGATGATAATTACCAGACTGATCCTGAGACATTCCCACCACGAAGATCGTGCCATTGGCGCCAGCCTTCCGATCTATGACCGGAGTAGACGTAATGCCGATCTCCGGCGTGATCTGCCCGCACCCGTGATCGCCGCTGGTGGATTCACCGCTGCCGAGGATCGAAGTCTTCCAGAGCTGCGCACCGGTGTCCGCGTCGAATGCGTACACACTGTCATGCTCAGTCACGGCATAGACGACATTGTGAGACTGGCCCCCGATCGACAAACCGGACAGGTACAACGGCTGGCCATCCACCTTGCCATCGACGGGCAGCGTCCTAAGCAAACCGAAAGTCGCCGCGGCCACATTGCTCGTCGTCAGGGTCGTTTCGTTTGGATTCAGGCCGGTTCGTGCGACATCGACGTGATACGTCGTAACGTCCACACTCCCCGTCGTCGGCGGAGTAGGAGTCGGGGGGGCAGGCGTAGCGGCTGCTGTAATCGTAAGCGCCACCGACGCGGTATGCGACCGTGCACCCAAACTCCCTGTGAAGACGATCGTCGCGCTCCCGGCCGCGGCTCCCGAGCTCGCGGTCACCATCACCTGTTGCGGAGTTCCGAGGACCAGCATCAGTGTGGAAGGAGAAACAGTCACGCCCGAGGGAGCGCCACTCAATGAAACGCTCACGTTGCCGGTAAATCCCGAGACTGCCGTCGCTGTAACGGTGACCGATTGTCCCGAGCCGCCCGCCGCGAGACTCGCGCTCGTAGGGGTCGCCTGAAGAGAAAAGTCAGCCGGGGACGAAGTGTTTTGTATATACGAACTGCAACCGACGGTCCATGCCGTCAAAAGCAGTATCCAGATACTGTATTTCTTCAATTGCCAGCCTCTCCGCATGGGGGGTCTATCATCCTTCCGCAAGGATTAGGATGCATTTGCAAGCCGGGCTTATCGATTGGCCATCAACTATTTAGACTTTCGCAAAACAACGTTAAACGAAGGTGTCTGAAGTAGATTGAATCGATCATACCCGTCTGCTACCTAGTTTTCGGTTAAGTTCCGTCGAGGAGAAGTGACTTTGGACAGCTTTCCCTCCACAACTTTCTGCGTAAAATCCCGTTATCTCTTGTGAGGGACGAGGTCGGCGAGATCCCCTCAAAACAAAGCAATTGAAGGAATTCTCAATGCAGCTGTTGCAGAAATCTCTGGCGGCGCTTCTGTGCATTAGCCTTACGCCCTCGCCGGGTTGGCCCCAGAGCCCCTCTGCCAGCGGCAAACAGCCTGCCAATAACACCAAATCCAGGCCGGAGTATCAATCAGGAGAATTACAAGGCGACGCCCGCATTCTGCACGCTCTGAACCGCTTCACCTTCGGACCGCGGCCCGGCGACATACAGGTCATCCGCACCATCGGACTCGATAATTGGTTCAATCAGCAACTGCATCCCGCCAGCCTCGACCTCACCGATCTGAATGCCCGGCTCGCCGAGTTCCCTGCTATGCAATGGACTCCTGAAGACCTGCTCTTCCGTATTCCCAGCAACGCGATCATACGCCAGGCGATCAACGGCAAATTCCAGGTACCTGACCGAGGCGCGCTACACGCAATCTACGAAAACCAGATCTACCGCGTCGCCCAGAAGAAACAGGAACAAGCCCGAAAGAAAGAAGCCGAACTGAATAAACCGGCGCCTTCAACCGCCGCATTCTCTCCCGCAATGGATTCCGGGATGTCAATGCAGGCCGAAGCCGAGAACTCTGTGCCGATTTCCAAAGATCCCTCCCCCATGCAGGCAGCCGGCCAGATGAACATGGTGTCCGCACCGCCGCAGCCGGCGGCGCCGCAATTCGACCAGGCCGAGATCAATCTCATCCTTGACCTCCCGCCGCAACAGCGCCTGGTCCGCCTCGCTTCCATGCGTGAGCCGGAGTTCGACGAATTCTTCAGATCATTGAAGCCCCTGCAGCGCGCCATGCTCGACGCCGGCCTCACCCCCGACCAACGCGAAGTAGTCGGCGCCCTCGAGAATCCCGAGCGCCTCGTTGTCGAGGAATTGGCCGCCCAACGCCTCACCCGCGACATTTATTCCACCGCCCAGCTGCAGGAAGTGATGACCGACTTCTGGCTGAATCACTTCAACGTGTTCCTGCGCAAAAACGAGACCACGCCGTATTACCTCGTCAGCTATGAGCGCGACGTAATCCGTCCACTAGCTCTCGGAAAATTTGAAGATCTGCTCGAAGCCACCGCGCATAGCCCGGCGATGCTGCTCTATCTCGACAACGCCGAGAGCATCGGCCCCGATTCCCTCGCCGCTGAACGCGCGGAAATTGCGAGCGCACGCAAGCCCGGCAATCAGAAAAAAGTGCGCGAGGGTCTCAATGAAAACTATGCCCGCGAGTTGATGGAGCTCCACACCCTCGGCGTGAATGGCGGCTACACCCAGGCGGACGTCACCCAGGTGGCGCGCATCCTTACCGGCTGGACGGTCGAGCGCCCTGAGCGCGGCGGCGGATTCGAGTTCAATCCCAATCGCCACGAACCAGGAACCAAGAAAGCGCTAGGTCAGAAATTCAAGGATCATGGTGAACAGGAAGGCCGCGAACTGCTCCACTACCTGGCAACGCGCCCTGCGACAGCCCAATTCCTCTCCCGCAAAATCGCCGTTCGCTTCGTCAGCGACGATCCCCCTCAATCGCTCATTGACCGTATGGCAAAGACCTATCTCTCCAGCGGCGGCGACATCTCCGCCGTGCTGAAGACGCTTTATCATTCGCCGGAGTTCTGGTCCACCAGCGTCTATCGGGCGAAGGTCAAAACTCCCATCGAGTACGTCGTCTCCGCAGTCCGCGCCACCGACGCCAACATCGACAATCTCCGTCCCATCGCCAATGAA
>Ga0181535_10007145_pt1 | contig 11318 bp, 9 predicted proteins | sample PEATcosm2014_Bin_44_FD_119774 | JGI IMG/M metagenome (GOLD analysis project Ga0181535, IMG submission 119774) | Peatland microbial communities from MTU Mesocosm Facility, Houghton, MI, USA - PEATcosm2014_Bin17_30_metaG | ecosystem: Environmental > Terrestrial > Soil > Wetlands > Peat | place...
CAGCTTGCGACTGGCAACCGCGATGAACTGCGTCTTGAAGCGGTCGACATCCTGCAAGCTGGTCACGTCTTCGAGGGTGGTTACCGTGCCGAGTAAACGGCCTTCGGAGTCGCGCATCGGCGTCGTGCGCAAACGATAGCTGCGTTCCTGCTTGCCAATGCGCATCGGCAACAAGGCCGCATCCCCCTCGGCAGCCACCGCCTTCTGCATCGAGACCGCATCGCGAATGGCGCTCAGGATCTTCTCGCCGCCGGGCGTCGTCGTCAGCGCCATCCGATCCGCGGCAGCTTCGCCGAGGATCTCGGCCGCGGCCTGGTTCACTTTCAGCACGTGTCCCTTGGCATCGGTGACAATGATCGGCTCGAAGATGGATTGCAGAACGGCGTCGGAGAGTTGAAACTCCATCTGCCGCCGGCCGGCCTCGCTGTCGCGCAGATCGCGCAAGCGGACGGCAATGCGATTCAGCTCGCTGGCGATTATGCCGAAGTCGTCATGGCTGTTCCAGTCGACTCGATGTTCGAGATTTCCTTGAGCAATGCTCTTCGCGTCGCGGGCCAGCAGGTGAATCGGGCGCAGCACCAGGACAACGGTCCCCACGCAGACCACCACCGAAGCTGCTGTAAGAACTAAACCGAGACGCCACTCGCCGGAGGCCATCAGCGCGTGCCGTGCAGAGATGGCAAGACCCACGGTAAAAGTGGCGAGCAGAACGCAGCCAAGGATCAGACGTTGGCTAAGATTCAGCATGGACCGGGCTCCGGGCCGGAATCGTGGCTCACTTCATAATGGGGGATACACCCTCATCGCGCAAAATCCAGGCATGGGTTGGCCAAAGCCGTGCAGGCTCAGGGGATCTGGCAAACGGAGAGTGCGCTATTGTGCCAGCGGCATTCAAGCCCCGGGGGCTGAGGATAGGAAACGAGCGCCCAATTCACGCCGAACTCCGATTTCAGCCGCTCGAAATCCGCCAGCTTGAAACGCGACCAGCCAGCCTGTGCTGCCACCTGACGTTCCCACGCAGGGCCAAGCTCGGGGACTTGGGTCACCACCGCCGTGTCTTTGATGGCGTCGGCGAGCTGACTGCGCTCGGCCAGGGCGCGAAAGCTGTGGTAATCCTCGCCCGGTGCGGCGAGATAATTCGGATCCATCGCGAAATAGGCATCCGTGGGCGTATTTTTTCGAATCCACCGGAAGGCTTGCAGCCACGGATTGTTCGCGTGAACGCCTGGCAGCTCGAGGTGCGGGCTGCTCGCGAACATCGCGCGCTGCGTAGCAAACATGCCCACGTTGATGACTAATAAATAGGCGATCCATCGCCAAGTAGACGACTTGAGCACGCTCCTTGACAACAGGCAACCGGCCACGAGTGCCATGAAGAAGTAGATCAGATGCAGGTAGCGCATCGGCTGCATCGGCGTCATGCGAACCAATCCCGGCGACCCGAGGATCACCATTGCGGCCACCTGCTGGAAGACGCCGTAGGCGAAGACAGCCAAGGCAAATCGCGACAGCTGCGTTTCACCGCGTTTCTCCGCGATGCGCCAAAGAAGCCAGAAAAGGAAGAGCGGTGCAATGGCGCCCAACCACTCGTACCAGGTCCATCGGTAGAGAAAGAAGTAGGAGCGCGTCTCCAGAGCCTTGCGCCAGACAGGCGTTGGCGACTCGAAAATCCAACCGAGCGGGACTGCGGCGGCCAGCGAATCGCGAAGCGAGCGAAGCCAGACGTGCACCGGTTCCAGTGTCGCCACAGTGAGAAAAACACAAAACGAAATACCCAGCACGGCCATGATCGGGTGCAGCACAACGCTGAGCAGCAAGAGCGGCACGGCCTGCCACTGCTTGCCGCTCATGATGCGCGAGACCGCAATCAGGATGAGCGCTGTGGAAAGATTGCGCGGGTGCAAATGCTGATCGGCGAGATAGAGGGCCGTGCCCGCAACGGGCAGCGTTAGCATGGCAGCCACCATGGCCACCCCACCCCATTGCACGAGCTTGTCCGCGAAGAGGCTCCGCGCGATACCCCAGCAGCCGGCCATCATCAGTATGATCGTCGCGAACTGCCACAGGAATTCTGTAATGGATACGGGGATGTGAGTGACCTGGATGAATCCGGCAACCCACTTATCGAACATTGTGGCTTGAAGCTGCACCCGGAAAAACTCGGCGTCGTGTGGATACAGTGCCGGGTTCAGGTCGCCCTTGACCGCGGAAAGATAAACGCCGTCGTCTTCAATGCCGGGGTGATAGCCCATCACGATCACAGCGAGAATCGAGAAAGCAAGAATGAGCCAGATGTTGCGGTTGCGCAGAATTTCCACCTTTTCCAGTCCTACACCTCATTTGCGGGTCACGCCGAAGGGGAGAATGTCTGCAATCCGCTTGCGTTTAGGGCGGGAGGAAAAACCAGGGAACCCTTTGCGTAAACTGGAGACTCTTCGCACCCATCCCGCAGAATCAACTTGGGTAACCAGGCCGATCCCTTTGCTAGAGCTGGAAAAGCTTTCAGCAAACTATAATCCGAATTGTAGAGGACGCAGGCGGACCCTGTCTGCAATCCAGTTGAGAATGACAATTACTTATGACTCAGCGGCTACTCCATTGCGAGTTAGATGATTAGACGGACTATCCCCGTTGCTGTTTACGCGCGTCGGCTTTGTTGCAACGCCAAGGGTTGACATCATGAAACTTAAAACCATGCGGGCGGTCGATTATTGGATCGGCATACCGCTTTGTTTTCTCGGCACACAGCTGGTGCGCCTGCTCGGCGTCCGAAAAGGTCCGGAGAAGCCGAGCCGCATTTTGTTCATCGAGTTGTCTGAGATGGGCAGCACGGTAATCGCCAATCCTGCCCTTGAAAAAGCCAAAACCGCTCTCGGCGCCGAGATTTTCTTCCTCATTTTCAAGCGCAATGTCGAATGCCTCCACCTTCTACCCACCGTTGCCGATGACCACATCGTCACCATCCGCGAAACCAGCGTCTTCGCACTAGCCATCGACACGTTCCGGTTCCTGCGCTGGGTGCGCAGGGCAAACATCGACACAGTCGTGGACATGGAGCTGTTCTCCCGCTACTCTGGCCTGCTCACGGGGCTCTCCCGAGCGCGCCGCCGTGTGGGTTTTCATCGCTTCCACGCCGAGGGTCTCTACCGCGGAGAGATGCTAACCCATCGCGTGAACTATAACGGCCATATTCACATGGCAAAGAACTTCGTCTGCATGATCAACGCCCTGTTGGCCCCGCAGCCCGAGGTCCCTTACTCCAAGACCTATGTCTCCGACGAGGAGATCCGCGTTCCAACTCAGCCTGTATCGGCAGAAGAAAAGCAGTTCGTACACGGCCTCATCCGCCAGGTCTATCCGGAGTACCGCCCCAGCTACCATCGTGTGGTGCTCATCAATCCCAACAGCTCCGAATTGCTGCCGCAGCGACGCTGGGATCGCGAAAACTACAGCACCCTGGCCGCGAAGATTGTCAATGAATGGGAGGATGTGCTCGTCCTCATCACCGGCTCTCCCGCCGAACGCGAAGAGGCTCTGCGCATGCAGGAGAAGGTCGGCCATCCACGCTTCCGCAGCTTTGCCGGGATGCACAGGCTGACGGTGATCACGGCACTCTACAACGTTGCCGAGGTCCTGGTATCGAACGACAGCGGCCCCGCGCATTTTTCGGCCATCACGCCCATCCGCTCTATTGTCCTGTTCGGACCCGAGACGCCGAAGCTTTATGGCAGTCTGGGCAACACTGAGGCTATCTGGGCCGAACTTTCCTGCTCGCCCTGCGTTACCGCCGCGAACCAGAAAAACTCCGCCTGCAACGACGCCGTCTGCATGCGCCTGATCACGCCAGAGCGCGTGCTCGAATCCGTGCGGGGCGTCCTGAATGGAACAACAGCGAAACACGACCTGGTCCCCATTGCCGCGTTGCGTTCGTAGAAACTGAAATTAGCGATGGATCACAGCGCCGGTAGCAGAGTCCGCATCAGCAAAAATCCCGCCACTCCAAGAAAGAAAACCAGCGCCATGCGAATCCCTGGCTCCCGGTTGACCTCGGGCACCAGGTCGCTCGCACCCACATACAGCGCCACTCCGGCAGAAATCGGCAACCCGTACGGCATCCACGAGGGTGCCAGTTCGATCACCAGCACGCCGGCCAGAGTGGCCGCGGCCAGTGCCACAGCAGAATAGAACGCCACCGTCCGGCTGCGCCCGCTGGCAAGCATTACGCTCGCCATGGTGAACCCCTCGGGCGCCTTGTGCAAAAAGATCGCCAGAAAAATCAGCCAACCCAGTGCGTTGTTCACCACAAAGCCCGAACCGATCGCCACGCCATCGAAGAGCGCATGCACGCTGAGTCCACCTAGCACCGAGTAGCCGGTCCCGTGCGAGACAAATTCGTCGTGATGCGTCTCCTCGCCGTAATGAAAATGCGCGTTGATGGTGTGCTCTAGCAGGTGCACCACGCAGTAGCCAGCCATGATCAGAATCGGCCCCAGTCGCGGGCTCAACCGCAGGCTCTCCGGCGTCATTTCCAGCAGCGCCGTCGCCATCAGGAATCCCGCGCCCAGCGCCACAAAATAGCGCAGGTAGCGCTCCACTCCCTTGGAACGCACCAGCACCAGCCCGCCGGCCACATCGGCCAGCGCGGCAAGAATCCCGAGAAGAATCGAGAGCCTGAGCATCCTTATCCGCTGTGCCGGATGTGAAGCACGTCGCCATCGTGCACGACGTATTCCTTTCCTTCAAGACGCAGGGTACCTTGAGAGCGCGCGGCCGCCTCACTTCCGGCAGCCAGCAGGTTGTCCCAGCGGATCGTCTCGGCGCGGATGAAGTGATGCTCGAGATCGGAATGAATTGCCCCAGCGGCCTGCGGCGCCTTCGATCCGGCAGGTACGGTCCACGCGCGGCACTCGTCCTCACCTGCCGTAAAGAAGCTGATCAGCCCCAGCAGCTCATAGCTTTTGCGAATCAGCCGGACTAATCCACTTTCATGAAGCCCATAGCTCGATAGAAACTCTGCAGCCTCGGCTTCGTCCATCTCGGCGAGTTCGGCTTCAACTTTTCCACAGATGGCCGTAGCGCCTGCATTGGGACGGTTCGCCACTTCTGCCAGTTTGAATCGCTCCACCGCCGAATCCAGATCGTTGCCAAGTTCGGTACTCTCTCCGATATTAAGAACATATAAAACAGGCTTTTGCGAGAGAAACATGAAGCCCTTAATGAGCTTTTTCTCCTCGGAGGTCATCTCCAATTCGCGTAACGGCTGTTCTTTCTCTAGTGCTTCTTTTGAGCGCAAAAGTAACGCCTGTTCCCGCTCAAGTTCCCCCGTGCGCCCTTTCTTCAGGTCCTTCTCGACGCGCTCCAGCCGCTTTTCAACCTGGGTGAGATCGCTGACCATCAGGTCGAACTCGACATTCTTCACATCGCGCAGCGGATCGACCGGCCCCACATGCGGAATCGATGCGTCTTCAAAAGCGCGCAGCACGTGAATCAGCGCATCAACCTGCCGGAGGCTGGTCAGGAACGCCGTCTCTTTCAGCGCCTCCTGCCCGATCGCTGCCACATCGACGTATTCGACACTGGCGTAGGTCGTCTTCTTCGGCGAATAAAGTTCGGAGAGCTTGTCCAGCCGCTCGTCGGGCACGCGCGCCACGCCAATGTGCGCCTCGCGCGGATTCGAATACCCGCGTTCTTCTAATTTGGCCTTGGTCAGGATTTTAAACAGCGAAGTTTTGCCCACCTGCGGCAGGCCGATAATGCCAGTCTTCATTTGTCTTCCATCGCGGTCCCCTTCAGGATGAACAGCGGTCAAGGACCTTATCGATGATACAAGACGCATCTGGAATCGAACCGCGCGCGGCGCTGCTCCGTTGGCTCACGATTCAACTGAAGATTGCCAAGGGCGGCCGCCTAGTAGTCCATCGTTCACTGCCGCGTTTTGCTCCCACTTCTGCCCACGTGGGAGTCAAAGCGAACGCAGTTCAGCGCACGGGTGAAAGCTGACCACACCACTTGCTATAACAAACAAATGCGCCTCCAAGATTTCGCGCCCCGGCCCGCACACCTCAAATGGCTTCTCGATTCGGACCCAGCCATCCGTTGGCAGGTCATGAGGGACCTCACCGATGAAGCCCCCGACGCGGTAGCAGCCGAGCGGTCGCGCGTGGCAAAGGAAGGCTGGGGAGCCCAGTTGCTCGCCCGCCAATCGTCTGCCGGCCACTGGGGCGGGGGGCGGCATTGGGATCTGGTTGCCACATGGAGTCTCGTCGTCTTGAAAGACCTCGGTCTCGACCCCGGCGGGAACCATGCCCGCAAGATGATCGACCGCGTCGATAAGGGGCTCGTGTTCAAGCCGCTCAACAACCGGCCTTACCTTGACGGCGAAACGGAGCCCTGCATCAACGGCAGAATTCTAGGCATCGGTGCGTATTTCAAGGAACCCAATGACGCACTGGCCAATCAACTCCTGGACGAGCAGCTTGAAGATGGCGGCTGGAACTGCGAAGCACCACCGTTCTCGTCGCCGAAGCGTCCTCCAAGCCGGCGGTCCTCGTTCCACACCACCATCTGCGTGCTCGAGGGATTGCTTGCGTACGAACGAGCAAAACACGAGCGAGAAGGGGACAAGAATGGGCGCAAATTGGGGGCCGTCATAAAGGCCCGCAGGAGGGCCGAGAATTACCTGCTCGAGCGTGGCCTGTTCCGCTCGCTGCGAACCGGCGAAGTCATCGATCAACGCTGGCTGCGCTTCTCGTTCCCCACGTTCTGGCACTACGACGTCCTGCGCGGACTCGATTATCTGCGGGATGCGGGAATCAAACCCGACAGCCGCGTCCGTGACGCCATTGGAATCGTGATGGAGCGCCGCCACCAGAACGGGCGCTGGCCGCTCAATATTCTTCATCCCGAGCATATTCCATTGGAGATGGAGACCGGCGTCGGTCGGGCAAGCCGCTGGAACACACTGCGTGCTCTCCGAGTACTGCGTTGGTACAACGACTCAAGTTGGTAGACGGGATTTTGTTGCTCGCGCTAAGTTGATGCTTCCGAATGGTTCCATTGGTTGCATCCGGCGATATTCAAGGGCCCCTGAAAGCCCTCTAGTGTCGCAAAAGCACTTATGAGAGCGCTGTTCCTGAACTAAGAGTGCCCACAATGCTATGTGCATAAGCGATACGTCCTACGATGCTAAATCTGGTCCCTTGGTATAGAACTCTGAATAGCCCCCGTGCGCAATTTCGAGCAAACCCGAACAGAATTCCAGGAGATACTCACCAAGCCCATTCGCGAACTCGGGCTTAAGCTGGAGGGTTCTCCGCTGGAACGATTTGTTCAGCAGCTTTATCGCGAACTCGAAGCCAAAGGCATCCACAAGTTTCGTCCGCATTGTTATCTCACCGATGAATGGGGATGTCCTTCGGGCGAGCCAGTCATCGGCATTCCGTTCTATCTGGCCAACCCGGACCTGGCGCAGCTTGAGCGCGAGATGAACGATCTGGAAGACGCTCGCGAGATCATGATGTACATGCGTCATGAGGCCGGACACGCATTCAATTACGCGTACCAGCTCTACAAGTCGGCTGAGTGGCACGATCTCTTCGGTCCGTTTCGACGTGCTTATCGCGATAATTACCGTCCCATCCCGTTCTCGCGGAAGTTTGTTCGCCACATGGCGGGGTGGTACGCGCAGAAGCATCCGGATGAAGATTTCGCTGAAACATTTGCGGTCTGGCTCACGCCTCGTTCGCAATGGCGTAAGCGCTACGAAGGCTGGGGTGCGCTGGCCAAGCTTCAATACGTCGATCGCATGGCGCGAAAAGTCGGAGAGGTCGAACCGATCCGGCGTCGCGGCCGTACCGACGTCACCGTCGATGACATGGAATCCACGGTCGGCGAGTTCTATCGACTCAGCCTGCCCGAGGAGATTCCAGTGCAGGAACTCGCGCTGGATACCGACCTTGCCGATATTTTCAATGTCTCCAGCAGGCGACATAAGGGCGTACGACCAGCCCACGAGATGTTGCATCAGCATCGCAAGCCGATTGTCGACAAGGTCGCGTATTGGAGCGGTGTCCAACGTCCGGTCGTCAAGCGACTCGTGGAAACCATCTGCAAACGCGTTGAGGACCTGGGTCTGCGCGTGGACGTTCGACGCGAGTCCGAATACCTGACGGAGTTCATCGTGTACACAACCGCACTCTCCATGAATTACCTGATCCGTGGGAAGTTTATTCATCCCTGAGGGTGCCGGCAACTGCCGGATCTCGGATTGGAGGACGATTGACTGGACCGAAATTGAAAGTTACCGTGCTGTACGACTTGTGGGAAGAAGAACCTGCTGAAGTGCCGGAAGAGGTTCCTCCACCTCGCAAGCGCAAGGGGCAAAAGAAACGCAAGAAGAAGCCGGTGAAGCACGACCGCGAAGAGATCTTTGAAGCCCTGGAGAAGCTCGGCCATGAGCCGACGTATTACGTTCTCGACGGGCGCCCGCAATCACTGGTCGGACTCGCCAAATGTGGCGCCGATCTCATTTTCAACCTCACAGAATCGTATGCAGGCGATGACACCAAGGAGATGCACGTCACGGCATTCCTGGATTTGCTGGACATCCCCTATACCGGCGCGGGACCACACGCGCACATTCTTGCGCAGGATAAATCGATCGCCAAGAAGATGTTCGCTTTTTATGGGATTCAGTCGCCCTACTTCGCGACAGCCTATCGCGGCACCATCGACCATGCACATGACATCTCGTTTCCACTTATTGTGAAACCCACCTCCGAAGATGGGTCCATCGGCATCGATGCTGCTGCCTTAGTGACCAGCGTAAAGGAGTTGATGGAGCGTGTCTCTTATATACAGAAGGAATTCGATTCTCCTGCGCTGATCGAGGAGTACATCGAAGGACGCGAAATCTACGCCTCCATCCTCGGCAGTTACGATAGCGCCCATGCGCTCCCGCTGGTGGAACTTGACCTTTCGAAACTTCCCAAGGGCGTGCCCAGGATCGCCAGTCAGGATGTGAAATTCGAGAAAGACACGGAAGCGTATAAGCTGACGAAATCGGCGATCGCCGAAGACCTCGATGAAGAAACCGTAACCAAGCTGACCGAGACCGCCCTCAAGGCGTATCGCGCCGTCAAGCTGCGCGATTATGGCCGTATCGACATGCGCGTATCGAGCAAAGGCGAGGTGTATGTCATCGAAGCGAATCCGAACCCGTGGCTCTCCAGCGGACAGGAGTTTGCCATGGCCGCGAGGAAATCCGGCCTCTCCTATACCCAAATGATCGGAGAGATCGTGGACCTTGCGATGGCTCGGCAGGCGTAGGAGAATGGCAAAAAGTTGAGGTGAGTCGCGGCGCACCGGTCCACTCGAGAGCATCGCGAATCTCGCAGTATTCGAACTGGTAGCGCGCCTGTTCCTCAGTTTGCTCACCATCGGAATTGGCGCTGACTGCTGTTTAGGTTTTTCACCGCCTTACTCTCAATTTGATCCTGTCCGCAACGCTCATTATCCTTCCCGCAACTGGATCTCTCAGGTCTGATGGAATCAGGCTACTCTGGCAGTGTCCGCAGCCCTTCTCGCCAGTAGACGAAGCCAGCGAACCATGCAGAACCGCAGTCTCGCATCCAATCTCGGCATTTACTCTTACGTTGCCGGCGCAATATGGGTCGTCTCCGACTCCATCTGCCGAGCCGCCAAAAGAGCGCTCGCCCCCAAGTTGGACATGAAAGCAACACGAAGGAAACGGCCCGCTCCCTTCTACGGGGCATTCGTGCTGACCTTCTTGTCCGGCAGCGCGTTTTTGGGCGTGCCGCCCCAACTGACGCTCCAGAGCCCCGGGCAACAGCCAAGCGCCACGGTTGAATCCGTCACCACCACTGACCTCTACCACAATCCTTGCGACACAATGATGGACACGATGAAGGGCATGAGCGTCATGGGCGAAAGCATGGAAGCCATGACCAACCACATGTGCATCACCCCGGCCCGCCCGGAGCTGTCCGGGGACAAGGACCACGCCAAGGCTGTTGTCGACCAGGTTCGGACCGCAATCGAAAAGTACAAGGACTACAAGAAAGCTATCGCTGACGGTTACATCCAGGCCAATCCAACCGTCGACCAGCCCCAGTTTCATTTCACCAACGACGCCAACGCCAAATACGCCGACACCGTCTTCGATCCCACCCGCCCCACTTCGCTGCTCTACTACCACACGGCGCAGAAGCGCTTCGTCCTCGAAGGCGTCATGTTCACCACGCGCCCCAGTGCGTCCGAGGACGAGTTGAACCGGCGCATACCCCTCAGCGTGGCACGCTGGCATAAGCACACCAACTTCTGCGGCGCCCCGGCGGAGAAGGTGAAGGAGTACTTTGGCGAGCACCCGAAGTTCGGCATGTTCGGCTCAATCCATACCCGCTCGGCCTGCGTCGCCGAAGGGGGAACCTTTCTTCCCGAGGTTTTTACGTGGATGATTCACGTCTTTCCGTACGAGAGCGATTTCACGAACCAGTTCTCGACGAACGACGACATCAGTCACGTACATTAACTACTTAGGCAAGGGGGCGCACGCCTCTGCCGCAGATGAGGCGTTCACGCCCAATCAAAGTCGAACGAGGTGCGTTGGATCCTTCCAATCGATTCAATGAACATCGAAGACACCGCGCTAGCTCTTCCGCTTCACGAATCGCAACGCCGTAACCGTCGATGAAACCGCGGCAACCTTGGTGTCGACAATCCCGGCGGCCAAAGCCGTCGAACGCACGATGTTTTCGTTCAGTGCGTGCCCCGGCCCTTTGGGATAGATGAACCAGATGGGCACACCGTGGCCCAGACCGACCGCAGATTTCTTGAGCGCCGCGGTTAACTCGCCGGGTGTGTCCACGCGGGCCAGAATCAGATCGCCGCGGCGAGTTGTCACTTCCTTCGCCTCCGAGATCGCTTTCTCCAGTGTCTTATCATCGACCTCGCCGATCATGCGCACGACGGATTCCCCAGTGATCCCAAGTTTCTTCGCCAAACTGGGCGACGGAGTCTGCAGCACCTTCGCCCACTTCGCCGCAACGCTGCTGCCCACATCGAGTGCCACGGGGTTGCCGTTGAATGTGAAGCGCAGCCGGTCACCGTCGGCTCGAATCTGCTTCATCGCGGCAATGGGAATGCGACGGCTGATGCTTCCACGCAGGATCAGGTCCGGCGGCTCAATCAGCGCCTTCACCTGGGCCTTCGTGCCGTTCCAGTCGCAAGCGCACCTTGCTTCTTGTCCCATGTCCATCCTCTTTGCCCGTAGCAATTCTGCATGCCCCGCTCGGGAACGG
>Ga0181535_10007147_pt1 | contig 11315 bp, 10 predicted proteins | sample PEATcosm2014_Bin_44_FD_119774 | JGI IMG/M metagenome (GOLD analysis project Ga0181535, IMG submission 119774) | Peatland microbial communities from MTU Mesocosm Facility, Houghton, MI, USA - PEATcosm2014_Bin17_30_metaG | ecosystem: Environmental > Terrestrial > Soil > Wetlands > Peat | place...
GAAGGCGCGCACCTGCGCCACCAACCGGTTCTGCATCGAAAGATACACGTTGATTCCTTGCCCGCTCGCCGGACTCGTTCGCAGCCCCGCGCGATGATGACTCAAACTTCGATTGTAAGGGATGCAAACCCGCCGGGTGTCCATCAATCCTAAACTCGTGTCTCTTGCGAGTTTAGGGAGGGCCAATTGACTTTGCCCTTGCCTTTGCTCTTAACCTTGAAACTTTGAAACATTGAAACCTTGAAACCTTGCCCTCCCGTTTGCCCCAATCCCTCGCGCCTCCTATACTTGAATTTCTTGTGTCTCTACCTTGCGTCGCCCGGGTTTTCCGGTGAGGCTTCGCCGATCCCGGCCACGCCTCCAAGATTTTTGTTCTGATCGAGAGATTCCGTATGAGCGAGCAACCCGAAAAGTTTTACATCACCACCCCCATCTACTACGTCAATGCGCGGCCCCACATCGGCCACACCTACACCACCGTTGTCTGTGACGCCATAGCCCGCCGCCAGCGCATGTTGGGACATGACACCCTCTTCCTCACCGGAACCGACGAGCATGGCCAGAAGATCGAGCGCTCCGCCGCCGCCGCCGGCAAAACGCCGCAGCAGCTCACCGACGAAGTCAGCGGCGAATTCCGCGCCCTCTGGGATCGCCTCGGCATCACCTACGACAAGTTCATCCGCACCACCAGCCCCGAGCACAAGCGTGGCGTGCAAGCCATGTTCACCCTGCTGCAGGAGCGCGGATACATCTTCAAAGGCTCCTACACCGGCCAGTATTGCGTTTCCGATGAGCTCTATGCCGACGACAACACTCCCGGCACGCCCTGCCCGGTCTGCGGACGCATCACGGAAACCGTCGAGGAGGAGAATTATTTCTTCAAACTCTCCGCCATGGCCGAACCGCTGCTCAAGCTTTACGAAGAGAATCCCGCCTTCATCTACCCTGATACCCGGCGCAACGAGGTCATCGCCTTCGTCAAGGGCGGCCTGCGCGATCTTTCCATCTCGCGCACCACGTTTACCTGGGGAATCCCCGTTCCCAACGATCCCGCGCACGTCATTTACGTCTGGCTCGACGCTCTCTGCAACTACATCACCGCCGTCGGCTTCGGCTCCCCGGACCCGGTCGATCAGCAGCGTTACCAGCATTATTGGCCCGCCAGCGTGCACATGATCGGCAAGGAGATTGTGCGTTTCCACTGCGTCTACTGGCCGGCTTTCCTGCTCGCCGCCGGACTGCCGCTGCCCACCCAGATCGTCGCCCACGGCTGGCTGCTCTTCGAAGAGAGCAAGATGTCCAAGTCGCGCGGCAACATCGTGCGCAGTGAGACCATCCTGGAAGTCCTCGGCGCCGATGCGCTGCGCTATTTCCTTTTCCGTGAGATCGTCTTCGGACAAGACGGCTCGTTCTCCTTTGACGCTCTGGTGCAGCGCTTCAACAGCGATCTTGCCAACGGCCTCGGCAATCTTGCCAGCCGCACCCTTTCCATGATTCAGCGCTACTTCGCCGGCGAGGTCCCATATCCCAGCGCCACCTTCGCCCACACTCCCGCCGAAGCTGCCATTGCCGCGCTCGCCGCTGAAACCATCGCCGCCTACAACCGGCTCTTCGAGTCCTTCCAGTTTTCGCGCGCCCTGGAGACTCTCTGGTCCCTGCTCAGCGCCGTCGATAAGTACATCGTCGAGACTCAACCCTGGGCCGTAGCCGAGAAATCCGAGGACCGCGATGCCCGCGCCCGCCTGGCCACCATTCTCTACACCGCGGCCGAGGCTCTGCGCATCATCGCCGTGCTGGCCCACCCCATCATTCCGGAATCCACCGCAAAAATCTTTACCCAGCTCGGCCTCGGCAATATCGCCCAGACCGATCTCAACACCTTGCGCTGGGGACAGTTGAATGTTGGCACTCGCCTCGGCCGTATCGAAGCGGTTTTCCCGCGCGCCGACAAAAGCGCCATCGAAAGGATGCAACAGATGGAAGAAGATCGTAGAAGCGCCGCCGAGTCCGCCACCGTAGCCATCTCTGAGTCCGTTGCCCCACATCCGCCGCAGTCAGCCGAGGTGGGAACAGTCACGGGTGCCTCACATCCGCCCGCTGTTGGCGAATGTGGGGAAAAGACCGCCGCCCCTGCGACGCCGGCAGAAGCGGCCGCCGCGCCCGCCGTCGCCCAAATTACCATCGACGACTTCGCCAAGGTCGAGCTCCGCGTAGGCACCGTCCTGACCGCCGAAAAGGTTGAGAAGGCCGACAAACTTCTCCGTCTCACCGTCGATATCGGCACCGAAGTCCGCCAGATCGTCGCCGGAATTGCCAAAGCCTACGCTCCCGAGGCGCTGGTAGGCCGCAAGGTTGTCATTGTCGCCAACCTCGCCCCGCGCAAACTGCGTGGCATCGAGTCGCAAGGCATGATCGTGGCTGCCTCTTTCGGAGAACAAGGCACACCCGCCCTGGCCAGCTTCCTGGAAGACGTTCCCAACGGCGCCCGCCTGAAGTAGCCGCAACCCTGCGCGAAACACGGGGGATCAACAACACGAGGGTGCCAGGCCTTTTGCCTCTACCCTCGCGCTTTGCTCTTGCTATTGCGTTTGCTCTTGCTGTTGCTTTTGCCGTTGTTTCTATGGTGTCATCCTGAACGAAGTGAAGGACCCCCGCGCTGCTCAAATCGGCACTGCGGCGCCAAGCTTTTCAACCGGCAATCGATTCTGTTCCAGCACCTTGAGCCCCCTATGTTCCTCGATTCCCACGCCCATCTCGACGGCCCCCAGTTCGCCTCTGATCGCGACGCCGCCATCCAGCGCGCCTACGATGCCGGTATCCGCACCCTGCTCGCCATCGGCAATGGCGACGGTCCTGACGACCTCGCCTGCGCCATCCCTCTCGCCGAGCGCTATCCCTGGATTTACGCTTCCATCGGTGTCCACCCGCACGAGGCGCGCCTGCTCACCGCCGCCCACCTCGAGCTCATGCAGCGCCTCGCCGCCCATCCGCGTGTCCTGGCCATTGGCGAGATCGGCCTCGACTACCACTACGACCACTCGCCCCGCGACGTACAGCGGCAGGTCTTCCGCCAGCAGCTCGCCCTCGCTGCCGCCGTCAAGCTCCCCATCCTCATCCATTGCCGCCCCAGCCAAAATAGCTCCAATGCCTGGGATGATCTTCTCGCAATTCTCAACCAGCACTGGGCCGCAACCGGCCTCGGCGGCGTCCTGCACTGCTTCACCGGAAACCTCAGTCAGGCGCGCGCCGCGCTCGATCTCGGCTTCATCCTCTCCTTCGCCGGAAACCTGACCTATCCCAAGGCGGCGGACATCCGTGACGCGGCGGCCATGGTCCCGCTCGACCGCTTTTTCCTCGAAACCGATTGTCCCTACCTCGCCCCTATTCCCTACCGTGGCAAACGCAACGAGCCCGCCTACGTGGTCGAAACCACGCGCCACTTCGCCCAGCTTCGCTCCCTCACTCCGGAAGCCGCCGGCGCCCTAGCCCTGGAAAACTTCCACCGCTTCTTCCGCCTCCCCGCTCCACCCCCGCAGGACCAAGCCTGACCTGCGCGTTTGCTCCCACTCTAGCTTTTGCTCCCGCTCTAGCTTTTTTCTTTTCGCCCTAGCTTCTGTTCCTGCTGTTGTCTTTGCTCTTGCTCTTGCCCCTGCTGTTGTCTTTGTTCCTGCCTTTGTTCCTGTCTTTGTTCCTGCCTTTGTTCCTGCCTTTGCTCCTGCCTTTGTTCCTGCCTTTGCTCCTGCCTTTGTCTTTGTTCCTGCCCTTGTCTTTGTTCCTGCTCTTGCCTTTGTTCCTGCCCTTGTCTTTGCCTTTGTTTTTGTTTTTATTTTTAAGTTGTCATCCTGAACGAAGTGAAGGACCCCCGCGCAGCTCAAATCGCATGCGCTGCTCCAAGCTTTTCAACCACCGCTCGATTTTCCCCTTGCTTCATTCGTTGATTCTGTGATCTCATCCCGCCCATGCACCAGCGCTTCTGGGTTTACATCATGTCCGGCAACAGCGGCACGCTCTACACCGGCATGACCAACAGCCTCGACCGCCGTGTCTTCGAGCACAAGCACCACCTCGTTCCCGGCTTCACCGCAAAGTACGATTGCACCCGCCTCGTCTGGTTTGAAGAACACTCCGACGTCCGCCTCGCCATCGCCCGCGAGAAGCAGATCAAAGGATGGATCCGGGCCAAAAAGCTCTGCCTCATCGAATCCCTCAATCCCCAGTGGGACGACCTCGCCAGGAATTGGGGCTCCCAGCGAGTCCCCAAAACTGCCTCGACGAACGATCTTTGACACCGCTGTCGCAGTTGAATTTGTTCTCAGCGGTTTCATCCCACATAGCGACGCGCCCCCGCGCCGCCCCAATCTCCCCCACCACCCGTCCCAAAACTCCCAATTCACCCATGCGCGATTCCCCACTTTGTCATACACTAGGAACCAATGGCCGCCGAAAATTCATTTGACATCGTTAGTAACGTGGATTTGCCCGAAGTCTCCAATGCCATTCAGCAGGCACTCAAGGAGATTCATCAGCGCTACGACCTGAAGAGCTCGCATTCTGACATCCAGTTTGACGGCAAGGACGAGCTCGTCCTCACCTCCTCGGACGAATACAAGCTCAAGGCGGTCATCGATGTGTTACAGTCCAAGTTCGTCAAGCGTGGGGTCTCGCTCAAGAGCTTCGAGTACGGCAAAATCGAACCCGCCGCCGGCTCCACCGTCCGGCAGAAGGTCAAGCTCCAGCAAGGCATCGCCATTGAGAAGGCGCGAGAAATCGTCAAGACCATCAAGGACGCCAAAAAGAAGGTGCAAGCCTCCATCAACGGAGACATCGTGCGCGTCACCGGAAAAGATCGCGACAGCCTCCAGGAAATCATCGCCCTGTTGCGCCAGACCGATTTCGGAATCGATATGCAGTTTACGAACTATCGCAACAATTAGTGGATCGGCGCTCAATCCTGGCCAGGGGAGCCGGGACCGTTCCGAAGCGGCCGAATCCAACAGGATTCTCTAAGGGTGCATTGTCGAACAGCATGGCAACAACGACCGGAAAAGATATCTTCGACCTTCTCCGTGAAGACCTGGCGGCCATCGAGCGCGAGTTCGGCGGTTACAGCGTCTCCAGTGTGCAGGCCATCACTGAGATCGGACAATATCTGCGCCAGGGCGGAGGCAAACGTCTCCGCCCCGCGTTGCTTCTGCTCGCCGCCAAACTGCTCAACTATCAAGGCGTCGGAGCCGTACGTCTCGGCGCCGTCGTTGAAATCATTCACACCGCCACCCTCGTCCATGACGATATTATCGACGAAGCAGAGACCCGCCGCGGACGCCCTTCGCCCAACACCATCTGGGGCAATCCCAAATGCGTCCTCGCCGGCGACTGGCTCTACATGCAGGCCTTTCAGATCTCTCTCGAGGAGCGCAACCTCCAGGTCCTCGACCTGCTCACCGATCTCACCAAGCAGATGGTCGAAGGCGAACTGCTCCAGATCGAAAAACTTGGTTCGCTGATCTCCCGCGACAGCCACCTCGATCTCATCTATCGCAAAACCGCCTGCCTCTTCGCCGTCTGCATGCAACTCGGCGGAGTGCTCGCCGGGGCCAACCAGCAACAGCAGCTCCAGTTGCGCGAGTACGGCCGCGCCGTCGGCATGGCCTTCCAGATCACCGATGACGTCCTTGACCTCACCGCCTCCGAGGAAATCCTGGGAAAGCCCGTTGCCAGCGACCTGCGCGAAGGTAAGGCCACCCTCGCCGTCATCCACGCCCTGGAGCACTGCACCTCCGCGGAGCGCGATCAGATTCAAGCCGTCCTCGAGCAGCGCGCTTTCAACGGCGTCACCCACCAGGACATTCTCGCCATCCTCCGCCGCTACGAATCCATCAATGCCGCCAACCAGGAGGCGGAAAAATTCGCCCAGCATGCGGTCGCGCAACTCAAAGATTTTCCGGAGAACGATTTCAAGCGCGCCCTCCTCTGGCTTCCTCAGTTTGTCGTCTCCCGCGAAAAGTAACCGAACTCCCAAACCATTTACCAATTAGACATCGAACCGTCTCTGACCATTGGCGACACAGTATATCTTTCCGCACCTCGCCGAACCATTGACTCCTTGGTAAAATCACGCCTCCAAACCATTGACTTTTGTGGCAATCGTTGTCCGCCCTCCGCCGCAGCCCAAAGAACGGCAATTCGCCCCGTTCGGGGCGCGTGCGCCGTCAACAATCTGGTTTTGAACCAATAAAAAAGGGCCCCCGGCCCTTTTTATGGAATGCGCTCCAGTGTTTCTCTACGTTCCTGTTCCCGCAAAAACGACAACCACGGTCTTCAGCAAAATCTTCATATCGAGCCAGAAACTCCAGTTCTCGATGTAGTACATATCCAGCTCGAAATAGGTTTCCACCCGGGGATCCTGGCGCGCCTCTACCTGCCATAGTCCGGTGATGCCGGGTACGGCTTCCACACGGCGGCGCTGTTCTTTCGTATAGCGCGCATATTCGCTGGTCAGGCATGGACGCGGCCCGACCACACTCATATGGCCTGTGAGCACGCTGAAAAACTGCGGCAACTCATCTAGACTGTAGCGCCGCAATATCCTTCCCAGCCGCGTAACTCGCGGGTCATTCGACATTTTGAAAAGGTTTCCGCGCCGCTCGTTCAAATGAATTAACGCACCTCGTAGCGAGTCTGCGTCCCGCACCATGGTTCTGTATTTGAGAAAACGGAATCGCTTCCCATTTCTGCCAATTCGATCCGAGACATACAGAATCGGCCCCTCGGAATCCAGCTTCACGAGGATCGCAATGAGCAGTAGCACTGGGCAGATAAACACCAATGCAAGCAGCGAAAAGGCAATATCGAAACCGCGTTTTGCTATCTGTTCCAGCCGGAAAGACCCGCGGCGCTCGATACTGCGCAGCGATGAGCCTTGTCTAACCTCCTGCGAAGATGCAAAACTTCCCACGGATGGCTTCCTTTCAGGTTCGGAGATGCCGGCTGCGCAGCAAAGCTCATTCACCGCAGAGCCACAAAAAATTTGCTCACCCTCAGCTTGACCCAATCAACTCGCCGACCAGGTAAAAGTACCGCGGAGCATTGTCTAATATCCGGATCGAGCCGGAGGTAACAAAAGCACCGAAATATCAACTGAACGCAAATTCACGCGCGAAGGTTCCCCGCACTACAACATTGCTACGGTCGCGATCCTGGGAAGGATCAAAAACAACTTCAGAATGCTGCGCCCCACCTGCGAACCCTGGGGCTATGTCGAGGGATTTCATCCCTGAAAGAAATCATAACGATGAAGCTACCAATCTTTCACCCGGCGTAGGGAAAAATCCCCGCAGAATCCAGCCGGGTGAACCACGACAGATTAGCACAACGAGCCGTAGTCAGCCAGATTCATTTGCATAAAATTTTCTAATCTAACCGATTTCTGCGGATTATGCTTCGCCGGCGGGCTTCGCTGGAGACTCAAACAACAAACCCTATGGAGTCCAGCGGCCGCGGCCAGCATCTGAGTATAGTATGCAGAATACCAGATCCGTCCCTCAGGTCGTAATCATCGGAGCGGGCTTCGCAGGGCTCTATGCCGCACGTTCTCTGGCCAAAACAGAACTCAGCGTTACTCTGGTCGATCGCCGCAATCACCATACTTTTCAGCCTCTTCTTTACCAGGTTGCCACCGCCGCACTTTCTCCCGCTGAAATTGCCTACCCCATCCGTCACATCTTCAAAGATGACAGAAATGTCTCGGTGCTGTTGGCCCGGGCCACGGGTTTTGACCTCGAACATCGCAAGGTTCAGCTTGACAGCAACGAGCTTTCCTACGACTACCTCATCGTCGCCGCCGGCGCCACCCATACCTATTTCGGACATCCGGAGTGGGCTAACTACGCCCCCGGACTGAAGACCGTGGAGGACGGCACCGAAATCCGCCGCCGCGTATTACTGGCATTTGAGATTGCGGAACGCCGTGCCCGTCTGAATCATGAAGCCGAGCCCATCCACTTTGTTGTGGTCGGAGGCGGCCCAACGGGTGTTGAACTGGCCGGTGCCGTTGCCGAGATCGCCCAGCGCGTTCTGACCTCGGACTTTCGCTCCATCGATCCGCGCAGTACCCGCGTTGTTCTGATCGAGGCCGGACCCAGAATCCTTCCCACATTTCCCGAGGATCTTTCGGCTTCGGCCGTGCGCCAGTTAAACAGGCTTGGGGTTGAGGTGAGAACCGGCGCGAAGGTGACCGGCATCGACGAAACGCATGTCTATCTTGATGATTTTTCCCTTCCCGCCTCGGTTGTACTGTGGGGCGCTGGAGTTTCGGCCTCGCCGCTGGGCAAGCTGCTGGGCGCGCCCACCGACCGCGCAGGCCGGGTCCAGGTGCAGCCCGATCTGACCCTGCCCGGACATCCCGAGGTCTTTGTGCTGGGCGATTTGGCTGCGATCCTTCAGAAGAACGGAAAGCCGGTTCCCGGCGTTGCTCCCGGTGCAATCCAGATGGGTCAGTTTGCCGCCGCCGCCATCCTGGGCGATCTCCGCGGTGAGGTTCGCAAGCCGTTCCAGTACCGCGACAAGGGTAGCCTGGCGACGATCGGCCGCTCCTCGGCCATTGCGGACTTGGGGGGCCTCAAGGTCTCCGGCTTCGCCGCGTGGCTTACCTGGCTGCTTGTCCACCTGCTGTTTCTTATCGGTTTCCGCAACCGTCTGCAGGTTCTCTGGGAGTGGTTCTGGGCCTACATTTCATTTCAGCGCGGGGCACGCCTCATCACCGGGCAGAGCCTCTCCATCGTCCCGGGTGTGTCCGGAGAAACTCACCCGCAGGGCATGGGTGATGCTGAGTTCCAGAATCGCAAGGTCAGTTGAGATAGCAAGCAAAACGCGCCTCAACGGGAGGCGCGTTCGAATGCCGGTGCTACGGCTGAGGGCAGCTAAAGTTTTTCGTAGAACTCGCAAACCGAGCAGGAGATGAAGACGCCGCCGGGAACATTGCGCTCGCGATCCTTCACGCGCTTGACAATCCGGGTGGGCTTGCCACACTTTGGGCAGTCGGTGCTCTTGGAGGTATCCATTACCTTCTTGCGATCCCCTGTTTTTGCAATCTTGGCCATTCTAGTAAACTCCTGTCTGGGCCGGCGCAAGGCTCGGCGGAATTGCTCTGGCAGGACATGGGACACCGCCCAGAAACACTTGGCGGGCTTCTGCCCGAAAACCACCCAGGAAGCTTTCGCTTGCACCGGAACCCACGGTGGCGGGAGATGCCAAAGATTCAGCAGACTCGCGCAAAAGAATCTCGCACCACCGGGTAGCCTCTTGATTGTATATCAGTAAGCTGTATTCTGCGGAGGTGGCGAACGCCACGGAGGAAAGACATGGAAGACGTGCGTTACCCGATCGGCAAGTTTGACTGGAGCAAGCAGGCACCCACGGCCGAAGAGCGCCGGCAGTTGATCGACTCCGTTGCCGAGGTGCCGGAACGCCTGAGACAGGCATTGGCGCACCTGAACGGAAAACAGTTGGACACGCCGTATCGCGAGGGCGGATGGACCGTGAGACAGGTGACCCATCACCTGGCCGACAGCCACATGAACGCATACGTCCGATACAAACTGGCGCTGACCGAAGACAATCCAACCATCAAGCCGTATAACGAAGCCGCCTGGGCCGAACTGGCCGACAGCCGCGTGACACCGATCGACGTGAGCGTGGCTCTGGTGGAGAATCTGCACGCCCGCTGGGTCGTGCTGCTGCGCAGCCTGAAGTCCACGGACTGGGAACGAACGCTGACCCACCCGGAATCGGGTGTCATGGCGCTGGACAAAATGCTGTCCATGTATGCCTGGCACGGCGCGCACCACCTGGCGCACATTACGGAGCTGCGCAAGCGCCGGCAGTGGTAGCCGGCCAACGGCAGCGTCGAAAACACTGCATTCGGAGCGGTTGCAGGAAAGAATCATGTAGTTGCAACCAAAAAATGTCGTATTAACTGCAACGATAAAATGTCGCGGTTAAGGGGTTGCAGCGAGAGCGGGATGACCGCTGTAGCTGTAGATGTTGGGTTGTGGTTTGCGTCTGGCAGCCGAGGTTCGGCTGCTGGGTTTAGGTTGCGTGAGTTCGGCAAGCGGCCTGGGCAAGGCCAGCAGGAGCTTTCCCGCGCGATAGATTTTGAGGGTTCCATCGAGTTGGTGGGAGAGTTCGACGGCGGCTCCGGCGTAGCCGAGTGGCGCGGGCGGAAGCTGGATTCGTTCGCTGCCGAACGCGACGGTGTGATCGGGGGCGACGGTTCTCTGGTAGCGGGAGCTGAGGCAGCGTGCGAGATCGAAGCCACGGGGCGGCCTGCGGAAGAGGTTTTCCGATTGCGCCGGGGCGACGGTGAAGCGCTGGTTAAAGTCGGCGAGGAAGCCTGCGAGCACGACGTTGGCCTGCTTGCAGGTGGAGGCTTGCGCGAGACGCAGTTCACTGACGAGACGATCCTGGAAGGTTCGCCAGAGGCGTTCGATGCGTCCCTTGGCTTGCGGCGAATGAGCCGGGATCTGCTGGATTCCGAGTTCGTCGAGAGCGCGTCCGACCTGGGTTGGGAACTGCGCGCCAGCCAGTTCCTCGGCGACGGACCAGTGCGGATCGTTGCGCTGGAAGATGCTGTGACGGTCGCGATAAAGGCTGAGCGGCACGCCGCGGCGGTGGACGAGTTGCTGGAGCAGGCGAAGGTATCCGGCCACGTTCTCGGCTTCGAGTTGAAAGTGGGCGGCAACGACGCGGCTGGTGGCGTCGTCCTGCAAGCCGAGCAGGGTGAGGCGCGGGCCGCGTCCTTGGAGCCAGTCGTGACAACTGGCGTCGGTGAGGAGCATGAGGCCGAAGGCGGCGCGGCGTTGCCGGCGTGCGCGATAGACGCGGGGCCGGCGCTTCTGCGGCGAGGCGATGTGGGCTTGACGCAAGAGGCGGCGCAGGGTCTCGCGGCAGAAGGCGAAGCCCTCGTCTTCGACCAGTTTCTGATGGAGGTGGGTGTCGTTGAATCCAGCATAGCGGGTGCGCGCCAGTTCGAGCACCTGCTGGCGTATCGGGTCGGTCAGTGCCCAGGGCTTGGGGCGTCCAGCGTTGCCGTGCAACAGCCAAGCCACGGAGTCGGGTTGATACCGGCGCATCAGGCGTTGTACCTGGCGGCGGCTGCGCTGCAGTAGATGGGCGGCTTCGCTAACGCTCAGCCGCCCATCTACTGCCTTTTCGATCACACGCAATCTCTGTACCTGATTCTGGCTCAAGGTCACCATCCTCGGAGAGTGACATTTTTACGTTGCAGTTAGCGGTGACATTATTTTGTTGCAAGTAGA
>Ga0181535_10007148_pt1 | contig 11315 bp, 9 predicted proteins | sample PEATcosm2014_Bin_44_FD_119774 | JGI IMG/M metagenome (GOLD analysis project Ga0181535, IMG submission 119774) | Peatland microbial communities from MTU Mesocosm Facility, Houghton, MI, USA - PEATcosm2014_Bin17_30_metaG | ecosystem: Environmental > Terrestrial > Soil > Wetlands > Peat | place...
GCTGAGAATTCCAATTGCGCACGTTCACGGAGGTGAACGCAGCGAAGGCGCCCTCGATGAAGCGGTCCGACATGCAATTACAAAAATGTCTTCCCTTCATTTCGCCGCAACCGAGGTTTATCGCCGCCGGATCATTCAGATGGGGGAATCACCGGCGACGGTCTTCGCTTTCGGCGCTCCGGGACTGGACCAAATCTACCATTCGCGGCTTCTGACGCGATCGCAACTCGAGCGGGAACTGGGCTTCTCAGTCAAGGATCCGGTAGCGCTCGTCACATTTCATCCGGCAACGCGAGACGCCGGGTCGATCGCGATCCAGGTTCTTCGACTCATTGCAGCCGTCAAAGCCAGCGGCCTGCGGGCGATATTCACCATGGCCAATGCCGATGCCCAAGGCGCGGTAATCAACCATCACCTAAAGGCGGCTTGTGCTGCCCACCCGGAAAGATTCAAGTGGTTTCCGCACCTCGGTCATCTTCGCTACCTCAGTTGCCTCCAGCATCTCACGGTCATGGTAGGCAATTCTTCAAGCGGGTTGATCGAAGCGCCCTCTTTTCGCATGCCGGTTGTCAATATTGGTGATCGTCAGCGCGGCCGAATCCGCGCCGCAAATGTCATCGATGTTCCGTGCAGCAGGGCCGAAATTCTGCGCGGAATTCAGCGTGCTGCCTCACCGCACTTTCGGGCGTCGCTGCGCAGAATGCGCAATCCATACGACCGATTCCACGACGGCCGTACCAGTGAACGAATTAAGAATGTATTGAGAGACGTGAAAATCTCATCTGATTTTCTCAAGAAGAGGTTTCACGACCTGCCAAACAAACCAAACTCAATCTTTTGCTAAACTTTATGTCAACTCCAAATGGAACGACTGAAATGATTCATGCGAACGAAAGCGTCAAATCGTTCTTGGTATCCCAAACGCATACCATCCGCCAGGCGATGGAGCAGTTGGAGAATACCGAGGAAAAAATCGTATTTGTCGTAGACGCTGAGGCGCGCTTGGTTGGCTCGCTCACCGACGGAGATATCCGGCGATGGATTCTGTCTGACGGAGACCTAAAGGCGCAAGTACTTCAAATCTGCAACCGCAAGCCGTGCGTGGTTCATGAGGGTTTTGGTGCGGACAGGATTCGCGCTGAAATGCTGGCGAAGAACCTCATTTGCATCCCAGTCGTGAATGCGTCGCTCGAAATCGTGCGGTTGGTATTTTGGAAAGAGCTCTTTCAAAACGAGGCGGTGTCAAAGAAGAAGCGTCGCTTGGATCTCCCCGTGGTGATCATGGCAGGAGGACAGGGGACCCGACTAGCGCCTTTTACAAATGTCCTTCCCAAGCCTCTAATTCCGGTCGGCGATCGCACGGTCATCGAAATCATCATCGCTCAGCTTCAGAACCATGGCCTGGAAAAGTTCATTCTTTCCATTAATTACAAGTCCAAGATCATTAAGTCGTTTTTCGAGGAACTGGCTCCGTCATATTCTGTATCTTTCCTCGAGGAAAGAGAACCGCGCGGAACAGCGGGCAGTTTGCGAGAGCTCTATTTGCCGGTGCCGGAGAACCTAATTGTGACAAACTGCGACATCGTGATCCAGGCCGACCTTGCCGAGTTGGTTTCATTTCATGAGGACAATCAGTATGACCTCACACTTGTTGCTTCGTTGAAGGACTATCACATTCCGTACGGAGTCTGTGAACTTGAAAAGGGTGGAAGCCTGGCCCGCATCTCAGAGAAACCGCAGTACAACTTTCTTGTCAATACGGGAATGTATGTTGTGCGCCGCGACCGGCTCAATCTGATCCCGGAGCACGCCAAATATGACATGACCGATTTCATCGAACATATCAAGAGTTCCGGCGGACGCGTTGGCGTCTTCCCGATTGGCGAAAGCGCCTGGATCGATACGGGAGAATGGACTGAGTACCGGAAAGCAGTCGATAGCCTCGGTCGGCTTGGCGCGCGAACCACATCTGAGTAGAAAGCAGCGATTGCACTCGACATGCTGAACGGAAAACAAGTCGTAGCGGTCATCCCTGCCCGCGGTGGCAGCAAATCAATTCCCGGGAAAAATATCCGCCCTCTCAAAGGAAAACCGCTGCTCGTTTGGGCGATTGAAGTTGCTCAGCAGATAAGCGAGATCGACAGGATCATCGTCTCTACAGATAATGCAGAGATCGCTGCGATAGCGCAGGCCAACGGCGCCGAAGTGTACCCGCGACCACAGCATCTTGCCACTGACGAAGCTCTGGTCATCGATGCGCTCAAAGACTTGCTGCACGCCCTCAATTCCGAACACGCTGCAGCCTACTGGGTCGTCTTGCTCGAGCCAACCTGTCCACTCCGATCTCCTGAGGACGTGCGCGAATGCCTGAAGCTGATTGGGCAGGGCGGCATCGACTCTGTCGCGACCTTTACGGATGCGGAGTTGAATCCTCACAGGGCCTGGCGGGTAGTCGATGGTAAGGCAGAGGTCTTTATCCCCGGTGCCATTCCCTGGCTTCCCCGGCAGAAACTTCCAAAGGCGTACCAGCTCAATGGGGCGGTCTATGTCTTCCGTGCCGATCTGCTTGCACAAGAAACGCAATCCATCCTGGTCGGTCGCGTCGGCGCCGTTCTCATGCCGCGGGACCGTTCCCAAGACATTGATGAGAACATTGATTTTATTGTGGTTGAGGCTTTGCTGGAGAAGGCCAATTCATGAGCAAGACGCTACAGGAACTGCAATCATTGAAGGGTAAAGTCGCAATCATCACTGGCGGCGCAGGCTATCTGGGCACCGCCATCAGCGAGACGCTTGCCGAACTGGGTGCAAACCTGGTTCTCGCCAGTCGCGACAAGGCAAAGTGCCAAAAGAAATGCGAAGAGATCATGCAGCTTGCCGGCGGCTCGGTGCAGGCCGTTGCGCTGGAACTCGACCTCCTCAGCAAGGAGTCCATCGCCGGCTTTTTTCCGGAAGTCCACAAGCACTTCGAAAATGTCGACATTCTCGTGAACAATGCCTGGTCCGGCAACAAGAACTCGTGGGAATCGATCACGGACCAGGATTGGGAATACGACATCAACATGAGCTTGAACTCCGTGTTTCGTTTAACCAAGGCTGCATTTCCTTATTTGCAGCTGACGCGTGGAGTTATCCTCAATATTGCCTCGATGTACGGTCACATCGGACCAGATTACCGAATCTATGATGGCAAGGAGTTTACCAATCCGCCCAGTTATGGCGCCGCCAAGGCCGGAGTCATTCAGTTCACCAAGTATCTCGCCAGCTTCCTGTCGCCTCACGGCATTCGCGTGAATGCCCTCAGCCCCGGTGCCTTTCCCCATCCGCCCACGCAAAAGCATGAGAAGTTCATGCAGCAGCTTGGCTCCAAGAATCCCATGAATCGCATTGGTCAGCCAGACGAGCTCAAGGGCGCCGTCGCCTTACTTTGTTCCAACGCTGGGAGCTATATCACCGGGCAAAATCTTTGCGTAGATGGTGGATGGGCGATTTGGTAAGGCCGGCTGGCATTCTCAAATCCATAACAATCTCTAATCCGCTGATTGCTACCACCCAGGAGAACATCGGGAGATGGCCTTAGCCGTAGCGCAGAAATTCGATGGGCCCCCGCGGATTCGGGAACTGGACGGCTGGCGAGCGATTAGTGCGCTTCTCGTCGTTGTCGTTCATATCGGCACAACGCAGCATCCGCGCCTGTTCTCGCGCGTTCCTGGTGCTATACCCGCATTGGTGTATTGGGGGCCCTTAGCTGTAAATATCTTTTTTGTAATCAGCGGATTTGTCATTTGCAGATTGCTAAATTCGGAGGACTTATCGCGCGGATCGATATCGCTTAAAGCCTTTTACTATCGCAGGGCCTGTCGAATTCTGCCGCCCCTCTACACGTATCTCGCCGTTCTGTCGGTTTTGCTGGGCGTTGGACTGATCCGAGATTCATGGCGGGCAATCTGTGTAGCGGCGTTGTTTCTTGGTAACATCCGGCACATTCCGATGCCTCATAGCTGGTTCATAGCGCATACCTGGAGCCTCGCAATTGAGGAGCAGTTCTATTTGGTCTTTCCGCCTCTCTTCGTTCTAACGCCAAGGCGTCATCGGCGAATGGTGTGCCTCGGAGTCTTTCTCCTGACGGTCCTGTGGAATCTATCAACTGCATTCCGCGATTGGGATTGGATCACCTCCCCGCAGACGCGCGAAGGATTCGCATGTATCTCATGTGGCGTTTTGATGGCAGTCAATGAAACCAGTGCTCGCCAGTTGGCAAAGGCGTTGTCCTGGTATGTGAGTGCAGGTGTTGCTATCTTATTATTCATTCCGCCGTTTTGGGCTATCGGTTTTGGAGCAGCGTTGTATCGGAGCGTATTTGTTCCATTCGCCATTGGTCTCATGCTGCTGTCCAGCGTGGAGCATCGTTCACTTTTGCGCCGCTTCCTTGACTGCAAGCCGGTGCAAGCGATCGGCGCGACTTCCTACGGAATCTACCTATGGCAGCAGCTCTTCACCGCTCCGAAGGTGTCTCTTACTGCGACTGGTGCCGTTCTGAACTTTTCTCCTGCAGGCGAGATAATTCCGATGTGTTTGCCCTTGCTCGCAGTGGTAGTTCCGCTGTCGTTCTTATTCATCGAAAAGCCGGCGATGCGATTAGGCAAGGCACTTTCGTTTCGAGCAAAACAGCAGCAGTTAGCGGAAGTTTCAAAGTGAGGGTGCAACCGCAGGGAATGGAGATGAACAAGATCTTCGGCCTTAGCGGTGCTGTAGACATCATTGCATTGCGGAATTCCAATGTGCGAAGTTATATCGCGAGCCACAATTCTAGTGTTCACGATTCGCGGGTGATCGGGTGAAACAAGTCGGAATCATTGGCGTAAGTGAAGGAAATGGCCACCCTTTCTCGTATAGCTCCATCATCAATGGATTCTCTCCGACGGGCCTGGCTGACTCGGGTTGGCCGGGAATTTACGAGTACGTTCGGCGTCGTCATGCATCGGAATTCGGACTGGGTGACTGGAGAGTCACCCACGCGTGGACTCAGAATCCTGAAACGACAGAGAAATTGCGCGCGGCATGCGGAATCGCAAATGCAGTGGCTGATTATCGCGACTTCCTGGGCAAGGTGGACGCCGTCATCGTTGCCCGCGACGACTACGAGATGCACCTTCGATTAGCTCAGCCATTTCTGGAAGCTGGCTTGCCGGTTTTCGTCGATAAACCGCTGAGCGTCGATTTGGACGAATTGCGGGCTCTCAAGCCATATCTTGAGAGCGGTCAGCTGATGTCCTGCTCAGGCATGCGCTATGCCCGCGAACTGGATGAGCCCAGAGCGAATCTCGACGCATACGGTCATTTGAAGTTGATCCGAGGGGCCGTCGTACTTTCCTGGGAGAAATACGGAGTTCACCTTCTCGATGCCGCCTTTGGATTGACGCCCGCACGTCCAGTCTCGGTTTGGATGAGGCCGTCGGACCATTCATTCGCCAGCATTCGGCTCGATGACGGAGCGCTGATTCAAATTGACGCTCTTGGTGAAAGCGCTCCGACCTTCCATCTGGAACTCTTTGGTGCCCAGCGTAACGGAACATTCGATATCACTGACAACTTCTCCATGTTTCGTCGCATGCTTTGGGAATTTGTCCACTCCATTGAAACCGGCAAGCCGGCCATCCCCAGTCAAAAGACACTCGATGTGATGCGAGTGCTGATCGCCGGTCGAATCTCGAAAAAGGAAAGCAGGGAAGTGCTTCTTGACGAAATCACACTATAGAAATTTCTTCGATTTGAGCGGCAAGGTCGCTGTTGTTACCGGTGCGGTCGGTATCCTCGGTCAACGCTTCTGTCGCGGCCTCGCTGAATTTGGCGCGAACGTCGCCTTGGTCGATCTGGATGTGAACCGCTGCGCTTCCCTTGCCGAAGAATTGGAACGGGATTATGGAATCTCGGCACTAGGCGTAGCCTGCGATGTCGCGGACCCCGCATCGGTTTCCGAAATGGTCAAAAGCGTCGTCTCTCGATTTGACGCAATTCACATTCTCCATAACAACGCCGCCTCCAAATCAACTGATCTCGATGCATTTTTTGCTCGTACTGAGGAGTATTCGCTGAGTGAATGGCGAAAAATCATGTCGGTGAATGTGGACGGCATGTTTTTGGTCGCTCAGGCTGTCGGCAACCAAATGCAAAAACAGGCAACCGGTGGAAGTATCATCCAGACCGCCTCGATCTACGGCATCGTCTCATCGGATAAGCGGATATACGAAGGCTCATTCTATCTCGGCCGCCAAATCAGCAACCCCGCTGTCTATTCAACTTCTAAAGCCGCTGTTGTCGGGCTTACGCGCTACCTTGCCGCAAACTGGGGAGATGCAGGCATTCGCGTCAATGCTTTAGTTCCTGCTGGGGTGGAGAGCGGACAAAACGACACCTTCAAAGCGCGCTATTCCGCTCGCGTACCTCTGGGCCGCATGGCCCAGGCAGACGAGATGGTGGGCGCACTAATCTACCTCGCTTCCGATGCTTCAAGCTATGTCACGGGGCATTGCTTGATCGTCGATGGCGGCCTCAGCGCTTGGTAAGAGCAAATATGAGTCTGAGCGTTTTTTTGGAATCCGAGCGGCGCAATTTGGTTGTCATGGGGCTCGTGTTTTTGCCCTGGGTAGCCGTGGTGCTAGTTACCGCCGGGGGCTGGGCTACGCTTAACTTCCTCGCGTACGCGATGATGGTTTCTGCTGTCGGCTACTTTCTTGTCAATTTGGCGTTACCTGCCGAAGCCCGGGCGGAAGCCATCATGCTAGCTCCCGCAGCCGGCATCTTGGTGATATCGGCGTTGACCGCGTTCTGGGTGAGGTTGGGGCTTCCGCTCATTTGGGTATCGGTTTTATGGCTTGGGCTCGCGGCCGGCGGAGCATTGTGCTCATGGAAGGATCGCGCCCTTTGGGTGAAAGGAACCGTCGCATACGGCGGAGCGCTGGTTTTGCTTTCCGTCCTGATCTGCGGGTTGTTCTTCCTTCCGGGAGCCCGGAACGACGCCGTCCTGCGGCGCGACGGAAGCTTCAATTGGATTTATGGGGACACGCAATACTTCCAGTCGGTTGCTGCGAGCATCAAGAACAGCGTCGGTCCTCCGAAAGCACCCGGCATATCGATTGAAGAACTCCGTTACCATTTTGGACCCTATGCACCGGCTGCGGCCATTTCCCGCTTTGACGGACTTGAACTGGGCGACGCCTTCGCCCGCGTGACGCGCGGCGCATCGATGTGGGCACTGGTGCTTTCATGCTTCGGACTGGGCACGTTCCTGTCGCTCAAGGCCAACGGCGGAAAATTCGGCGGAGTCATGTCTGTCGCCGGCCTTTTCTTCTACGGTTCCTTGCTGTCCCTGTTTAGCGACGAGAAAAATGGGTCCAGCTATGTGACCGGAGCTATCCTTTACACGATTCCCACGGTGGCCGTACCGGCAGATGGGGGGCCCTTCAGCCATCTGATCCTCGGGCATTCAATGCTGCACGGCTTAGGAGCCATTACGGCGATCATGGGTCTATGCCTGATTCGGAGGGAGCGGGGAGCGCTCCCAAGCTGGCAGGAGTTCATATTGGTGGCGCTGCCCGCTTTGGTTGTCTCAGTGAACTCCGTGGGCGCCCTGTACAGTCTGGGCATAGTAGGCATTCTCTTGTTCTGGGGGCGCCTCGGAGAGGCGCGTTCATGGCTCTCGATCGTGCTGATGTTCGGCCTGTTTCTTGGGGCCTGGCACGTTATGGGTTATAGCAATTCCCCGGACATGGCGGGAGCGACGATCAATAGGCATCCCGAAACTTACTGGTGGTGGGTTGTCATCTGTTTCACGGTCGGCCTGGGATTCCGAATCGTGGGCCTCCGTTGGATCTCACAGCCCTTGCGGGATCCTCTTTCCGCCCTGGTCATCGCCAGTACTCTGGGCCTGCTGTTGTTTAACCTCTCGCTCCAACTTGATGGCAACGAGCGTTACGGAATGTATTATCTGGATTCGGTGTTCAGCATATTTGCTTTCTCTCGACTCACGTCCGGATGGTGGCGCGGCGCCGAACGTGCCCGATGGATTACAGAGTGGCTGCGGTTGACGGGGAAGGCCGTATTCCTCTTTATCGCTTACGCTGTTGTGATGCGAATACTCGATTACATAACTCACAGCGATGCATGGATTTCGTACAATCGCGCACAGTTCGTTTCACTCCTGCTATTGGGCTTAGTAATCGTTGGATCGTTGGCGCTTATGAAGTGGAGTCGCGGTTCTTCAATGTTCGTTTCCGCGACTCTGATGGGCGTGCTCATGATCGGCTTTCTGGCTTGGATTACTCCCTGGCTCAATTTCGGTATGGGACGGATGAAGATGGACGTAACTATTTCGTCCGGCGAAGTTCAGGGCCTGAAGCGTCTCGGTGAGCTCGCGCCGCGGGACGAGCGGTTTGCGACGAACAAACATGATGTGGATAGCTCGGCGAACAAGAGCGGGCGCTCCTATGCATACGCTGCGCTCTCCGAGCGTCCGGTGCTTCTCGAAGGATACTTGCACCACACCCAGAGAGACAGCCCGGCTTTCACGGGTTTGCTGCACGACAATGACCTGATCTTCACTACAACCGACGCGGCAACCCTTCGAAGCCTCGCCAAGACCTGGAACGTTCGCTGGCTCGTCGCCCGTCCCGGCACTGACATCGCCCTGCCCAGGCCATTGCCCGCATGGCTGGTTGAGCAGCAAAACAGTGGCGACCTCAAGATCTACAGGATCGACTAGCCCGCTGCCAGGGCGCTCATTCTCTCATGCCGACATACACGGAACCCATCGCGTCTGCTCCGGGAGTCCGCACCGGCCGGTCAGCGTTCGCCAGTACTGATCTGCCGAATCTGGACTTTTTGCGCGCAGTCGCAGTGCTGCTTGTTTTGTTCGGACATTTGACTTTTTTTCTCGGATTGACAGGCTTGGGGCCATTGAATCTCGTTTCTTCCGGACTCATGGGCGTGAAGATCTTCTTCGTCCATACCTGTTTCGTGTTGATGCTCTCTCTCGAAAGGCAGTGGAAGACTCAGGGCGCTGCCAGGCTCTTTGGTTCGTTCATGGTGCGGCGCGTTTTCCGCATCTATCCGTTGAGCATTTTCATCATTGGCTTGGTGGCCGCCTTCCGCCTGCCGATGGCTGAATTGCATCGCGAGCAATTTGTGGCGATGCCGCTTCATCCCATGCTTGTCCTATCAAATCTCTTGCTTGTTCAGAGCCCCTCAACATCGATACTTGGTCCCGCATGGAGCTTGCCGTATGAGATGGCCATGTATCTCTTCTTGCCGTGGCTGTTTCTCTTGCTCTATCCCAATAAGTCACGCTGGAGGGTCGCAGCTATCTGGTTGCTCTCGGTTCTTGGCGGCCTCACCTTTCTGGCGTACCTTCGCGGGCGAACCAGCAGCAACTTCTTGCTTTACGTTCCCTGTTTTCTGCCTGGAGTAATCGCATACCAACTGCAGCGAACGCCGCGCCGGCAACTTCCTGCGATTGTCTGGCCAGGAGTAGTCATTGGGGTAGTACTGCTCTACCTTTGGAAACAGAACCTGGTTTCCGATTCGTCGATTAAAGGCTGGATCGCGTGCCTCGTGCTCGGCGCCAGCTCGCCATTCTTCGCGCAACTCTCCTGGCGCTGGCTTACCGAACCAAGCCGCCTCATCGCAAAATACTCGTACGGCATCTACTTGATCCATTTCTTCTGCATCTGGCTCGCATTCGATCGGCTCCACTACGTTCTTCCCCGCGCGGCCAGGTTTCCCTTGTTCGCTGCGCTGGTCGTCATGCTGCCGGTCGCCCTTTACCATTTTCTGGAAGAGCCAATGACCTTGTTGGGTAAACGAGTGGCGGCGAAATTTGAGTCCGTAAGTCGGGACATCAAGGTATGACAGATCCCATTCCAGTAGAACCGCAGAGGCGCAACACCTCTGTCGTAGCTGGGCCCGCATGGCTGCATGTAGCGGTGCTCGTCGTCATCGCAATGGCGCTTACCTGGCCTTGCCTGCGGCGAGGCTTGCCCACCGGACACAGCACCATTTTACACATCGTCTATCAGCACTATTTCAACGCGCAGATTGCCCAGGGCGACTGGTACCCGCGCTGGATCATCAGCATGAATCGCGGTCTCGGCGGCGGAGTATTTTACGCACAGTATCCCCTTCCCTACTACGTCGCGTGGGGCATTGGCAAAATCATTCCGAATCACTGGGGCCTTTACGAGGAAACCCGGACGCAGGGGCTCGCCATGGTGCTCGCGGCGATTCTAGCGGGGTTATTCACCTATGCGTGGTGCGCAACGTTCGCCAACCGTCTCACTGCCATGTTAGCCGCAATCATTTACCTCACTTTTCCCTATTCGCTCACCATCGATCTCTACCTTCGCGCTGCGATAGGGGAACTCTGGGCGTTGGCATTTCTTCCTCTTTCGCTTTATTTCATTGAGCGAATCGTTGCCGGATCGCGCCGAGCTTTGCCTGGGTTGGCGGTAGCATTTGCGCTGATCATCCTTGCCCATCTGTTTACAGCTGTGCTGCTGGCGCCGATATTGCTCGCCTATGCTCTTTGGCGTGCGACCGGTGGAAGACGCGTGCTCGCCACCTGTCAGGTGCTCGCCGCTCTCCTCCTCGCAACCGGCTTGGCGGGCGTCTATGCGCTGCCATTCCTGGCTCAGAGCCGGTTCTTCCATCCCGATAACTTCCTGCTCACGGAAGGTGCGAACCATTCACCGCTCAGCCAGCTGTTTTCCTTCAATGCTTATACTTTCCCAAATACCTGGGAACGGCCCTCGTGGCTGCACTTCGTGTTGGCCGCGCGGCTCATCGCGCTCGCGACCGCCGCGATAATTGGCTTCGTCCTGTTCCGTTTGCGCCGTGAGCGGTCGCAATGGTGGCGCCTCGTCCTGGGATTGGTTGCAATTGCGGCTTTGGTGCGTGCCGCTCTGGCAGGACGCCATGTGTTTCCACAAGGAGACGTTTCCGGGGCAATGCAGCTTTCACCTTATCTTGTGGAGCAGCGCGCCGAGATTTTTCTCTACACTTTCCTCACTTTCGTTGCCGGCTCGTTGTGTTACTGGTCGCTTCGAAAATCGGAGAGAAACAGGCTGGCCGATTTCCTGATGGTTCTCGCCCTCGGGAGTTATGTCATGATGACCAGCTGGAGCCAGGCCATCTGGCAGCATGCGCATTTTCTCTGGGGCATTCAATTTCCCTGGCGCTTCAATGCGTTTCTGCTGGTCGCGACAGCCGGTCTGGCGGCGCTCGCAATTTCCCGCTTGCGAACAGCGTCGCTCCGGCGTGCC
>Ga0181535_10007149_pt1 | contig 11315 bp, 12 predicted proteins | sample PEATcosm2014_Bin_44_FD_119774 | JGI IMG/M metagenome (GOLD analysis project Ga0181535, IMG submission 119774) | Peatland microbial communities from MTU Mesocosm Facility, Houghton, MI, USA - PEATcosm2014_Bin17_30_metaG | ecosystem: Environmental > Terrestrial > Soil > Wetlands > Peat | place...
CGCTCTCTTCCTCAGCGAATTCCTGATTTTGAAAGCGGCATGGGATGCGGAAGCTTACTGGGCAATGTCGTTCTTCCTTGTTGGTCTTGGCGTTGTCTTTATCGGGATACTCAGGAACGCCATGCCGATGGCATGGGGAACGCCGCCCGATGACATTCCAGAGACAAAGGCTACCAGTATCGGAATGCTTGTTGTCGCAGTGCCCATTTGCATTCTGCTGGTGCTTGGACTGTGGATGCCGGAACCATTGAGAAATGCGCTGACGCAGGCGATATCGGTGCTCGGAGAGAAAATATGATGGATCCGCCGAATCTGATGAATGGCGAAGTCCTGCCGCTGGCAGAGGTCGCCAGCATTCCCATTGCTGAATTTCGCGAAGAAATCATTGAATCGGTGGAGCGCGGAGCGCGCATAGCCGCCTTCTTCGGCGCGGGCCGAAAGAACGACATGGTGCAACTGGTTTGTGTGCTGGCCTCGGACCGGCATGGGACATTCTCGATAATTTCAACGCAAGTATCTGGTCATTACGAGTCGCTCACGCCTGTGTGTGAACAGGCGCACTTGTTCGAGCGTGAGGTGTTCGAGCAGTGGCAAATCAAACCGGAAGGACATCCCTGGCTTAAGCCAATTCGCTTCCAGCCTCCACGTACAGGCAAGACCTCGGGGAATGGTCCGGTGGGTGTCTGCGGAGTAACCGACTTCTTCTCAATGACAGGAGAGGACATACACGAAGTGGCTGTTGGCCCTGTGCATGCCGGCATAATCGAGCCGGGCCACTTTCGTTTCCAGTGCCACGGTGAAATGGTCTATCACCTCGAGATCTCGCTCGGCTATCAGCATCGCGGAGTGGAGCGTGCGATGATCGGCGGTCCCGATAAACGGACGATTCATTATGCTGAGACACTTGCGGGCGACACGAGCGTCGCCCATGCGGTGGCATACAGCCGGGCTATCGAGTCGCTGGCAAAGAGCCGCGTATCTGCCAGATCGCAGGTGATCCGCGGAATCGGCCAGGAGCTTGAGCGACTGGCAAATCATGTTGGTGATATGGGCGCGCTGGCGGGCGATATCGGCTTCCTGCCCACAATGTCATATTGCGGAAGGATCAGGGGCGACTTGTTGAACGCGACAGCAGAAATCTGCGGCAACCGTTTCGGACGCGGGCTGGTCAGGCCGGGCGGTGTCGGCTTCGATATTGACTCCGCAACGGTCGGGAGAATCCTGAAACGTATCGAGGCGGCTGAGGATGACGCCGAATCTGCTATCGCCTTGCTCTGGAATACGCCATCCGTATTATCGCGGTTTGAAGGAACTGGTGCCATTGACGGCGAGACCTGCGAAAGCATCGGATTGGTAGGAGTGGCAGCCCGGGCTTGCGGAGCCGAGCGCGATGTGCGCAAGGATTTCTCGTACGGGATATACAGACTGAGCCACATTCCGATTTCCACATGGGGTACCGGTGACGTGTTTGCCCGCGCATTTGTCAGGTGGCTGGAGATACAACAATCTTTCGCGTTCGTTAAGGATCAACTTGCTGCGCTTCCTGCGGGCGGCATTATGGAACCGTGCGGAAGCCTCGCGCCATCGCATATTGTTGTATCGCTTGTCGAAGGCTGGCGCGGTGAAATATGCCATGTCGCGATCACGGATGAACGTGGACGAATAGCGAATTGGAAGATTGTTGATCCATCGTTTCATAACTGGTTTGGGCTGGCCATGGCGCTAAGAAACCAGCAGATATCCGATTTCCCGTTGTGCAACAAAAGTTTCAACCTTTCATATTGCGGACACGATTTGTGACAAGGAGCTGATGCTGTGGGTGTTTTGAAAGTTCTATCGGAACGGATCAAGCAGGGGCACAGGACGATGAAATATCCTGCGGGCCCCGCGCCGGAGCTGCCGCCGCTATTTGCGGGCAAGCCGTGCGTTGATGCCTCCAAATGCGGAGGCAAATGCTCGAAATGCGTGGAAGTGTGTCCGACTGGAGCCATCAGCGTTGGTGTGGCACAGACCGGGCCGATGCTGGACATCGGGCGCTGCATCTTCTGCCGTGAATGCGAAAAGCAATGCCCGTCCGGAGCATTCAGTTTTAGTAAAGAGTTTCACATGAGCGCATCAAAGCGCGATGATCTGGTTACGGGTGGCGGCGCGACTCCAATACCGCTCTCACTCACTCGGAGCATTCCCAAAGTTTTCAGCCGTTCGTTGAAACTGCGGCAGGTGAGCGCCGGTGGATGCAACGCTTGCGAGGCCGATACGAATGTGCTGGGTACGATCGCATGGGACTTGGGCAGATTCGGTGTGCAGTTCGTTGCATCGCCACGCCATGCCGATGGCATTCTCGTTACAGGCCCGGTCACGGAGAACATGAAATCAGCCTTGCTGAAGACTTACGAAGCAGTCGCCTCGCCGAAGATCGTCATAGCGGTGGGGGCTTGCGCGATAGCCGGCGGACCGTATATAGGCCATCCGGAAGTGTACAACGGCGCTTCGGGCGTCGTTCCCGTTGACCTGTTCATTCCCGGTTGCCCGCCGCATCCACTCACGATTCTGGACGGTATTCTCGGCCTGCTCTCCGCAATCGAGAAATCAGGATAGAACCATTGAAACGGGAAAAATGGGACCCTCACAGCCAAGTTCAGGCATAAACGAGAGGGCGGAACGATTTCGTTCCGCCCTCATTTATGACAGGATTGCAATCCCTGTCATATGACAGTCGTAAAAACGTCTGAATCTTTACGGATTCGCTGCCGGAGGAGTGGCGTTTCCGCTGCCTTTATTGTTCTCGCCACGCTCTTCCGCGACTTCCTGGCAGAGCTTGAGTTGCTTAATGGCTTCGTTTATGGCCTTTACGGCGTCTTCGCGATGTCCTTTGAAATCATGAGGAGCGTTTTGCAAGTGCTCCTTGATCTTCTCGAGATGCTCGATTGCTTTTGCAAATGGCGTCCCCGCCATGTGTTTGCCAGCACCGGGGCCGCCAGTGGGTGTTGTGGGCGTCGTTCCCGGACCGGTTGATGTGCCCTGGCAATGTACGATTGCCGGGAGCGCAATAAGACCAACTGCCATAAGAATTGCTAGTGCTAATGTCTTCCTGTTCATTATAAAACCTTTCTTTATCAGCTTCTTCAATCAACAAACCAACAAACAGTCTTCCCTCTATCTCTTACTGCCTCTGCCAGTCCAACCTCCTTTCCATATTTCATCAGTCTTACAAATACTAACGTAACAAGACGTAATAATATTGCGCTGATTATTTAGCGCACAAAAAAGGAATGGAAAGTGTTCTGGTGGGGCGGCAAAAGCCGGCTCCTTTAGATCGAAGAAAAGTTGATTCCAAATGATGAGACTCGACCGGGAGGCATGGAACAAAACACTGGAGCAACGAGCCAACCGTTTCAGCAGGCTGCATAGCGTCTGATCAGAACACGCTCACTCGTCATTCGATTCCGTCTTGCTCACTCCCGAAGAAGAAAACGAAAGACGGAGCCACTCCAGGGCGGCAGGCAGAAACCCGGTCGGCTTCTTCATGGGCTTTCTGACTGCGAGGATGCGGGTGACTACGGCCATGAGACTGGCCTCGTCAACCGGTTTTACCAGATAGCATTCGGCAAATGAATGCATGGCCCTTCGCATCGCTTTCTCCGGGTCAACGCCAGTGAGCATGATGACAGGAATGCTCCATGTGTGCCCTTTCAGATCCTTGATCTTCTGTAACATTTCCAGGCCATCCATATCCGGCATGATAATGTCTGCAATGATCAGGTCGGGCATGGCTTTTACGGCTTGCTTCAGGCCATCTTTGCCGTTGTTTGCAACTAACACCTCGTGATTGTGAACTTGCAGCATTCTCTTGATCAGTACCGCTATGCGCTCGTCGTCATCAACCACCAGTATTTTACTCATGATATGCCCGCTTTCAGAAAATGGTTAGGTCAAAACTGAAAAGCCATGCTTGCCATTAGATTTTGCAATACGCTACGCCGAATATACTTGCAAAGCAAGCGTCGACTTTCGTCAAAAGCAGCTGTCTTTGGATCTGGCGTGGCAAAAGTTCTTGACGATGGCGCTTTCAGATGAGCATCCTGTGACATGAGTAAGAATACAACCATTGTTCTTGGCGTGACTGGCTCAATAGCCGCTTACAAGGCGGTAGAGTTGTTGAGACTCATGAAAAAGCGAGGCTGGAACGTCTTCGTTGTCATGACTCGTTCGGCGACGCAGTTTGTCGGAGAGTTGACTTTTCGGACCCTGTCGCAGAACCCCGTTGCGATGGAAATGTTCGATGACACCGTTGAGTACTCGCCGGGGCACATCTCGCTTGCCGACAGGGCCGATGTAATTGTCATAGCTCCATGCACTGCCAACGTCATCGCCAAACTCACTCATGGAATCGCTGACGACCTTTTGACGAATACTGCGCTTGCATCAAAAGCAGCACTGGTGGTTGCACCGGCCATGAATGAGAAGATGTGGTGCCATCCCGCTACGCAGGCTAATATTGCGATTCTCAAAACCAGGAAGGCACACGTTGTCGATGTTGGTACAGGTGATCTGGCCTGCGGATGCAAGGGGCGAGGCAGGTTGGCCGAACTGGACGAAATCATGTCGGTAGTGGAACGCTGCGTTTCGGGGAATCGGAAACTGGAGAAGAAATGAAAAAAGGAGTGCTGTTCGCTTTAATTATTCTGGTGCTGACATTTGTGGTCCTTCTGTTTCAAAAAGGCGATGTCGAAGTCAATCTGCTGTTTGGGAAGGTCAACCATTTAAAGTCTCTCGTGTTTCTGGCATTTACGTGTATCGGTGTTACCGTTGGTCTTCTTGTGAAGTGAAAACCGCTGTTTTGAGATGTTGTGGCGAGGACATCATTGGAATCGTTGAACTCGCCGTCGGGCTTCGCGATCGGATGGTTGGCCTTCTCGGACGAGATTCGCTTGGCGGCGGAAAGGCCATGTATTTGTCTCCTTGCAACTGCATTCACACTTTCTTCATGAGATTCAATCTCGACCTCATCTTCCTTGATAGATCGCAAAGAGTCGTGCGTATTGTCAGGGAAATTCGTCCGAACAGGATTGCCAGCGGCGGTGCAGGCGCGCATAGTGTGATCGAGATGGAATCAGGTTGGTTCCTGACAGAGAAAGTGCGCGTAGGGGAGCAGGTTGAGCTTATTGACGCATCAACCGGCGAAAGGCAGGCTTGAATTCATGAGGCTATTTCACGGTCTCCGTTTATAGAGGACGCTGGGATCTGATTTCCTTGTTTGTAAAAGTGCGGAAAATTCTTGGCTGAATCTCCAGTCTGACACCTCCATCGTCGTACTTCTCAACAAGAATTCCTTGAAGAGTTTCGCCGTTCACGAGGCGCACTTCGTAGTCCACAATAAAGTCCCGCTTAAGCGCTTCGTGGTGTATTGCCGTTTTGTCCTTCGTAATGTCTATCTTGAATGTTGAATCGAAATAGCCTTTCCTGGTCAGCTTGACTTGGTGCGACCCCACAGAAAGCAGATCAACGGTGAACGCATCCGATACCGTGTCATCCTGGCCGCCTTTTGGTGCCGTCACTCCAGCCTGCAAGCCATCAACAAGGATGGTCACACCGGCTGGCTCGCTGGTCAATTCGAGTATTCCACAGTCACGCGCCAGTCGGAATTCCTCAGTTTGAGGAAGTTCTGATTGTTTCATCTGTTTGACTTCGACTGTCCTTGCGACAGGTTCGCACCCTTTCATTTCGGCTCTTATTCTGTAGCTTCCAGGCTGGAGATCCTTGAGCGTGACCGGTGCTTCGCCGCGGAACTGATTTTCCACATAAATCCTTGCCGCGGGTGGAATGGATACAATTGTGAGTTGGCACGGCGTGACCTTCAAATGGGCTTTCACTTCCTCTTTTTGCCCCTGCGTGAGCTTGAGTGTCTGCCTGTACGGCGCGTATCCGTCGAGAGTCAGTTCCATGCTGCTGTCACCGGCGGGGATTTTTTCAACCGTGCATGGCGTTACGCCTTTCACGATGCCGTTAAGCGTCACTTGCGCGCCTTCCGGCTCGGAGTCAATTACAAGCACGGCAGTGTCGGAAGTGAGGTTGACATCGATTTGTTTCGGTGTCCGATCCGCCACGGCTAGGTCAAGCTCTTTTGCCATATAGCCAGTGCGATTGACGCGCACACGATACTTGCCGACAGGCAAATCGGTGACCAGCAGAGGCGTTTTGCCGCGGTCGGCGCCATTGATCTGGACATCGCAACCTGCCGGCTCTGAATGCACTAGAAGCAAGCCTAGCACAGGTTCCAAGGTCAATTTTATAACCATGGTTTGCCCAACACTTAACGACACGCTCTTCCGGACTTCATCGAATCCGCGCTTGGTTGCCGAAATTAAGTGTTCGCCAGGCGGAAGATCGGTGATTGTGAGCGGGGCTGTTCCTTTGGATACACCATCGCACGATACCGTTGTGTCTGGTGGATCGGTCTCAATGGGCAGCCGGCAGGTCTGCGGTTCCACTTTTGCAGGCTGGCATGACATCACAATAAAGGCGCAACTCAGAAGCAGGCTAAAACGCAGCGTATTGGCGATCTTATGCATATTTCACTTCTTAAGGCTCAACCGTCTTTGAACGTCCAGCAAATTCTTGCGAGCGTCTTGATTTCTTGGATCGGAGGTGTCAGGAATCGTCTCCATAAGGATCTTGAGCTCGCGTGCAGCTTCTTCCCAGTCTTTAAGCTTTGTGGCTCTTTCCACCCTGAAGTTCGAATCGTCGTACTTCGCCTGCAATTCCGCCTTGCAGTCCTTGATGTTGGAGATGATCTCAGCGTAGAAGTCCGGCTTGGGTTCCACTTGCTCCAAATCCCCTTCAGCTTCCTGATAGCTTTTGATTGCGCTGGCCAGGTTCTCATACTTGAGTTCCTTTTCGTCGTAAAGCTTCTTCCCGAGCAGGAATGCATTGTTTGCCATCTGAATAAGTTCTGCCGTGGGGACGGATTCGCCCCAACCTCCCAATTCATGTTTGGCAAACACCTCCAGAGTCTTTGTGAGGTCGGCCAGGTTTTCGGGCAAAACGCGGTTGATCACTTTGGTCCTGTGGGTTCTGGCACCTATTGTGATCGTAAGATCACAGGTTTCAAGTACGTCTGGCTGGATTCCCCTGTATTCCTCGGAGAGGCTGAAGAAGCCTGAGTCCTGTATAGAGCGGATCAAGTCCGCAATCTTGGCGTGTGCATCCTCTATCGTCTTCCCCTTTGGGGGGACATGACGGTTGTTCGCTATGTCGTCAATCTGGACGGAGATCGTGTTGTCCTTGTTGATCAGAAGTTTGTAGAAGAAGATATTTGAGCTGGTGGCTTCCACCTTTTCATAGGCTACTTCGAGTGTTTGAGGTGCAGTCGGCTGGGCATGCGTCGCTGGCGTTTCCGGTTTCGCTTTGACGAGTCTTGGCAGCAACACCAAACCGGCGAGGATGATTACAGCGCACGCAATCAGGATCAGAGGGACGAGCCCGAGCTTTTTCTTTTCGCCACTGGGCTCCACTTTACCGAACCCAAGATCAACTGCTGGTGGGACCGCAGGCGACGATGCAGAGGATGGAGCATTCGTATTTCCATGCTCCATGCCGTTATTAACGACTTTCAAAACCGTTTCGCCTGCTGTCACGAGGTCGCCAATCTGAAGTGCCGATTCTTGTACGAGTTTGTCGTTAAGGAGACACTGATTGGCGCTGCCCAAGTCTGTAATCCACAGTCCTCCGCCTGGTTTGAAAAACAAGCGGCAATGATGGCGGGAGAGAAGTGGATCTGGCAAAACGATGTCATTTTTGGACGAACGACCCAGTCTGGCGCCATCGGGAGGCACACATATCTTTCTACCTTTTTCTTCGCCATTTTCAATTATCAGATGATATGTTTCGCTCATGGTGATCCACGTTATCCAGCTGACATCTTGTCAACTGCTTTCCTGATTGCGGCTATATGCGCTGGCGTCGTACCGCAGCATCCTCCTATAATATTAGCTCCCGCCTTTACAAGCGAGGGGACGATGCTCGCCATCTCCGCTGGAGTGTCCTGGAAAACATCTACGCCATTCACATTCTTAGGCAAGCCTGCATTGGCATGAACGATGATCGGCGTGCCGGCTGTCGTATTGCGCATTTCGGCGACAATATCAACCATCTGGGCCATTCCGTTCCCGCAATTGGCTCCGACTATGTGGGCCCCGGCTTGCAGCACCGCGAGAACCGCCTCAGCCGGAGAAATGCCCATCATTGTGCGGTAGTCGCCGTTGAGAGTCCGGTCGAACGTAAAAGTGCAAATCACTTCGCAATCGGTGTTGCTGCGTGCGGCGCGTACCGCCAGCGCAGCCTCGTCAGGGGCGGTCATGGTTTCGATGCACAGAGCATCTGCGCCGCCATCGGCAAGAGCCATGGCCTGTTCCTTGAAAGCATCGTGCAGCTCATGTTCGGTGACGTCACCCATTGCCAGCATCTTTCCAGTCGGGCCCATTGAGGCAATGACCCACTTGTTGTCGTCGGCTGCTTCGCGCGAGATTTCTGCGGCGGCACGATTGATCTCTGGAACTCGATTTGCTAGCCCAAAATATTCCAGTTTGAAGGAGGTTCCGCCGAAGCTATTGGTTTTGATCATGTCGGCGCCGGCTTCAATGAATTTCTTCGCTATTTCACGGACATCGGCGCGCCGGTCAATGCACCAGAGTTCGGGACATTCTCCGGGTTTTAATCCTTTTTTATGAAGAAGAGTGCCCCATGCGCCATCCGATACGAGGATGCGTCCGTTTTTCACGGCGTCGGATATGCTGCCTTTTCTGCTCACTTTCTTCGTTTCCCGTTCAGACAATCGTTTCTGAAACAGCAATCAACAAAGGGACAATCCGTATCGCCTGTTCCGAAACAGGCTACATGTCCTTCGACCTTCTGAATGGCGCGGATCAGCGTTTCTTTTGTCATTTTACCCTGGATAATCCCGAGATCGGCCGCCTTCTTCTTGATTTGGTCCAATGTCATTCTGTCTGTCCTTCCCGAATGCGCATCGGGAACAGTCAAACGCCGCCGACTGACATTTGCAGCCGTGGCAATTTCGAAAAACGATACCACCCCATCATTTCGGGGTCAATGCTGCACTGTTGCCGTCAAACTGGCTGTACGCCATTTCATTTTCTCTCTGTTTAACGTTCGTCGAGCGGTTCTCCTGTCAACTTGAGATAACAATCCGGGCACATGCCGTGGCTGAAAGCCACAGGAGCGCGTTTTGTGAGGTAGCGCTGCATTTCCTGCCAGACATCATGCTCGATTTGTATCCTGCCGCAATATGCGCAAATGACAATGAGTCCATGTATGATGCGCTTCTGCTGCACATACGTGTTGCCGACCATGATTATTGCGCAGATCAGCACTGCGGTCGTTAGAACGGAGCCACGGAAAACCCCGGCACCTTTGGATGCGACGCCGAAATACAGTTCCGGCAGATCCCATATCTCGCTGATCCAGATGAGGCATATCAGCAGGGCAAACACCATCAACTGCCAGAACGCTATGTATGCGAATGGATGTTTTCTGAGCCGTTTTCGCATTTCATTCTTATTCACGTGATGTCTCCATATGGAGCTCCTGACAATTGAAAGCCGAAAGCGGGTTTTGTGAACTGGATAATGGGGATCCGTTCACCGGTGGAATCAGCCCATCTTGAAAAGTCTGCAAAGGAACCACACGAATGCTCCCAGCGCAAGCGCGCCTATCAGCACGGTCAACGATATCCATATGACTTTATGTTCGCGTCGTTTGCCAAACGGTGAATCTGCCCCGACTGCCGGGGATGCGCCAGCGGTTCCCGGCGGCGCTGAAGACACAGTGCGTGTCCGTCTCGTTGTCTGAGTTGGCGGCGGAGTGGCGGCTGCAATCTGCGGCGGCGACTCGATATCATCGCCATCAAAAACCATTTCCACTGAGCCGATGGCAATGAGATCCTTGGGTTTCAGCCTGCTGTCAGTGACCTTGTTTTCGTTGAGTCGGGTTCCGTTGGTAGATCCGACATCACGAAGGGTAAAGCGTTTTCCATCCCGGATTATGGCGCAGTGTTTGTGGGAAACAGCAGGCTCGTCAAGCACTATGGCGTTTTCGATAGCGCGTCCAATAACGGTCTCATCCTTGTCAATGTCGTACTTCGTTCCAGCCTGAGCTCCCGACATTATTTTGAGGAAAGCCATATATCTTCCTTGTGCAACCAAAAGCTAAACATCAGTGTGATTAATCCCAGAAAAGATGGCTCATGTCAATCCTTGCTTTGACGTTCTGTCCAGACAATAAGCCCTCGATGAAAGGTGTAAACAGGGCGACAAGCAAGCTTCCATCCTTCGAAAGGAGTGTTTTTGGATTTGGAAACAAATTCAGTGGATTTCACCGTCCATTCCGATGATATATCAAGAATTGCAAGATCGGCCTGTCGTCCGGCGGACAGAGCAGGGGGGGCAAGTCCCAAAACATGTGCCGGCCCGATTGTCCATCTGCGCAACCATTCGGATATACTCATCAAGCCGGTCTTCACGAGCAGGGCGAATGTCACTCCGGCGGCTGTCTCCACCCCGACAACTCCGAATGGCGCACGAATGAAATCGTTTGCCTTTTCGTCAGCGCGATGTGGAGCATGATCCGTTGCAAGGACCTCCAACGTGCCGTCTACGACGGCGGAAAGCAGCGATTTGCGATCTTCTTTCGAACGAACGGGAGGATTCATTTTGAGATTTGTGTTGTCGGCGGTTATGTCATCATCAGTGAAGGCAAGATGGTGAGGAGTTGCCTCGCCGGATACCGCGATGCCCTCTTTCCTTGCCTGTCTGATAAGCTCCACCGATTCTCTTGCCGATACATGCTGGATATGAACGTGACAGCCTGTCTGTCTGGCCAGTTTGATGTCTCTTCGCACTATTTCTGTTTCGGCTGAGGACGGAATGCCGGGAAGTCCAAGCTTCATGGAGCGTTTTCCGTCATGCATGACGCCTTTGCCGGCGATGGCTGGATCAAGCGCATGATCCATTACTGGCATATTCAAAGCAGCTGCAATCTTCATTGCGCGAGCCATCAGTCCTTCATTAGCAACGGTTGAACCATCGTCTGTGAATGCAACAGCTCCGGCTTCGGCCATGGCCGCCAGATCAGCAAGCTCCACACCCTTTCTGCCTTTCGTAATACAGCCGGATGGCAACAAATTGACCAGGCCCAGCGATACAGCCTTCCTCTTGATGAACGTGATTGTTTCAGGATTGTCTGTTGCGGGCGTGGTATTCGGCATCGTGACAACGGTGGTAAATCCACCGAGAGCGGCC
>Ga0181535_10007151_pt1 | contig 11312 bp, 5 predicted proteins | sample PEATcosm2014_Bin_44_FD_119774 | JGI IMG/M metagenome (GOLD analysis project Ga0181535, IMG submission 119774) | Peatland microbial communities from MTU Mesocosm Facility, Houghton, MI, USA - PEATcosm2014_Bin17_30_metaG | ecosystem: Environmental > Terrestrial > Soil > Wetlands > Peat | place...
AATCGACATACGTTATTGGAATCGATCTCGGCACCACCAACTCGGCGCTCGCATTCGCGGAGATCCGGCCGGATGCAGATTCCTTCGCGCCGGCCAACGTGCAGGTGATGGCGATTCCGCAGCTTGTCAATCCCGGCGAAGTGCGTGATGAGGATCTGCTGCCGTCGTTTCTCTATCTGGCCGGCAGTTCCGATTTTCCTGCTGGATCTCTGGCTCTCCCCTGGGACCAGAAGCGCGACTTCGTGGTGGGACACCTGGCGCAAAAGAGAGGCGCCGAAAATGCGGGGCGTCTGGTGTCCTCGGCCAAAAGCTGGCTCTCCCATTCGGGTGTGGATCGCACGTCGCCGCTGGTGCCGTTTCGGGCTCCGGAGGGCGTCGATAAAATCTCGCCGGTCGAGGCCAGCCGGCGCTACCTGGAGCATCTGCGCCAGGCATGGGATGCTCACGCGCCGGAAGCTCCGTTCGCCGAACAGCATGTGCTGGTGACGGTACCGGCCTCGTTCGATGCCGTGGCCCGCGAACTGACCCTGGAGGCCGCTCAACAGGCCGGCTACCGAAATCTCACGCTGCTCGACGAACCGCAGGCCGCTTTCTATGCCTGGATCGAGCGCCACACCGACTGGCGCGAGCGAGTGCAGGTGGGCGATCTGATCCTGGTCGTGGATATCGGCGGCGGCACGACGGACTTCACCTTGATCGCGATCACGGAACGCGAAGGCGAACTCGCCTTGCATCGTGTTGTGGTGGGCGAGCACATTCTCCTGGGCGGCGACAACATCGATCTGGCGCTTGCCGGCTCGGTTTCGCAGCGGCTGGCGGAGAAGGGCACGCGCACTGACAGCCGGCAAATTCAAACGCTCTGGAACAACTGCCGGATCGCGAAAGAGAAGCTGCTGGATCCCGGTTCCAAGGTTCGCGAACAAGCGGTGACGATTCTCGGCAAAGGCAGCGGCCTGGTGGGCGGCACGATCAAGGCCATGCTGCACCGCAACGACATCGACCGGGTTTTGAGCGAGGGATTTCTCCCGGCGGTAGGCAGCCAGGACATTCCGCAGCGCGAGCGGCGCGCCGGGCTGCAGGAAATCGGCTTGCCTTACGCCACTGATCCTGCCATTACCCGTCACCTGGCGCGATTCCTTCGCCAGCAGGCGTCAACCGCCGAGCATGGCACGGTTCGTCGTGGGCCAAGCGGCCTCGCCTGCCCGACGCACGTTTTATTCAACGGCGGCATTCTCAAGGCGGCCATGGTGCGGGAGCGTCTCATGGCTACTCTTAACTCCTGGCTGGCTGCGGAAGGTCTCGAGCCCGTGAAGCGGCTCAGCGGCGAGGATCTGATGCACGCAGTGGCCCGCGGCGCGGCCTATCATGGGTTGGCGCGGCTGGGGCGCGGCGTGCGCATACGTGGCGGCGTGCCGCGCACGTATTACGTCGGCATCCAGGCCGCCATGCCCGCGGCGCCGGGGTTTCCGGCGCCCCTCAAAGCGCTCACGGTGGTTCCTTTCGGCATGGAAGAAGGCACTGAGGTGCGGATCCCGGGGCGAGAGTTCGGCCTCGTGGTCGGTGCGCCGGCTGAGTTCCGGTTCTTCACTTCCGCTGCTCGCAAGAACGATCAGCCCGGCGATTTGATCGAGGATTTTAGCGGCGATCTTGAAGAACTCGCCCCCATGGAAGTGACGTTCGGAGCCGGCGAGGCCTCCTCGGAAGTGGTTGCGGTCTCCTTCGAGACCGTGATCACGGAGACGGGTCTCCTGCAGCTTTGGTGCGTGGCTCGTGATGACCGCCGTTGGAAACTCGAGTTCAACGTTCGCGAACGGGTTGCGACGGTATGATCGGGCGCCGCGGTTCAGCCCCGCGCTGCCGGCGCCGGTCACGAAGCCGGGATAGGATGGAACAGATGCAACTGACAGCTTCCGGAATCGCCGCTTGTCTGCTGGCCGAGGCCACTAGCCTCGCCCAGCCCTACGTCGCGCGGCAGACTGAGGACCACGGCATCGCCATCGTTCGATTGAGCGACGCGGCGCAAGGCGTCGAGGTCTCGGTGGTTCCCTCGATTGGCAACTTCGCCTACGAAATGAAGGTGCACGGCCACAACATTCTGCACTTCCCCTATGCCGACGTCAGCGAGTTCGCCCGGCGGCCGGGGCAATGTGCCATTCCGCTCCTCGCGCCCTGGGCGAACCGGATGACCGAACAGGGTTTCTGGGCCAACGGCAAGAAATACGCCTTCAATCTCGGACTGGGCAACGTGCGAGGCGCGCTGCCGATTCACGGGCTGCTGGGGAACTCGCCGCTTTGGCGCGTGACCGAGGTCGCGGCCGATGCCGAATCGGCTCGCGTCACCAGCCGCCTGGAGTTCTGGAGGGAGCCTGACCTGATGGCGCAGTGGCCGTTTGCGCACGAATACGAGATGACCTATAGCCTGGCCAAGGGCGTTCTCGAAGTCCGGCTGACCGTGATCAACCTCAGTTCGCAGCCTATGCCGCTCGCGGTCGGCTTCCATCCGTATTACCGCATTCCCGATATTCCGCGCGACCAATGGGTGGCGCACATTCCGGCGCGCCAGCGGGTGGTGGCCGACGAACGGCTCATCCCCACCGGCGAGTACAAGCCGATGGATCTGCCTTCGACTCTGACGCTCAAGGACCGAACCCTGGACGACGGCTTTACCGACCTAGAACGTGATTCCTCCGGCCGCGCCCACTTTTCCATTGAGGCCGCAGGACGCACGGTCGAGGCGATCTTCGGCGCGAAATACCCGGTTGCCGTGGTTTGGGAACCGGCCCCGCCGCCGGGTCAGACGCGCGATTTCATCTGTTTCGAGCCGATGACTGCCGTCACCAGCGGCGTCAATTTGGCGCACGAGGGCAAGTACCCGGCGCTCCAGAGCGTCCCCGCCGGTTCGCGCTGGACCGAGAGCTTCTGGGTGCGCGCCGCCGGAATCTAGACGCCGGGCTCACTGCACGCGTGTTCCGCCCTCGAACCGGAGCACAGCGGTTACGTGCATTGTTCCGCCGGCAAGATCGGAAACGGTTACTGTGCATCCGTTTTCGAAGGGCTTGGGGACCTCTTCATGCACGATGACCAGGCGATTGTTTACGACGCGGTAGCGGTTTCCTGTTGAACCGCAGCCCCACGGCTCCGTCAGGTAGCTGGTGCTGATCTCCTGCTTTTTCGGATCGATGCGGACCCCGTTTGCTTTCAACTTCCGCAAATCCTGCGTCAACTCATTCTGGACGAACCTACCGGCGGCGGAATCATAGACCCACCACGACTCGCTTCCCCACTTGCCGGCGTATTCCGCCAGCACGGCAAAATCGAGATATCCGTCGAAGTTGACGTCCTGGGCATGGAAGGTCGGCGCAAAATTGACGGGTTGCCATGCCATCAGAGGGAGCACCTGCAACTGCTTCCCATCCTGGCAGCGCTCTACCTCGATATCGCCTGAGTGAACGAACGCATCATCATTTGGCGGCCGCACGATCGGAATTGGGCGAATCGTGATGCGAAACTCGGGTCCGCCGCTTTTAACCGGCAGCCGAAATGAGACCGCGCGGGTCCCCAGCTCAAAGGTGGAGCCCACCGAAGGAGCGAGTGGGAGACCCTGGCACACGTCGGCCCGGACTATTGTCGTCGCACAGAACACAAGCCAAGGTAAATAACGCCACATACGGTCTTATAACAATAGTGCTCTTGCAGCCCGAAATCGTATCATCGCCAGGCGTGGCGGCAATCCGATGCGCCAGCGCCGCCTACTGTAAAGTCCTCACATCCACCAGGCTGATCTTTTGCTTTTCCGCCGCCCGATTGAAGCGCGTGAGATCCTGGCTCAGCACCTGGTCCCAGACGTTGAGCTGCCCCTGCAGTGCCTCGCTGAGCTGCGTGAACAATTGCTGCTGGCCTTCGGTGGGCGGCGAATCTGAGGCGTCCACGCTCCAGCTGAGGTAGATCAACTGTTCGTCGATCATGGTCGGATAGCGTAGATCGCCCTCGGTGCTTTTCATCTTCACCTGCATGATCGTGCCCTCCACCGCCGCGATCTTCTTTAGCAGATCGTCCGCTACGGGCTTCAAGGGCTCCCACTCCGGCGCGCTCTTATAATGCAATCCCAGCGCCGTGAGTTGCGCACGGAGGTCGCGGATTTCATTGACTGCTTTATGCAGGGAAGTCAGGCGCCGCGCGATCTGCTTCTCCAGCTCCAACTGCTTTTCGAGGTCGGCGCGAGAGGCGTGAAGGCGCGGGTCGGGACGCAGTTCCAGAGGCGCCGTCTGGCTCTGACCACCCACCGTGAGCCGCACCTGGTACATGCCGGGAAGCGCCATCGGACCCTTGGGCGCTATATCGGTTTCGTAGAACGCGCCCGGCACTTTCACGGGGTCCTCATAGCGTAGGTTCCAGAAAAAGCGATTGAGTCCAGCCTCCGCGGGCAGAACGTCACTGAGACGCTGCACATCCGGCCACTCCGCCGGGCCGAGGTCCTCTTCCTTCTTGACGCTGGAATAGGTCTTGACGACGTTGCCCTGCGCGTCGAGGATCTCCAGCTTAACCGCGTCCGCCGGCGCCTCCTTGGGGGCGTCCTTGAGGTAGTAATAGAGGATGGCGCCGGGAGGCGGATTTTCGCCCGCCGGCTGACGGCGGTCGAGCGAATCCGGGAAGCGGACGCGATACGCCGGACGGGGCGCGAAGAGTTTGGCTGCAGCGTCCGTATCGGCGGCCGCGACCTGGCGCAGCGGCGTGAGATCGTCGAGGATCCAGAATGCGCGGCCGTGGGTAGCCACCACCAGGTCGTCGTCCTTGATCACCAGGTCATGAACGGGCACGGTAGGCAGGTTGAGTCGGAGCCTTTGCCAGTGGGCGCCGTCGTCAAAGGAAACCCAGATTCCGCTTTCCGTGCCGGCATAGAGCAACCCCTTGCGTTTCGGATCCTCGCGCACCACATGCACGTAATCGCCCTCGGGAATGCCGGCAGCAATCTGCGTCCAGGTCTTGCCGTAGTCGGCGGTTTTGAATATGTACGGCTTGAAATCGTCGGACTTGTGGCGGTCCACCGCCACGTAAGCGGCGCCGGCGGAGTGCGGTGAAGGGTCGATCAGGCTCACCAGCCCCCATTCCGGCATGGCGGGCGGCGTGACATTCTGCCACGAGCCTCCACCGTTGCGCGTGATGTGAATCAACCCATCGTCGCTGCCGGCCCACAACAGACCCTTTTCCACCGGGGACTCGGCCAGCGCAAAGACGGTGTCAAAGTATTCCACGCTGGTGTTGTCTTCAGTAATCAGGCCGCCGGAGGCCTTTTGCTTCGACTTGTCGTTCCGGGTCAGGTCGGGGCTGATGATGGTCCAGCTCTGCCCCTGGTTGGTGGTTTTGAAAACCACTTCGCCGGCCGTGTAGATGACGTTGGGATCGTGCGGCGAAAAGAGAATCGGTTCGGTCCATTGGAAGCGATGCGGAAAATCGGCGACGCCGTGCCCGGCGAAATTGACCGGCCAGGGCGAGATATCGAGCCCCTGTTCGGTGTGCTTATCAAAGCGAAACACTCCCTGGCCGGCGGCGTAGACGATGTTGCCGTCGCGGGGATCCGCGGCCATGAATGCGCTTTCCTGTCCTGCCACTTCGTACCAGTCCCGCATGCCGATCAGCCCGGAGTCGCTCCAGCTCGCCGCCGCTAGTGCAGTGTTATCCTGCTGCGCGCCGAACAGGTAATACGGAAAGCGGTTGTCGGTGACGACGTGGTAGAACTGTGCGGTTGGCTGGTTCATTTGCGGCGTCCAGTTTTTTCCGCCGTCGATGGAAATGGTGGCGCCGCCGTCGTCGCCGTTGATCATGCGCTGCGGGTTGGTGGGGTCTATCCAGAGTCCGTGATGATCGCCGTGAGGCGCCGGCAGCAGGGTGAACGTCTTGCCGCCGTCGGTGGATCGAAACATACCCGTATTAAGAACGTAGACCGTGTCGGCGTCCTTGGGGTCGGCGAAAATGTGGCTGAAATACCAGGCGCGCTGGCGGTAGCGCTCATCGTCGTTCACCCGCTCCCACTTGTCGCCTCCGTCATCCGAGCGGTAGAGCCCGCCTTTCCCGGCTTCGATGAGCGCATAGACGCGGTTCGGATCGGCCGCGGAAACCGACACTCCGATCCGGCCCAAAATTCCATCCGGCAGGCCATTGCCTTGCAGATGGCTCCAGGTCGCTCCGCCGTCCGTGGAACGGTACAGGCCGCTACCGGGACCGCCGCTGGTGAAAGTCCATGGCTGGCGCTGTACCTGGTACATGGCTGCAAACACGACATTAGGATTGCTGGGGGCGTAGACGATACCGGTGGCGCCGGTCCGGTCGTCAACATACAAGACCCTCGCCCACGTCTTTCCGCCGTCGGTGCTGCGATATACGCCGCGCTCCGCGCTGGGAGCGAACGCGTGGCCCAGTGCGGCGACCAACACCACCTCCGGGTTGCGGGGGTCGACCAGAACCGCTGGGATGTGGCGCGAGTCGCGTAATCCGAGATTCTTCCAGGTCTTGCCGCCGTCGTTGGAGCGGTAGACTCCATCTCCATAGGAAATGTTGCCGCGCAGGCAGCCCTCGCCCGTGCCGACGTAGACGATGTTCGTATCGGACGACGCGACGGCGATGCTGCCAATTGACGAAACAGGCTCCTTATCGAACAGCGGGGTCCAGTGCGCACCGCCGTCCACGCTCTTCCAGACGCCTCCGGAAGCTCCACCGAAATAGTAGGTCTGCGGGTCGCCCGCAATTCCCGCAACGGCCAGCACCCGGCCCCCGCGGAACGGTCCGATCAGGCGATACTGCATCGCCTTCAATAGCTTGTCATCGATCTGAGATATCCCGGCCTGCGACAGGCACAAGAGCGCGAATGAAAGCCGTACCAGCATCCATACCCCCTGGGAGAATCGGTCTGAACCTGTTGATGAAGCTGGCTGGACCGTCAAGCCCGGACGATAGCCGGTTCTCCGCCTTGCAACATTGTATTGTAGTTGGGCCATTCCGTCGGGCTTTGACGCTAGCGGGCCGCGCCGAACGCCCCGCGCAGCGGGAATGAGCCGCTGATGTTTCTCTCAAGTAGACTATGATGGCTACTGGCGAGACACCGCCAATTCGGGAGAATCATGGCAGACGAACAAAAGCCCAAACAGCGCAAGAAGGTCATCGAGCCGGATGCCGAGGGGAGCACGCCGGCCTCTTCCACAAAAGGCAAGAAGGCGCCGGCAGCCGCAGCCGAACCTGCTCCAGCGGCCCCGCACACGAAGTCCCAGAAAATACCCAAACTCCAGAAAAAGAACAAGTCCCGCCTGCCGCGCCGGCAGAAGAAAGCTCAGCGAAAGGCTGCCGCTGCGCAAGCCGAGGCCTGAGGAAACTGTCAGCCGCCCATCCAGGTCCTTCGCGGCGACTGCCCGATTTCACTGTTAGCTCTCTGACTCCGCCCCTTGGGCGGCAACTCCTTCCCGCACACGTTTTTCCACGCCATCGTGAGGCTGCCCGTCTGGTTCACTCGTGGTGCAGCCTATTACATTACTCGTTCACTGGCGTGCTCACTGGCCGCTGGAGTATCATTAACGATACGACCGCGCGAGAGTTCATATCCCTAGGATTCCAAATTAGGGCGCGGAGTCAGCGAAAACCGAATCGGAGGAGTCATGAACCAGGGCGCAGGCCCGCAAGTGCATTTCCACGCCGAAAATCTGCCTTTTCGATCGTCTAGGGAGCGAGGGTTGAGCTGCGCCATCAAGTCAAGCTCAGCGTTCATACTGTTTGGCCTGATGCTCGCTTGCTGTTCGGAGGCGCGAGCGACGTGCACAACCGGCACCATATCTGGCGGTAGCGGTTTTTTTGGATTCGCCGGCAACATCTACTTCATATATCCCTCCGGGGGAAGCGGCACTCTAAACCTCACCTTCAACGACGTAGGATGCACCTGGAGTGTGGCAATCACGCCGATATCCGGGAGCTCGTTTCTAACCGCTTCGCCAAGCTCTGGCACGAATGCGAGTACCTCGTTATCGGTTCCGTTGACGGCCGCCGCCAACACGAGTTCCGGCGTGCAAATCTCGACCATTGCGCTGACCGTGAATGGAGCTGCCGCGAATACGGTTGCTGCGGATGAGAATACGACCTCGTGCAGCATTTCCCTGTCTGCCACATCAGCGCCGTCGACCTTTCCAGCAACGGGCGGAACCGGAACGTTCAACGTCATTGCCACTCCTAGTAAATGCTGGTATGCACACGCCAGTGTCCCGTCGTGGGTGAACTACACCCTTCCAAGTCCATATACCGTCGACTACACTGTGGTAGCCAATACGGGTGCGTCCCGCAACGGCACAATTTCGATTACGTATCCGAATACCGTAAACTATACGCTCTCCCAGGATGCGCCGGCGCCGACTGCGAGTTCCGCCAGCCCGCCGAGCCTCCTGCAGGGCACATCAAAGACCGTAACGTTTACCGGCACTAATTTCTTCAGCGGTGACACCGCGATGGTGAGCACCACCGGCGTCTCGGTAGGCAGCCTGAACGTGCTGAGCGCCACGCAAGCCTCCGCCACCTTCACTATCGCAGCCAACGCAACTCTCGGCGCATTCCCGGTGCAGTTCTTCAGCCCGTTGGGAACCGCCAACACCAACGCGTCCGTGCTGCAAGTAGTACCACCACTCGTCATCACGGCTCCGACTTCCCTGGCCAGCGGCACGGTTGGGACGGCCTACGGCCCGGTGAACTTCACTGCAAGCGGGGGAACCGGCGGCTACACCTGGTCCTCTGGCAGCGGAATGCCGCCTGGATTGAGCATCAGCTCCGCGGGTGTTCTGAATGGGACGCCCACCAGTTCCGGCGGTTTCAGTCCGTCGTTCACCGTTACCGATTCGCAACTGGATACGACCAGTGTCACTCTCTCCATCACAATCAGTCCGGCCGCGCTGACGGCGATCACTATACAGACCAGCCCGACGGGGCTCATGTTCAGCGTGGATGGTGGAGCCGCGCAGACGGCGCCGAAGACGGTGAATCTGTCGCAAGGTTCGCACACGATTGCAGTGGCCACGCCCCAAGCCGGCTCGACCGGAACACAGTACGTATTCGCGAACTGGAGCGATGGAGGCGCGGCATCGCATTCCATCACGGTGACCTCCTCGGCGGCAACTTACACCGCGACCTTCACCACGCAATACCAGTTGACCATCTCCGCTTCGCCGACGGCTGGAGGCACCGTAACGCCGTCGAGCGGGAGCTATTATGCGGCCGGCACAGTGGTGCCGATCACGGCGACGGCCAACAGCGGATATACCTTCAGCGGCTGGAGCGGCAGCGTGGCTAACGCCAGCGCCGCTTCCACAACGGTAACGATGAACGCTCCCGAAACGGTGACCGGGAACTTCGCGTCGCAGACCGGAGTTACCATTCAGACCAACCCGGCGGGCCGTCTGTTCAGCGTGGACGGCGGGGCCGCGCAGATCGCGCCGCAGACTTTGAATCTGTCGCAAGGCCAGCACACCATAGCGGTGGCGACGCCACAAAATGGTTCGAGCGGCACGCAGTACGTGTTCGCGAACTGGAGCGACGGCGGCGCTGCATCGCACACCATCACGGTGACCGCCTCGGCGGCGACCTACACCGCGTCCTTTACAACGCAATATCAGTTGACCATCTCGGCCTCACCCGTGGCCGGAGGTACTGTGACGCCGTCGAGCGGGAGCTATTATGCGGCCGGCACGGCGGTGCCGATCACGGCGACGGCCAACAGCGGATACACGTTTAGCGGCTGGACCGGCAGCGTGGGCAACGCCAGCGATGCTTCGACAACGGTGACGATGAACGCTCCGCAGACCGTGACTGCGAACTTTGCGTCGCAGGCGGGGGTAACCATTCAGACCAACCCGACCGGGCTGATGTTCAGCGTGGATGGCGGGTTCGCGCAAACGGCGCCGCAGACTTTGAATTTGTCGCAGGGCCAGCACACCATCGCCGTGGCGACGCCACAGGCGGGTTCGAGCGGCACGCAGTATGCATTCGCGAGTTGGAGCGACGGTGGTGCTGCATCGCACACCATCACGGTGACTGCGTCCGCGGCCACCTACACGGCGACCTTCACCACGCAGTATCGATTGACGATTTCGGCTTCACCGGTGGCAGGCGGCAGCGTAACGCCGTCGAGCGGCAGCTATTACTCCACCGGCACAGTGGTGCCGGTCGTGGCGACCCCCAACACTGGATACACGTTCAGCGGTTGGAGCGGGAGCGTGGGCAATCCGGCCGCCGCTTCGACCACTGTGACGATGAACGCCCCGCAGACGGTTACCGCGAACTTCTCGTCGCAGACGGGGGAGACAATTCAGACCAGCCCGCCGGGGTTGATGTTCAGCGTGGATGGCGGAGCCGCGCAGACCGCACCGCAGACCTTGAGCCTGTCGCAGGGCCAGCACACCATCGCAGTGGCCACGCCGCAGGCGGGTCCGAGCGGCACACAGTACGTGTTCGCGAGTTGGAGTGATGGGGGTGCTGCATCGCATACCATCACGGTAAACTCCTCGGCAGCGACTTACACAGCGACCTTCACCACCCAGTATCAGTTAACCCTCTCGGCTTCACCGGCAGCCGGAGGCACCGTGACACCATCCAGCGGGAGCTACTACGCTACCGGCACGGTGGTGTCGGTCGTGGCCACGGCCAATAGCGGATACACGTTCAGCGGTTGGAGCGGGAGCGTGGGCAACGCCGGAGCAGCTTCCACAACGGTGACCATGAGTGCTCCGCAGACAGTCACTGCGAACTTCGGCCAGAGCTCGGCCGGCGGACCAACAATTGCCTCGGTGCTGAACAACTACAGCTCTACCGTGCCGAACGCTCCCAACTATGGCATCGCGCCGGGTTCGCTCGTCGTAATCTATGGCGCCAATCTGGCGACGCCGGGAAGCCAGCCGGTACTGCAGGACCCCAGCAAAGCGCTGCCGCTCACACTGAACGGGTCGAGCGTCACGATCACGGTGAACGGAACCAAGATTCAGCCGGCGTTCTACTACGCGATTCCGACCCAACTTGCAGTCGTCATTCCTTCCAGCACTCCCGTCGGAACAGGAACCATAACCGTGTCCTTCGGCGGGCAGACCAGCGCGCCGGCGCCGATCACAATCGTGCCGAGCGCTTTTGGATTCGACTACTACGACGGCACTTTGGCAGCGATAACCGACAATGCTGATGGTCATCTCATCACCAGCACCAAAACGGCGTACCCGGGCGAAGTAATCGTCTTTTGGGGTTCGGGCGACGGCGCCGACACGAAGAACGACGATGTCGACCCGCCGACTCACTTTGAC
>Ga0181535_10007154_pt1 | contig 11309 bp, 8 predicted proteins | sample PEATcosm2014_Bin_44_FD_119774 | JGI IMG/M metagenome (GOLD analysis project Ga0181535, IMG submission 119774) | Peatland microbial communities from MTU Mesocosm Facility, Houghton, MI, USA - PEATcosm2014_Bin17_30_metaG | ecosystem: Environmental > Terrestrial > Soil > Wetlands > Peat | place...
ACAAAACAACAACGTAAATCCAACGGCAGAACAGATCAAAAGACGCAACAAACTTCACAAAGAGGCAACCAAACAAGCAGATAAGAGTTTTTCCGCAGCCTGTTTAGCCACCTCTACAAAATTCTTCCATTTTTACCACCAAAGTACTACAACGATTGCCCATATTTGGAATATCAATAAATAAACCTACCGTTTTTCATATTTACCGTCCATTAACCGGCAAGCTCGACTCCGGATAAGCGCTTTCGTTTCAATAGCGGGACTATTTTCAAGGCGGTGCGCTGGATTGGCCCTAGCCGTGCATAAAAAACCACAGCTATCCGTGTAATTTGTCGGAAATCCACAATGTGATCACAAGATCGCAGTTTCGGTTTCTTTATTTCTATTCAATCGTTGCATCCGTGCATCGCTTGTCTTTCTCCTAGTTTTCAGGCAATTCAACCTCGGTTTCATTGCGTATGGGTAGCCGACTAAGGTGTTCGAGAAAGCCTTTAGAACGAGGCATTCAGGACTCAACTCAATTTCGGAGGAGTTAAATGCGATTTTTCCGGTTCCAAGTCAAGCCCACCTCATTGGCTCCATCTCTTGGTGGACCAGCCATCTTGTTTAGAAACCTTTCGATACTTGTTGCGGGTCTCTTCGTAGCGCTGCTCATGGCCCAACCCTTGTGCGCCCAGCAAAGCGGTGCGGTTACGGGCGGACTCAGCGGAACCGTCACTGACTCGACTTCTGCGGTCGTCGCAGGTGCAAAAGTCGCAATTACCGGTCCCCAGGGAACCCGCGAAGTACTGACAGATTCAACGGGGCACTACGTCTTCTCTGGACTCATCCCCGGCTTCTACGATGCAGTTGTCGAGAGAACCGGCTTCAAGACGGTTAAGTCGAATCACAACGAGGTCACCGTCAACGTCGCTTCGCTCTTGAACTTCTCCCTCCCCATCGGCAACACCACAGAGACAGTCGAAGTTTCGGCGTCCGCCGTCTCCATCGATACTGAATCCACAGCCATCGACGCAAACTTGACCGACTCCTTTTACAACAGCGTCCCTATGCCCCGCCAGGTGAGCGCCATCTTCTATGCTGCCCCCGGAGTTGCGGGCGGTCAGATCGCCGGCTCTGCGAACCAGACTGGACCGGGTGCCTCTAATCCATCGATCGGCGGCTCTTCAGGACTCGAGAATCTCTATGTGGTCGACGGTGTCACCGTCACCGATCAAGCCTACGGCAGCCTGGGTACTTTCAACTCGCAGCATGGATCGCTCGGAACTGGCATCAACCTGGCCTTCATCAAGGAAGTTGATGTCAAGAGCTACGGCTTCGAGCCGCAGTTCGGCAAAGCCCAGGGTGGCATCGTCCAAATGGTCACCAAGTCCGGAGGCAACACCTATCACGGAGCAGTCGGCGCCTATGCCGGGCCGGGCTCTTGGTTTGCCTCCAGAAAGCAGTTCTACCAGTTTGGCTACTTGCAAACCACCCCTAGCCAGCTACTGAGCAGCCCGCACTACGACCTCGCGGTCGAATTCGGCGGATATGTGCCACGCTTCCGCGACAAGATCTTCTTTTTCGGAGCCTTCAACCCCGGCCTCGACCAGGACATTGACAATGCGGATCCAAACTTCACCTTTACGGGCGCACCCTCAACCGGTGCACCTGTTGTCTCACATGGCCCATTTGCACACAGTACTACGACCGTCAGTTGGGCAGGAAAGCTGACCTTTAACCTCTCTTCTAAAATCCAGTTTGAAGCAGCCAGCTTTGGCGATCCATCGCGCCGTAACAGTTTTCCGAATTCCCTATCCACGGCCGATCTGGAGTCCGCGCTTAGCAGCTACCAGTGGGGGTCGCGCGATTCTTTGGGCCGCGTCAATATCACCATCACTCCTACATGGCTCGTGGATGCGTCTTATACCTACAACTACGACCACTTCCAGGAAGCTCCAGCTCAAAACGTGTATGAGATTGAGGATCAGTCGCTGCAGGTCGCAGGCACGGGCGGCCAGGTCAACACCGGGTTTGGCGCATACGATCCATCGAGAGAGGGCACCTACAGCCTTACCGCCAATACGCAAAAGACGGCGCACTTCCTCGGTGAGCATACTTTTTCAACCGGCTACTCCTACGACCACACCAAATTCCTCTACCAGCCCGCCCGCTCCGGACCCCTCTTCACGATTCCGGACCAGAACGCGGCAGGTGGAACCCTGAGTACCATCTTCCCGAACATTCCCGCGAAAGTTGCCGGAGCCCAAACCAATGCAATTTTCACCGTCACGGGGATCAATGCGGCAAACCTGGCCGACAACACCTGCACGCAATGCCCGGTGTGGAACGGCATGCGGGTCTTCGCGTCCATCTATCGTGGTACCTACGTCGGTCTCAATGTAAACTCCCTCGAGCGGTATCATGCTGCCTATGGCGATGACACCTGGGTGCTCAATCGCTTCCTCACTGTCGATGCCGGCGTGCGCTGGGAACAGGAGCGCGTTGCCGGAACAGTCCTGAGCTATGTTTTCAGCGGGAACTGGTCGCCCCGCATCGGCGTCAACTTCGATCCATTTTCTGACCGCAAGGGCAAGATCTTCTTCAACTATGGCCGCAACTTCTGGGCCATGCCGCTGGATGCCGCCAACCGGCAGCTTGGCAATGAACAGGACGATACAAGCTATTACTTTGCCCCGACCATCGTAAACAATGCACTGGTCATCGTTCCTGACGATGCCCATAACCTGAACGGCGTGCCCAAGTCCACCGACCCCGTCTCAGGGCAAGTCTCCAATTTCGGCGCCCCCAGCTTCGCCTCTTCAACCGGCGAGGGCATTCTTCCGGGAACCAAGGCCGAGTATGAGAATGAAATGGTCTTCGGAGTTGAACGTGAAATCAAGGGTGGGGTGGTCCTCAAGGCACGCTACGTAGATCGCAGACTGGCACGCATTATCGAGGACATCGGCTCACAGTCGCCTGAAGGTTCGACGATTGGCAGAAATTACAATGGCGGCATCGCCAATCCGACCGCCAAGACGGATATCGCCGTCAACGACCAGGAGGTCACCTACACCCAGGCACAGTGGACCGCGGCGAATGGCGCGGCTCTCTCCAGCCCCGGCGGCCTCACCGCTGTAAACTACACCCCCCCGATTCCGGGCTCTGGCTGCACATACGCTAATGACACTTCCACAAGTGGCGCTGGCGGCATCTTTGTCGATGGGAACAACACTCCCCTCGGCGGCGCATGCTTCCTCAACCTTGCAACCATGGATGCCGGTCCAGGCGATGGAAAACCGGACGGCTTTGTGAACCCCAACCGGCACTACCAGGCTCTCGAGCTCGAGCTCGACAGGCGTTTCAGCAATCACTGGCTGGCAGCGGTCAACTTCCGCTTCGCCAACCTCTGGGGCAACTACGAAGGCGCCTATCGCAACGACAACGGACAATCCGATCCTGGCATCAGTTCCTTGTTTGACTTTACGGCGGGCGAGCTGAATCTGCTCGGCGATCAATTCAAGCCGGGCTATCTCAGCACCGACCGGCGCGCAGTGGGCAATTTGTTCCTCAGCTACACAGTCGGCGCTGATAGCCCAATTGTTCACTTTGCCAAGGGACTCACAACAGGTATTGCTCTCCGCGGGCAGTCCGGCGTGCCTCTCAGCATCCTGGGCGACCACCCGATCTATCTCGACCAGGGTGAAGTTCCGATCGGCGGTCGTGGCGCGGCCGGCCGCACTCCCGCTTCAGTCGACCTCGACCTGAAAGGGGAATATGCCCTTCACATTAGCGAGGGCAAAGTGCTGAAGTTAGGTCTGGACGCGATCAACGTAACCAACTCGCAACCCATCGCGGGAAAGGTTGAGTACTCGCAGCAGCCCGCAAACGGTACGCCCATCGTTGGAAACACGCCGCAACTCAACTCCGACTATGGCCGTCCAACCGCTTTCCAGGGTCCCTTCTATGCACGCGCTACTATTCGATTCGAGTTCTAGAGGTTGTTAGAATATAACCAGAGGGGAGAGAGGCTCACTCTCTCCCCTTTGTCTTTCCTATGGAGTCTTCACTCTTGAGTTTCAAATTCTACGGCGTTTTCGCTCGCATCCTGGTTCTGATTTGCTTCGTTCCCTTTCTCCATGCGGCCGACCGCTCAAAAGATCTGGCTCCACGCTATCGCCATTGGCTCACTGAAGAAGTCAATTACATTATCGATAGCAGCGAGAAAAAACAATTCCTCGCCCTCACAACAGATAGCCAGCGTGAGAGCTTTATTGAGGCTTTCTGGAAAATTCGTAATCCCGATCCGGGTTCCGATTCCAACAGTTACAGGGATGAACACTATCGGCGGCTCGCCTACGTAAACGAGCACTTCGGTAGCGTTCGCTCACAGGATGGATGGCGAACCGATCAGGGAAGAATCTACATCGTCCTCGGTCCTCCCAAGCAGATCGTCACCTACCCCGCGGCCAGGAATGTGCGGCCCATGCAAATCTGGTTCTACGAGTCTCCAAGCCGCGCTCTCCCTCCATACTTCAACCTCGTCTTTTACAAGCAAAGCATAGGCGAACCCTATTCGCTCTACTCCCCCAATCGTGATGGCCCGGCAAAGCTCGTTGCAACCCTCGAAGCAATGAACGATCAGAAAAAAAGCCTCGAAATCCTACGAAAATCTCTCGGAAACGAGGTTGCCACAACCGCGCTGACGCTCATTCCAGGGGAATCGGTAGATCTGGACGATTACCAGCCGAACATGTCCTCAGATCTGCTGCTCAGCGCAATCGAAGGTCTGCCCGATAACCCTCTCACCCAGGAACAGCTGGACTTGAATCGGGCGCGCGAACACGTGACAATGAGCCTCGTACTCGGCGAACAGGATGCGACCATCAGCTACGACGTTTTTCGCGACGAGCAGGGACGGCAGACGTTGAGCTACTTGATCCGATCCGCGGTGCCGGATCAAAGAATCGTCGGAAATAATGACGACGGCAGCCACCTTTACGACATCACGCTCAGGACCACGGTCACAACCCCAGATAAAAAACCAGTCTATGTGCAGGAAGATCACCTCACCGGAAATCTGACCGATGCGCAGGCACAGGTAGCTCGTAAGAAACGCTTCGCCGCCGAGGCGCGCATTCCGCTTTCGCCCGGAAACTTCGTGATTGAAGCCACTCTTACCAACAACCTCACCCACACGGCAACGCGCCAGCACATGAGCGTCACCGTCCCCGAACCGGCAAAACAGTCCATCGCGCTTTCCCCTTTGTTGGCCTACGCGGGCACTCCCGTCACCGATCCCCAGGGTAGGTTGCCCTTCAGCATCGCAGGATTGAGGTTTCCTCCCCGTGGGGCGCAAAATGTTTACCTGCGTCAGGGCGAACGACTTCCGCTGGTTTTCCAGTTATGGCTCGATCCTCCTGCAACCGCTGCGCCAGCTCCGGAAAGAATCCACCTCCACTACGTCTTTGGTTCTATCGCTGCATCCCACAGCGACGCGTCGGAAGAAGATGAAGATGTCGATGGCGCCAACCGCGATCACGCAGGCAATCTCGTTACCGGACGCAACCTCGATACATCCGGCCTGATGCCCGGAAGCTACAAAGTGGTTCTCAGCGCCAGTCGTGAGGGCGAACAAAAAACCGCTTACGCCACCATCAATCTCCATGTAGCGGCTTCGTCAGATTACGTAGATACCTGGACAGCTTTTGGCCCCCCGGACACCGGCGGAGAATCGACAGACGATTTCAAGCGCGGCCTCGCGGCAGAAGCGGAAGGCGCCAATGCGCTTGCGCAGGCAGCCTATGAGCGCGCTCTGGCTGAAGGCCCCGCAGACATGCGTCCCCTCGACAAGTTGGCGGATTTGCTGTCGCGGAATGGAACCACTGACCAACTGGCCGCATTGAGCCGACAGCCTGTTCTCGCCAAGACCGCGGCTACGCCATCCACACTGCTGGAAATTGCCGGCGCACTCGACAAGAATGGAAACCCCAAAGCCGCCGTCCAGATGCTCGAGGCGCAGCTCCTCGTTCAGCCGCCGAACGTCGAACTCTACAATGCGCTGGCAGAGGCGTGCCAGGCGTCTGGGAACACAACCAGAGCCAACGAGCTGCGCACTCTTGCGGCTAACCTGAAGAAATAGGGCCGTTCACGCGGGCGCCTATCTTCCGCGCCGATACCAACGGACCCGCTCAGGCCTTCTTCACGGCTTTCGCCCGCGCAGCCGTTTTCTTCGGTGCGCTCTTGGCTGCTTTGGCCTTCGTCGCCTTGGCGCGCGGCGCTGCTACTTTCACCTTGGCTGTCTTGGCAGCCTTGGGTTTGCTGGGAACTTTCTTGCGGACCGCGCGCGTCTTCTCCGCAAGCGCTGCCTTCAGTTCGGCGTCGAACTCAGCCGGAGTTACAGGCCGTGCCGACTTGCGCAATCTCTCAATGTCGTAAAACGCGCGCCGCTCGGCCAGAAAAACGTGAACAACAAAATCCACGTAATCCAGCAAAATCCACTCGCCTTTGCGCCGGCCCTCAACGGAGTTCGCATACACGCCGAACTCGCGCTTGAGCCGCAGCTCGATCTCGTCTGCAATGGCCACCGCCTGGCGATCATTGCTTGCGGAAGTAACCAGGAAGTAGTCAGACAATCCCGAGTCGATCGGGTCCAGCTCGAGTATACGGGTGTCCTGACCCTTCTTGTCCTCGCAGACCGCCGCGGCGGCCTGCACCAGAATCCGTGAATTGATGCGCGTCTTGTCCTGGGCTGCTGTTTGTGTCATTCGGTAGAAATGCTCTCCCAACCAATCGTATCTCTTCGCCCCCGCAGCGGCAATGTCAGACCGCCAACGCCCAGTCCGCACCGCCCAGCCCGCTACCGGTAAAGACCGCGAGAACGCATGTACTCGAAAACCGCCTCAGGCAACAGCTCGTGCCCCGGCGTTGCGCTTCCCTCAGAGGTCCCGGACCGTGCCCGCGCCATCTCTCGAATCCGGGACGCGCTGATCTCCACGTTCAGCCCCGGCAGCAAATAGAACGGGATTCGTTTCCCGGCCACCGTCCCAGTCCGGCCCAGCAGGCAATAGCATCGAACCTCAATATCGGACTGCTCAACCGTACTCTTGGCGCAAACTGAATCTGCTGAAGCCTCCATCGTCAACCCAGCAGGAAGCAAGGCCTTCAAATCACCCAGGGATTGTCCGGGTCGCGAGGCGACAATCAAAGGCGCCACAAAAGGGATCTCCGCAGCTCGATGCCAAAACCGAAGACCCACAAACGAGTCAGCGCCCATCAAGCAATAAAGCTCACATTCCGCCGGCATCCCGTCACGCACTTCTTCCAGCGTCTCCAGTGTGTAATTCGGCTCGCCAGTAACCTTCGGAGCATCGGCGAGCGAGATCGCAAACCCCGATTCGCCTGCAATCGCCAACTCAGTCATTGCCACGCGGTCTTCAAAACTCGCAGTCGATCCAGCCGGCTTCAGCGGCTGCGAACCCACTGGCGCAAACAGTACGGTTTCCAACCCAAGAGCGTCGCGCGCCGCACGCGCCACTGCCAAATGCCCTAGATGGGGCGGATCGAAACTGCCGCCAAAAAACGCAATTCGCCTGCGGCCGCTGGTTGGCTGGCTCATGCGTACATCCTATCCTGCGCGGCGTTGTTGTATCATCGCCCTAGATCGTATCTACCCCTATGCGCTATCTAATCTCATTGCTTGCACTTGCCGGCTTGATCGTGTCCTCGCTGGCTCTTCAGGTTCACTACTCCACCGGCACCGAACCCTGTTCAATTAACGAACGGTGGGACTGCGGCGTCGTCAACCACAGTACCTTCGCCGAAATTGACCACATCCCAGTCGCCGCCATCGGCATCGCAGGCTATTTGTTGCTGGCGCTGCTGGCCCTGCTTCGGCGGCGCGGTCTGCTCTTTCTTGCCGCACTCCTCGGTCTTGGATTCGCCCTTTATCTCACTCATATTGAAAAGGACATCCTCCAGGTTTGGTGTCTCTATTGCGTCATCTCCCAGGCAATCATCGCCCTGCTCACTCTCGTCAGCCTCGGCTGGCTGGCCGCGTTTGAAATCCCCAGGATGCGCGGAAAGAAGCCAGCCTGACATCTGGCCCCGCAGGCCGATCCAGCCCATTCAGCGCTGATAAAATTGAACTAGATCGATGATCAAAGAATGGTACGCGCGCTGGATGTACGAGTGGGAAACGCGGCTGACCACGCGCGACGAGAACCGCGTGGTGCGTCCGCTGGAGTGGGGTTTCGAGTGGATCGCGCCTTTTCTTGAGAGCCATGGTCTCGGCGCAGCCGTCCCTGGACCCGGAATCGAAAACGACAAAGTCGATGCAGAAGCCGCAATGGTCCGCATCAATCGGCTCCTCGTCCGCCACAGCAAGGAATTCTTCGGTTACCAACGGCCCACCGACTTTCGCCTCGAAGAACGGCATCCGGAGCTATTCCCCACCAACGTGCGTCCCGAAACCCTCGCCCAGGAGGCCGCAATTCGTCAGCAGGCCGCCGAGGGCAAGCTGGCTCCCGCCCAGTTCCTCCGCTTCACTTCTCCTGAAAGTACGCCCTACCCCGAAAACGACCTCGTGAACGCCCGTTGGTATCCAGCCCCGGCCCACAAAGACCCGGCCCGGCCCAAGCAGGCAATCGTGGTGCTGCCGCAGTGGAACTCCGACGGATTCAGCCACAACTCTCTGTGCACCATCTTCAACCGCATGGGCGTTTCCGCGCTGCGCCTCTCCATGCCCTATCACGACATTCGCCGCCCCGCTGAGATTGAGCGTTCCGACTACTCCGTCAGCGCCAACATCGGCCGCACGCTTATGGCTTGCCGCCAGGCCGTTATCGATATTCGCTGCTGTCTCGATTGGCTCGAAGCCCAGGGCTACGAGCACTTTGGCGTCCTCGGAACCAGCCTCGGCTCCTGCTATGCCTATCTAGCCAGCGCTCACGATCCGCGTCTCCGCGTCAACGCCTTCAATCACGCGTCCACAGCTTTTGGAGATGTTACGTGGGCCGGCCAGAGTACCCGCCACGTCAAGCAGGCGCTTGAAGTGGCCGGCCTCACGCAGGACCGCGTCCGCGATCTCTGGGCCGCCGTCAGCCCTTGCTATTACTACCCCAAGATCGTTAGCGCCGAAGCCGGTGGCCCGCAGAAAAAAGTTCTCCTAGTCTACGCCAACTACGACCTTACCTTTCCCAAGGAATACTCCCTTCAGGTCGTGGACGCATTCCGTAGAATTGGCCTCAACTTTGAGCCACGCGTGCTGCCCTGCGGACACTACACCACCGGCGAAACCCCATACAAATTCATCGATGGCTGGTATATGGGCTGGTTTGTCTATCGTGCCTTCAAAGCGCTACGCAAAGAGAAAGCGTCCGGACTCACTGTGTCCGCGCCATCGCAGCCCGAGGTCGAAGAGGAAGCTGTTTCCAGCTAGGCGCCTGTCAAAACTACCTAAGCACTATCCGCCATCCCTAGTGCATCGCATTCAGGTTCAGTTGCAACAGTTTCGCCGGGTCCAGATAAGCACCCTCCCAGCGAACCGCCCAGTGAAGATGCGGCCCGGTCACGCGGCCCGTTGCTCCGCTCAGGCCCAGCAGTGCGCCCTTCATCACACGCTGGCCCTCGCGGACCGTGATCTTGCTCAAGTGCATTGACAGAGTAAATAGACCCAGCCCGTGATCGATAATCACGCAATTCCCCTCGTAGTAGAGTCCCTGCGCCAGCACCACCACGCCGCTGTTGCCGGCCCGCACCGGCGTCCCGATCCGTGCGCGAAAATCCATCCCCTTGTGAATGCTGGCCAGTTTGCCGTTGAATGTTCGCCGCGTGCCAAAGCTGTCGGTAGGCGCTGCCGCAACGGGCGCGCGAAAATTACCGTTCCACATCCGTTTGCCGGCGCTTGTCGCAAACACTTTTGCCTTGAGCTCAGATTCCGCCTCAATCCGCTTCAGCTCTTCCGGGTCCGGCTCCACAAATATGGGCTCCACCGTCAACGACCCTGTCTGGTAATGTGCTGCATGGATCTCAATCATGCGGTTCAGGTCGCGCACGCTACCCTTGGTCTGCGTCACATGAATCTGAAGTGTCGATCGGCCAACGGACGCCTCAACATCCACGCCAGCCAACGCATACCACCCGCTCCCGCCGCGCGCCGGAAAGAACTTGAGCGAATGCCCCACCCAATCTCCTTCAATTCTTGCGGTAGTCGGCGCGTCCACATGGATCAGCACCGGTGAACCGGCCTCCACCATAGCGGGTATCAGCGAAACCGCGTCAGGCCCCGTTTGCGCCTGCGCGTTCCCGAGAACAAGCGCGCAACCCAGAATAGCCGCACACCTAAAGGCCGCCTTGAATTGTGGGAGTCGCATCCCCGATAGCATAGCGGAGAAGCCCCGTCCGTTTGTTCCTATCTGCGGATGCTTGTAACTCTGAGGCTTCCGCGCCCATCATATAGTCCTATGGCTTTCCCGATTTCCGTTCGAATCCGTCTCGCGCTCGTTGTCGCGGTCATAGGCGCGTTTTTCGTCTCTTCCACAATCGCACAGCACTCCCCAACTACCGGAAACACCCGCCAGCCTGTCTTGGTTGAGCTTTTTACTTCGGAAGGCTGTTCCGACTGTCCCCCGGCCGACGCGCTTCTTGAGCGGCTCGATTCAACCCAGTTCGCACCTGGCGTCGAGGCCATCGTACTCAGCGAACACGTAACCTACTGGAACCATCTCGGCTGGCGCGATCCCTTCTCGTTTCAAGCCATGGACCAGCGGCAGCGTCAATACTCCCAGCGACTATCGCTCGACGAAATCTATACGCCCCAAATCATTGTCGATGGCACGCAACAGTTGATCGGGAGCGACGCCGCCGCCCTCAGTCATGCTTTAGCCATCGCGGCTTCTTCTCCAAAACAGCAAATCGCAATCGAAGCCGCGAACCGCACTCAGAACTCGGTGCACTTTACAGTGCGCATTCTGCCAGGCTCCAAAGCGACACTCGTTGCCGCTCTCGCTGAGAACGCCACCCATTCCGACGTTGCTCGCGGAGAAAACGCAGGCCGCACTCTGCATCACGTTTCAGTCGTCCGAGTTTTAAAGGAGTTCGATTCGAAAGACGCTGACGGAAGACCCCTGAGCCTGCCTGAGCCCCCCGCTTTCAGTGTCGACAAGGCAACCGGTCCGCTTCGCCTGGTCGTCTTTCTTGCCGACCGCAATACCGGCCGCATTCTCGCCGTTGCGGAACAGAACATCAATCGCTAGCGTTCACTCTCTCAGCGCGAATGAGCAGCCTTCCATGCGACCGCACGGGCCTGAACCGCGGTCAGTTCATCGGCC
>Ga0181535_10007157_pt1 | contig 11305 bp, 7 predicted proteins | sample PEATcosm2014_Bin_44_FD_119774 | JGI IMG/M metagenome (GOLD analysis project Ga0181535, IMG submission 119774) | Peatland microbial communities from MTU Mesocosm Facility, Houghton, MI, USA - PEATcosm2014_Bin17_30_metaG | ecosystem: Environmental > Terrestrial > Soil > Wetlands > Peat | place...
GCGGGGTTTTTCTCGGTTGCGATTACTCTGGTGAGCCGCGTACTGATGGCGCGGGACGAGCTGTTGGGGAGGACGCGCAGTCCGGCGAAGGCCGATGGGCGCGAGGAGTTTTTCTTTACCAGCGGCACGCGCAGGCTAGCCGGGGTGTGGGTCACGGGAACAAAGGGTGCGCCGGTCATTCTGATCTGCCACGGCATCGGCGAGACCGGCGTGCACTGGAACGCGGTGCAGGCCTTCCTCGCTCAGCGCGGCGTGAGCTCGATGTTCTTCAACTACTCGGGATATGGGAAGAGCTCGGGAACGATTCGCGCAGAGCATTGCGATGAGGACCTGGTAGCGGCGTATGCCGAACTACGGCGGCGCGTGGGGCCGGAAGCGCGCGTCTTTGTGCTGGGATTTTCGCTGGGCAGCGGCATTGCGGCCAGTGGCGTTGGCGCGCTCGCGCCGCAGTCTGCGGGACTCATCCTGTGCGAGGCATACACGTCGTTCCGTGAGGCGGTGTGCGCCACGCGCCTTCCGCGCTGGCTGGCGCGGGGATTTCCCGCTGTGTGGAATACGGTTGCGGTCGCGCCAACGCTGAGGCTGCCGGTGCTGGTGGTGCATAGCGACCGAGACCGCCTGTTTCCGGTGGAGATGGCGCGGCGCATCGCGCAGGCGTGCGGCGGAGGGTGCGAGCTGGTCGTGGTCCACGGGTTGACGCACAACGAGCCGTATCTCAAACCGACGGAGGCGTACTGGGGGCCGATACTACAGTGGATGGGCCGTGTTGGCCGATAGCCGAGGGGTTACTGAGAAGCCATCCAGCGCAGCGTTTTGGCGGCGAGGCGGTCGAAGGCGGCGACAGCCAGGCACAGGTGCTCCTCGCGGGTGTCTTCGATCTTGTTGTGGCTGATGCCGCCCAGCGACTGCACGAACATCATTGCCGTGGGAATACCGAGGCGGGCGACCTCGGCGGCGTCGTGCAGCGGGCCGGAGGGAAGGCTGTGAGCGGGCGCGCCCAGCGTCTCTGCAATGGCCTCGCGGCAGAGGGCGATCAGCGCGGCGTGGAAGGGGATGGGTTCGATGCTCAATATATTCGACCACTCCACGGTGCAATGTTCGTCTTCCGCAAAGCGCCGGCTGGTCTCCTGCGCCTCGCGGTACATGGCGGCGAGTATTGCGGGGTCGAGGTCGCGTTGATCGAGCGTGCATTCGCAACGGCCCACCACTGCGGTGACGATTCCGGGGAAGGTCTTCACGGAACCCATGGTGCAAACGGCGTCGGGGTGGCGCGTGGCGATGGTGCGGATTTCGAGGGCGAGACGCGCGGCGGCGGCGAGGGAGTCGCGGCGGCTGGCCATCGGCGTGGAGCCGGAGTGGGCCGTCTGGCCGTGGAAGGTGATGGCGTGGCGTTCGACTCCTTTGGTGCCGAGCACCGCGCCGAGCGGCAGGCCGAGGCGTTCCAGGACCGGGCCCTGCTCGATGTGGAGTTCAAGATAGGCCGCGATGTTCTCGCGCTCGCGCGCAGCCTCGCCGATGCGGTCGATCTCGATGCCGCATTCGGCCAGCGCGGCCTCCAGCGTCACGCCGTCGCGGTCGGTGCGCACGCGGTCGGCAGCGATCGAGTGCGTCCCGGCGAAGGCAGAGGAGCCGAAGAGGCTGCGGCCAAAGCGCGCGCCTTCCTCGTCGGCCCAGTCCACCACGCGGATGGTGAAGGGAGGGCGCCCGTTGGTATCCCGCGCAATGCCGCAGAGGACTTCAAGCGCAGTGACAACTCCGAGCGCGCCGTCCAGCCAGCCGCCGTTGGGCACCGAATCCAGATGGCTGCCCAGCACCAGCGACTTCAGCGATGCGCCGGGAAGCGTGACCCACACGTTGCCCGCGGCGTCGCGATGGCGCGTGACTGGCAGTTCGGCGAGTTTGCCGGCGAGCCACTCGCGCGCGCGCTGCCACGCCGGCGTGAAGGCGACCCGCTGCGCTCCGTTGGCGTCGCCGGTGAGTGCGGCAAGCTCCCGCAGGTTGGCTATCACTCGATTGGGATCGGCTGGCATCGTTGTCTCCAGAAAATGAACTGAGTTGTGGAGAAGAATATCAGGCATGAGTCACGCAGATCATTTTGCATGGTTGGCCTTGTGAGTGAGGCATGGTACTTTCGCAGAGGCAGGAACATCAGATACTCCGATACGTCCGCGCTGACAGGTTTCGACAGCCCACAGGAACGAACTGCCATCTCAGCATCAGACGCTTAAATAGGATCAACTTCAATCATGCTCAACTGGCTGGTCGTTGGAATTGGAGACATTACCCGCAAGCGCGTACTTCCCGCGATACTGGCGGAGCCGCGCAGCCGTCTGTATGCCTTGCTCACCCGCGATCCGCGCAAGACCGAGGCGTATCCCGGCGCGCTGCCATTCACCAGGCTCGGTGATGCGCTGCGCGATCCGGCAGTCGATGCCGTGTATGTTGCCTCGCCGGTGGCGTTTCATGCCGGGCACAGCATTGCCAGTCTGCGCGCGGGCAAAGATGTGTTGTGCGAGAAGCCGGTGGCGATGAACTATGCGCAGGCCGAATCCATGGCTGAAGCGGCGCGCGAGTCGGGTCGTCTGCTGGGCATCGCGTACTATCGGCGGTTGTATCCCAAGCTGGTGCGCGCGCGGCAATTGATCGGCGAGGGCGCCATCGGCCAACCGGTGCTGGTGGAGGCAAACTACCACGGCTGGCTGGAGAGCCCCGACCGCGCCTGGCTGAAGGACCCCGCGCTGGCCGGCGGAGGGCCGCTCTACGACGTTGGCTCGCACCGCATCGACGCATGCAATTTCCTATTTGGCCGTCCGCAGCGCGCCACCGGCCTGCTCTCCAACGTGGTGCATGAGCTGAAGGTGGAGGATTCGGCCACAGCGCTCATCGAGTACGTGGGCGGCGTTCACGCGGTCGTCGACGTGCGTTGGAACTCGCGCATCACGCGCGACCAGTTCCGTATCATTGGCAGCGAGGGCGAGATCAGCCTCGACCCGCTCAATGGGCCGGCGCTGCGCCTGCTGGCGAGCGATGGCAAGCTGACCGAAGAGCAACTTCCCGCGCACGCCAATGTGCATTATCCGGCGGTGGAGAACTTCGTTGCCGCCGCGCTGGAGGGTGCGCCGCTGGCCTGTCCCATTGAGGAGGCCATCTGGACAGACTGGGTGACGGAGCAGGTGAAGCAAGCGCAGTAGCGCACAGTGGACACAGTGAAACCGCTCAAGCGCCGAAGGCGAGGTCGATCAGCGTCTTTTCTTCCAGCGCGTGGGCCTTGGCGGAGCCGGTGGCGGGGCTGGCACTGGCGCTGCGCTTGACGCTGAGTACGGCGCGGTCGGCGGCCATGCGGCGCAGGTTTGGCAGGACGTAGGTGAGCGCGCCCATGTTGGCCGGCTCCTCCTGCACCCAGACAATCTCGCCTGCCTCGGGATGCTGATCGAGCGCGGCCTGCATCTCCTCTTCCGGCCACGGGTAGAGCTGTTCCAAGAAAATAATTGCGACAGAGTTGTCCTTGCGCCGCTCGCGCTCCACGCGCAGGGTGTGGCCGATCTTGCCGGAGCAGACGAGCAGGCGGCGCGGCGCGCTGACCGAGCTGTCGGGAAGGACGTTGCTGAAGCTTGGCGCGGAAAACTCCGCGAGCGGCGAGGCTGCGTCCGCGTTGCGCAACATGCTCTTGGGTGTGAAGACGATCAGCGGCTTGCGCCACACGCGCATCGCCTGGCGGCGCAGCAGGTGGAAGTACTGCGCGGCGGTCGATGGCTGGCAGACCTGGATGTTGTCGCCGGCGGCGAGCTGTAGGTAGCGCTCGATGCGCGCGCTGGAGTGCTCCGGCCCCTGGCCCTCGTATCCGTGCGGCAGCAGCATCACCAGGCCGGAGAGCAGGTTCCACTTGGTCTCGGCCGCCGCGATGAACTGGTCGATGACGATCTGCGCGCCGTTGGCGAAGTCGCCGAACTGCGCCTCCCACAGCACCAGCGCCTCCGGAGTATCGCGCGAGTAGCCGTATTCAAACCCAAGCACGGCGGCCTCCGACAGCATGGAGTTGTAGACCTCGAAGCGGGCCTGTTGCGGGCTGAGATGCTGTAGCGGAAGGTAGCGCTGCTCATTCTCGATGTCCACCAAAACGGCGTGTCGCTGGTTGAATGTGCCGCGCTGCGAGTCCTGCCCGCTGAGGCGCACGGGCGTGCCGTCGATAAGCAGGGATGCGAAGGCCAGAAGCTCCGCAGCGCCGTAGTCGAAGGGCAGCTCGCCTGTGCCCATCTGCACGCGCTGCTCGTACAACTTCTGCACCTTGGGATGGGTGTGGAAGCCTTCTGGCGCGCGCGTCATGCGCCGGCACAGGTCGGCAATCCGCTCCGGCGCGAGGCCGGTGGGCACCTCGTACTCCGGCATAAATGGCCCACCCTTGTAGTGGGCCCAGTAGTCCGGCATCTGCGCCAGTCGCGGTTTACGCTGGGCCTGGCTGGCGGTCTTCTGGTCGGCGAGGAACTCCTGCTGCACCTGCTTCACTTCGGCGGAGGGATCGACGCGCATCTGCTCGGCGTACAACTGGTAGAGGAAGGGTCGGTTCTTGATCATGGCGTAACGCAGCGGTTGGGTCACCGTGGGGTCGTCCACCTCGCTATGCCCGTGGCGGCGGTAGCCGATGAGGTCCACCAGCACATCCGAGTGGAAACGATGGCGGAAGTTGGCCGCGATCCCCGCCACGCGCACCACAGCGTCGGGGTCTTCGGCGTTGACGTGGAAGATGGGGATGGGAAGGCGCTTGGCCAGGTCACTGGCGAAGCGTGATGAGTTCCCCTCCTCGGGCAGCGCGGTGAACCCAAGCAGGTTGTTGACGATGACATGCACGGTTCCACCGACGTCGTAGCCGGGCAGCGAGCCCAGTACCAGGCTCTCAGCCACGATGCCCTGGCCGGCGAAGGCCGCGTCTCCATGCACCATGATGGGCAGCACCTTGCGGGCCCCGTCCTGGCCCAGGCGTGTCTGCCAGGCGCGCGCGCGACCCAGAACGACGGGGTCAACTGCCTCGAGATGGCTTGGGTTGGAGGCCAGGTGCAGCTCGATGGCGCCGCCATCCTCGGCCTGGTACTCGCCGGTTGCGCCGATGTGGTACTTCACATCGCCGCCGCCTAGCACGCTGCGCGGGTCCACGTCCTCGAACTCGGCGAACATCTCCGCGGGCGCGCGGCCGATCACGTTGGTCATCACGTTCAGCCGCCCGCGATGGCTCATGGCAATCAGCGCCCTGTTCACACCGGCGAGATAGCTCACCCGCAGGACTTCATCGAGGAAGGGAACCAGCGCGGTGAGGCCTTCGAGGGAAAATCGCTTGGTGCCCAGGTAGCGCGACTGGATCACCTGCTCGAAGATGTCCGCGCGGACCAACTGGGTCAGCACATGAGGCTGGTCGGCGCGGCGGGTCGGCTGCTCCACCTGCTGGGCGAGCCAGAGGCGCTGCTCCTGACTGGGGATGTGCATGAACTCGATGCCAAAGGTGCTGCTGTAAAAGGCGCGCGCCTCGTCTGCGACCGGGCCAACTGGCGTGGGGACGGGAAACTCCTCCGGCGGAAGGTACTGGCCCAGCGGATCGAGCCAGGATTGCAGGTAGCCCCAGCGGCGGAAGACGTCGAAGACCGCCTCGCGCTTGGTTGGGGTGCTTGTTGCGGCGTCGATTGTTGCGGTGGGTGGTTCGAGTTGAATGCTGCCGGCCATTCTATTTCCTCAGTTGTCCTTTTAGATGCCAGGGCCTCCGATGCGGACTCTGGGACAGGGAACAGAGGAAATGATCTGGCCGTATAGTAATCCCATGGACGCGCATTCCAGGAAGGGCCGGATGGGACCTCTCGCGCTGGTGGGCCTGGCGGCGCTCCTTGTCGCCTTCGGCGTATGCAACACCCAAGCGCAGACTCCAGCCTCAAGCTTAACCTCAGCCCAGCCTGCGCCCGCCATAGCCAAGCCACAGCCTGCGAACGGGAGCGCCTCACAGCGGCCATTGCCCGAGATCGACACCCTGATTAAGCAGGCGGAGGCACACCGGGATGCCGCGCAGAAGGCCGCCAGGGATTACATCTATCGCGAGGAGTTCACGGAGCAGGACCTGGACTCCCACGGTGCGGTCAAGAAGACCACGTCCGAAGAGCGGGAGATCTTCTGGATCAACGGCGTCTATATCAACCGGCTGCTGGCGCGCGATGGCAAACCGGTCTCCGGCGACGAGTTGAAGAAACAGAACGAGCGTATCGACCAACGCATTGCGGAGGCCAAGCAGCGCGACGCGGAGAAGGCCGCCGGCGAGACGCCGAAGAAGAAGGGAAACACCTATTCTCTGACCTACGAGCTCTTGCAGCAGTTGGGAACATTCTCCAATCCCCGCCGAGTACAGATGCACGGCCGCGACTGCATCGCCATCGACTACGCGGGCAATCCCAAGGCAAAGGCCCACAATATTCTGGAAGAGATCGTGCGCGATGTGGACGGAACGCTGTGGTTCGACGAGCAGGAGCATGCGCTGGCGCGGGCTGAAGGACACTTTGTCAATGATTTCAAGGTTGGGGTCGGCCTGCTGGCCGATGTCCGCAAGGGCGCCACGTTCTACGAGGAGTGGACTCCGGTGAACGGCGAGGTCTGGCTGCCTGCGTCCAACGGCGGTCGCGGCTCGGCGCGCGTCGCCCTGTTCTTCAACCAGTACGGCGTGGTAGAGACGCGCTATTCTGACTACCGCAAGTTCAAGGCAAGCTCAACCATACTTCCCGGCGTGGCCGAGGCACCCGGCGCCACGATGGGCTCCGGGCCAACCCAATCCCAGCCCTGACCGTTCTCTTGACCCGCCGCGGTTAAATAGCGAAAAGGGACAGCCGTAGCCATCCCTTCCGCAAATCTTGGTGTAGCCGTTGGTGCGGCCAGATTGTGCAGCTATGAACTAGAGACTGTAATAAAGACTAGAGAGGCTGGACGTCAGACGCCTGCCAGCCCTTGGGGCCCTTGACCACGTTGAACTGCACAGCCTGACCTTCTTGAAGGCTCTTGAAACCGTTCGAATTGATCGCCGAGTAGTGAACGAACACGTCCTCGCCGTTCTGACGGCTGATGAAGCCAAACCCCTTGGCATCGTTAAACCACTTCACTGTTCCCTGTTCCATGTTAATTATTTCCTTAGTACAAATGAATTTGCCGCAAGATCCAAATCGGGGATCGACAACATACAATCGTCGCAGAAACCAATCTGTTTCAAACAGATGGTAGAAGAGTAGCACACATTGCAACAAATTTTGCGAGAAAAATTGCAAGTGTTTTATTTGCAACGCCGAGCGACCAGTTGCGGCCATGCCGGGCGTGCAGGTTGCGACCCGTCCACAGCCTGGAAGAGCGCTGCAACACAGCTTTAGGACCGCATTAGTCCGTGTTCGCAACCGCGTCAGGCCGGCGGCAGGTGGGCGCGGACGATCTCTTCCGCCCGAGCCAGCACCTCTTCCAGGCCCATGGCGGTTGAGTCCAGAATGACCGCGTCCTTGGCCGGGCGCAGCGGCGACTCGGCGCGGTTGCGGTCGCGGTGGTCGCGTTCGCGCAGCTCTTCCACAATCGCCTGCTCCCTTGCGCGCTGTTCTTCTGCGCTTTCCGGGGCGGGCTCCTGGCGCGACTCGTTCTGGCCCGGAGTTGGTTGCTCCACTGGAACGGCCTGGCGGAAGCGGCGGTTACCCCGCACCTCCGGAGCGGCGTCGAGGAATATCTTGACATCGGCGTCGGGAAAGACCGCTGTGCCGATGTCTCGGCCCTCCATCACCACGCCTCCGTGTGCCCCCAGCGCACGCTGCTGCTGGACCATCCACGCGCGGACCCGGGGATGAATGGAGACCTGCGACGCCGCTGAAGTGACGTCGGCCTCGCGAATGCGTTGCGAGACGTCCATGCCGTCCAGCCGGACGCGGTTGCCATCGTGGTGCGGTTCCAGCACGATTCGGGTCGCCTCGGTGAGCGCCAGCAGCGGACCCTCCTCGTCGAAGTCCAGGTCGCTCTCGATCGCCTTCAGAGCCAGAGCGCGGTACATCGCGCCTGTCTCGATGTTGAGGAAACCGAAGTGACGCGCCAGGTGCGCCGCTAGCGTGCTCTTTCCCGCTCCGGCCGGGCCGTCGATGGCAATCACAGGACGGCGTGGGCCACTGGGCGCCTCGGCGCGTGTGGGAGCAGCAATTTCCGTGGATTTGGGTTGGCCTCGCATCAGGCGGACTCATCCTCCCTGGGTATGAACTTGCGCGCGGGCGCCCGCTTGCCAAATGGCTTTTTGTTGCCCGCAAACTTGGCAAAGGTGCTGTTGGGCTTGCCGTCGAAGTGTGCGCCTGGCTTACCGGACGACTTGGAAAACGGCTTCTTGCCGGCGAAGCCACCCGGTTTGCCGAATGGTTTGCCCGCAAACTTGCGCGGCTTGAAGTCGCCGGTCGACTTGCCGGGGCCTTCCGCGTGGGCCTTCCGCGCGGGCCGGTCAGAAGAGTAGGGACGAGCGGGACGGTCGCGAGGCGCATCGAATTTTCTGTAGACGCGCTTGCCACTCTCCGTGCTGCTGAAGCTTTGTTTTCCGCCTTCTGCGGGATTGCCGGCATATGGCTTGCCCGCGAAGGGCTTGCCTGCAAACTTATTCTTGGAGATGGATTTGGAAAAGCCAGTGGACTTGGCGAAGCCGGCGGACTTGGAGGAGCGCGGCTTGCCGCTGAATCCTGTGCCCCCCGACGGACGAGGAGCGTAAGAGCCGGGGGCGCGTGGACCGCCAAACGCAGGCTGCTCGCCGCGATCCGGTCTCCGATCGGAACGCGCAGCGAAGTCTTTGCGCGGCGGACGCGCGTCGCCTCCAAAGGCGGGCCGATCCGCCGATCCCTCTCGCTTGCGCCCGAAGGTCCCCGGCTTGCTGAAGGTCTTGCGCGGCGGACGTGCGTCTCTGCTCAGCCCCGCACCTCGTGGTTTGTACTCGCGCGGCTTGCTGGGCTGGGCCGGTCGAGCGATCTCTTCCGAGGCCCCCAATGCGGCAAGATCTCCCGCTGGACTCTGGCACTCCGAGGGGAGCTCGTCAGGGACCTCCGAAGGCCTTGTCGCAGCCGCCAGCCTGTGCGCCTTCTCCTCGTCCCACGGTTTGTCGAAGCTACCCGTTTTTTTGAAGTCGGTCGTTTTGTCGAATCCAGCGGCCGGCTTGTTGAAGGGGCGGCGCTGGCGATCAGGCGTTGACCTGGAACCGTCGCGGGGCTTGAATCCACCGCCTGGCCGGGCCTTGAATCCGGGCTTTGCGCCAAATCCTGGCGTTCTGCCGCGTTCAAACGGACCAGGCTTTGCGCCAACGTTTGAAGGCTTCGCCTTGGCCAAATAACCGGTGCCGATCTTGCGCGGCTTGGGGACATACTTCGTAATTCGCGGCTCGTCTTCCCCCTCGGCCCCTGCTTCGACTGCAATCTCCTCAACGCCGGCGGTGGATTGCGCCTCACCCTCGACCATCTCCGCTTGCGGTGCCAGGAAGGCGGGCAGCGAACCGGCAACATAGAGCATGGTGCGCCCCTCGACGGCGACTGTATCCAGTTGGCGCGCCGAGAGCAGAGCGTGAATCACGTCGCGGATGCGTGAACGCGCAGCCAGCGGCGAGAGGAAGCTCTCGATCTCATCCGCACTCGCGACTATAGTTTGGCCGAGATAGAGCGAGATCAGCGCGGAGAGCGCTGACGGCTGCCCTGCATTGGCTCCCGCCTTGATCTGCTTGGTAAAGCGCGCGCTGCTCAGCTCCCACAGCGTTGCCGCGCCGCCGGACTGGGCCAGCGGAAGCACGCGCAGGTGCGTCCAAAGCTCGCCGAGAGCGCGCAGAACGGCCGCCTCCGTCACCTCTTTGCCAACCTCGGTGCTGAGGTCGTAGGCGGAGAGCGGGCTGCGCCGCGAGAGCACGTCGTGCGTTGCCAGAGCCAGCGGCGAGACCTTGAACGGGCCCGATGTTGCAGGCGGCTGCTTCCACGCCTTGTCGCCGCGCAGGGTGAAGACGTACGAGAAGACCGCCGTGGATGCGACGAAGTCCGGTGTATCGCCGGGCGCTCCCGCGTGGACCGTCGCTGCGCCCGCGCCCAGCAAGTTCAGCGGTACGGCGAGTCCCTCCCCGACGAGGCGCGCCAGCAGGCTGCGGGCTTCGGCGGTCTGCTCGATAGTGGGGGTCGCAACCGGCTGGCCCAGCACCGCCTCCACCAGCGATGGAGCGGGTGCAACGATCTGCGGACGCGGCACAAACAGAACCAGTCCTGCCGTATTGATCCAACTGCGCAGGTTCTCCATCGTCAGCAGCGCCTCGCCCTGCTGGTGCCACTGCTTCAGGCGCGTCTCGGCAAGCTGCGCCGCGCTCGGAATGGCTGGGTTTGCTGTTTCGTTGCTGCTCGGATTGCTCGGGGTGGTCAAAATGGTTGTTGCCTTCCTGCTGGGCGGCGCGCTCGGTATAGTGCGAAGGCGGCACGACAGCAATCCTTCGCGCGAGCGTTGGAAGTTACCAGGGTTCAGGGCCGAAGTTCAGGCCGGTTGCAGACAATTTTCAAAGAGCGAGGTGCGGAGTTGGGTTAAGAACGAGGGCGCTAAATCCGTCGTAGTACATCTATTCTAAATGCGCTGGAAGGCGCGTTGTATGTCCTTGTGAGAATATCGCAGCGCTATGGGCCTTCCGTGCGGACAACTCATTGGATGCTCGGTCTTGGCCAGCTCCGTGAGCAGCCACTCGATCTTCTTCGGCTCCAGCGGCATGTTCACCTTGATCGCCGCATGGCAGGCGATGGAGGCGGCGATGCGGCGGCGGCGCGCCTCGGCATTCTCCTGCTGCTGCTCGCGCTCGGGGACGGCGAGCACTTCTTCGAGCATTCGCTCCAGCTCGCGTCCCTCCAGGCCGACCGGCGCGGCCTTGATCGCAAGCGTGCGCGGTCCAAACGGCTCTGCCTCGAATCCGTTGAGGTCGAGCTCGCGCGCGATGGCAGCGAAAGAGACCATCTGCGCGGGCAGTAGATCGACCAGCAGCGGCATCAGCAGACGCTGGCGCTGGACTTGCTCCACCTCGCGCGCGTGCAGGATCTTCTCGAAGAGTACGCGCTCGTGCGCCACATGCTGGTCGATAATCCACAGCCCCTCGTCGTTGGCGGCCAGAATGAATGAGTCGCGCAACTGCCCCAGCGGCTTCAGCGTGGAGAGTGCGTTGAGCGTTCCTGCCTCACCGTCTCCCACAGCTCCCGTGTTGGCCGTTCCTTCACCCGTGGCGGCCACACTCTCCGAGCCTTCACTGCCGCAGGATGAGCCAGCTCCTGCCGCGTTCTCA
>Ga0181535_10007158_pt1 | contig 11304 bp, 7 predicted proteins | sample PEATcosm2014_Bin_44_FD_119774 | JGI IMG/M metagenome (GOLD analysis project Ga0181535, IMG submission 119774) | Peatland microbial communities from MTU Mesocosm Facility, Houghton, MI, USA - PEATcosm2014_Bin17_30_metaG | ecosystem: Environmental > Terrestrial > Soil > Wetlands > Peat | place...
AAACGTGATGAATCATCTGGACTTCGCCAACCCCACCCTCAGCCTGTCGTCTTCGACCGCGTGGGGCGTCATCAAGACGCAGGGCAACACGCCGCGTCAGATCCAGATGGGCGTTCGGGCGTACTTCTAACCTCTAACCCACACTAAAACGAACGGCCCTCAGAGAGATCTGAGGGCCGTTCCCATCTTTTGAAACGCAACAGGAATCAGGCCGGTGTGATTCCCATCGACTTGGCAAGCACGTCGGTGTACTTGTTGCCGGAGCCCGTATTGAAGATCACAACGCGATCCGACGGAGTCAGGAATCCGGTGCCAATCAGATGATCGTACGCCGCAGTTGCCGCCGCGCCCTCGGGCGACATCAGAATACCTTCGTGCGAGGCCCAGTCCTTGAGCGAGAAAAAGATCTGCTCGTCCGTAAGCGCGACGACCGTGCCCTGCGACTCGCGCACGGCCTCCAGGATGATGTAGTCGCCGTAGGGCTTGGGTACACGCAGACCGGAGGCGAAGGTGGCCGCGTTCTGCCACATCTGGCTCACTGCGTCTCCCCGGTCGTAGGCTTTCGCGACCGGCGCGCAACCCGCTGCCTGCACGGCAATCATCTTCGGCCGCTTGCCCGTTACCCAGCCCAGGTCCTCCAGTTCCTGGAATGCCTTCCACATGCCAATCAACCCCACGCCGCCCCCGGTGGGATAGAACACAGCGTCGGGATACTCCCAGCCCAACTGCTCGACCAGTTCGTATCCCATGGTCTTCTTGCCTTCGACCCGGAACGGCTCCTTCAAGGTGGACAGATCGAACCAGCCTTCCTTCTCTTTGCGCTCGCCGACGATACGTGCGCAATCAGAGATCAACCCATCCACCAGTGTCATGTGCGCGCCGTAGGCGACGCATTCCACCTGGTTCGCCAGCGGCACATCCTTCGGCATAAAGATATGTGCTTCGATCCCGGCCGCCGCGGCATAGGCCGCCACTGCGCCCCCCGCATTGCCCGCCGAGGGGACCGCAACCTTCTTGATCCCGTATTGGCGCGCCATGGTGATCGCCAGCGCCAGGCCGCGCGCCTTGAAGGTGCCGGTGGGATTGGCACCCTCTTCCTTCAGGAAGACGTTCTGGTAGCGCCGGCTGGGCAGCATCGGCGTCCAGCCTTCCCCCAGCGTCACCGGCTCAGCCGACGGCAACACCGAGCGATACCGCCACATGCCCGACCAGGAGTGATCCTCTTTCGTTGTTCCGATCGCATCGCGCTTGGCAATGCCCTTTGCCGAAGTCAAATCGTAGCGGACATAAAGCGTTCCGGCGCATTTCGTGCAAACTGTCTGCGGAGTGGAAGGGTCGTGACGGGTACTGCACCGGGAGCATTCGAGATATGTAATATATGGCATCGAGTACTATTTTATATGCACTCCGACTGTCCTTTTGTGATCTCAGATATTCCTTCAAGAATAAAAACTGCTGCGAGGTCTAGACAGTCGGAGACGGGACGATCCTCTCGAAAACAGCTATCCCCTGCGGCTCGCTTCGCTAGAAAGTAACTATGCCTCCTGCCTCGCCGGCTTCGGTTCGCGCCTATGCCCTTAGATTGTGTGCCTTCGCTGGTCTGGCATTGTACGTGGCAGGAGTTCTATTCTCCGGGCATCATTCGTTGGGTCTCCTTCTGCGGACAGCAGGTCTCGCGCTCCTGGCAGTGGTGGCAATCAATCGAAGCGCGATCACGACCTGGACCTTCTTCGCGATCTTGGCAGGCACAGAGCTTGGTGTAGATGTCCCCGGTATCGCAGTCCATCTCCATGTTCTGGCGGAAATATTTCTGCGGCTGGTGCGCGTCATCGTGGCTCCGCTGATTCTTGGCACTCTGGCAACGGGCATTGCTGGCCATGGGAGACTACGCAGCCTCGGCCGCATCGCCTGGAAGACGTTTCTCTACTTTGAGGTTGTAACCACATTCGCGCTGCTGCTGGGTGCAATCGCAATCCACATCTCACGTGCTGGCGCAGGCATCGCGTTACCCGCAACGACTGCCGCTAGCGATAGTGTGGCAACCGTAGTTACGCACCCGGGAATTGAGAACTTTCTCCTCAACATCTTTCCCGAGAACATTGCATTGGCAGTCGCGCAGAACCAGATCCTACAGGTCGCGGTCTTCGCGATTCTTTTCGGCATTTCGCTGGCGTTGCTTCCCGAGCAGAAGAAATCACCCATGCTGGCGCTGCTGACCTCGCTGACGGACACCATGTTTCAATTCACTAAGCTGATCATGTACTTTGCACCCCTTGCCGCCGGCGCGGCCATGAGTTACACGGTCGGCAGCATGGGACTGAGCACCCTCCTGCCGTTGGGCAAGCTGGTGGGTACGTTTTATGTGGCGGCGATCGCTTTCATCCTGCTGGTACTTGTCCCCGTCGTTCTGCTCGCGCGAATCCCTCTGCGCGGCTTCATCAAAGCCGTAGGCGAACCGGCGGCGATCGCCTTTGCAACCAGCACCTCCGAAGCGGCTCTGCCACTGGCGCTGGAGCGGATGGAAGAGTTCGGCGTCCCCCGCTGGATCGTCTCCTTTGTGATTCCTTCCGGCTACAGCTTCAACATGGATGGGGCCAGCCTGTACCTGTCGATCGCGGCGATCTTTGCGGCCCAGGCATCGGGAATTCACATGTCCCTGGGCAGCGAGGCGGTCATGGTGGTGACGCTGATGGTCACCAGCAAGGGCATAGCCGGCGTACCCCGAGCTGTGCTGGCGATTCTGTTGGCGACCGCTGCTTCGTTTCATCTCTCCACCACCGCGGTGATGATGATTCTGGGCGTCGATGCGCTGATCGACATGGGACGAACCGGCCTGAATGTGATTGGCAACTGCCTGGCGGCGGCCGTGATCGACCGGTGGGAAAATGGTATTGGCCGCGAACTTACCCTCAGAAACTAGTCGCGCCGTAGCTGCCGCTGCGCAATGCGAGTTGTCCATACTTCGATAGAGCGTCTCCGCTTCCCCAGCAATGCGAATACCTCTTCACCTGTTTGGAAGGTTGGAGGTCTTCTGTTGCGCCAGCAGCTACCGCGACCTGCATCAGGTCGAACATATTAGTTGAGAACTCGCCGAATTCCAGGATCAGCACTTGAGAAACGCCTCTTTCATCGGCGAAAGATGGGACGTTGCTAACCGATGGTCACCGAATGCAAAATCGCCCAGGTCACTCAGCGAGGGCTCTAGGCGCATCGGGGGCCGTCCAGCCGTCCGGATTTCTGGCGTGTCACGGGCCATCCGGAAGTTGGTTGAGGGCGGAGAGCCTGAATGGTGTGATTATGCATAGCTAACGAGTGTTCGAACGCTGTATCCACGCTGCGTTGACGTTAGTACTCCACATAATCACGCCCTCCACATAATGAGCAATCATTCCAAAACACTGGCTCAGCCGGTTGTATAGCGCCTTGGTGAACTTGTTCGCCGGAAAGTCCGCTGCGATGAAGGCCATCAACTGGTTGGCGAATGATGCCTTTTGTTCGGCGGTGCTCCACTTGGTTGGGGTGAAGGATTCAGCCTGAAAGCGATGCTGGGACATGGTGATCTCCAAAAGAAAGCGCCCTCGATGAGGGCGCCTGCGTGTCAGTGTGGCAGCGGTGAGGTTAGGCGCGTAGCTTCACGCCATCGACGTCGTCCTGCGTTACGTCTTGCTTTCTGAGGCCGTTGGGTGCCGACTGAACATGTCGCCATTGTTCTACATTCGCCGTGTATTTGCCCGTTCTACCCTCTGCGCACGCTCGGCCCGATCAATGATCTGCAAACTATTCATAAAAATATACTTACCGGATAGTTCGTAAATATACTGTGCGAAGAATATGGCTATAGTGGCCTATATTTTAGAAATATGCTATATTTACTGAGCAGGGAATATAGAGACAATGCCAGATATTCAACAATTCGAGCAGGGGCTGCAAGCGACTCTATTGTCGGTGCTGCGCAAAATGCCCAATGTGACCTCGGTATATGAGGAAGCGTCGGAAGAGCCAGACAATGGAATCGACTTCGTAGTGAATGCGTCGGTTAATGGAAAGCCTGTGCGCCTATTGGTCCAGGCGAAGAGTGCTCTCTTTCCGAGAGACGTCCGTGCGGCGTTTTGGAACATGAAGTCCGCCTCCCAGCGGCCTCCAAAGGACGATGACTCAGTCCCGGTAATACCGATGATTGCTGCTGGCACGATCTCCGAAGGTGCCAAAGAACTGCTTCAGGCCGAACGCATCGGGTATCTTGACCGTGCCGGCAGCTTGTTTCTCCCCAACGACGATCTATACATCCTGATCGACAGACCGGCACCCAAAGAAGCGCGCAAGATGGACCGGCCCCTGTTCTCCGGAAACCGATCGGCAGTCATCCACGGGTTGCTGCTGAACTCGGAACAGTGGTTCAGCACCAATGAGCTGGCCAAGCTAGCACGGGTGTCCCCTTCGACCGTCTCTGTTACTTTCGCTGAGCTCGATAAGCGGGATATGGTCGCGGTTCAGGGCAAAGGACCAAACAAGACTCGTAGGCTTTCTGCGCCTGCGGCGTTGCTGGACGAATGGACCAGGCAAACCGAACTTCTTCCGAAACCTGAGATCCGTCGCTATTACGTTCCAAGCGTCAAGCCCGAGGAGCTGATGAAAGCGATCAACGACATTTGCAAGAGGCTAAGCACCGCATACGTGATCACGCATGAATGGGCCGCGCAGCTCTACAGCCCCTTTCTGTCGAACATCTCGCAGGTGAAGTGCCGAGTCTTCCCGAATGGACCCCTCTCTCTGATTACAGGCGAACTGAATGCACGCGAGGTGGCAGAAGGAAGCAACTTTGGCTTGATCGAAAGTGAGTCTGTCAGGGACATGCTGTTTGACCAGGAGATCCGCGGGATACGGGTCGAAAGCCCAATACTCGCGTACCTGGACCTGCTGGGTGGTGAGGGTCGGTCCAAGGAATTGGCAGAGCATCTTCGCAATGAGAGGATCGGATTCTGATGTCGAAGCCCAACACCATCGACGGGTACAACGAGCAGGTCACTCGCGACTGCGAGCGTGTTCTGGTTACGCTGCTTCGCAATCTCGGGCCGTGGAAGGACTCTATCTTCCTCGTCGGTGGGCTGACGCCGCGTTATCTGGTGCCCGATCGTCCCCCGGTAGTTCCACCTCATGCGGGGACGCTCGATCTTGACATCGTGCTCGACGTCGTGATCCTTGAGACGACGGACGCCTACAAGTCCCTGGAAGAGAACCTGCGGAAGATCGGTTTCGACAACGCGACGAACCGGAGCGGCCAGAAGCAAAACTGGCGGTGGCAGATTACGGTGGCCGAGGGAAGCCATATCATCCTTGAGCTTCTTGCGGATCGCACCGATCTGGTAGGCCCTCGCGTGCAGCCGCTTCCCACGGATGGCAACATCTCAGCGCTCAATATGCCGTATTCCTCCATGGTGTTTGACCTCCACGACACAACTGAGGTCAGTGCAGAGCTGTTGAGTGGGGATGGAACGGTGACGGAGATCATTCGCTATGCGAATATCGTGAGCTTTGTTTGCCTAAAAGCCTTCGCTCTGGATGGCCGCGTCGAACGCAAGGACCCGCATGATTTGGTTTATTGCATCGAGCACGGACCTGGCGGCTGGGAAGCCGCTGCCACTGCATTCCGTGACCAACTGGCAGGCAAACACGAGGCCGCGATTCGCCAGTGCTTGGGAATCTTGCGAAAGCGCTTCCTCAGCGACGAGAATACGGAAGCCCACCTGAAAGACGGGCCCACGATGGCAGCCAACTTCGAGTTGGGAGAATCCGGGACCCGCGAGAACAGGATTTTGCGGCAGCGCGACGTTGCAACCCTCATGGAGCAGTTCCTGAACGCACTGGAGGACACTCCGAACGAGCCCATCCCGCCAGGCGAGGACGGTCATGAGTAGCCCTCTCTCAACCGGTCCCGCTGGCCCCCACTTCGAATCCAAAGTGGGAGCCCACTACTTGCTCTCGATGCTGGTTGAGGCGCCAGCCCGAGGCCTTCCCGGAACGATCATCGACCGGGTCGAGATGCAGCGTGCCCCTCAAGGCATGCACCTCGATGACGTAATCGTTCGAGCGCATGACCGATCCGGCAAACCGGCAATCCTCGAAATACAGGTCAAGCGAACGATTACGTTCGCTCCGAAAGACCCTATCTTCAAGGAGGTCGTGGAGCAGATTGCCAAGACAGTGGCGAAGCCGGACTTCTGGGCCGCGAATCATCAACTGGGTATCGCCACGTCTGCAACCTCCCGCAAGATCCACGGGCCTTACCAGGATGTTTTGACTTGGGCGCGTCAGATCGGGGACGCGAAGACGTTTATGGAGCAGGTCGAACGCGCCGGAACTTCCAATGACGACGCGCGGTCCTTCGTAGCGACATTCCACTCTCATCTCAAAGAGGCGGGCGCACTGCATGATGATGAAACCGTCTGGAAGGTTCTTCGGCGGCTCCACATCCTGACATTCGACTTCACCGCACCGGAGTCCTCCGCTCAGGAGCTTGCACAGGAACGATGTGCCCGAGCACTCGAACCGGGCGAAGCTGGCCGCGCAGCTGATCTGTGGAAGCTGCTGACCGAGATCGCGACTGAGGCGGCATCGTCCGCAGGCGATCGAGACCGCCCGCAGCTACTCGAAGATCTTCAGAAGTCTTCATTTCGGCTTGCTCCTGCCTCCAGTAACGCAGGAGCCCTTCGGGTCCTGGCAGATCTGTCCCGGAGTGCGCTCGAAGACATCGATGACGCGGTGAGTGGAATATCGCTGCCCCGCGCTGACTATTCGTCAGCGGTCCACACTGCTTTAGACGGACATCGCTACGTCGATATTCGTGGCGATGCAGGCGTGGGAAAATCGGGTATCCTCCGCCACTTTGCGGAGCAACTCAACGAAGAGTCACCCGTCCTCGTTCTCACACCAGAGCGTACGCCGGGAGGGGGCTGGCTCGAGCTCCGGAGCAAGCTCGGGTTCGATGGCAACTGCCACGAACTCCTCTGCGATCTCTCCAGGAATGGCGCTGCGATCGTCTTTATCGACAACCTCGACTTCTTTCCTCGTGAGGCCCGCTTAACGGCTATTGACATCCTTCGTGAGGCAGAATCTGTCCCGGGCCTAACTGTCATTACGACCGCTCGCCGCGAATACGGTGAGGCCCTGAAGGGCTGGCTGCCGCAAAACCTTATCGACAAGATGAAGCCGTCGAGTCCGATTCTGGTTGAGGAGCTGACTGACGCCGATACGAGCGAACTACTCGTTGCCGCGCCGCACCTCGGGTGGCTCCTATCAGAGAATCATCCTGCGCGGGCTGTGACGCGGAATCTCTATCGTCTGTCCAGGCTCTCATCACTTTCTCAGAGCACTCCAGTTCCTCTCTCTGAAGCGGAAATGGCGCTTCGATGGTGGTCCGTCGCCGATGGTGAGAAGGATGCGGCATACATCGACAGGGCGAGGCTGTTGAAGGGCCTCGCAAAGCAGGTCCTTGCCAAGGCAAGCCATCTTGATACGACAGGGCACCCTGCCGGAGCCATCCATGCTTTGGTTCAGAGCGAGACACTCCGTGAGCTGGGAATCGACCGCGTCAAGTTTCGTCATGACGTCCTTCGCGAGTGGGCCGCCGCAAATCTCCTCTTTTCCGAACAGGAGAACATTGATCTTCTGCCCCTCAAGGATGCGCCCCCACCAGATTTGGCGCGGGCCGTTGAGCTAATGGCTCGAATGGCCATCGAGCGTAGCGAGGACAGCACGGTCTGGCAAAGCCTTTTGCAGCGGTTCGGTGCCGAAGGGGTGAATCCGCTCTGGCGCAGAGCGATTCTGCTCTCTCTTCCGCGTTCCGAGGTCGCCATCGCGTCTCTGATCAAAGCATCGCCGGCTCTGTTTGAGAACGATGGAGCCCTCCTTCGCGAGTTGATCAGGACTGCCATGGCGGTCGACTCCGAGCCTGCCTCGAAATACATCGTCGTCAAAGACCCGGAAAAGATGAAGCTGCCGGAGGGCTTCATTGTCCCGTCAGGGCCGACATGGACACGACTGATTCGCTGGTTCCTTGCAATTCCTGAGTATCTCCCCGTCGCGGCAATTCCCGAAGTGGCCAGGTTGTTTGGCGCATGGTGCATGACGTTCATGGGGCAAGATCCCCTGACACCTCGCATCGTCCGTCAGGCCTATGCATGGCTCACGATCGTCGAGGACTACAACCACCCGAAGCACAATGAATTTCAAGCAAAGCTGAAGGATGGGGCGTGGACGGCGCTGGCGACAGAGGTGCGGGAGACGTTCCTTCTGTTCTGCAGTCGTACTCCGGAACTTGCATCGCAGTACGTGAAGTCATTTGAAGGACGAAAACACGCCGAGCGTTCGATCCTGCAACTGCTCAAGTTCCGTGGCTCCTTGGCGCAAGCAGCGCCGAAGGAACTCGCGGACGCTACGATTAGAGCTCTCATCCCACCTGAAGCTGATCCTGACGACAACCATGGACCTGGGATGAAGGGGCCATTCGGCTTCGCGGACTATCAATTTCATCCGATATCGCCGGCGCAGGGGCCATTCTATGACATCTTGTCTGCGGCCCCCGCTGAAGGGCTGAGACTCATTCGTACTCTGGTGAACCACGCTATTTCATCCGTTACGGGTGGCCGTGATCCTGGCGATGACCTGTTTACGATTCAAATGTCTGGCGGCCCGCGAACGTTTCCCTGGAGGCGTTCCTACGTCTGGTCACGTGAATCGAGCGATGCGCCGGGTATCGTGACTTCGGCATTGATGGCACTTACGCTCTGGGCACACCGGAGGATCGAATCGGGTGAGCCAATCCAAGCCGTGCTGGATGACGTAATTGGCGATGGTTCAGTGCCTGCCGCCTATCTGCTGGTGGTCGTGGATCTCCTGATCTCCCACTGGCCGAAGTCCCGCGAAGCTGCGGTGCCTTATCTCGGGTGTCCTGACCTCCTGTCTGACGACAGAAACCGTCTGCAATTCGATGTACGGGAGGAGCTGGACTTGCCTGCTCCCTTCAATCTGCTCCCCAAGCGAAAGGAGCCTATCGGACTGGTCAGCGTCGAAGAGCTGGAGGCACTTCCGTCCCACCGTCAGGTGTTGGATCAGTTGCTCGACAATCATGCCAACTATCTCGAGCCGCTGGCGAACGGCGAACAGCAGCAGTTACAGAGTCTCCTCGAGACGTCGGCCAGCCAGCTGGGTGAACCGGATTCGAAGTCGAACCTGTTGGACCCGAGCGAGATGGTACGTTACTCGCTCAACCGCCTGAATCACGCAAATTGGAAGCCGGCCGAAATAGAGCAGGCGGATGGCCACGCTAAGAATGAACTGGTCTATGAGCCACCGCCGGAAGAGGCCAAGCATTTCGCGCAGCTTCTGCGAGAGGCCAACCCGCTGCACGTTGACGCGAGTATGGTCAAGATCCTCGGTCAGCTCCTCAGCCTGCCTGGGCGTGCGACACCTGAGTTCATCATCCCCTCGGTGGAGTGGGCTCAGAAGAAGGCTGCAGAGCCGTCCTCCGGGGATGAGAATTTCGATTGGGTGATCGAAGAGGCCATTCTTTCAGTTGCTCTCATTGCTGCCCGCGATGGCGGACCGGAGGTTCGGAATCTGTTCCGTCCGTGGCTTACAGCGACGTTCCAGAAGGCTCTTCAGGCCAAGGACGATGATGTACATCGTGTGCGAGGTGGTCTCAAGTTTAATGCCGTAGCGCGAGCATTCCTGGGACACATCCATCTCTTGAAGGATCAGCACGCCACGGATGAGTTGCGTGGGTTACTTGCCATCGCCGGCCGGTCAAATCCAGCTGCGGCACACGGAATGGCACAAGGCGCCTATGAGCTGTCGACAATCGATGAGCGCCTGCCGAGAGCCGTGCTCCGCACCGCATTTCTCGCCATGAACAAACCAGATCGCGATTGGGACGCTCCCGAGCAGGAGTACCTTGGCCGCATCGCGGCCAAGCAGCAGAGCATGGCCGCACACATTAAAGCCGAGATCTCGTGGCTCGAGAACCGCGGCCCAGAGCCCGCATGGCCGCAGTTCGTACCAAAGACGCCATATCTGGAATACGGACGCCGGGATAGATTTAAGGAGCTCGAAGAGCGGATTCACAGCACCTCATATACGGATTCGCAGGGGGCTGCCCTTTGGCTCACGAGTATTGAGGAACTTCTCGATGTTCCCACGAATCCGTGGCTGGTTGAGTTGGTCGCTACCTACAAGGACTGGACCAAGAATGCAAATGGATTTGGTTTCGATCCGGATGATCACATTGACGGTGAGCCGGATGAGTGGAATGCAGCATACTTGAAAATCGCCGCCCTGCCTCTCATCGGCGCGAACGATGAGCATGTCGATGCGATCATCGACGATCACCTGTCGGGGCTTCCTGAAAATGCACTCTTCGAGCAACTCGCGACGTTCCTGGGAGATGTCGACCAACTCTACTTCAATGCGAAGCGGCTCTCTGCTGAGGCCGCCGTTCGGGTGCGCTCGCGCCTAGCGCAAATGGTGCGAGCGACTCACGACTGGAAGAATCTGCGGGGGGATCGCAAACAAGGCGCAGAGGTGCACCTCGCGGAAGCCATCTCTGTGTTGTTCTTCGCAAACGGCGGGAGCTTGTTCGAGCCATCAAAATCCTACCTACTCGAACCTGGCATGCCTTTGGTCACGCCATTCTTGTCGATTTTGTCAGAATTGGTGGCCGACAACCCCTCCCCTTACGTCGGAGATATGGCTCTACTCGTGCCGGAGGTTTCCCCACGCCCCGAGCACGCGGAACTGCTCTTGGCATGCGCCCAGACGTGGATGCCCATCTACAAAGGAAACAGCCTCTTCTGGCGGGATTACAGGTTTGGCCAGCGTTGGTGCCGAGTCATGCGGAAGATTCTCGCTGCCGATCCGGGAAGCTTCGCCTCCGGAACTTCCCGCCGTGTCCAGGTCGATCACATTCTGGCCTATCTCGTCACCGAAGGCGTGCCAGAAGCTGGTCAGTTAGAAGAGGCTCTCCGGGATCTCGATTCTGCATCTTCAGGAGCGCCCGCCCGATCTCAGGAAAGCTATCCATGACAACGATTGATCACGAGTTGAAGCAGCTAGAAACGCTCAACTTCGCCGGGAAAGCGGAGGCGTTCGTAGAGTCGAGATTTCTTACGCCTCTACTCACGTGTCTAGGCTATGAGACGCACGACGACTATGAGGTATTGCGGCATGGTGACGATGAGGCATCATTCAAGCTCAGTTACCCACCCGTAGAGCGTGGAGCGATCAGGGTTAAGCACTACAACCCCGACTACA
>Ga0181535_10007163_pt1 | contig 11295 bp, 8 predicted proteins | sample PEATcosm2014_Bin_44_FD_119774 | JGI IMG/M metagenome (GOLD analysis project Ga0181535, IMG submission 119774) | Peatland microbial communities from MTU Mesocosm Facility, Houghton, MI, USA - PEATcosm2014_Bin17_30_metaG | ecosystem: Environmental > Terrestrial > Soil > Wetlands > Peat | place...
CAGCTTGGACACGGGCGCCTCCTATATCTATCACGAGCGCGGGCAGCGCTACCTCCCGATCAAGTTCAGCGTGCGCGGCCGCGACCTCGGCTCGACGGTCGCGGACGCGCAAGAACGGATTGCGCAGAATGTGAAGCTGCCGACCGGATATCGCATCATCTGGGCGGGCGAGTTCGAGGACCTTCAACATGCCAAGAAGCGGCTCGAGATCGTCGTGCCGATCAGTCTGGCCTTGATCCTGGTCCTTCTGTATAGCCTGTTCAATTCGCTGCGCGACAGCCTGCTTGTCCTCGCTGGCCTCCCGTTCGCGATCGCCGGCGGCATTATTGCTCTCTACGTTTCGGGTCTGACGTTCAGCGTTTCGGCGGCGATCGGTTTCGTGTCGCTGTTCGGCGTGTCGGTGATGAACGGCATCCTGTTGATCACCTATTTCAATCAGGTCCGGATGGCCGGCCGGGGGCCGCTCGAAGCGATGTTCCACGCCGCCGAGCAGCGGATGCGGCCTTTGCTGATGACGGCGCTGTCCGCCTGCATTGGTCTGTTGCCGGCCGCCATGTCGACCGGCATCGGCAGTCAGGTGCAGCGGCCGCTGGCCACCGTCGTCGTCGGCGGCATGCTGATCGGGCCGATCGTCCTGCTTGTGGTCACGCCGGCGCTGCAGATGCTGTTCCTCGGCAGAGACACGACGCCGTCACCGGACGAGCCGGCCGAAGACCACGAGGACGCCTTGGATGATGCCTGAACCGGGAAAAAGGAGGCCATCTTGAAGTTGACGCTGCAAACGCTTGCCGCAACGGCCTTGCTGGTGCTGGCCGCCGATGTTTGCCTTGCCGCCTCGTCTGGTGCTGGCCGGGTCAGCAAGCAACTTAAAGACGTCGTCCGGCTCACGCACCCACAGGCGTCGAAAGGCCGCCAGCTCAACAGGGCACCCAGGAACAATGCTGTCCATACGGCAACGGCGCCGGATGCCCAAAAAGCGGGCATCGCTGCCGTTCCCGTGCCCACAAGAAATACTTCGATCGTCAGCGCCACGGCGGCTGTTCCTGGCGCCATCACCGCTCCCGCTCCCGTCTCCAATTTGCGGACGCTGGTTTTCCACGTCACGCCGCCGTCGCCGCCGCCTGCAGCGGTCCATGACGCGGTCGTCAGCGGCTCGGGCTTCAAAGCTCACACATCCACGCTCGTTGCGCTCGGGGGCTCGGCCACGGGCGAAAAGGGCAAGGGCACAGCCGTCATCAGCGGGACGAGCGTGCACCTAAAGAAGACGCATTGAGCCTTGAGTGGGGTGGATCTCAAGCGCCGCTTGCGGTTCGTCGAGGGTTGAGCATGTTCCGAAAAAACTGGCGCGCTTTTTTCGGTTTTGACATGCTCCAATTGTTTGATTTTAAGCGGCATCCTTATCGATCCATAGTGGATCGGAATGCGCTCTAAGGCGTGATCAGCCGGAAGCTCGTCGCCTTGATGGCGGCTTGGATCCTTGTGGCGACGCCGAGCTTGATGCGGGCGTTGTCAATGTGGAAATCGACGGTGCGCTTGGTGAGATCGAGAATTCGGGCGATCTCGGCGGAGGTTTTTCCGCGCGCCGCCCAGGTCAGCGTCTCGACTTCACGCTCGCTCAAGCCGACCGGATTCGGCCAGGTTTCATTGCGCAGGGCGCGTGCCAGGCGCATATTGACGATGGCGACGAGGACATCGAAATCGACTGGCTTTCTGACGTAGTCGTCGGCGCCGAGCTGGCGTCCCTTGAGTTCGTTCTCGCGGTCGGTCAGAGCGGTGAGAAAAACGAATGGCATGTAGCCGAAGCCGGGGGCGATCTCGGTCAGGTGCTCGAGCACGTCGAAGCCGGACATGAACGGCAGACTGATGTCACACAGGACAAGGTCCGGGATTTGCCGCAGGATGGCGGCAAGGCCCTCTTGACCGTCATGAGCGACATCCACGGCGAATCCCTGCTCGACGAGCGTCTCGGCGATCAACGCCGCGGTTTCGCGATCGTCTTCGATGCACAGGATCGATTTGCGTGCTTCCACCATGGTTTATCGGCACCAAAAGACGATCAGCCGCGGCGAGCGGCTTCGGGTAAGGCTAAACTCGCGCTTCGCTGGCAAAAAACAGACCACGAGCGCGAAGCGTAGCAATGCTACCATCGGCGGCCCGGACGGTACAAATAAAAATGTTATATAAATGGATATTCCGGCAGCGGGGTCCGTCCGCGTTAGGGCAAGCTGGCGGCCTTGTTCGGCGTATGATGATGACGCAAAATTGCACATTGCAGGCCGCCCGCACCGTCTCGACGGGAAGTTGGTAAGGATGGTCTTGGACAAGCAATCGCAAGCTCGAATACGCAGCCGGTCAATGTTTATTGGACGGCGGACGAACCCATGGTCCATCGCGATGAAGCCGCCGCGGTCGATCGCATTCCACCTTGTCCTGGTGTTCTTTTTCTTCTTTCTGCTGGTCATTGTCCTTGGCCTGTTCAGCATCGGGCGATTGAGTGATTTCAATCGGGTTTCGGCCGACGTCCGTGATATTTGGCTCCCGAGCACTCGCTTCCTCGGCGATCTCAACAATTTCACATCGGATTTCCGGGCCGCCGAAGGGACCAATCTGCTCGCCGCTAACGCGGCCGATTTCGAAGCGAACGAAAATGAGCTGGCCAGGCTCGATCAATCCATCGCGCAAGCGCAGCGCGGCTACGAACGCCTCAATCATTCCGCCCTTGAGATCGAACTCTACGCGCGTTTCCAAGACCGGTGGAGCCGTTACCGGACCATCGCGGATCGGATCGTGGCACGCTCGCCAGCGGATAGAAAGTCCGATGCCGTACAAGTCTACATGACTAGTTCGCATGAGGCCTATGACGCCGCGAGCGATACTTTGGAGCAGCTCACCGCGCGCAACGTCTCCAACGCGCTAGAGGCGAGCGAGCGCGCCAATCTGGCATACCGGCAGGCGCGCTGGTTGATCGGAGCCGCCATGGTGGCGGCTGGATTGATGATGATTGCCGCAATGTTATACATTAGGCGCTCGCTCTCCGCGCCGCTGCTGGGCCTTGCATCTTGCATGCGGCAGCTCGCCACAAATGATATGGATATCGGCATAGAAGGCACGGATCGCGGCGATGAGATCGGTGAGATGGCGCGGTCCGTCGTCGTGTTCAGGAACAATGCGATCGAGCTCGCCACCACCCAGCGCAGCTTGGCGCATCAGGCTTCCATGCTTGAGGAGAAGCTGGTGCAGGAGCGCCGCCTTGCGCAGCTGCAAAGTAATTTCGTCTCAATGGTGTCCCATGAATTCCGCACGCCGTTGACCATCATAGACGGCCACGCCCAGCGCCTGGCGAAAATGGATGGCGCGGCCAGTTCGCACGAGATCGGTCAGCGTTCGAGCAAGATCCGCGGCGCCGTGTTGCGCATGACCAGCCTGATCGACAGTTTGCTCGGTTCGACGAGGCTCATTGATGGCGAGCTCTATTTCCATCCGATGAACTTCGATATGCGTGCGCTTCTGCACGAGGTTTGCCATCTCCATCGGGAAATCGCACCGGGATCGCAGATCTGGGAGAATTTCGACGCAGAGCCCCTGCCGATGGAAGGAGATCCAAAGCTGCTATTTCAAGTGCTAAGCAATCTTTTGTCGAACGCCATCAAATATTCGCCCGGCGGAGGGCTCATCAAAATTACGGTTTGGACCGACGCGGAGCAGGTCGCCATTTCCGTCCAGGATCACGGGATAGGGATTCCCGAAGCCGACCTCCAAAAATTATTTACGCGCTACTACCGGGGCAGCAATGTGTCCGGCATCGTCGGGACCGGGATCGGATTATATCTCGTCCGGATGGTGATCGAGCTGCATGGCGGCGGCATCGCGGTCGACAGCCGGGAGGGCGAGGGATCGCGGTTCACGGTCCGGCTGCCAATCCATTCTCCCCGGCGCTCCGCCCAGGTGAACGCCCCCGGCGGCATCGATGCGCCAAAGTGACAACACCTAGCTAGGCTCGGGACCCATTACAATTCTAGCATGAGATGGGAATGACTGATTCATAGGCGAGGCGAGGAGGCTTCGCATGACTGATTTGTTTCTGCTCTCCCAGGCTCAGATGCGTCGGATCGGGGTGTATTTTCCGCTTTCGCACGGAATGACGCGGGTGGACGACCGCCGGATTGTCATCGAGCTGGCTTCATGATCATAGTGAGCCATGCGGGACGGGCAGGTGTGGCACTTGCTCGACCGCCCAAAAGGATCGGCTGCTGCAATGCAGGTACCGGCATGATTTCCACAGCCATTGCCTTCGTCGTATCAAACTACGTGCTCACCTTCCTCGTGATCAGCCTGATAGCCTCGGCTATCGCGATTGCAATGGCGCCCCGGCCCGTCAGCGGTGCGGTCGTGGTCGACAAGCTCCTGGCCTGGTATGTACTATTCAATATCGGTGTCATGTTTCTCGTCAATTTCGTCTTCCACGTGTTTTTCGGCCAGCTGGCCGCCGCGTTCATCGGCTGGGAAGATAGCCCGTTCCAGTTCGAGGTCGGCACGGCGAGCCTCGGCTTCGCTGTAGTGGGTTTCATCGCTGCGTTCGCCAGCTTTGACCGCCGCCTTGTGGCGGTGGTTGGCCCCAGCATCTTCACCCTTGGCGCCGCCGTCGGTCACCTCCAACAGATGATCACTGCCCATAATTTCGCACCGGGCAACGCCGGGGTGATCTTTTACACTGATCTCTTCATTCCGCTGTTTGGGTTCGTGCTGCTTTGGCTACAATACGCCTACGGCCGGCCCTACCGGACCGCGCGGTAGCGGACCCTGCGGGTGCTCTAAACTAGTCGTGACGCACCCGCAGGGCGTCAAATTGTTAGGTGCTAAAGTAAAGGCGTATTAAACGACACAGCTTTTCAGCGCCGTGCGCAAAGTCACTAATCGAGGCCGAGGATTGGGAAGCGACCCAAACACATCACAATGCCGCGATGATGCCGGTCGAGGCGGGATTTATATGCATGATGGCGCTGCATATGCCGCGAAAGGGACACACGCTTACGATCGTTCCAATTCGGCGGGCAACAGCTTCACGCTCCAGACAGGGAGTCTATGAAATGCTAGAAACAGCGGCGAACGATCGCAAGACAGGCGCGACTTCTGACCAGGCACCCAAGCCACACACGATACCTCATGAAATCGTTATCGTTGGTGGTGGTGCCGCAGGACTGGAACTTGCTACGGGCCTTGGCGACACGCTCGCCAGTCGCAAGAAAGCTCGGATCACGCTCGTCGACAAATCGCGTGCACATCTTTGGAAGCCGCTTCTCCATTCTGTCGCGGCTGGCAGCCTCGATTTCGACGAGCATGCACTCGACTACCTTGCTCAAGCGCACTGGCATCATTTTAACTATCGCTTTGGTGAGATGATTGGGATCGACCGCGCACACAGGCACCTCCAGCTTGCGGCAACACATGATGAGGAAGGCGTCGAGATTACCCCGCCCCGATCATTACCTTATGATACGCTGGTCATCGCGATCGGTAGCATCACAAATGATTTCGGTACGCCCGGCGTAAGCAAATACGCCATTCCGCTCGAGACACCCGATCAGGCGGTGCGGTTCAACCACCGGCTCGTCAACGCTTGCATCCGTGCCGATGCACAGGCTGATCCAGTGCGTCCGGGACAGCTACACGTCGTCATCGTCGGCGGGGGCGCAACCGGAACCGAGCTGGCGGCGGAGCTCCATCGGACCACGCGCGAGGTTGTCGCCTTTGGCCTCGATCGCATCGATCCAGAAAGAGATATTCACATTACTCTAATAGAGGCGGCCGATCGAATTTTACCCGCGTTGCCGCCACGGATATCCGATGCCACGATCCAGCTATTGAAGAGCCTCCACGTCGATGTAAGGACGAACTCAAAAGTGACAGAGGTTCGCGCAGACGGTGTACAACTAGCCGATGGCGGCTTCATTCCTTCTGAACTTGTGATCTGGTCCGCCGGAGTGAAGGGCCCTGACGTCCTCGGTCGTTTGGATGGCCTTGAGACCAACCAAATCGGCCAACTTGTCGTTACTCCCACTCTGCAGACGACGCGCGATCCCGACATTTTTGCTATCGGCGATTGCGCGGCGTGCCCCCAACCTGGTGGCGCGGGCGACGTGCCACCGCGGGCTCAGGCCGCTCATCAAGAGGCCTCGCATCTCATCAAGCAGCTTCCCCGGCGGCTGAGGGCCGAGCCGTTGGAACACTATGTCTATCACGACTTTGGCTCACTAGTTTCACTCGGCCGGTTCAGCACGGTCGGTAATCTGATGGGATCTCTCGTCGGCAAAAATTTCTTCATCGAAGGCTATTTTGCGCATTTGATGTATCGTTCGCTCTACAAGATGCACGAGGCTGCTTTGCATGGGCTCGTGAACGTGATCCTCGGCACGATTGGCCGTACCTTTCACCGGCGCAACACGCCCGTGGTGAAGCTTCATTAGAGCCAGTAAGCAGGCTATCTCACAGACTTATCCCGGGCGAACGAAGGGCGCCCGGTCCTAACGCTATCTATGCACTTTTCGATACGTCTTTCACGCGCCATGGCGTTCCGGGCCTTCCCGAATTCGCAAAAATATTTTGCATTATATATAAATGTTTTCCAATATATATAGGTGAACATTCTTCATGGAGGATGAAAGACGGGGGAACCGTCCTCCTGACATTGTCCGACGGGGACCTCCTTCTTTAACAAGAGTAGCAATATTCCGGGCGCCAGTTCGGACCATACGCAGCCGGAGCGAAATGCGATGATGCCTTTCAGCCCGTATCTGAACGAGATAGTCTTGAGAACCGTTGCGATCATGATGGGCGGCGCCTGGGCGCTGCTGTCGTCGTTTGTCTTCGTTGAATCAGGCTCGCCGGTGTGCGCCGCCGAGCTCCCGTCCTACTTCAAGGAGATCGTCGGCACCCCGGCTCCTAGCGCCGCCGACATCGGGACGAAGAATATCCTGCAGCTCAACACGACGATGTTCGAGCTCTACGGCAACGCGGCGCAGAGCTTCAAGGAGAACATCCTGGCCAAGCACCCGGTGATCCTTGGTTTGTTCTCGGGAGCCGGCGGCCGGTTCATTCTTTATCGTCCGGGCATGGCGCCAATCGACGCGCCGTCCGTGCCGCTCGTCTATCAATTGCTCAAATCCGTCGATCACAGCACCATGGCACTGGCCGAGGTGGTGGTTCCCTACCTGAACAGTCCCAATGACCGGACCTGGCGCGGCCCCTTGGCGGCGTACCGGAGCCGCATGCAATCCGCGCTCGACGGCCTTGACGATACCCCCATACAGGACGACTGGCGGCGGAACAATCGCAGCATCCTGCAGAACAACATAGCGTTCATGGACGAGTGTCTCAAGACTGACGCCATTACGCCGGACGCTCTTCAGGGTTTCGCCAAGAAGCAGGCACCGCTGCTGAAGAAGAACATCGCGTGGGCCGCGCAGACCCAGGTCGCCCACTGGATGAACGTGATCAGCGGATGGAAACAGATGCTCGGCGCTGACTGGGACAAAACCTACGCGGCCAGCAACACGATCTATGTCGCGCGGCAGAACAACATTCTGTTCAGTGTGCTCGCCCAGTATTTCGGACCGGAGGCCATCAACGACCGGTTGATCTTGATCGAGACCATTTCGTTCACCACGACGCCGGACGACATGCTGGATTCGCTGACCCGCATCATCGCCGACCGGTCCGTCGGCGCGGCGTTCTTCGGCAATTACTATCTGATGGACTTCGAGCTGATGGGCGGCGACGCGCGCCAGGCGATCATCGACGAAGACGCCAAGCGCAAGATCAACGCCACCTTGCCGCCGCTCGTGCCGTGGGGTTCGCATCAATGGCCGATGCTGATCACGCCGGGACCGGGTGCCAAAACCTTGACGGATCTGCCATGAACCTGAACACGGTGGTCGAGGTCAGACATCCCGCCTCGGCGGATGAGATCACCCAGTGGCGCGATGGTTACGCTTGGCTCGCCGGCGGAACGTGGCTGTTCTCGGAACCGCAGTGGGCGACCGACACACTGATCGATCTCGATCAGCTGCGCTGGCCGGCGCTCAAGGCATCGCCGGACGGGCTCGAAATCGCGGCAACCTGCCGCATTGCGGAGCTTTACCAATTCGCTGCGCCGCCGGAGTGGCTAGCCGCCCCGCTGTTGCGGGCGTGTTGCGACTCGCTGTTGGCATCGTTCAAGATCTGGAACGCCGCGACGGTCGGCGGCAACGTCTGCATGTCACTGCCAGCCGGCGCGATGATCTCGCTCACCGTTTCGCTGGAAGCGATCTACACATTGTGGCCGCGTGATGCACCACCGCGCGACGTGCCGGCGGTGGACTTCGTCACCGGCAACCACGCCAACGTGCTGCGGCCAGGGGAATTACTCCGCAGCATTAAAATTCCCGCCGCCGCTCTGGCTAAGCGCTTTGCTTTCCGCCGATCGTCGCTGACCCAACTCGGACGCTCGGCCGCGCTAGTGATCGGCACGCAGGACCGCGCCACAGGCAAACTCCTGATCACCATCACGGCGGCGACGCCGCAGCCGGTGCAATTGAGCTTCGGGCAAATGCCATCCGCCATCGAAATGCGTCGGGCGATCGATGCAAAGATTCTGGCCGATGGCTATTTCGACGACGTGCATGGCTCGGCCGCCTACAAGCGTCACCTTACCCTCTATTTTGCTGAGCAGATTCGCGCCGAGCTCACGCAGCCCGAGTGCGGCGCATGAACTACACCGTCAACGGCAAGCTCATTTCGGCCGAGCCGGAACCTGGGCAATGCCTGCGCACGTTCTTGCGTGAGTTGGGCTTCTTCGGCGTCAAGAAGGGCTGCGACGCCGGCGACTGCGGCGCCTGCACAGTGTGGCTCGATGGCACGCCGGTGCACTCCTGCCTGATGCCGGCATTTCGTGCCGCCGGACGCACGGTTACCACCATCGAGGGGCTCGCGCCCGATCGCGCCCTGCATCCTATGCAGCGCGCCTTTCTCGATGCGCAGGCGTTTCAGTGCGGCTTCTGCGCCGCCGGCATGATCATGACGGCTGCTTCATTCAACCAGTATCAGCGCGCCGACCTGCCCCGCGCCCTCAAAGGCAACCTATGCCGGTGCACCGGCTATCGTTCGATCGCCGACGCGCTCGGCGGCGTTGTGAGTACCGAAGAAGACATCGCAGGCAAAGCCTGCGGCGCCAGCCTGCCAAATCCCTTTGGCGAAGGGATCGTCACGGGGCGCGCCCGCTACACCATGGATATCGCGGTCGACCGGGTTCTGCACCTCAAGGTGCTGCGCTCGCCGCACGCCCACGCGCGCATTATCCATATCGGGCGCGACCGGGCGAAGGCGGTTCCCGGAGTGGTGGAGGTCTTCACCTGGGAGGATGTGCCGCGCCGGCTCTACAGCACCGCTACCCACGAGGATCATCTGGTCGATCCTGATGACACCTACGTGCTCGACAACGTGGTACGATTCGTCGGCCAGCGCGTCGCAGCGGTCGTCGCCGAAACCGAGGCCGCCGCCGAAAAGGCCTGCCGGCTCATCGACGTCACCTACGAGATCATACCTGCGGTGTTCGATCCGGTTGCTGCCATGGCGCCCGAGGCGCCGATCCTGCACAACAAGGGGGGAGCCGGGACGGGCAACATCTATGTCGACATCCACGGCGAAGTCGGCAGCGTGGCGGACGGCTTCCAAGCCGCCGATGCCGTGCACGAGATGACCTATTCCACTTCGCGCGTTCAGCACGTTCACCTGGAGACCCACGGTTCCATCACCTGGCGCGGCGACGATGGACGGCTGCACGTGCGCACCAGCTCGCAGGCGCCGTTCATCGCACAGCAAAAGCTCTGCTATATCTTTGGTCTGCGCGCACGCGACCTGCACGTCTTCACCGAGCGGGTAGGGGGCGGCTTCGGCGGCAAGCAGGAAATGATCTCCGAGGATCTTTGCCTGCTCGCCACCATGAAGACCGGCCGGCCGGTAAAGTGGGAGTTCACCCGTGAGGAGCAGTTCATCGGCGCCACCACGCGTCATCAAATGACGACTCGGGTTAAGCTCGGCGCCAAATGGGACGGAACCCTGACGGCGATCGAGATTTGCGTGATCTCGAATACGGGCGCCTATGGCGGCCATGCGAGCGAGACGCTGGCGAGTTCACTCGGCAGCCCGCTGACCGCGTATCGTTGCATCAACAAGAAAGCCACCGGATACGCGGTCTACACCAACATGGTCCCGGGCGGCGGCTTCCGGGGCTATGGTTCGTCACAGACGACCTTCGCGATTGAATCGGCGATCGATGAACTGGCAAAACTGTTGAAGATCGATCCGTTCGAAATCCGTCGCAAGAACATGGTGCGGCCCGGCGACTGGATCGAGTCGGTGTGGAAGGATCCCTCCGACGCCGGATTCGGCAGTTATGGGCTCGATCAATGCATGGATCTGATCGAAAACGCCTTGGCCAAAGCCGGCGGTGTGCCTAAGCCCGACGGTGTAGAATGGGCGGAGGGCACCGGCATCGCGCTCGCAATGCTCGATTGCGGCCCGCCGACCGAGCATCGTTCCGGCGCGCAGATGACCTTGCGGCCCGACGGAACTTATCATCTCGCGGTCGGTTCGACAGAGATGGGCAACGGCTCGGTCACATCGCACCGCCAGATCGCCGCTGAAATCCTTGCCACGCGCGCCGACGCGATCGACATCATCAATGCGGATACGGATCTCTGTCCCTACGATACCGGCACGTTCGCCAGTACCGGCACCGTCGTTGCCGGGCAGGCGGTGGAGATCGCCGCCAAGGCATTGCGCGAGAATATCATCGAATTTGCGAGTCGCCACTCCGGCGTTGATCCGGGCGCATGCCGCCTCGATGCCGGCACGGTGGTGTGCGGCGAGCGGCGGATCGCACTGCCGGACCTCCATGTTGCCGGCGTCAAGGCCGGACACCGTTTCGAGGCCAAGCGTAAGGCGTATCTCTCGCCGCGCACCGTCGCATTCAACGCCCACGGCATCCGGCTCGCGGTGCATCACATGACCGGCGAAATCCGCATCCTGCAGAGCGTGCACGCCGCCGATATCGGCCGGTTGATCAATCCCATGCAGTGCCGGGGCCAGATCGAGGGCGCGATCGCGATGGCGTTTGGCTGGGCGCTGACCGAGTACATGGCCTACGATGGCGAAGGCCGGATGGTGAATCCAAACTTGCGCAACTACCGCATCCCCGCCTTTGCCGACGTGCCGCCCACCCAGGTGTTCTTCGCCGACACACACGACACGATTGGCCCG
>Ga0181535_10007164_pt1 | contig 11295 bp, 12 predicted proteins | sample PEATcosm2014_Bin_44_FD_119774 | JGI IMG/M metagenome (GOLD analysis project Ga0181535, IMG submission 119774) | Peatland microbial communities from MTU Mesocosm Facility, Houghton, MI, USA - PEATcosm2014_Bin17_30_metaG | ecosystem: Environmental > Terrestrial > Soil > Wetlands > Peat | place...
AGGGATATCCATTTGGGCGCACCGGCGAGGGAGGCCGGCGGCAGGAATATGACAATACACGAACTTTTTAGCATTTGACAAGTATTTCAAGCGCAAATTTCGCCGGCCTTTCGCCGCTATTTTTGCGCCCTGAACTACACTGGCTCAGGGGGAATATGAAGCTCGGTCTGGGACTTTACCGGCACATGCTGAACGACGAGTATTACTCATTCGCCGTGCAGGCCGGGTGCACCCACGTTATCGTCCATCTCGTTGACTACTTCCGGAAGGGTCAGGGCAATCCATCGAACAATCAGCCGACGGGCGGCAAGGACCAGCCGTGGGGCGTGGCCGGCGATCCCAACCGCCTTTGGACGGCCGCAGAGTTGATTGAGCTTCGCAAGCAGGTCGAGGCGGCGGGGCTCAAGCTGGAGGGGATTGAGAACTTCGACCCCGCCCATTGGTACGACATTCTTCTCGACGGTCCCAGGCGCGCGCAGCACATGCAAAATGTCTTTGCGATTCTGCGCGCGGTTGGCGAGGCTGGCATTCCGATCTTCGGCTACAACTTTTCCATTGCCGGCGTTGCAGGCCGCACCAGCGGGCCCTTTGCGCGCGGGGGCGCCGAATCTGTCGGAATGGACGGACTGGTCGATACACCCGTCCCCAACGGCCAAGTCTGGAACATGATCGTCGACCCCAACGCGCCGCCGGGCATGCTACCGACGATTACCCACGACGAGCTGTGGCGCCGTCTCGAGCGGTTCCTCGAGGAGGCTCTTCCCGTCGCCGAAAAAGCGGGTGTCCGCCTGGCCGCGCATCCTGACGATCCGCCCACGCCGACCATGCGCCGCCAGCCGCGACTTGTTTATCAGCAGGACCTGTATCAGCGGCTCATAGACATTTCTCCGAGCCCGTCAAACATGCTCGAGTTTTGCCTCGGCACGCTTGCGGAGATGACGGAGGGCGATATCTACAACACCGTCGACCGTTACAGCAGCCAGCATCGCATCGCTTACGTCCATTTCCGCAACATTGCCGGCAAGGCTCCGCACTATCACGAAACCTTCATCGACGACGGCGAAGTGGACATGCTGCGTATTCTCTATCTGCTCGACAAGAACGGATTTGACGGCGTTGTGATTCCCGACCACGCCCCGCAGATGACCTGCGCCGCTCCCTGGCACGCGGGCATGGCGCACACGTTGGGCTTTCTGCGTGCCGGCCTCATGGCCATCGAGCGCGGCTTCAAGCCGGAGCCGCTTCCGCGCGATGCCAAGGTTTCGATGGCATCGTGACTCACTCCAGTTTCGATGTTGTCATCCTCGGCGGGGGCGCAGCGGGCCTGATGGCCGCGATTGAGGCGGGCCGCCGCGGGCGACGCGTCGTGGTGCTGGAGCGCGCGGAGCGGCCGGGAAAGAAGATCCTGATCTCCGGCGGAGGCCGCTGCAACTTTACCAACCTGCATACGCGGCCGGACAATTTCCTCTCCGCCAATCCCCATTTCGCGAAATCGGCGCTGGCTCGCTACACGCCCGCGGATTTCATCCGGCTTGTGGAGAGGCATGGCATCGCGTATCACGAGAAGACGCTGGGCCAGCTTTTCTGCGATGGATCTGCGCAGCAGATTGTCGATATGCTGATGAACGAATGTACCGATGCCGGTGTGCGCGTGATTCCGTCCACTGTGGTCAATGAGGTGCGCCGCGATGATTCTTCCGGGGAGTTCAGTATCTTCGCCGGAAAGGACTTCTTTACTGCGCCGGCACTCATCGTTGCCACCGGCGGCCTGTCCATCCCGAAGATGGGCGCGACGGGTTTTGGTTACGACATTGCTCGCCAGTTTGGAATACCCATTGAACCCTGCCGTCCGGCGCTGGCCCCGCTGACGCTCTCCGGCGCGGAACATGCGCAGTTCGCTCCTCTCACCGGTGTTTCCGCTACGGTCACCGTGACCGCCGGCAAGCGCAGCTTCACGGAGAAAATGCTGTTCACGCATCGTGGGCTGAGCGGACCGGCCATCCTTCAAATCTCGTCTTATTGGAAAAAGCATGAGCCAATCCATATTGATTGGTCGCCAGGCCAGCAGTTGTTCGCGCCCTTGCTCGCGAAGAACGCGACCCGCGATCTGGCTGCGGCGAAGGCAGCGCTGCGCGCGCATCTTCCGGCGCGCTTAGCTGACCGGCTGATTGAGGTTGCCGCGCCGCAGAGCTGGACGAATCACGCGCTCGACGAGTTGGAGCGCCGTCTGCATTCTTTTGCATTGAAGCCCAGCGGCACGGAAGGTTATGAGAAGGCGGAAGTGACGGCCGGCGGCGTGAGCACGAGCGCGCTTTCGGCGCAAACCATGGAGTGCCGCAGCCTGCCCGGGCTCTACTTCATCGGAGAGGTGGCGGATGTCACGGGCCAACTGGGCGGATTCAACTTCCAGTGGGCCTGGGCGTCGGGCGCAGCAGCTGGCCGTGCGGTCTAGCAGGCTTGCGGCGGCGGTTTTGCCTTTGTGGTTTGAGCGAGCTTAGGTAGCCCTTAGATGGACAGAGGCAGTGGGGCAATGATCGCTGAGCTTTTGCTCGAGCATGGGCAGGTCAATTAGATGGCCGTCGGGAATGAGTATCCGCTGGGTAATCTGCCTTGACGATGCTCCGTTGAAAGACTCAAAAACCAGCGTCAGCCGAGCGGGCTGATCGATCGCGGCTGTGGCCTTCAGCAGATACCTTCCGGAGAGAATCCACGGCATATATGTCCCGTTCGAGAACACGCCCTCATCGCCGAACCACGATTCCGGAGCTGCCGCAAGCAGGCGCCGATAGCGCCGGTCAAAGTTGGTGCGCTTAAACCAGTACGCCACGAGCGCGAGCAGGACAATGAAGCCCGTCAAGCCGCTCACGATGATCATGTTTTCTTTGAGGCCTGCACCGGTAAAGAGCGCACCCAGCACAAAAAGCCCGGCGCAAAACAAAATGAATCCGGAAACGCCCTTCCAACTCCATGGGCCTTCCTGGGCTATTTCCCACTCGCGTTGATTCTCTGCCCATTGCGCCCATTTCTCCGGCGTGTATTGCCAGTGAGCCCAGGGATTGGCGATTACCGCCGACAGGCCGCGGTCGTTTCGCCGCGCCATCATATAGCCGATCGAAAGCATGGGGCCACACGCGACCAGTACAAATCCACCCAGGCCCACAGGCAGCCATTGCCAGTTGGATGGAAGCACCAGGGCGGCAACTGCATTGATCAGCAGGAAGACCACGAGATGCCAGATCCACCTGTAGATCTTGTGCCGATTGAAGCTGACCAGCCTGGCCGATGGGGGCAGCGCAGCGACATGCGAGTCGGTAATGCGGACGATCAAGACGCTGGCTCCGCACGACAGCGCGATCACGGCCACGAGGCTGGCAATTCCCTCTGCAACCGGCGATTGGGTCAGGGAGCTGTTCACGATCGCATACGTTGCGCCCGCTATAACCGTAACGATCAGCAGAAACCCGCCGCCGAGTTTCAATGTCGTCTTGACGGAATAGAGCGGACTTTTCCGCCAGGCGCTGAAAGCGCCGACGATCGTGAGAAGGCAGAAAATCAGCAGAGCGATTTGCATTCAGTTTTCACGGCCTGGAGTCGTAAACGATCAGGCTTCTTGAATCGTAAGACCCGCACGCTCGGCAATCAGGCGAGCAACTTTCTTCGGCCGGAAAAACGTGTAGGACGAGAAGATCGCTTCGCTTCCGTCTTTGCCGAGCACGTAGTAGTTTTGTGCGTTGCCCACGCGCTTGTGCTTGATGGCTGCGATCTGATCCCAGGCAAGAAACAAGTCGGAAGGCTTCTTCTTTGTGCCCAGGTTGAAGTTCACGCCTCTCGAATCCAGCATGACTTTATACACTGCCATGCCGCGGGAAAGTTTCCACATCCACAGGCAGCCATAACCGAAAGCCAATGCGCCGAATCCCCACCAGAAGGCGTTGTACAGATTCCCGGCGCTGAAGCCGCCACCCGAGGAAAGAACTGAAAACACCATGAGCACCATGCAAACCGCGAAGAAAGCGGAGAGGATGCTACACAGCATCAACACTCCAACGAGGATTCGGCTATTGTGCAACGCCATCGGGACGGCGCGACTGGCCTCGATTTGGGAAGAGATGCCTGCTCCCGGTCCTGAGGCCGGAAATCCTGGTGTTCCCATGAACAACCTCCTCGGCTGATTGACGATCGCCGATGTGGGTCGACGAGCTGGCGCGACCGAGATCAGCGATGCCCTCATCGCCAGATCGAACTCGCTGCCCTTGCCGCTTGTTTGGTCAGTATCGCACGCACTTTCTGGGAGGACCGCCCCGGCTCTTGCTTTTCTTGGGCTGTCCGGCCACCGGCTCCGCTTCCCGCACTTCACGCACACATCATAGAAACAGTTAGAATTGCTGTCTGGCTCAGCCCGGAAAGGAAATTAGCCCTGACCCACTCCGAGAAGATCCTCGATCAGTTCAGCCTGAAGGGAAAATCCGCGCTGGTCACGGGCTCATCGCGCGGATTAGGCGCAGCCATCGCCGTTGCCTTCGCAGAGGCTGGCGCCAATGTCGCCGTGCATGGCTCCAGCTCGGCTCCCACAGCTACACAGAAAAAGCTGACGGCTCTCGGCGTCAAATCGGCCGCGCTTGTGGGCGACGTCGGCGACGCCGCGGTCTGCGCGCGCCTCGTCGAGGAAACGATTCAGCATCTCGGAACGATCGACATTCTGGTGAACAACGCCGGCATCATTCGCCGCTCGCCCGCGGCCGAGCACTCCGAAGATGACTGGAAAGCGGTCATCGATGTCGATCTCACCAGCGTCTTTCGGCTCACTCAGCATGCCGGGCGACACATGCTCAAGCGCGGCTCGGGCAAAATTATCAACATCGCATCTTTGCTCACATTCCAGGGTGGAATCCTTGTGCCTTCCTACGCGGCAGCCAAAGGCGCTGTTGGCCAGCTCACAAAAGCTTTCGCCAACGAGTGGGCGTCAAAAGGCATCAACGTGAACGCCATCGCGCCCGGCTACATGGATACGGACAACACCGAGGCGCTGCGCAACAATCCTGAGCGCGCCCGGCAGATCCTGGAACGCATTCCCGCGGGTCGCTGGGGAAAGCCCCAAGACCTGGCCGGCGCGGCCATCTTTCTTGCCTCCGCGGCCAGCAACTACGTCCACGGGCACATTCTCGTAGTGGACGGAGGCTGGCTCAACCGGTGATCCTATTCCTTGCAGTTCCCCGCGCAGGCGCCCGCCTGCGCACGAGGCAGAATCGATGAGCGATCCTGGGGTCATCTACTCGGCCACCGACGCTACCAACGCCACTATTCCCGAGCCGGGCATGGTCCGCCAGGTGCTCGCGTACAACCCGCACCTCATGCTCGTGCGTCACACCCTTGAAAAAGACTGGAAGGGCGTACGCCACAGCCATCCTCATCATCAAATGGTTTATGTCGTTCGCGGTCACATCCGCTTTCGGGCCCAGGGCCAGAGCTGGGAGATGCGCGCCGGCGACAGCATCGTCGTCAATGGCGGCGTGGAGCACGAGGCCGCTGCAATCGAGCCTTCCGAGGTGCTTGACGTCTTTACCCCTTACCGCCAGGAATATGCCTAACCTGGGGCTGATCCACTTTTTTGTTCTTTGCCTTGCTTTCGCCCCCATGGGGCTTGGGAGGTTTTTTTGAAAATTTCGTCCAGATTCTGCGAGTTGTTATCGCTTGTCCTCGTTTGCGCCTGCTCCGCGATTTCTCTTGCGCAGCCCCCCCCGCCCAATCAGGGCATCGTCGGCATCGCGCACATTGCGTTTCGCGTCAGCGATCTCGACCGCGAAATCGCCTTTCTCGGCAAGCTGGGATACGAGGAGGCTTTTACTCTTTCCTACGGCAAAATGACCGAGGTCTTCATCAAGATCAACGACCACGAGTTCATCGAGCTGTATCCGCGGACCGATGCGTCACAGCCCCTCGGCTGGATGCACGTTTGTTATGAAGCCGGCGACCTCAACGCTCTTCAGCAGTACTACGCCAGCGAAGGCCTCAATCCTGCGCCTGTGCGCAAGGCCGCCGCGGGAAACCTGATTACTTCCATCAACGATCCCGACAACCGTGTCACCGAATTTACGCAGTACATGCCGGGCTCGCGTCATTCGCTCGATGTGGGCCAGCACCTCGGCGCCGGCCGCATCTCCACTGAGTTGATGGGAATCGATCTGCCGGTAAGAGAGGGCGCCGCGATGAAGGAGTTCTACACCGATCTCGGCTTTGAAGCAGAAGACACCAACGGCAATGTGCGCCTCACAACGCCGGGCGCGCCCGATCTGCACATGGAACTGCGCGCGCTCGCCCCTGGCTCGCAGCCTGAGTTCCTGTTTCCCGTGCCCGACGCGAAGAAGGCTTTCCAGGCGATGGAGTACGCGGGCGTGAACGCCCAGCGCGACGGTGGCCTGGTGTTCGCCAAGGATCCTGACGGAAATGTCTTCGTATTCCTGGAAACTCGGCGGTGAGGGAATGGGAAGCTTGCTTCCCCAGGAGCAGATGAGCAGTAGCGTCTGGCGACGCGCTCAGTGGATCGTCTTCGACTTCCGCTGCATGTAATCCATCATCACGTACTGTCCCAGAGTCGCCGGCGTGGTGAAGTACGCTTTGCCGCGGCACATCTCCGAAACTTTGTGCACGAATTGCACCAGCCCGTAATCCTGCGCAAGCATGAAGGTATTGATCATGACGTTTGAGCGCTTGCAGCGCGCCACTTCTTCCAGCGTTTCGCTCACCACAAGAGGGTCGAGCCCATAGGCGTTCTTGTAAATTCTTCCGTCGGGCAGGGTCAGCGCGGAGGGCTTTCCGTCGGTGATCATCACAATCTGCTTCATGTCTTTGCGCTGGCGCGCCAGAACACGCTGCGCCACGCGCAGTCCTTCGCGCGTATTGGTGTGCCACGGTCCCACCTTCACGCGCGCGAGCTGCGAAACCGGCATCTCCTCGGCGGAATCGTGAAACAGCACCAGCGACAATGAGTCGCCGGGGTACTGCGTGCGGATCAGATGCGACAGCGCCATGGCCACGCGCTTGGCCGGCGTGAATCGGTCTTCGCCGTACAGAATCATCGAGTGCGAGCAGTCCAGCATGACCACTGTCGCGCAGGAACTCTGGTAGTCGCACTGGTGCACCTGCAAGTCGTCGTACTCGAGATTCAGCGGCAGCGCCAGGCCCTCGCGCGCGATTGCCGAGCTCAGCGTGGCCGTCGTGTCCAGGTTCAATGTGTCGCCGAATTCGTAGCGCCGTGAACCGCCGCTCGTCTCAATCCCCGTCGCCCAGTGGCGCGTGTCGTGGCGTCCATAGCTCGACTTGCCCAGCGATCCCATCAGGTCGCGCAGCGTTTTGAATCCCAGAAAGTCCAGGCTCTTGTCCGTCACCTCGAAGCGCACGTTCTCGCGATCCCGACCCTCCGCATTCCCGACTTGCCCATTTGATCTGTCCATGCGCGTGGGCCCGTTCTGCGGCATGGCGGAGATGTAGTTCTCCTGCTCCATCCTCTGCATCAGCTTGTCGATCAATTCGTCCAGCGTGCCCTCGGCCATCATCCGATCAAGCAGCTCGCGCGTCTCGCCGTCGAAGAAGTCGCCCGACTCGAGGACGCGCCGCAGCGCCTCGCGCAGATCGTCCATGGTGTGGTCGAGATCCTGGAAGCCGTTGAGCGGATCGTAGTAGCCGGAGTCGAGCAGATAGTCAGACAACGCCTGCAACAGGCTCTCAAGATCGATCTCCGAAGCCAGATCGCCGCTGTACTTTGTGTAATGAACGCGCTTCATGCCGACTCCCGGTCTCTACGTTCCTATGGCCCTACATGCCTGGTCCCCGCCTTAATTCAGTCCGCCGCCCCTGCGCGATCGCCGCGCGCGTTGCCAGTCTTCGTACTCCATCTCCAGTTCTTTGCGTTCGGGCGGCGCGTCTTCCCGTTCATGCCGTCGTACACTTTTCTCCGCGGCGAATCCATGCTGCTCATTGCGGCTCAGCTTGCGATGCGCCACCATTCCCTCCAGCAGAAACTCGGCTGCGGCTACAACTTTCGGCGCGGCATCGCCGGACTTCACGCCCAGTGGCGTCAGCTTTTCCACGAGACCCTGAATGCCTTTCAGCTCTTTGAGCACCGCAGCTGCCGGTTGATCTTCGTCCATTTTTACGGTGCCGCCAAGATTGAACCATTGCTCGATTTGCTGGGTGTTTAAGCCATCAAAGTAGCGGTCGTAGACTTTGCCAACCGCTGTCCGGATCAGATCGCGTACGACGGTGTCGGCGCCCTTCATCTCGCCTTCATACTCCAGTTCCAGCTTGCCCGTGATTCCCGGCATGGCCGCGTAGATGTCGCTCACTCTTGGCAGCACCGGCGCATCGCCGGTCGAGAGCGCGCGCCGCTCCGCGTTCGAAACGACCAGTTCCAGCGTTGAAATCGGCAGCCGCTGGCTCACGCCGCTGCGCTTGTCCACTTTCTTGTCTTCGCGCGCGCTGAACGCCACCTGCTCCACAACCTCGCGCAGATACTGCGGAATTTCGATCGCGCCGTCGCCGCGCGCCGCCCAAGCCTCCTGCGCGGTAATCGCGACGCCCTCTTCGAGCGTCTCCGGATAGTGAGTCCGAATCTCAGACCCAATCCTGTCTTTCAGGGGCGTGATGATTTTGCCGCGAGCCGTGTAGTCTTCGGGATTCGCGCTGAACACGAGCGCGACATCCAGCGCCAGGCGCACGGGGTAGCCCTTAATCTGAACGTCGCCTTCCTGCATGATGTTGAACAGCGCGACCTGAATTTTTCCCGCGAGGTCGGGCAGTTCATTGATGGCGAACAATCCGCGATTGGCGCGCGGCAACAAACCGTAGTGCATGGTCATCTCGCTCGAAAGATCCTCGCCCCCGCGCGCTGCTTTGATTGGATCGAGATCGCCAATCAGATCCGCAACCGTCACGTCCGGCGTGGCGAGTTTTTCCACATATCGTTCTTCGCGAGTGATCCACGCAATCGGCGTCGCGTCTCCGCGCTCCGCAATCAGGTCGCGGCAGCGGCGGCAGAGCGGGCGGTAAGGATTGTCGCGAATTTCGCAGCCCGCGACGTAGGCCATCCGCTCGTCGAGCAGCGCCGTTAGCGCACGCAGAATCCGGCTCTTCGCCTGGCCGCGCAGTCCCAGCAAAATAAAATTCTGCTTCGACAGAACCGCGTTCACAATCTGCGGGATCACCGTGTCCTCGTAGCCCACGATGCCGGGGAAGACGGTCTCCCGCGCTTTGAGCCGCGCCATCAGATTGGAACGCATCTCGTCTTTCACGCTGCGGGTCTTCAGTTGCGCTTCTGAAAACTGTTTGCTGGCGCGCAGTTCGCCCAGAGTCTGGGGAAGAGTAGCTGCAGGCATTCGTGGCCTCCTGGAACGGTTCTGTCGGGGAAAACCGGCTGTATGTAGAAAGACGTGCGACACGGGGAAACGGCGCGGCCGCATCCGCATGGTTTGCGGTTGAGAGCAAGAGTTTGCCGCTCGAAGGGCCGGCTCTGGTGACGAAATCTAATTTTGAATCCTGCCTGGGGTCAGCCTGAAAAGGGAAGAGCGCTCGTTCTTAAAGTTGGACGCGGGATGCCGACCTTCAGGCAGTATGCACCTGTTTTCCCGATTCGCAAAGTCCGGCCAGGGAACCCGCTCGCGATCAGACCTTTGCGCCCTCTGGGAAAAAGCGGAAAGGGAAACAAGTCCCCCGATTCAGTTCCGCGCCGCGTGCGCCACTGCCGCCTTTTCCTCGGAGAGCAGTTGCGCCAGCACTTTTTCCGGGCACAGATGATGTGCCTCGCGCTCGTCCAGCTCTTTTTCCGTTTCGACGCACGAGGCGATGGTCAAAAAGCAATCGAGGCAGCGGGAGTTGAAGCTGCCATTTTCGTTTTGTGTGCGGCTATACATGGCGATCTGAGGAAACACCGTACGATCCTAGGCGCAATTTGCCTTCCCTGGTCGTGACTCGCATCACTTACTCATGTTTACGTGAGGTCATTTCAGCCGATCAGCACTCGGCTGCTTTCAGTACGCGGGCGCGCCGACCTTGTCCCACTGGTTCGCATTCCGCTTGAGATACCAACAGGGATCCTGCCCTCCCTGCGGAAACAGCGCTACGGCGCAGGGAACGTCCACTGTTCCCAGATAGTCAAGCTCGGTTGCCTGGCCCTTGAGCGGGACCGACATGAACTGGTTGACCGCGACCGTTGAGTGAGGCGAACCGCGCAGCTTGTAGACCGTAAAGTCGATTGCAAATGCGGCCAGCGAGATTGCCGCAAATGCCACCAGAACCCGCAAAAGCCACCGTCCAAGCCAGCGCATCATCTTTCCACTTCCTTGAATGCCCCAGGCCGCTGGGCTTCCGCTTTCAGCGCCACTCCAGTCACCTGCAACCGTCGCGCCTGGATCAGAATATATGCCACCTCTGCCGCAGCCTGAGCGTAGTTCAATCCTTCGGGGCGGATGTTTGAAATGCAGTTTCGTTCGGCGTCCGTGCAACCCGGTCGCGGATTCCACGTAATGTAGGCGCCGAGCGAATCCGGCGAGCTTAGCCCTGGCCGCTCGCCGATCAGCACCAGCGCAATCCTGGCTTCCAACGCCGAAGCAATCTCGTCGCCAATGGCCACGCGGCCTTGCTCCACAACGCAAATCGGCGCCAGTTTCCAGCCAGCTACTCCCGGATCCTGCAGGCAGGGCAGCAGCTCCGTCACGAGAGGCGTCACATGTCGCTCGTCTGCAAGGGCGGAAAGGCCGTCCGCCACGATGAGCGCCAGGTCGCAGCCGCTTGTGTGCGCCGCCTGATCCAGCGCCTTCCGGCTCGGCTCATCCAGCCTGCGCCCCAGGTCAGGCCGCTGCAGGTAAGTAGTCCGGTCCGCGGCGGCCGAGTGCAATTCGAGCGCGTGGCCGCCGGTTAGTTTGCTCAACGCAGCAGCCAACGCCGCGCTCTCAAGCCGCGCGTGGACGGCGTCGCGCGCCAGTGCATGGCAACGCTGGAAATCAAGAACGTCACGCGTCTCCAGGCTCACGCCGGTCCGCCCCAGCCCCACGCGCGCCGGCGTCAGCGCCCGCAGCCGCGCCGTCACGTCGCGAGTTAGTTCCGGCCTTCGGCGCTCCAGGCCGCTCATGAAGTCAGCAGCCTTTCCGGATGGCTCGCCTCCGCCGCCAACCGCGCAAAACCTTCGCCCGCGAGCCAAGCCTCAAACTCCGGCGCGGCCCTAAGGCCCATCACGCGGCGCAAATAGAGCGCGTCATGAAAGCTGGTGCTCTGGTAGTGAAGCATCACGTCGTCAGCGCCCGG
>Ga0181535_10007167_pt1 | contig 11295 bp, 8 predicted proteins | sample PEATcosm2014_Bin_44_FD_119774 | JGI IMG/M metagenome (GOLD analysis project Ga0181535, IMG submission 119774) | Peatland microbial communities from MTU Mesocosm Facility, Houghton, MI, USA - PEATcosm2014_Bin17_30_metaG | ecosystem: Environmental > Terrestrial > Soil > Wetlands > Peat | place...
ACCAGCTCGCAAATTCGGCTCAAAGCCCAGCGGCAAATTCGGTTCAAAGCAAGGAGCAAGATTCAGTCCCCGGTCCGGTGCCAAACCCCGCTTCTCAGCGCCACGTCCGCCCCGTGCCGAAAAACCAGGTGAAGGCCGCCCAGACCGCCCCACACGCCCCTTTCGCCCAGGAAAATCTCTCTCCAGCAAACCCAACCGGCCCACTGGCCGCAGTCCGCGGCCCACCTCTCGCAGCCCACGCCCCGCCCGTCCTGATAAGCTCATAGACAAACTTCGCGAACCTGCCACAGGCGAACCCAAACCGCGCAAGAATCGTAACCGGAAAGAGAATCCCGAATGACTCGCGGCCCGATCATCGCCATCGACGGCCCCGCCGGCGCGGGCAAAAGCACAGTCGCGCGCCATCTCGCCCAGCACTTCGGCCTCCTCAATCTTGAAACCGGCGCCATGTATCGGGCCTTCGCCCTCAAAGCCATCTGCGCCGATCAGGACTTCGACGACGCCTGCGCCCTCGACCGTCTCGCCCGCGACACCGACATCGCTCTCCGGCCCGACCGCTCCGGCAATCGTGTTTATCTCGATGGATCCGACGTCACCGAGCGCATCCGCGATTCCGATGTCACCCAGGCCGCCTCTCGCGTCAGCGTCCATCCCGGCATTCGCGCCTGGATGGTCGATCTGCAGCGCGAGCTTGGCCGACGCGGTGGCGTCGTCATGGAAGGCCGCGACATCGGCACCGTCGTCTTCCCCGACGCCGACGTCAAAGTTTTTCTCGATGCGTCTCCCGAGGCCCGCAGCCAGCGCCGCTACGAGCAGAACTCCAGCGGCAAGGACCGCCTCACCAATTCTGGTTACGAGCAGAATTTCGGCCCCCGCGAGCAAAACTCTCCGGCCCCCGAGTCGGGTCCCAGTCACTCCGCCGTTTTCCACGAACTCCGCGAGCGCGATGAACGCGATCGCAACCGCGCCAACTCCCCGCTGCGCCCAGCTCCCGACGCCGTCATCATCGACTCCACTCACCTCTCCCTTGACGAAGTCGTCGCCCGCATCGAGGACCTCGTCCGCCCCCTCTTCGCTTCCGGCCCCGCCGAAAAAGTCAGCTAGCAGTCACGCCGTTCCGTGCCCTGTGCCCGGTTCTGGCGTTACTCTATTTCCGTCCGGAGGTCCTCCATCCATGGCTCGCACTGAATCCGCCATGCTTGCGCTCGGTACGCCCGCGCCCGCATTCTCGCTCAAAGATGTTCGCGACAACGCGCTCCACACCGCCGAATCTCTTACCGGCCCCAAAGGTCTCCTCGTCATGTTCATCTGCTGTCACTGCCCCTTCGTGAAGCACATCGAACAGCAACTTGCCCAGCTCGCCATCGATTTCCGCCACTCCGGCGTCGGCTTCGTCGCTATCAGCAGCAACGACGCGGAAAATTACCCCGACGACGCGCCGGCTTCGCTCGCCGAACAAGCGCTCAAACTCGGTTTCATCTTCCCTTATCTCTACGACGAAACCCAGGAAGTTGCCCGCGCGTACGATGCTGCCTGCACCCCGGACTTCTTCCTCTTCGACGCCTCCGGGGTGCTCGTTTATCGGGGCCAGCTCGACGCCAGCCGCCCCGGCAACGACATTCCCGTCACCGGACGCGACCTCCGCGCCGCCCTCAAAGCTCTCATCGCCGGCGAACCGGTCAACCAGGAGCAATTCCCCAGCGTCGGCTGCAACATTAAATGGAAAGATCAGTGGCTCAACCGCCTCTGATGGGTGCTGAATAAGTCACCGTAACAGGCACAAATTCTCAACCGAAAACAAAAAGGCCCGCGGAATCTTCCCCGCAGGCCTTTAACTTTCTGAGCTCTGATTTCCGAAATCTAAATTCTGCCCCTGCGCCCGCTCTTCTGGATCAGCGGTACTCCAGCGGCCTGCGCCGCTCGAATCAGTTCCGAGTCCAGGGTCGCCAGCGGAACATCGAGCCTCTGCGCCAATTCGAGGTAGGCCGTGTCATACACAGTCAGTTTGTATTTTCTGGACAAATGCAATATCGATCTCTGGTCGGGAGCATAATCAAGGCGAATCGGCAAAGTGGAAAGCAACCCGATGAATGCCTCAGTATCCGTGGGGCTTCTTCCGCGGCTGCGCTCCCCCATGATCAGCAGGTTCCTGATTTCGTACCACCAAAGCCAGGGCGCCACGGCATAATCAGCCAGCAGTTTTTCGAAAGCAAGCTCGGCGCTCGGATCACCCTCAACCAGCGCCCAACTGGCCGTGACCGAGGCATCCACCACAAAGGGCATCAGCGCTTTCGCCCTTCATCTCGCGCCGAGATGATCTCCTTGACGCTCATTTGGCCAAATCGAGGTCGTAGCTTCCTGATGGCGTCCATGGCCTCACGAATCTCTTCCTGCCGCCGCTCCACCTCCGGGCTCAGCCGCGCAATCGGCTTCCCGTGCCTGGTAATGATCAGCGTGTCACCCCGCTCAACGTCGTCGAGCAGTTGCAGAAATTTGGTCTTGGCTTCCGAAGCCTGAATCTGCCGCATGTCCCGATTATCGACCAGTCAAAACGACCAGTCAATGCGACCGGTCAGCATGGCACCCCTCACCCCCCAAACGAAAGGCCCGCGGAATCTCTCCCGCAGGCCTCAGCTTTCTAAGCTCTAATCCCTAAACTCTAAACTCTGTTGATCCGGCGCAAAGCGCCGGATCATGCCTGCCCAATCGCCATGCCATGCTCCAGCGGAATCCCCGCCCGGCTCACCACCTCAAACTGCAGCGTGCTGCTGCCTTTGTGAGCGTCGATGCGCACGTGATCCCCATGCAGCACTTCGCCATCCAGGATCTTCATCGCCAGCGGATCCTGAATCAGCCGCTGGATCGCCCGTTTCAGCGGACGCGCTCCGTACGCGCGATCGTACCCGGACGTGAAGATCAGCCGCCGCGCCGCCGCCGTCAGCTCGATTGTGATGTGACGATCCGCCAGCAGCTTCTCCAGGTCCTTCAGCCGCAGGTCGACAATGTGCGTCAACTGCTCCTCACCCAGCGGACGGAAGATCACCACATCGTCCACACGGTTCAGAAACTCCGGCCGGAAATGCTCGCGCAACATCTTCATCACGCTCTCCGTCGCGTGCGCAAACGTCGTCTCATCCTTCAGGGAATCGCCCTGCAGGAAGCCCGCCCCCAGGTTCGAGGTCATGATCAGCACTGTGTTCTTAAAGTCCACGACGCGGCCCTTCGAATCCGTCAGCCGCCCGTCATCCAGAACTTGTAACAGTACGTTGAACACATCCGGATGCGCCTTCTCGATCTCGTCCAGCAGGATCACCGAATACGGCCGCCGCCGCACCGCCTCCGTCAGCTGGCCGCCTTCGTCGTACCCCACATAGCCCGGAGGCGCCCCGATCATGCGGGCGACAGCATGTTTCTCCATGTACTCGCTCATGTCGAGCCGGATCATCGCCTGCTCGTCGTCGAACAGAAACTCCGCCAGCGCCCGGGCCGTCTCCGTCTTCCCAACCCCCGTCGGTCCGAGGAAAATAAACGACCCAATCGGTTTCTTCGGATCGCTCAGCCCCGCGCGCGACCGCCGAATCGCATTCGCCACCGTCGACAGCGCGGCGTCCTGCCCCACCACGCGCTCTTTCAGCCGATCCTCCATTTGGACAAGTTTTTTTACTTCGCCTTCGAGCATGCGCGACACCGGAATCCCGGTCCACTTGCTCACGATCCGCGCGATATCTTCCTCGTCGACCTCTTCCTTCAGCAGCCGAGGCGCGCCGCCCTTGCCGTCCTGTAAGGCTTCCAGCCGCTTCATCTCCGCTTCCAGTTTCGGAAGGTCGCCGTATTGAATTTGCGCTGCCCGCTCCAGGTTCCCACGCCGGGTCTGCTCGTCGGCTTCAAACCGCAGCGTCTCGATCTGCTTCTTCAGATCGCTCAGCCGCATAATCGCCTCGCGCTCCTTTTGCCAGCGCGCCCGCAGCGCCGTTGCCTTCTCCTTGAGCTGCGCCACTTCCCGCTCCACCACCTGTAGCCGCTCCTTCGAGTTCGCATCGTTCTCGCGTTTGAGCGCCTCGCGCTCAATTTCAAGCGAAGTCGCCTGCCGCTCCAGCTCATCGATCTCCGTCGGCACGCTCCCGATTTGAATCGCCAGCGAAGCCGCAGCCTCGTCGACTAAGTCAATCGCCTTGTCCGGCAGGAACCGGTCCGAAATATACCGATGCGACAGCGTAGCCGCCGCCACAATTGCCGAGTCGCGAATCCGCACCTTATGGTGCGACTCGTACCGCTCTTTCAGTCCGCGCAAAATCGCAATCGTGTCCTCCACATTCGGCTCGCCCACATACACAATCTGAAAACGCCGCTCCAGCGCCGCATCTTTCTCGATGTACTTCCGATACTCATTCAGCGTGGTAGCGCCAATCGCGCGCAGCTCGCCCCGCGCCAGCGCCGGCTTCAGCATGTTCGAAGCGTCAATCGCACCTTCCGCCGCGCCTGCCCCTACCAGCGTGTGCAATTCGTCGATGAACAGAATGATCTGCCCATTCGACTCCTCAATCTCCTTCAGCACCGCCTTCAGCCGATCCTCAAACTCGCCACGATACTTCGCCCCGGCCAGCATCGAACCCAGGTCCAGCGAGATCACCCGCTTGTCCCGCAGGATCTCCGGTACATCGCCGTGCACAATCCTTCGCGCGAGGCCCTCGACGATCGCCGTCTTGCCCACGCCCGGCTCGCCAATCAGCACGGGATTGTTCTTCGTCCGCCGCGACAGCACCTGGATCACGCGCCGAATCTCTTCGTCGCGCCCGATCACCGGATCCAGCTTTCCCCGCCGCGCCAGCTCGTTGAGATCCTTCGCATACTTTTCCAGCGCCTGGAACTTCGCCTCCGGATTCTGATCCGTCACTCGCTGGCTTCCGCGCACCGTCGCCAGGCTCTTCAGCACCGCATCGTGCGTGGCGCCGAGCGAAGCCAGCAGCAACTGCGCGCCATCGTTCTTCTGCCGCGTCAGCGCCAGAAGCAGGTGCTCTGTGGAAACGTACTCGTCCTTGAAATTTTCGGCCTCTTTGAACGCCTGATCGAACACCTGATTCAGCGCATGCGAAGCCCCTGGCTGCGCCGACGCTCCGCTCACCTTCGGCAGCTGCGCCACCGCTTCCTGCGCCTTCGTCTCCAGCTGCCCCACCGGCACACCAATCTTGTCGAGGACGGCCGGAATCACGCCCTCCTTATCGCCCAGCAGCACCGCCAGCAAATGCAGCGGCAGTATCTCCGGGTTCCCGCTCTCCGCCGCAAGCTGGCTCGCATTCTGCACCGCCTCCTGCGACTTCACCGTAAACTTATCCCACCGTATCGCCATGAAAACCTCAGTTGTTAGTTATGAGTTGTTCGTTATGAGTTGTCAGAGCGCGGACTGTATCCAGGACTCCATCACGCCCCGGATTGCGTCAGTCATGCAGCAGGTCCGAAGCACTGACTTCATAAAAATGACGCGGGAGGAAGAAATTCTCCCTCCCGCTTGATATTGCGCGCATCAATCGTTGGATTGCAAAACGCGCTCCCGGTTGCAGTCAATCAACTCAGGATTCGCTACCGGCTACGGCCACCGGCTAAAGGCCACCTTCAGGCAGCCTGCGGCTGTTTGCCAGCCTCGATCGGCTTCGAAGTTCCAGCGCCCAATTCCACCTTGATCTGCTTCGGCTTCGCTTCAGCCCGCTTTTCCAGCTCGATCCTCAGCACGCCGGCCTCATACTTCGCCTTGATGCTGTCCGGATTCACCGTGTTCGGAATCGTGAACGAACGATAGAAGCTGCCGTAGCGCCGCTCAATCCGGTGGAAGTTCTCTTCCTTCTCTTCCTTCTCGAATTTGCGCTCGCCCTTCACTGTCAGCACGTTGTTTTCGAGCTCGATGTCCAGATCGCTTTCCTGCATCCCCGGCACTTCCAGCTTCAACACGATCTTGTGCTCGTCCTCATAAATGTCGACCGGCGGCACAAAAGCAGCACTCACCAGCGAGTCGCCCTCGCCCTGATTGCTCCGGTTGTACTCCTGGAAAATCGAGTTCATCCGGTTCTGCAGAGCCAATACATCCCTGAACGGATCCCATCTCGTAATCGCCATTGCACATCCTCCATCAGATTTTGTTGAGTGTTGGAGCCAGCCGAACCATCCATGGCGGACTGGCCGTCACAACATCTGATGGAAATATAGCACAGGAGATGCATAAAATGTGAGCGTTTTATTGTCATATTCACATGAAATCAGTATTCACAACAAAATAAACGACTTAATCCAGAGATAATGTTACCCCCGGCGTCAACCTCACCCAGTAACGTCACCGAGCTCCCAACTCCAAGCTCCAGGCTCCAGGCTCCAGGCTAATAAATCACCTTCACCGAAAACTGTATCTGCCGCGAAGTCCCCGCCGTCTTGCTGATCTCCCCAAACCCCGACCCCAAAATCGTGTTCGCCGGCAGCCCCATATTCACCACGTTGAACACGTTGAAAAACTCCCCACGAAACTGCACATCCGCCCGCTCGAGCCCACTCGCCCGCCGCCCCACCGGCGTGTCCTTGATCACCGCGTAGTCGAAGTCGTAGTACGCCGGCCCCCGAAACGTATTCCGTCCCAGCGTCCCATACCGTCCCGCATTCGGCCCCGTCCCGCCCGGCACACCAACCGGAATCGAAAAGAACGAAGCATTGTTCGCCCCTCGCCCAAAATAATCTTCCCGCGTCCGCCCCGCCGCGTGCGCCGTCGACAAAAGCGGGGTCGCAATCGGATCCGGCCGATCCGCCCCCATCGTCCCCGCGCCCGTCTGCTGGATCCCCGAATACACGGTGAACGGCGCACCACTCGAAATCGACGAAATGCTCAGCAGCTCCCAACCCCCCGACAGCGTCCGCGCCCGCGGCCCCGCCATCCACCCCAGCTCCTGCAAATGCAGATCCTGTGCAGCGCTCATGCTGAACGCATGAGCCACATCGAAATTCGACGGCCCCTTCTCCGGATGCGTATTGAACGGATCCTGCGGCAGCGGCAGTGCCACCGCCCCCGCGGATCCCGTTCCTCCCGCCACCGCACTCACGTCGTCGAGCGACTTTGACCACGTGTACCCGGCCTGCAATCCCGGTCCGCCATGCTTCACCGTCCCCGCGAGCGATGTCTGCAGCGCGTGATACGACGAGTGCGATGTGTCTGTGATCACCTGCTCGAATCCAAGCCCTCCCGTCACCACCCCTGCGCTGTCGAACTGCGTGTAGGGCGCAAAACCCCGCTCCGCGCCCGGATACCCGTTCGTATAAGAAGTCCGCGGCAGCCGGAAGCTCGCTGTCCCCACATAGCCCGCATCCGCGGTCAGCCCGAACAGGGTGCGCTCCAACCCCAGCGTCCACGTCTCAAGAAAACCATCCCCAAACCGCCGATCAATCGCGGCCAGATTCAGCAGCGACAGCTGATGCCCCGGTGACAGCGCCGCCAAATCGTTCTGGTACCGGTTCACATCCATCGGCGTGTTCGCCGGAACCTTCTTCGGATCCCCGCTCGCAAACACGTTCTCGCCGGCCGGCGTATAGGTCTGCGGCAACTCGTCCGGCGTGATTGTGAACCCGTACGCGATCTCCCCGCTCTTCGCCGCATTCACCCGCGGATACACCGCAAACGGCGTCGACCCGGTCAGAAAATTGTCCTGCCAGATATTCGGCGGAATCACCGTGATCCCCCCGCCCGCATGTAATTGAAATCCACGCGGAGCGTTCCAGTTCACCTCGACCCGCGGCCCCCAGCCATTCCACCCAAACTGATACCCCGGCTGCGGATTGATCACATACTCCTGCGTTTGTCCTGGCGGCGGCGTCACCGCCAGAAATCCAGCCGTCCGGTGCGCCCGCTCGCTGATCGGCGAATACACCTCATACCGCAGCCCATAATCGAGCGCCCACCGCTGGTTGATCTTCCACGTGTCCTCGACATAAAAGTTCACGTCGTTGCGACTAACCGCCGCTGGTCCAATGTGCGCCCCATTTGAAAAATACGGCGGAGCCACCGCAACGGTGTACCCATACGGATACCCAACCAGCAAAGTCGCCAGCGTATTCGGCAGCGGATCCCCCACATTCACGTTGTGCGTCCCGCTCGCGGACGGAATAAACACCGGCGAATACACCGTCCCCCCGCCAAAGTCATACTCCCCGTTCGGACTGATCCCGAAATACGTCGAGTCGCGATTCAGCCTCGCCTCCACGCCCGCCTTGACCGTGTGCTGCGCCCGCGTCCAGGTTGCGTTCAGCTGCCCCTGAAACAAATTTCCAAACGACGACATCACCGATCCCGCCGCCGTATCGAAACCCTCATACAGCCCATCCGTAAACTTCACCGCCGGATCCGTGTGGTTCGGCGTTGGAAACGACGGCGTCGTCCGCGTAACGCTCAGCGCCGCGTCCCACAAAAAATGCGGCGACTCCGTCCGCGAAAACGTGAAGACCACATTCCGCTGGCGGTCCACATACCGCACCCCAAACGTCGGATCAATCGTCGTCTGATCCGGATTCGTTGTCGGCCCCGTCAGATTGTCGTAGTTGAAACGCCCCAGAAACTGCCCCTTCTCGCCCAGCTTCTGATCGATGCGGATCGAAAACTGATCCGCATCGGTGCTCACATTCGACGGCGCCGCGTACGTCCGCCCTCCATACGTGCCGCTCGGATTGTTCGGCATCGGATAGCGCTTCAGCACTGCTGCAATTGCCGGATTCACCGGTACTGTCAGCGTGTCCGTGCTGCCGTCCGCATACTGCACCACATCCTGGCCCGCCCGCTCCGCCGCAGTCGGCATCGGCAGCACCTGCGTCGTCCCCAGCACCTGCCGGAACCCCTGATACTGCCCAAAATAAAACGTCTTGCCGCGCCCGTCATACAAATGCGGCAGCACCACCGGCCCGCCATTCGTGAACCCAAACTCATTCCGCTTGAACGGAGGAATCCGCCCCGGCTCCACAATCGATGGATAGTCGAAATAGTTCCGCGCATCGAGCGCCGAGTTCCGCAGAAACTCAAACACCGACCCATGGAATCCCGCCTTCCCCGAGCGCGTCACGATGTTCGTGAACCCCGCGGCTCCGCGCCCAATCTCCGCCGGCATCCATCCCGAGCTCGACTGCAGCGCCTCGATCGCATCCACGTTGAAATTCGTGAACGTGCTCCCGCCCATCTCCGGATCGCTGATGTCCGCGCCATCCATGGCGAACACCGCCTCCACGCCCCGCTGTCCGTCGATAGCGAACTGCTGCGTGAAGTTGGTCGCACCGTTGACATCGGTCATCGTGCCCGCCGCCAATAGCAGCAGCGTGCTGAAATCCCGCCCGTTCAGGGGCAGGGAACTCACCGCTTCGCTCGACAGCTTCTCCCCGCCCGACGTTACCGAGCCGGCATTCCCGGAAACCCCGGCCAGTGTAGTCACCGATACGGTGGTCTCATTTGTAACCGTGAGTGTGACATTGCTATTCGATACGCCGACCTTGACGGCCGCGGTCGCCTGCTTGCCGCTCCCCTTCACTACCAGCCCATACCGCCCCGAGGCGCCCCTCGCAAATCTGAAGTGCCCGTCTGCGTCCGTCCTCGCGGTATATACGCCCTCTTCGCCGGTCAAAACCAGCGTCGCGCCGGCGACCGGCAGCCCCGTACTACTTCGTACCAGCCCACCCCATACGACCCACACCGCTCCTTGCTGTCCCTGCGCCGCATCCTGTCCGGCCGCCAGCCCGCACCAGGCCAGGCACAAAATCGCAACCCCAAAAGCCCGCGCGCAGGCTCCCGCAACCCTTTTCGTCATTGGCCGAATCCACCTCATCATGCACCACACAGAAAAAGAAAGTCCGTTCGCAACCCGGCCTTCCTCCACACTCAAACCCGCTAGTATAACGTTTTAGTACGTTACCCTGGCTATAGCTCCAAAGACCGGAACTCGCCGGTAACTTGCCAGCCGCAGCCGAGCCCGCCCGTACCAGGTTTTGGCTACGGGGAAACGCGCCCGGCAGTACTATCGAACATCATGCAGACGCTTCTGTCGAACGCAATGATCGTGGACGCCACGGCTCCGGAGCCCCGCCCAGGCAATGTCCTCATCGAAGACGGCGTGATTCGCGATGTGAATGCGAAGAAGCCCGCCGGGGACTGCACAACGATCGATGTCGGCCGACGGACGTTGATGCCCGGGCTGATCGATTGCCACGTGCATGTGGTGGCGAGCCTGATGGACATCGCGGCGAACGCGCAGCTGCCGGCGGCGATGGCGGTGCTGCGCGCGGTGCCGATTCTCAAAGGCATGTTAGAGCGCGGATTCACCACGGTGCGGGACCTGGGCGGCGCGCCGTATGCGCTCGCGGAGGCAATTGCCCAGCGGCTGACACCGGGCCCACGACTATTTGTCTGCGGCAAGGCGCTGTCAAAAACCGGCGGCCACTCGGACGCGCGCCCGCGGCACGATACCCACGACGCGAATCGATGGGCGCAGAATTTTGGCGCGCTGGGGCGTATCGCGGACGGCGTGGATGAAGTGCGGCGGGCGTGCCGGGAGATGCTGCGCGAGGGCGCAACCTTTATTAAGGTGATGGCGAATGGCGGCGTGGCGAGCCCGACCGATCCGGTCGACTGGTTTGGCTACACCGTGGAGGAACTCAGGGCCGCGGTCGAGGAGGCCCGCGACGCGCACACTTATGTCGCGGCGCATCTCTACACCGCCGAAGGCATTGTCCGCGCGGTCGAGTGTGGCGTGAAGACGCTGGAGCATTGCAATCGGGTGGACGCGAACGCGGCGCGCGTGGCAGCGAACGCGGGATGTGTCGCCGTCCCCACTCTGGTGACGTACGAAGCGCTGGCGCAGGATGGGCCCGCGCTGGGCCTTCCCGCCGCCTCAGTGGCAAAGATTGACAATGTGCGAAAGGCGGGCCTCGAAAGCCTGGCCATCTTGCGCGATGCCGGCGTAACCATGGGCTTCGGAACCGATCTCCTGGGGCCGACCCACGTGCGCCAATCGGAGGAGTTCGCGATTCGCGCCCGAGTCCTGTCAGCCCAAGAAATCATGGCGAGCGCGACGACCGTAGGCGCAAAGCTGCTGGGGATGGAGGGCAAATTAGGCGTGGTGGCAGAGGGCGCCATCGCAGACCTGCTCGTTGTGGAAGGCGATCCGCTCAAGGACATTACGGTACTGGCCGACCCGAAGAAAAATCTGCGGCTGGTGATGAAGGAAGGCGTGGTCGAGCACCGGGCGGGGCTGTGATCCGCCGCCCGGTTTTGAACGTTACGCGTCAGCG
>Ga0181535_10007170_pt1 | contig 11292 bp, 12 predicted proteins | sample PEATcosm2014_Bin_44_FD_119774 | JGI IMG/M metagenome (GOLD analysis project Ga0181535, IMG submission 119774) | Peatland microbial communities from MTU Mesocosm Facility, Houghton, MI, USA - PEATcosm2014_Bin17_30_metaG | ecosystem: Environmental > Terrestrial > Soil > Wetlands > Peat | place...
GAAAAACTGTGGAACCTGGCGGACGCCGAACTGCACGAGGCGGCGGAGTCGTGGCAAAAAGCCATCGCCGCGAAGGAGGCTCCGCTCTCGGCTCGGGCCCGCGACCTGCTGGTGGCGGAGATGGACAAGGATTTGGAATTGCTGCGGCGCGAGGAACGTTCGTGTGTACGCGAGTTTTCGCGGCTCGGGAATGAGCTTAGAAAGCTACGAAAGGAAGCTGCGGAGCCGCAAGCGCAGGCCAAAACGTCCGACCAACCGTCGCAGGCGCAGTCTGAGGCGGAGGACGCCGGAGCGGGCGCTTTGTCCGCGGACAGTGGCGTCGATCTCGGATCGACGCCACGGCGGTGGGAGGCCGCGGCTACAGTCGCGGCCACCGCGGCCCGCGACGCGCGCGACGCACACAAAAATGCAGGTGCATCCGGCTATGTTGAAGAAAACACGAGCAAGCAGCCGCGGGCAGCAGCGACAAAACGTCCCTCGGCGCCAACCCAAGCCCAGGCCGATGGGCAGAAATGGGCAGACCCGCGGGCCGAGGCTGCCTGAACGCCCGTAGCGCGGACATCTTGCCCGCTGGGGCGAGAGCGTCCCGCTCCCGCCATACTAAAAGAAGGCGCGGGGTGGTACACCCATCGTTTGGTAGCGATGTGACACTTGCCGAAGTCCCGCTAAATCTTGGCGAGGGAAGGGAAAGGCGGAAAGAGAGTGGTTGCTTCGGGAACAAACACACCTCCCGCGGCCATTCTAGTCCTGGCATAGACGGCCTTCAAGAGTTAAGCGGCCGTCACCTTCAGGGCCTGCCCGGCGAGAGCGTCGAGCGAAGGATTCGGGTTGGGTCGCGGTCTTTCACGCATCCTCTCGCGTTTCCGGTATTATGTTATTTGCACGATTTGGCGGAAGCTGGTCGGCCTGCGCGGAGGGATGTAAGTCGCTATGATTGAAACAGTTGGCGTGGTGCGCCGCCGGCAATTCTGCGCGCGATGTGGGCAATTGATGTTTGAATTCTATCGCTCACCCGACGGACACTTCGGCCTGGTAGCTGACGTAGGGGCGGAAACGTCCTCACGCGGATTCGAGGTGCGCTGTCCAACGTGCGACGCGCGCTACCTGCTGCTGGAACGTGTGGACGCAGCCGGGCAACCCGTAGCGCGACTCTGAGATTCTCACTTTTCTAGCAGAGTCTACTCACTCATGACGGACGAAGACTTCGAACTGAGCCCGCAGAATGTGCGCGATTACCTCGCGGCGCAGGGCTTCCTGGGCGACGAGGATGAAGTCACTGTCAGTGCTTTGGGGGGTGGCGTTTCGAACAACGTGCTTCTGGTGGAGTGGGCCCTGCCGCACGAGCGGCGCTGGGTGATCAAGCAGTCGCTCGGAAAGTTGCGCGTCAAGGACGATTGGCGCTCCGACCGCGCCCGCATCTATCGTGAGGCAGAATCCATCCAGGCGCTGCGGCCGGTGTTGGGCGCTGCGGCGCTGCCGGAAGTGATTCATATCGACTTCAAAAACTTCCTTTACATCATGACCGCCGCGCCGTTAGGGTCCCAAGTGTGGAAGGACTCGCTGCTGGCCCGCCGCGCCGATTCGCAAGTCGCTCGAAACGCGGGATTGCTGCTGGCGAAGATGATCAACGCTTCGCGCGGGGATGCTTCGCTGAGCGCGCAGTTCTGGGACCGCACCGTGTTCGATCAACTCCGCATCGATCCCTATTACCGTACCACGGCCTCTCGCCATCCCGAACTGCGCCGGGAGTTTGACAACCTGATTGAGACCTCGCTCGCAATCCGCACCTCGCTGGTGCACGGCGACTATAGCCCCAAGAACATGCTGGTGCGCGGCGAAAACATCTTTCTGATCGATTTCGAGGTCGTGCATTGGGGCGATCCGTCGTTCGACTCGGCCTTCGCTTTAAACCACCTCTTCTTGAAGGCTTTCCATCAAGCCTCCGCAGGCCGGCAGTTCGTTGCCTTGGCCGACGATTTTTGGAGATCACTCCACGCCGCCTTGGCGCCGGAAGCCGCCAGCGGATTCGAGGCCATGACACTCCGCCACCTCGGCGGACTGATGCTCGCGCGCATCGACGGAAAATCGCCGGTCGAATACATTCAGGATGAGCCGACCAAAGACGCGGTGCGGAGCGTGGCGGCTTGGATCCTCTGCGATCACCCGTCACGGCTTGCGGAGGTGGAGGAGAAGGTGGGGAGAAGTATAAAGGGAACAGTATGACGGGTAAGAGGTGAGCGAAAAACGATTGGGCGGTTGAATTGGCGGAAAGATAAAGTGTAAAAGGTAAAGGATAAGAGGTAAAAGGGAACGTTTGGGTGGGGAGGGCGGCGTGACTCAAGACATGGATCGACCTGTTAGGCCGATTCGCGGTGCTCCAGATATTCGGGAGCGGACTGTTCAGTATGCGGTTCGAGCGATTGAACTATTTCGGTTTGTCCAGAGAGGGAAGGATGTAGCTGGCCGGGTAATTGCCAAACAGTATTTGCGCGCAGCCACATCCATTGGAGCAAACGTGGAGGAGGCTCACTCCGGCGAAAGTCGCGCGGACTTCGTTCACAAGTTCGGCATTGCCCAGAAGGAAGCCCGGGAATTTTCGTATTGGTTACGATTGATGGTGGACTCGACGATCGTTTCTTCCCAACGCCTGTCTGCCATTCGACGGGAAACAGAAGAAATATACGCCGTGTTGACGGCAATCATCGTTAACGCTAAACGAAAGATGAAGAATCCGGCGGAACCCGCAGTCGGTTGATTTATCATTTATATCTTATCATTTACATCTTCTTGGTCTTTTCGATCGGAAAAACAAATGTCCAGAATAAACACTATTCGTGCTCGCGAGATTCTTGACTCGCGTGGTAATCCCACCGTCGAGGTGGACGTCTTTCTCGACGACGGGGCAATGGGGCGAGGCATCGTTCCTTCCGGGGCTTCCACGGGACAGGGCGAGGCGCTTGAGTTGCGCGACCACGACCCGAAGCGCTATCACGGGCTCGGCGTGCGCACGGCTTTGGAGAATGTCGCGCAGGTGATTGCACCCGCCCTCCGCGGCATGGAGGCGGGCGATCAGCAGGCGCTTGACTACCGCCTGTGCGAACTGGATGGCACTGACAATAAACGCCGTCTGGGGGCAAACGCCATCCTGGGAGCCTCGCTCGCGACGGCGCGCGCGGCTGCGGCGTCAAGCGGCATGCCGCTCTATGCTTATTTGGGCGGACAGGGCGCGGTCGAGTTGCCGGTGCCCATGGTCAACATCGCGAGCGGCGGTCTGCACGGCGGCGGCAACATCGACTTCCAGGATTTCCAGGTGATCCCGTTGCGCGCCGAGCGCTACTCGGAAGCACTGCACGACGTGGTGCTGATTCACAAAGCCATGAAAGACGTTTTGAAGGCTCGCGGCGTATGCTCTCCGGGTGTCGCTGACGAAGGCGGCTACGCTCCCCAGCTTGCGTCCAACGAAGTGGGATTTGAAGTGATGGTGGAAACCATAGAACGCGCGGGATACAGGGCCGGAGAAGATGCGGCCATTGCCGTCGATGTGGCGGCCAGCCACTTTTATCGAAGCGGCCGATACCAGCTTTCCACCGAGCACGCGGAATGGACTTCCCACGATTTGGTGGAGCGCCTGGCGGCGTGGTGCGACCGTTATCCCATTCTTTCGATCGAGGATGGCGTGGCGGAAAATGATGATGCGGGCTGGAAGCTGCTCACCGAGCGCCTGGGCAAGCGCTGCCAATTGATTGGTGATGACAACTTTGTTACCAACCCGCGGCGGCTCGCGGAGGGAATTCGCAATGGGATTGCCAATGCGGTGCTGGTGAAGATGAATCAGATCGGTACGCTGAGCGAAACGCTGGAAGTCATCAGACTCGCGCAACGAGCGGGCTATGGCACCGTGGTCAGCGCGCGCTCCGGCGAGACGGAAGACGATTCTATGAGCGACTTGGCCGTGGGGACAGGGGCGGGGCAGTTGAAGGTGGGCGCCATCACCCGCTCCGAGCGCCTGGCGAAGTACAATCGCCTGCTGCGGATCGAAGAGCGGCTGGGTGACCGCGCCGTGTATCGCGGGCGCGAAGTGTTCAAGAGTTATAGTTCAGAATCCGCCGCACGCGGTCACAGTTTTCCTTGATCTCATCCTTGAAGCGGGGAAACATTCCGACCACGACACAATCCTGAGGCTTGATGCTGTCGAAGGCCAGCTTGAAAGCGTTGTCGACTTCTTCCGAAGATCTCACGACGCGGCCGGCGGCGAGAATTTTAAATAGGAAGCAGGTCTTGGAAGTCTTGCGAGCCACCGCGTAGGCGCGGGGAGGATCGGTTTCAAGATAGACGTCTGACGCGGGCAGCGGCAGCACACCCAGCAACTTGCGATATTCCTCCGGCGTGCGGGTGCGATTGTAGACACACAGCATGTAGAAATCCACGTCCCATCCATGCTCTTCCACGTATTCCACCACTTCCGGCTTGTGCGTTCCGATGCCCACGCGGATTCCCGCCTGCCGCACTCGCTTGGTGTACTCGAGCGCCTCGTCCATCTTGCCCTCGCGGAAGAGGACGTCAGTCCGCTCGCCGTGGAGGTAGAGCGCCATCGCGTTCGTGCGCCGGACCACGTCTTCCACGGGACCGAGGGTTGGGTCGGTTGCGATCAAGTGCATATTTCCGCCCTTCGAGCGGAAATTCTCCATATCCTTCACGGGCCTGTCGCGGTGGGCGTACTGATACGCGGTAATGCCATTTTGCTGGCACTGAAGCAGCGTCTCGCAGATTCGGTCGGGGGTGTTCCAATCGCGCATCAGTTGGTCCAACAGGCCGTTAAAGTGCGAGTAACCATAAAACTGGTTGCAGCCCATCACCATGCGGCTGATTTCCGCGTCGCCGAAGCGCACCGTGGGAAGAGATGCCGCGGGGCCGGCTTGTGTCGCCGTCATCGGGCGCACCGCCAAGGATGCCGCCAAACCGGCGGAGGACTTAAGAAAGGTTCGTCTGCTGCTCATGGATTCTGTACCTCGCGAAGGGTATTGACAACGCGCATTGTGGATATGCTAAGAATGCCCAATGCTCCCAACTACTCAGCAAGATGGGAGCCAAAGGACGAGTCGGCAACGGGCCCGGATTTCTCGGACAAAATGTTTGCGCCGGGCAGGAAGGCGCTTCTGCGATGACCACGACAACGACAAAATGACCAGCGCATTTCCACCACCGCTGCTTGTCTTGACCCAGCGTGTGGGGTGGGCGAAGGGTGTAGAATGCTCTGTTTCCGGTGGAAAAAGATCTCTGACCAGGAGTTGGCCATACATAAGTTCATCCCAATTGCCATACTGATCGCCGTGGCCGCGGCGCCGTCGTTTGGCCAAGGTAACTATGAAATCCAGGTTTACGGCGCTGACACGATTCCGCCCGGCCGCACCATGGTGGAACTGCACAGCAAGTTCACTTTCGAGGGGTTCAAGACGGGTTACCTGGATGTTCTTCCCGATGAACACCAAGAGCACGAAACGGTGGAAATCACTCAGGGCTGGACAAGCTGGTTTGAAACCGGACTCTACATTTTCACCAACTACGGTCCCTACCAGGGCTATAAGTGGGTGGCCGACCACATCCGCCCGCGGGTGCGCGTACCCGACAAACGGCATTGGCCGGTGGGGGTGAGCCTATCGACGGAAATCGGCTACCAGCGGCCCATCTTTTCCGCCGACACCTGGACCTGGGAAATCCGGCCCATCGTCGATAAGCAGTGGAAGTCGTGGTACGTGGCGTTCAATCCCGCCCTCGAACGGTCGTTCCATGGGCCTAGCGTGCCCCAGGGCGTCGGCCAATGGTGTTGTCTCGTGCGCCTTTTGCCACGAGCCGGCCCACGATTTTGCGGCCAGTACCCCGCTCGCAATCGGCGTGAACGGGAAGCCCGGAGTTCGTCACCCCCCAACCCTTATCAATCGCGCCTGGGGAAAGTCGCAATTCTGGGACGGCCGGTCACCCACACTGGAAGCGCAGATGGCTTTCCCCATCACCAATCCGGATGAAATGGGCATGACGACCGACGGCGTGGTGCAAAAGGTTCGCAGCATTAGAGGATACGCGCCTCTCTTCGCCGCCGCGTTCGGTGACAGCTCTATTACCTACGATCGTATTACGAAAGCAATTGCCACTTTCGAACGTACCATCGTATCGGGAAACTTCCCCTACGACCGCTACCGTGCCGGCGACAAGACGGCACTGACCAAGCAGCAGAAGGACGGCCTGGACTTTTTCAACAAGCAAGGTGAATGCGCCGAGTGCCACTCCGGGCCGGATTTTTCCACGGAGAAATTCGCCAACCTGGGCGTGGGCATGGCCAGCGCCAATCCCGATCTCGGCCTTTTCGATTTCACCAAGAGACGCAGTGACATCGGGAAATTCAAAGTGCCCACCTTGCGCGACCTCGCCCATCGCGCGCCCTATATGCACGACGGCAGCGACAAGACTCTTTCCGAGGTTTTGGATTTGTACGCAAAAGGAGGGCTGCCCAACCCGCACCTGGACACGCGCCTCGCGCCGTTCTATCTCGATGAGGAAACCAAGCGCGATCTGCTGGCCTTCCTCGATTTCCTCAACGGCGAGGGCTGGCAAAAAATCACGCCGCCCGCAACATTCCCGCAGTAGTGGACGTAGCGCAGGCACGCGAATTTCAAGCTTTCTCCCAGGATCCGCCGGTGCTCTGCCCTGTGCTATGCACCAGGCCGAGTCGGTACGCTATTCGGCCTCTTTTGCTTGAGAAGAGCCAGGCCCGCGGCGCTCACGCGAATCAGCAAGCCGCCGGTCGCGGAAACCGGCTCGATCAGCCCGCGATCGTTCGCATCTTCCCAAACCGGAAGCCTTGGGCAGGAGGTTCGCCACACGTCCAGCGTATCCTGATAGGTGCGTTCCTTGCGTACTACCCACTCCAGCAGGTCCAGGATGAGGTTCTCAACGGTGTCGGTCATGGGGAATCCCAGCTTGCAAAGCGCAAATCTCAGGCGTACAAGCGTAGACCCACCAAGCAAGCAGAAGACGTTGTACCTACGATCCGCAGGCAGGATGGGCCCCCCGATTATCTTCCTAGTCGGGGCTTTCGGCGCTTCGGCGATGGCAAGCGGGGCGCTTCGCTCGCGGTCACAAACTTGTGGGCCATGCCGAGCAAATCCCGCAGCGCTCCAGCATTGACCCGCGACAGGCGGACCAGAACCGCGCTGAAGCCCACGTAGTGGTCTGTCACGTAATACACATCGGGGGCCGCCGCGATGAGCTCGGTGCGATCGTCGAAATCAACGCGAACGACAATCGAACCGGGCTCGGCCGAGCGATTGGCAGGGAGACAGGCCAGAAGCTTTCCGTGCACTTTGAGCGCCGGGAAGCCGTACGCCGTGCCCTCCTCCACGCCGGGGAGCGCGAGTCCGATCTTGCGGACGGTGTCGAAATCGATAGGGCTCTTGGGCATGGGTCAGCACGCTTCCGTGAGATTTGTTGTTCTGACTCTACCAGTCGACCTAGCTATGATTATCACCGAGGGCGCGAACAGTTTCAAGTTCGGCAGCGTGCCCAGGCATGTGGCTTCGAGTTTGATGGATTTTCCCTCCCGATTTAATGAACTTCTTTTCCCTACCCCGCGTATAGGGATGCAGGGGGAGAGTCCTAAATGAAAACTCAACGTGTTGATCGGGGCCGCGGCAAAGGTAAAGGCTGCAGGTTACTCGATGGAGTTCTAGCCGCCGCCATAGGCTTGGTCATGGTGGCGGGCCTGCCTCTTTTCGCGCAAGAAAAACAAGATTCAGTTTCGGTGGGACCCGGAAAGGGCGACAGCGTCGGATTTGTCGCCAGCGCCCGCGCGGATGCAAAGGAAGTTGGTTTGCCCCTCTACCCCGGGGCTCGGCCGCATAAGGAAAAGACCGACGACAGTCCGGCAGTGCAGCTTGGTTTCTGGGGCCACACGTGGGGATTCAAGCTGGCCGTGCTGAAGTTGGAATCGAGCGATCCGCCCGATAAGATTGCGTCATTCTACCGCAAAGCTCTGGGGACCTACGGCAAAGTCTTGAATTGCGGTGACTTCGTGAAAGCGGCGGAAAATCAGGATAAGGCGGCCACAAAGCATGGGCTGGATTGCCAGGACGACCATCCCGAAAATGGAGAGACCCTCCTGAAGGCGGGCACCAAGGAGCGGCAACATATTGTAAGCGTCAAGCCGGAGGGCGGGTTGAGCGTCTTCCAACTTGTCTATGTCGAAACGCCACCGTCCGACGAGAAGAAGTAACCGGGGCGCGGACCTGCCCTCATGGCCCGGTGCATTTTATTTTGAAATTCGGTCGTTCGCTCAACGCCCTCAACGGCGCTAGCCACGCCCAGAGCAACGACATCTATTGCACGGTGAGGAACTGCGCCAATTTATCTGCGGCGCTGCCCAGGGCTCGGGCGAGGCTCAACTTCGCCAGGTTGTGGGCGAAAATGCTGTCAATGTAATCGAGCTGGGCGCTGGATACTGAGTCCTGCGATTGTACAACGTCAACATTCGTACTCACGCCGCTTTCGAATTTAACGCGAGTCTGGCCCAAGGTTTCCTGGTTGACGTCGAGGTTTTGCTTCGCCACATCCACCTGACTGGCGGCCGCCACCACGTCCAGATAGGCAGTACGCACGTCGCCTTCCACCTGCCCTCTGATGTCTTCGAGTTCCGCCCGGCGCTGGGCCAGAGCGGCCTGCGCCTGCTCGATGTCTCCAGCCGTGCGCCCACCGTTCCAAACTGGCACGCTGAGAGTCGCCGAGATCGTGTACGTGGGGCGCAACTGCAGTGGGGAGCCAATGCCGCCATAGTCAGCGCTGAACGAACCGGAAGGATAGCGCTCGGCGCGCGCCGCGGCCAGCGACCGCTCCGCCGCGCTCACCTGAACCTCCGCCGCCTTCAGGTCCGCACGCTGGTCGAGAGCCTGTTTGACGGCATCGTCCACAGTGATGGGAGGAGCTGGGGCGAACGGAATGGCGTTCGAGAGTTCATACTGATCGTTGGGGGGCAATCCCGTCATGCGAGCCAGGGTGATCTTCTGCTTGGCGAGCTCATTCTGCAGCGTCGTCAGGCGTTCCTGATCAAGTAGCATCGCGACGCGGCTGCGATTGACGTCGATTTGCGCGATTTTGCCGAACTTCAGCCGGTCGATGTCCTGTTGATAAAGAGTGTTGGCTGTCGTGAGTTGCGTTTGCGCCGCCTGCACCCGCGCGTTGGCCGCGATCACCTGAAGGTAGGAGGCGGCTACCGCGAGCACCACCAGATCCTGCGCATCCTGCGCGGACAGGTTGCTGGCGCGCGCCAGTTGCTGGGCGGCACGATAATTGTTGATTGCCGTGAAGTCGGCGATGCTTTGCGAGACGCGTCCACGTACATCCAGGACATTAAACGGACCTACCACGTTCGGGAGGGCAAACCCGGGAAAGGTGAAGTTGAAACCGAGGGATCGCAGATTGAACGTCTCTTCGGTGTCGGCGACGTCGGCACTAAAATTCGGCAGCAGCGCGCTCCGGGCCGATCGCGCCTGGCCGCGGACCTGACGCAGCGCCTGGTTCAATCCCACGGCGCCGAGGTTGTAAGCGAGGCCACGGCGGATCGCTTCCGCCAGCGAGAGCCTTCCCGAAAACGCTATTGCCGCCGTGCTCTTGGTGCTTCCACTGTAGGCGCCTGACACCGAAATCGTCGGGTTGATGGCATTCACGCTGGTGGTGGTACTGGGAACCGGCGCTTCAGTGGCCACGACCCCGCCGCTCTGCCCGTTTCGCCCCGAGAGCGGAAGTGGAGTAGCAGGCGTGCTCGGCGGAGGGGGAGCGCCAAGCTGCGCCATCCCGCAGATTGCGAATAGGAGAATCGAGGCGGGAACTCCTATAGGTCGTGCCAGCGAAACTCTTGCACCGAATCGTCTCATCATTTCCACCGTGCCTTTCGTTTGAATTGTTCCCGGCGCGCGAATGCCGGAGTTGGTGTTTCCGGCGCACATCGCGGTCCGCTACTATAGACTTTACCATCACCCAACTTTGCCGGCTCCCACTATCGAACGCCCACACAGGCTTACAGACGCTTGCAAATATAGCGACAAACGCCCAAGTAGCGCGGGCATCCTGCCCGCTGTCTCGGGAGCGTCCCGCTCCCGCCCCGCGCGCGGGCAGGATGCCCACGCCCCAGCGGGCGGGACCCCGATTCATCGGGGCAGGCTGCCCGCGCTACGAAAGCCACGGCGGAGGCATTGAGGTGACGAAGAGAGATGACAAATTACTTGCTGGTTATTCCGCTTTCCTCTAGCCAGGCTAGGAGAGACGTGGTATACTCCTAGACAGACTAGGAGCCAAAGATAATGGCAAAAAACGCTGACTTACTCCCCGGCACGCTTGACATGCTGATCTTGAAAGCGGTGTCGCTCGAACCGCTCCACGGATACGGCGTGCTGATTCGCATCCGGCAAATCTCCGGCGACGCCCTGGAGATTCCCCAAGGATCTTTATATCCAGCGCTCTACCGCTTGGAACATCAAGGACTTCTCGCGACGGAATGGGGTCAGAGCGAAAACAACCGGCGGGCGAAATACTACACGCTGACAGGCGCGGGACGGCGGCGCCTGCGCGAGGAAACTGCGGGCTGGAACCGGCTGGCATCTGCCATTGCCGCAGCTTTGAGTGCGACGACGGAGGAGGTGTGACATGTTGGCCCGACTGCGCTCTCTATTCCGAGCAATTGCAGCACGAAATGATTTCGAAGCCGGCATGACGGAGGAGCTGCGCTTTCACCTCGAGCAATACACTACCGAACTTGTGCGCTCCGGAACTCCCTTGGAAGAGGCGCGCCGACGCGCACGCATGGAGTTCGGCGGGATCGATACGGTCAAGGTCGATTGCCGCGAGGCGCGCGGGCTCATGGTTTTTGACGAGCTGCGCCGGGAGTTCCTCTACGCCGGCCGGTTGCTGCGAAAAACCCCGGCGTTCACGATAACCGCTTTGCTCACCGTCGCGCTTTGCCTGGGCGCCAACCTGACGATTTTCGCGGTCATCGACTCGATCCTCCTGCGTCCGCTGCCTTTTCCCGACGCCCAGCGGCTGGTGACTCTGTACAATTCCTACCCGCGGGCAGGCGTCGAGCGCGATGGCTCCTCGCTGACCAACTACTACGAACGGCGCGGCCGCATTCCCGCGTTCAGTTCCCTCTCGATCTACCGCTTCGGCACAGCCATCGTCGGGGATCCCGGCTCAAGCGAGCGCGAGCAGGCCACCTGGGTGTCACCGGATTATTTCACCACTCTCGGGGTC
>Ga0181535_10007172_pt1 | contig 11291 bp, 14 predicted proteins | sample PEATcosm2014_Bin_44_FD_119774 | JGI IMG/M metagenome (GOLD analysis project Ga0181535, IMG submission 119774) | Peatland microbial communities from MTU Mesocosm Facility, Houghton, MI, USA - PEATcosm2014_Bin17_30_metaG | ecosystem: Environmental > Terrestrial > Soil > Wetlands > Peat | place...
GCCCCAGGAGAGATTCAGATAAATGCGGAAGCCGATGGGCGGCGTATGGTGCTGCCCTGGCAGAACCATCCAGCAGTAGTACTCCACGAGCACAAAGGCCAGGGCAGCAACCACGATGGACCACACCGGAATCAGGCGTGCGTCGTCATTAGCGGAGATGGATTGTGGATCGTGCATAAGGCAACCCCTCCCTCGGAGGGTCTTTCAGACGATTAAGCAAAATCTTAACCGCTATTCAGATGGACGGGAAAGCAAATTGGGAAGTTGCGCTATTGGGCTCATCCACTGCTTATTTATAGGGGAGTCTTCGTCTAGGACTTGCGCCGCAGCCAGCCGGCAAGCACCGCGCAGGCCAACAACGCCGCGCTAAAGAAGAAGATCAACATGCCAAGCTGGCTCATCAGGCCAGTCAGGTGCTCCTCTTCAATCAAGGTGTCTACGATCCACCAGACCGGCGGACCGAGCACAAGTAGGAAAACTAAGATGGCAGCCAGCGCCAAGGCCCGGATGCGCTTGCGCCCTGCCTTCTGTTCCTGCATCACACCGAGCGACGCGCTTACTACGCGGCGGGTGCGATGGGCCACAGCACATTCGCGGTTGGCCTGAGTTCCGGCAAGGGCTGAGAGCAGGTCGCGATCAGCGCCCGAGTTTGTTGCTTCGTCGCCGGTCTTGCTCTCGACCAGCCCGTCGGCTTTCACACATTCCCCTGCAAACGCGGATGGGTTCGCTCGATCTTGGGCTTTATCGCAACCAGGCCGCGATAAAGTCTTGATTTTACGGTAGAAAGTGGAGCGCGCGTGACTTTGGCGATCTCTTCGAGCGACAACTCCTCGTGGAACCTGAGTACCAGCACCTCGCGGTAAACCGTATCCATTTGAAGCAGCGCCGCTGCGAGCTGTTCCCGATCTTCAAGGTTTGAAAATCGATCGAAGGGGGTCGGTTCGCCGTCGGCGATCTCGAAGCTCATGGGCCGGTCATCGTCGCTTCCGCCCTCAAAAAGCTCGTCCAGGCTGGACATGGTGCGCTTGCGGCGGAAGTCGATCACCAGATTGCGGGCAATGGTAAACAGCCAGGTATCGAACCGGGACTGGCCGTTGAACTGCGCGCCCCGCACCATCACGCGCATCCAGACCTCTTGAAAAAGGTCTTCGGCCATCTCGCGATTGCTTGTTAAATAGAGCAGATAACGCATCAGGCGGTGCTGGTAGCGGACGATCAGCTCATCCAGCAGGCCGGCATCCTGGCGCTTGAGCCCGGCGGATACGGCAAGACTCTCCTGCCGCACCTGCTCCTGAACTGCGGGGGCGATTCCCTGATTGAACATCGGAATAGACGCGGCTCGACCCATCTCACTTCATTAGACGGCAGAACTAGCCCGAAAGTCGCCTATAAATGAATTCATCACGATCTTCGCGTCTCGTAAAGGGAACGATGGGGACGGTGAAGAGCTCATTCGACCGTGCGCGGGCTCTTCCCGGCCACGCGCAAGGCATCTTCCACGGCCTTGGCTGCTCGGCGCTCACGGGCCTCGACGCTTTGGTAGCCATAGATGCCCAGCAGATGTCTGCGCCGCTGCGCGGGCGTCATGGCGTCCCAACCCTTGCGCGCATGGGGCTGGCGCAAAAAGGCCGCATGCAGAATCGGCGGCAGCTCGATTTCGCCTTCCAGGGTAAGCAGCAAGCGCTCTGCCATCTTTTCCCCACGCTGCTGGCGCGAACCGGCGCTCTTTGGCTCGCTGACCCAATCGCCAATCTCCTTGCGCATGGAGTGGCTCAGGCCTTCGAACCACTTTCGGAGCCTTTTGTCGCCTTTGAGCGCGTTCGCCAGCTCCGCCGGGACGGTCGCTGCGCGTTCTTCCATGTCCGGCTCGAGGGAAATCCGCACCAGCGTCCCGACGGTGGCTCGGGCCGCAGCCTGCATCTTCTTGTTCACTAGCAGGAAGTGTCCCGCGCCATGCGAATCGGCGAAGAGCGACGTGCGAAAGGGAAATCCCTCGGCTTTGTTGTTCGCAGACGATATCTCGCCGCGTACGCGCAAGCCCCTGCGCACCGGCCACGCGTCGGCAGGGTCGAAGGGAATCCGCGCAATCACCCAGCCGAGGGCTGCCTGAAGCGGCTCCAGCACTGCGGTAAACGATCTGATGTGTTTCGGACTCATGGACTCCAGTCAAGGCCTGTTCATTCCGGTGCGGGTTCCTCAACAGCGATCTCTCGGCCAGTATAAAAGCTCAATGCCGCGTCGCCCTGCACCAGCTGCCGCGTGCGTTCGAGCGCGCCATATCGATCCCCAAGCTGTTCTTTGCTGCCTCCTTTGCCACGATGTTCGGCGATGACCAGTGCGCCAGGATTGAGCAGTGTGCCTGCCTCCCCGCCCAGCAGCCCAAGCGCAGCCGCATACTCTTCAGCCGCCTCATAGGGCGGATCGAGAAAGACAAGGTCGAAGGCGTGTGACTGTCCTGCCTGCGCTCCTGCCTCAGACCGCTTTTCAGCCTTCCGCAGCCAACCGCCAGCGCTTCCGGAGTGAATTGTGAATCCCCCGGTAATGCCCAGATTGGCCAGGTTAGCGCGCAGCGCCGCAAGCGCCCCCGCTGCCTTCTCGACAAAGACGGCGTTGGCCGCGCCACGGCTCAGCGCCTCGATCCCCACCGCACCCGAGCCGGCATATAAATCGAGGAAAGCCGCGCCTTGAATGCGCGGCGCAAGCACGTTAAAAAGAGTCTCCCGCAGCCGGTCGCTGGTGGGCCGGGTTCCGAGGCCTGCCGGAGCCTGAAGCGTGCGAGAGCGAAATTGTCCGGCGATGATGCGCATTTGAAACCAGCATAGCGGAAGCGCAACGGGCCGCGACCCACTACAATCCAAATATGCGAGGCTGGTCAATCCCGCTGGGCCGTTGGATGGGCGTCGAGATGCGCGTCCACCTCTTTTTTCCGTTGCTTGCCGTCGTCTGTCTGGTCTTGAGCGCTTCAGAGGGCGGCATGTACGCACCAATCCGCGGCATGGGCCTGTTCATGGTTCTGGTGGCGGCCGTGCTGGTGCGCGAAACAGCGCGCCTTTTAGTGGCCGCGTGGCTGGGTTTGCGCCTGCGCGCCGTGCTTCTGCTGCCAATCGGTGGCCTTTTCGCCTATGCCAATCCAGAGAGCCAGGAGAATTCCAACCAGGGCTCAGGGCAATTCGCCCTCGCGTTCGCTGGCCCGCTGGCCAATTGTGCCACCGCATTGGTGCTGGCCGCCGCATTCATGGGTGCGGGAGGCGATGTCCACCTGCTCAACCAGCCTTTCATCTCATCCTCCTACCTGTTGCGAAGCATGGTCTGGATGCAGGTCGGCCTGGGGGTGATTCACCTGTTGCCCGCCTATCCCCTGGACTGCGGACGCCTTATCCGCGGCGGTTTTGCCCTCAAGCACGGCTTCGCTCCCACGGGGCGAGCCGCCACCGGCCTGGGCCAGGTGCTGGCGCTCGCCGCCATGGTGGGTGGCATGCTGCTCCACAATCCATGGCTCATCATCGCCGGTTTCTTTATCATGATCGGCGCGCAGGTTGAAGATCAGGGCGTCTTTTTCCAGTCGGTGGTGGATACCGTGCAGATGCGCGAGGTGATGCTCACCGATTTCGCTACGCTCTCGCCTTCCGACACGCTTGCGGACGCTCTGGTCCGTTGCGTCCATTCGCTGCAAGAGGACTTCCCCGTCGTCCGCGGCCCGGAACTGGTCGGCATTGTTTCTCGCCAGCGCATTGTGGATGCCCTGCGTAACGACGGCAACGGCTATGTGCAGGCGGTCATGTCGCGCGCCTTCCAGGTGGCCCGCCCTGAAGACACGCTGGGAACCACCATCCGCCGTCTTACTGCCGGCCGCGGCCTTGCGCTCATTCCCATCACCGACAGCGGACGCGTGGTTGGCATTGTCAGCGTACAAAACCTGATGACCTCCATGTCGTTGCTGGCCGAGCAGCGGCGCATCGAACGGCAAGAAGCCGCGGACTGACGGCCATAATGATGGACGACCCGGAAACACCTCTCGCCCCCGGCCTCTACCTGGTGGCCACTCCCATCGGTAATCTGGGCGACATCACGCTGCGCGCGCTGGACGTGCTCAAGCGCGTGGACCGCATCGCCTGCGAAGACACCCGGCAGACGCAAAAGCTGCTCAACCACTACCAGATCGCGACCCCCACCGTAAGCTGTCACGAGCATAACGAGCGGCAGCGCGCCACAGAACTGCTGGAAGCGCTCAAGGCGGGTGGGCGCATCGCGCTGGTCTCCGACGCCGGAATGCCCGGCATCAGCGACCCAGGAACGTGGTTGGGTTCGGAAGCATCTGCCGCCGGGGTTCCGGTGATCCCAATTCCCGGCGCCAATGCGGCGCTCAGCGCTCTGATAGCCTCAGGGCTGCCCACCGGCGAGTTCTTGTTTCTGGGCTTTTTGCCGGAGAAGGCCGGCGCCCGCCGCAGCCGTCTGGAAGATCTGGCCGCCGAGGCCGCAAACTCCCACGCCACGCGTACTCTGATCTTTTACGAGGCTCCGCACCGCATTCTTGAGACTCTGGCCGATCTTGAGGCCGTCTGGGGTCCGAATCTGCGTGTGGTTGTGGCACGTGAGCTGACCAAGATCCACGAAGAGTTTTTGCGCGGAACGGTGGCGGACGCTCGCCGCGAACTGGCCGCCCGTGACCGCGTCCGCGGCGAGATTACTCTGCTGGTCGAGGCTCTGCCCCCCACCCGCGCCGGCTCAACTGCCGCAACCCCAGCACCGGAAAAGATCTCGGCCCGCGTTGTGCGCCTTCAGGCTGAATCTGGAATCGACGAGAAAGAAGCTCTCAAGCGCCTTGCACGGGAGATGGGCCAGTCAAAGAGCGAACTCTATCGCGAACTTCAGAGGGAGCGCGCGCGGCACCGAACCGGCTCTCGTTGAACGCGCAAGGCCCTGTGAAACAGAAACAGGATCAACGCCGTTTGCAGAATCGTCATTCGCTCCTCGCCTCGGAATTCCTCGCCGAAACCATCCCTGGAACCCTCGCTGAAATCAGCATCTCCTTCAATATGGGCATCGCGCTGCCGAAGTGCGGGAAAAGCTCGGCGGATTGGGGTGGCAACCGCCTCGGCCGGGCGTCGATCGGCATCGGTACAGCCTCATCCGGAACAGGCAGAACCGCGCCCTGCTGAATCCGATACGGATACACTCTGACCCTGGCCAAAAAAAACCACGGATATTGGGTTAACTCGATGTGCTCAACTTCAACGGCATTGAAGTGTGTGCTGACTCGCCGAAGAGCCAGCTTGAGCGCACTGGCAATGGCTAACTGCGATGTTTCGCCTACGCCGCTGCGCAGTTCTCCATCGGCGATTTTGATGAAATTCCATCCCCGTGTCTGAATCCTCTTTTCGAGACGTCTGGCATCCGTAGACCGCACAAAGTTCCAGCCCTCGCGAAACTCGTCTGTCGCCAGTTTCAGCCCAACGGGCAGTTGAATCTGTGTTCTCAAAAGCACGTTCAGTTCAGCAATCGCACGCATGGAGAGTACCCTTTCTTTTTCTTAGCAGGAGGGTTGTGGGTAATTTGCGAGATGGGACTCGCGGCTGGACGTTTGATTGACCTGCGAACGCGACCGGTCTGTTGGCTGGGCGTTTGCAAAATGAATTGAGCTGCTGCAAAAGATGCAATCCGTTTCGCGCATGGAACTGATCGGGCCGCCCAGAGGCTGGGAAAAAGTTCGCAGGCACTCCGGGCAGGAAATCGTCGCGTAGTCCACTCCTGGATTGTCTTCCCCATTCCGCTGAATCCAGATCGGCGCCGGTGCGGTTGCATGGTTCCGAGGTAGCCGATCCAGCTGGGGAAGGGCGCCCATGATCTTGAGCAATGAGCCCATGCTGCTGCCTTTTTGATAGAAACCGTCCGCGGCCACTCCCGAAGGCACCTCGTTGCCGCTGAACGCGCCGCTCATTGCGATGGTCTGGATCGATGGAAACCGCCGCCGAACCACCGAGAGCAACTCGAAGCCCGACATGCGCGGCATGTTGAGATCGGAAAGAAGGATGTCCGGGATTTCCGTGCGAATCTCAGCCAATGCGGAGAAGCCGTCGTCGGCCGTGCGAACATGATACCCAATCTCGTTGAGCAGGTACGACAACGACATTCGAATTGAGGACTCATCGTCTACGATGAGCAGGTTTACTTTTGTGTCAGGCATATCTCACCCCACCATGAACTTCACTAAGGGAATAGGGGTGAGTATGCCATTCGTCCTATCGCAAAGCTGTTCAATTTCGAACAGGACGGTCAGATGCGGTTGGCACGCTGCGGGGCGCTCAAGTCAATTGACAGCAATATCCAAGTTTTCGATAGGGTCGTCCGGCAATTGATCGTGCAGAATCACGTTCAAGAGAGACTTGTGAACCCGGATGCGGCCGTTGTATTCGATAAACCCGAGCTTGCGGAAGCGATTCATGAAGTAGCTCACCCGCGACCGCGTGGTGCCGATCATCTCCGCCAGCGTCTCCTGTGAGATTTTGGGAATGAATGGTTCCGGTTCGCCCGGCTTGCCAAATTCCGCCATCAACAGCAGGATGCGCGCCAGCCTTTTCTCGCTCGAGTTGAAAAGCTGATCCACCAGGTCGGCCTGGATGCGCATGCTGCGCACCAGCAGAAACTTCAAAACCAGGTCGGAGAAGCCAGGCTCGTCGTGCATCGCGCGGATCATCTCGTCCCGCCTGATCTTGAGCGCGGTGCAGGCGGTCATAGCTGTTGCCGTCGCCAGCCGTGTCCCTGCCACGGTTGCCAGCACCTCCTCGCCTACAAAGTCGCCGTCGGCCAGTAGCGTGATGGTTGCCTCCTTGCCGGCTGAGGAAACAACCGTGACCTTGGCTCGGCCTTTCTGAATATAGAAGACCGCGTCCGCTGGATCTCCCTGCGAGAAGAAGGTCTGCTTAGGCGTCAGTTGGACGATTCTTCGCCCCAGTCCGGCGCTTGCCAGAAAGGCAGCGGCATCGAAGGGCGGTTTTTCAAGTTCAACCATCGAGTTGGCCTCCTTCCGGTTGCGGTCCCACGCGGAACCTTGCAGAGCGGCGTGCGACCGCATTGCCACACTGCAAAAGTGAGTTTAGGCGACAAAAGGGAAACTCATCAACCTTCGTTGGAGCGCTGAGCGCCGGAAGCTGCCCACCCCGCTAAACACCCACAATCTACAACTCGGCGGCACACTCGCCGCCGCATTTTCCCACAGTATGGCACCGGGGAAGGGAAAATATGTTCAATTTTGCACACTTCCCGGAAAAAAATACAAGACCCGGGGGCAGACAATCCCGGCAAACGCAGATTAAAAGGCGAAAAATTCATCTATGAGAATGGCCATCGATGTGCATCCTCAGATGTTGAGAGTCTCATGCCGCTTTATCAAAACTCGGCAGAAATCGGCAATTTTGACGTCCACCCCGGACCAACTGCCATCCATGCTCTGAGCCTTATTGCTCAGACTGTGCGGCGGGATGGCCCTAACGTGAAAGCTACCTGGTGCGCCTCAGTGCGCAAAGAGCAAGTGACGCTGCGCCTGGGTAGAAAAAGGTGAAATTCATGAAGAAACTTGTGACGTTGGTGGCAGTACTCAGCTTGACGAGCATCGGCTGGGCGAGATCTGATCGCGAATCAACAGCGGACCGGCTGGATCATGCAGGCGCAGTGCTGCACGAGATCATGTCGGCGCCAGACAGAGGCATTCCGGAAGAAGTTCTGGAACATGCCAAGTGCGTGGCAGTCGTGCCGCATATGCTCAAGGGCGGCTTTGTCTTCGGCGCGGAGAATGGCAGAGGCGTTGCCACCTGCCGCACCGCAAACGGCTGGAGCGCTCCCGCGTTCTTTACCATCACCGGCGGAAGCTGGGGATTGCAGATTGGCATTGAAGGCGTCGATCTGGTCATGATCATCCAGAACGACCGGGGCATGCGGCACTTGATTAACGCCAACTTTGAACTGGGCGGAGACGCCTCAGCGGCAGCCGGTCCGGTAGGACGCCACGCTTCCGCCGATACCGATTGGAAGCTTGACACCGAGGTTTTGACCTACTCGCGCGCCAAGGGCCTGTTTGCCGGGCTCACGCTGACCGGCGCTGCCATTCGCCGCGACGAAGATTCCACAGAAGCCATCTACGGGCATGAAATCCCCACCCGCCGGATTCTCGAAGGCGAGATTGCCGTTCCGGCCGCGGCTAACGCGTTCCTCGATGCAGTCAGGGATGCAAAGGCCCAGGCGATTGCATCCAACTAGTCATCGCTTGTGAAACCTCGCGGGCGCACGGAATCCATACGTCGATTCCGTGCGCCCGCGGCACAAAGGAGAAGTTATGCTCTGGACAGTGATGGTCATTCTTTTGGTTCTGTGGCTCCTGGGTTTCAGCCTCCATATCGCCGGCGGCCTGATCCACATCCTGCTCGTCATCGCAGTGATTGTTCTGGTCTTCAACCTCATAGCTGGGCGGCGAAGTGCTCTCTGAGGCAAGCAGGGCCTGAGGCATGCCTCAGGCCCTTAGCCTTCAACGGGCACTTCACTTGGCTTTACGAGGTTCGGCTTTCCTTGTAACTCGTCGATTTCCTCGATGAGCTGCTCGAGCTGCTCCCGCTTGCGGCTGCTCATGTCAAGGAAGCGAATGCCCACAAGACGCCGGTCGCGGCAAGAGGCCAGTTACCGTCTAAATCGGGCCGGAGAGGACGCGGGCGACTACGTCGTACTCGTGCGCTTCGGTGATCTGAGCTTTGTAAAAGCGGCCGGGTTCGAGGGTGGCGACGCTTGGGCCGAGTTCTGCGAAGTCGTTGATGTAGACCTTGCCGTCGATTTCGGGAGCGTGGAACTGGGTGCGACCCTCCCACAGGAGTGGGGTCTCTTCGCTTTCGCCCTCGGCTAACACGACTAACTCGCGGCCCACCCACTGCTGCTTGGCGCGCTTGCTAATGGCCTGCTGAAGTTTCATGAGGCGGCGCTTGCGGGCTTCGATGGTGCGTTTAGGAACCTTTGCGTCGAGCGAAAATGCGCCGGAGCCTTCTTCGTTGGAATAACTGAAGACGCCGAGCCAGTCGAATCTCGCCTCCTGAATGAACTCTTGCAAAAGTTCAAAGTCGTGGAGCGATTCGCCGGGGAAGCCGACTATGAAAGAGGTGCGCAGGGCGATGCCGGGAACTGCGGCGCGGACTTTCTCAAGAGTCTTGAGAAAGATATCTGCCCCTGCGCCGCGCTTCATGGTTTTCAGCACAGCGGGCGAGGCGTGCTGGAGGGGCACGTCGAGATATTTGCAGATGTTGTCGTGGCGCGCGATGGTGTCGAGGAGGCGGCCAGTGATGCGGTTGGGGTAGGCGTAGAGGAAGCGGAGCCAGCGCAGCCCTTCGATGGAGGCGAGAGCGTCGAGCAGCGTGGCGAGGCCGTCTTTGAGGCCGAGATCTTCGCCGTAACAGGTGGTGTCCTGGCCGATGAGGGTAATCTCTTGAACGCCACGGGCAACCAATTGCCGTGCTTCAGTGACCACCGATTCGAAACGCCGCGAGCGGAATTTGCCGCGCAGGTTGGGGATGACGCAGAAGGTGCAGGGGTGGTCGCAGCCCTCGGCGATTTTGATGTAGGCCGAGGATTTTGGAGTTGTCAGGAAGCGAGGGGTGGATTCGTCGTAGAGATAGGTGGGCAGCATGTGCGCCGCGCCCTGCCAATCGTTGCGGCTGAAGCGGCCCTGCTGCTCGCGAAGATCGCCTTCGGGGCGGCCCTTCGGGCTGTCTTCGTTTTGGACCGGCTTTGGGGAAGGCGTCTTATGCGTTCCAGCTTGCGACTCTTTGCCCGGCCGGCTCTCGGCTTGACCGCTGCTGAGAATGTTGAAGAGACCGGGAACTGCGATGGCTTGCGGGCGGGCCAGGCCTGCGGCTTCGAGGATGGATTCCAGTTCGCCGGTGCCGACCACTGCGTCCACTTCAGGGATACTCTTCTGGATCTCGTCGCGGTAGCGCTCGACCAAGCAGCCGGCGACGATAAGACGCTTGGCCGAACCTGAGGTCTTGAAGCGGGCCATTTCCAGGATGGTATCGACGGACTCCTGCTTGGCGGTGTCAATAAAGCTGCACGTGTTGACGATGAGGATTTCGGCTTCTTCAGGATGGGAGGTGAGGCGCGCGCCGGCACGGTCAAGCAGGCCCATCATGACCTCGGAGTCAACGAGGTTCTTTGGGCAGCCGAGAGAGATAAAGCCCACGGAAGGGGCCGTGGGTGCGGAGGATGTGGTCACATTTCTATTGTACCGGGGGATGGGTTTTGACGACAGCGTCAGCCTGTGGGCAGAGGGTGTATATTCTTCCTGACAGCAGACAAGACAGTTGCAAGGAGATGATCGAGATGGCAGTTTTGGGAAGTCAGATGGCAAGGCCGGCAGCGGATGAAGTATTGCTCATTACGAGCGGTGACCTGCGGCAAACGGCCAACCGGGCGTGCTGGCCCGCGCAGAGAGAGATGGAAGAGAAGTTGACCGCGGCCTTCGCCGCGCAGGGGTTCAAACTGATCCGCGCCCACGCTTGTAACGAGGCGGAGGGGCACGGGTTCATCTCATCGCAGCGCATGGGAATGGATGTCTTCATGAAGATCCATCCGGAGGCGAAACTGGTGTTTGCCACGGCGGCCTGGCAGTACAGTCATCATGTGCTGCCGGGGTTGCGCAGCCATCGGGGGCCGATATTGACGGTCGCAAACTGGTCAGGACAATGGCCCGGATTGGTTGGCCTGCTTAATCTGAATGGTTCGTTAGTGAAGGCCGGCAAGAAATTCTCCACCATTTGGAGCAAGGAGTTTACAGACGATTACTTTCTGGCGGGGCTTGCGGAGTGGCTGCGTGAGGGAAGAATTACCCACGATAGCTCGCATGTGCAACCGCTGGATGCGGACAAACTGCCTGCCGAAAGTGGTGCACTCGGAGCTACACTCGCCAGCAATCTCAGATATCGCAAGGCGATCATGGGTGTCTTCGATGAAGGCTGCATGGGCATGTACAACGCCATCATTGACGACGAGCTGCTCAACCCGACCGGCATCTACAAGGAACGACTAAGCCAGTCCGCGCTATTCGCGAAGATGCGGACGGTGCAGCAGGCGGAGGCGAAGTCGGTTTATGAGTGGCTGGTTGCCAAGGGCGTGAAGTTCGAGTTGGGCAAGGACGCCGCAACAGAACTGACTCTGGAGCAGGTGATCGAGCAATGCAAGATGTATATTGCGGCAGTCCGTATTGCGAAAGAATTCGGCTGCGATGCTATTGGAATCCAGTATCAACAGGGATTGAAAGA
>Ga0181535_10007176_pt1 | contig 11288 bp, 8 predicted proteins | sample PEATcosm2014_Bin_44_FD_119774 | JGI IMG/M metagenome (GOLD analysis project Ga0181535, IMG submission 119774) | Peatland microbial communities from MTU Mesocosm Facility, Houghton, MI, USA - PEATcosm2014_Bin17_30_metaG | ecosystem: Environmental > Terrestrial > Soil > Wetlands > Peat | place...
AACTCTTCAAGGATGAGGATGCCGGCACCCTCGCCGATGACGAATCCATCGCGATCCATATCGAACGGCCGACTCGCGCGTGTTGGCTCGTCGTTGCGGGTAGAGAGCGCGCGCATTGCAGCAAAACCGCCCACTGAAAGAGCTGTGACCGAAGCCTCTGCCCCGCCCGCAATCATCACGTCGGCATCACCGTGCATGATCATGCGCACCGAGTCGCCAATGGAGTTGGCACTGGTAGCGCATGCCGTGGCAGTGGCCGAAATGGGTCCCCTTGCACCGTAGCGAATGCTGATTTGCCCGGCTGCCATGTTCACAATGACCGCGGGAATAAAGAAGGGCGATATCTTGCGCGGGCCGCCTGCGAGCAGGTTCGAGTGCTCACGTTCGATGATTTCGAACCCGCCGATGCCGGAGCCAATAAAGACGCCAACGCGGTCGGCGATCTCAGGCGTAATTTCAAGTCCCGCCTGGGCCATGGCTTCCTGTGTGGCTGCGAAGGCAAAATGAATGAACCGCCCCATCTTGCGCGATTCCTTCTTGTCCACAAAGTTCAGCGGGTCAAAGTTCTTGACCTCGGCGGCAAATGTGACAGGAAAGCCTGTGGTGTCGAACCCCTGAATCGGAGCCATACCACTGGCGCCGGCCAGGAGCTGCCGCCAGACTTCGGACGCGGTGTTGCCCACACCGCACACCAGCCCAAGGCCGGTGATAACGACTCGACGAGTCACTGGTTACTTGGCACCTTTCGGTTCTTTCGCGTTCTTTTCGATGTAGTCGATGGCGTCCTTGACGGTCTTGATCTTCTCGGCATCTTCGTCTGGGATCTCCAGGTCAAAGGCCTCTTCGAACTGCATCACCAGTTCGACCACGTCGAGCGAATCAGCGCCCAGGTCTTCCTGGAAGCTTGCGCCGGGGGTGACTTCGGCTTCGTCCACCTGCAACTGCTCAACGATGATCTGCTTCACCTTCTCTTCAACTGCCATGCGTGCTTCTCCTCGTATTTTGTTGAATCTTGAGAGTCTGTTCGGGACAGAAATCGATCCCAATCCGCTTGCCTACGATACCGGCCCGCGGTATGAAAACACAACCATTGCACCAAAAAAATGCAAATGGTCCCGAAACTCCAAGTCTACCGGGCGGCCGAGGGTGTGTAAAGGCGAGGAAAAGCAGGGAACAGGGGCCATGGCTGCTGGACGACGATACTGCCGGAACATTGCCGTGAAATGCACACGGGGAAGGCGTACATTTAGCGAAGCGAGGTTGGCGAGCGATGCTCGGGTTGATCGGCGGAATCGTTGCTGCATTTGCGGGAATTCTCCTCGGATTCTGGCTGCGCGGCGCATCAGCAAAAGCTGAGAAAGCGCAACTGGAACGGCGTGGACAGGAGCTGAACAGCGACCTGACAGCGGAGCGGGAACGATCGCGGGCTGAGTCAATGACGAGGGCTGAGGTCGAGCGCGTCCAGGCAGCCAGCATCAGCAAGCTTGAAACGGAACTCGATAACGAACGCAGGAATCTGGCGGAGAAGCTGGCCTTGCTGGAGACTGCAAAGCAGGCGCTGGCCAATCAATTTGAAGCGTTAGCCGGGGAGATTCTGGAGAAGAAATCAAAGAGCTTTTCTGAAGGTAGCCAAAAAGAGTTAGGCACACTGCTTAATCCTCTCCGCGAGCAGATCAAGGAATTCCGCGAGAAAGTCGAAAAGGCGCAGAACGACTCCAATACCGGGGTCACCAAACTTGAAACGCTCATCGGCACCTTGGGCGGGCTCAACCAGCAACTGTCTGAGGAAGCACATAACCTGAGCACGGCGCTACGTGGATCGGCGAAGGCGCAAGGCGACTGGGGCGAATTGATTGTCCGCAACCTGCTGGAGAAAGCTGGGCTGCGTGAGGGTGAGCAGTTCCGCGTTCAGGAAACTTTTGACGCGGTCGGAGATGGAGAGAACGGGAGCCGGAAATCGCGCCCCGACGTGATCGTGAACCTCCCAGGCGAGCGGCACCTGGTGATCGACTCGAAGGTTTCGTTGAATGCTTATACAGATTCAGTGAATGCGGCCACAGAGGATGAGCGCAAATCCGCGGTGAAGCGTCACCTGGCCAGCGTCCGTAGTCACATTGATGAGCTCGCCACGCGCCGCTATCACAAGCTGGGCGCGCTGGAAACTCCTGACTTCGTGGTGATGTTTGTGCCTATCGAGCCGGCATTCCTCATGGCGCTGCACCAGGACGAGGGACTTTGGCGATACGCGTACGAAAGAGAGGTCTTGCTGGTAGGCCCGACAACTTTGCTCTTTGTCATTCGAATTGTAGATAACTTGTGGCAGCAGGAGCTGCAGGCCCGCAGCGTGCAGGACGTGATGAATCGCGGAGCGGAGTTATACGACAAGTTCGTAGGGTTTGTCAGCGATCTTGAAGCAGTGGGCAAGAGCCTGCGCAGCGCCGACCAGAGCTACAGCAACGCCATGAATAAGCTGAGCGAAGGTCGCGGCAATTTGATACGTCAAGTGGAGTTGCTGAAGGGGCTTGGCGTGAGGACTGGGAAGTCCCTGCCGCGAAATCTGCTGGATAGTGCGGGGGCGGAGGAAGAGCCGGGGCTAGCACTGGCGGATGAAAGCGGCGAGCCAGAGTAAGCCCTGTGTTGACGGTTCGCTGCGTTCTTTCCTTGCGAAACAGACTCGGTTTAGCCGCGAGACCGGGAGTATACTCCGCTCCAACACCAATAAGAAAAGAAATCGGGGAGCCGATGGACTTCTACAGCGGAAAATACAGGAGAAGACCTCTCTTCTTTGACTATCCATTGCTCGCATCGCTGTTTCTCTTCGCCATCGGCGGTTTCGGCATTCACTTTGCAATGCGGGACGCCGCCCTCGCACGAACCGAGAAGACAACGGAGGCGACCGTAATCCAATACAGAAGCACCGCACACAGGCGTAGCAGGCGTCAATACAGTCTTGCCAGTTCTTCCGTGGAGTACCGTTGCAGTTATAACTTCAGCGTGGACGGAGAATCTTACAGTAATACTGGGTACATTTCGGAACTGAGTGTCGATGATTCGATCAGAGAGGAACTCAGGAAAGATACAGATGTGCCATTGAAATTCAGTGCAACCGTTTATTACGATCCATCCAATCCGTCCACAAACGCCCTGACTGAATTCGGTGAAGAGAGCGTGAACCAATATCGCATTGCGGCGTTGCCGATAGGTATTGGAGTCATGTTGATTATGCTTGCTGTCCTGGGGGCGGTGCTTACCGCGACGAACAAGAATGTACATGGCGGGATCGTTGTCGATGACCAAGGAACGGTCATCTATCCGGATAAGATCGATCCCGGGGAGCAAGGCTCCGCGGATAACCCAACGAAGATTGGGTTCCTGTAAAAACAATCAGATCATTCAGCGAACGATTCATCCGAGACGATTGAGTCGAGGCAGAATAGAGCAGAAAATGAATCGCTCGTCGCGTCATTGTCGCTCCCTCCGCCAACACTCTCACGAAGCGCGAATATCCTGCTATCCCCCAAACGCCGCCCGCATCCGCTTCCAGGTCGTTTCCAGATCTTCTGGCAGGATTCGCGTCTCTCCCACAGTCGTCATGAAGTTGGTATCGCCGAGCCACCGGGGGAGTGCGTGCAGATGCAAGTGCCCCGCCACTCCAGCCCCGCCTGCCTTGCCCAGGTTTATTCCAATGTTGAAGCCGTGCGGATTGTAGAGCGACTGAAGTATCGTTTCTGTGCGTTGCGCGAGGTCCATGAGCTCATGAGCCGTATCCGTGGGCAGCGTCGAAAGCCGGTCAAGATGCGCATAAGGCATGACCATGACATGGCCTGATGTATAGGGAAAGGCGTTGAGGCAGACAAAGCAGTATTTGCCCCGCACGATCAAGCCGCCTGCTGCTTCCGCCTCATCCCGGCTCATCCCATTCGCGATGGCAAAATCGATGGACGCGATCAGATTGCAGAAAACGCAGCCCAGGTCGCCTGCCCATGCGTCCAATTTTGCGGGAACACCGGAACGCGCGGCAGCGTTCGTCGAAGTGACGTAGGCATAGCGCCAGGGGGTCCAGAGATGATCCATTGAAGGAATTCCGCCCGAATTGGTACTCGGCCAGTATAGAGGGTTGGCGCCGCCGCTGGTGCGTAAGTCTATTGGTTGTGCAGCATCAAATGTGACAATGCAGTCAAAATGCAGCCTGTCACATAAACTGGCCAAGGTGTTGGATTGACGCGCCAAAGCTGAGGTTGCTACACTCGTGAGCGTAGCTTGCTGCGCGAATTCCAGCGGTGAGTTGCGGCCACCCTCCAGCAAGGCGTTGCCTGACGGGTGTTTTCCACGGAGATCAGTCGCTTTCGCTCCCGGTTCACAGATCTGGGAGGGCTGTCACTTGCGAAGACGTTACCCACCAAGGCTGATGACTCGACAGCAGGGATACTGGTCTTAAGGCCTCTGCGCCGGCGGCAATCGCGGCGCGGGAGCCACCCCCAGCGGCAGGCAAGGATTTTGTCGCGGGAGCTAGGAATTCCGGAGCCGCAGTGATGCCAAACGTCCTCAATCCAGAACCCGAGAGCATAACCCTGAACACCGAAACGGAAACCCTCACAATTGACCCTGCGACGGAGCTTGCACAGCCGTCGTTCGAATCCACGTCCAACACCGCCGCAGTATCTGAATCAGTTCCCGCGCTGGACGCCGATGCCCCAACCGAGCCTGTAGCCCAGGCCGCACCTGTGGTTGAAGACGCCAAGCCGGAGACCGCTCCCGTAGCGACAACACCCGAGGCTGAAGTTGTAGCCAAGGCCGCTTCTGCCGCTGAAGTTCATGCGCATGAGTCCGCCGACGATTTTTCCGCCGCATTAGCGGCATTTGAAAGGGAACAGGCTGCCGAAGCGGCTGCAGTTGAGGCCTACGGCGACAAGCTTGTATCCGGCACAGTGATCAAGCAGACAGACAAGCACCTGGTTGTGGACGTGATGGGCTTGAAGTCCGAGGGGCTCGTGCCTCTCGAGCAGGTTCTCGACCACACCGGCGCCGTCAAGTTCCAACCCGGCGACGTCATCGACGTGGTGATTGAGCGCGAGGAGCCGGAAGGCGGCTACATCGTCAGCTATGAGCGTGCCCAGCGCCTGCGCGTGTGGGACGTGATTGAGAAGGCCGCCAACGAAAAGACCCCGGTGACGGGAACCGTTGTGAGCCGTGTCAAGGGCGGGCTCACCGTGGACATCGGCCTCAAAGCATTCCTGCCCGGCTCGCAACTTGAAATTCGCCCGGTGCGCAATCTTGACGGTTATCTCGGCCAGCAGATTGAAGTCCGGGTCATCAAGCTGAACAAGAAGCGCGGCAACGTGGTGGTAAGCCGCAAAGAGATTCTTGAAGAGGAACAGAACGCGAAGCGTTCCGGCACGCTGGAGCAGTTGGGCGAAGATGCTGTGCTCACCGGCACTGTGAAGAACCTCACCGACTATGGCGCGTTTGTCGACCTAGGCGGCATCGATGGCTTGCTGCACATTACGGACATGAGCTGGGGACGCCTCACGCATCCCCGCGATCTGGTCAATGTGGGCGATGAGATCCAGGTGAAGGTTCTGAAGTTCGACAAAGAGAAGCAGCGCGTTTCGCTTGGCTTCAAGCAGCTGACGCCTGATCCGTGGCTCGACGCCACCGAGCGGTATCCGGTGGGCGCGCACGTGAAGGGCCGCGTTCTTTCGGTTACCGACTACGGTGCGTTTGTTGAGCTCGAGCAGGGCATCGAAGGTCTGGTTCACCTCTCCGAGATGACCTGGTCCAAACGGCTCAAGCATCCTTCCAAGCTGGTCAAGCCGGGCGACGAAGTCGAAACCGTGGTCCTCAGCGTCAATCCTGCTGATCGCCGCATTTCGCTGGGCATGAAGCAACTCCTTGACAACCCCTGGGAGAACCTCACTGAGCGTTATCCCGCCGGCACCATCGTCGAGGGCCGCGTCCGCAACCTGACCGACTTCGGCGCATTCATTGAGATTGAAGACGGCATCGATGGCCTGGTGCACGTGTCCAATCTCAGTTGGACCAAGCGCGTGAAGCATCCTTCTGAAATCGTGAAGAAGGGCGAAAAGGTGAAGGCTGTTGTTCTCGGCGTCGAGCCGCAGAATCGCCGCCTCTCGCTGGGCATCAAGCAGTTGCAGCCCGACGTATGGGAGAGCTTCTTCGCCGCGCATCGCGTTGGCGACGTGGTTCACGGCAAGGTGCTGCGCACCGCGCAGTTCGGTGCGTTTGTCGAGATCGCGGAGGGCGTGGAGGGACTTTGCCACATCTCTGAGGCGGGCGACGAGGCCGGAGGCCCATCCAAGCTTGAAACTGGTCTTGAGCACGACTTCAAGATCATCAAGATCAACGTGGAAGAGAAGAAGGTGGGCTTGAGCCTGCGCGCTGTCAGTGGTCACGAAGCCAGCCGTGCAGAGGTTCAGGACTACAAGCAGGAAGCGCGCGGGGGCGGCCACAAGGCTCCTGTTTCAAGTTCAACCACAACGCTTGGCGACCTGATCAACTGGAAGAGCGAGCGGTAGTTTTCACATTCAATCGAAACAGCAACGGCCACCTTTCGGGGTGGCCGTTGTGCGTATTGCCTGATCCGCATACTTGTCGTTGGGCACTGTATGGCACGAACACTTCATTGAGCAGCAGGGCGCTGAATCACGTCGAGCCAGCGCCTAGTCCGTGGTCCCTGTTTCCTCCTCTTTGCCTTGCATCTGCCGCAGAACGATCACGATTCCAAGCGATGTCAGCACGCAGATCAGTGCAAAGAGAAAAACGCTTGCGTAGCCATAGACGCCGATCACTGCTCCGGCCAGTGGGCCGACCAGGAAGAAGGAGACGTCAGAGAACGCGGTGTATACGCCGAGAGCTGTTCCGCGATTGTTTTCGGTCACTCGCTTGACGGCTTCAACGCCAATCGCGGGGAAGAACAGTGAGAAGCCCAGGCCGGCCAGGGCAGCACCGCAGAAGGCCATTGCAGGTGAACTCGCCTGCCACAGGAGGAGCAGCCCAACGGATTCAACGGACAGGCAGACCATCCCGATGGGGAAGCCACCGAACCGATCGATGGTATGGATGAACAGCAGCCGCGCGACAATGAAGCCGACGCCGAAAGCCGTGAGGCAGAGGGCAGCTCCACCCCAATGGCGGCTGGCGTAAAAGAGAGTTACAAAGGTGGCGAGGACACTATAACCAACTCCACCGAGGGCCAGGCCCATGCCGTGCGGAGCAACCCGTCCCAGCACGTGGCTGAAGGGCAGATGTTCGCCGGGAGTTACATGCACCGGGCTCTTGCGGGTGGCGAGTCCAAGGCTGATTGCGCCGATCAGCATGGTCAGCACCCCGAGCGAAGCGAGCCCAAACCGCTCGTCGAGTACGACGCCAAGAGGAGCGCCAAGCGCCATTGCTCCATAAGTGCTGATTCCGTTGTAAGAGATCACCTTGGCGGTATGTTCGGGTCCGGCGCTGGTGATACCCCAGAGTGTCGAGCCGGTGGATCCCAGGCTCTCGCCAACTCCGAGCACCAGGCGGCTGGCAATGAGGAGGATGACGCTAAACGCCGGGCCAAGATTCAGAGGATTGAAGCGCATAGTGCCCGCCGCCGCCACCAGCAGCGCTCCGCTGGTGGCACAAGCCGCCATGCCCCACAGCACGGAGATTTTGGCTCCCGCGCTGTCAGAGATGCGTCCCGCCCAGGGACGGCTGAGCAGGGTCGCGATGTACTGAATACTGATGACAAGCCCCGCCAGTGCAGCGCTAAATCCCATCCGAAGATGAACATAGGGCGGAAGAACCGCCAGCGGAAGGCCAATCGACAGATAGCAGACAAATGTAAAGTAAACAAAGCCGAGAATATGCAGTGTCCCGCCCTTTGAGGCAGCTCGAGCGGGTGCAGTAACACTGACTGTGACGGAATCGGACATTGGTTTTTGCAGGAGCCTGCTGAAGGTTTTGTTCTGCTACCAGTATAGCTGAGGCGATGTTGGAGTTCTGTTCGTTGCCATGGCCAGAACTACACTTAGATAATGCCGGGATTTCACGTAGAACACTTCGGATGCAGGGCTGCGCGCGCTGATGGCGAGGCACTGGGCGCGCAGTTGCGGTCGGCCGGACTTTGTGAAAGGCATCCCGCATCGGCAGACCTGGCGGTTGTGAATACGTGCAGTGTGACAGCGGAAGCTGATCGCGCCGCACGAGCCTTTATCCGGCGATCGCACCGGCTCAATCCGGACGCAAGAATAGTAGTGACCGGTTGCTACGCGCAGCGCGCGCCGCAGGAGTTGGCCGAGATTTTGGGCGTCTCCGCGATTGTGGGCAACAGTCACAAGGCACTCGCGCCGCAGATCGCTTTGAAGCTGGTCCGAGATTCGGCGGGGACTGCGTACGCATCACAGCCTCAACTGGTGAGTATTAATTCGCTTATGGCCGGCGGTGCTAAACCGATGGTTCTGGTGGATGACCGGTTTGCTCATTCTTTTCTTGAGGAAGCGCAACTGGCGCCCGGTGCGCAGACCCGTCCAAACCTGAAGATTCAGGAAGGGTGCGGAAACCGCTGCACATTTTGCGTGATTCCGCAGACCAGGGGCTCATCGAGAAGCCTCGGCGCCGAAGCCGTCCTCTGGCACGTTGAGAACTTTGTTGCGGCCGGAGGCAATGAGTTGGTGCTGTCTGGAATCAATCTGGGGCGCTGGGGCCGAGAACTATCAGGCTCTGCGAACACGGCGGATTCTTCACCACGCACGCTTGCAGAGCTTGTCTGGTACATTTCCAGCCGAACATCGCTGCCACGCCTGCGACTCAGTTCGATTGAGCCCATGGACTGGGACAGTGATCTCATCGGTCTGATGGCGGAATTTGGTGGATCGAGGCTCGCGCGCCACGCCCATCTGCCGCTTCAGTCGGGCTCAGACGCGGTGTTGCGGCGAATGCACCGGCGCTATCGTTCGTGGCACTATGTCGAAAAGGTGGAAGCGCTGCTGGGCGCTGTCGGGCCGGGCCTGACCATGGGCGCGGACGTGATGGTTGGATTTCCGGGCGAGACCGAAACCGAATTCGCGGAGACTGTGGAACTGGTGCGAACGCTGCAATTTGGTTATCTGCACTTGTTTCCGTTCTCGCCACGGCCGGGCACGCGGGGCTGGGAACTCCACGCCGAGAGACCGGTTCCGGCAAAAGCCGTAGAAGAGCGGATGGACGTACTGCGCACGTTGGCTGCGGAAAAGACGCTTGCGCATCGTTCGCGTCTAGTGGGGCGGGAGTTGGAGGCAATCACGCTGAACACTCCCCCGGATGAAGCCGCCCGCGGTTTGACGTCCGCGTTGACTGAGAACTTTATTCCGGTTGAGCTCAAGGGGAGAATCACAGCCAATCACCTGATTCGGGTACGTGGAACCGTTTTGAATCGGGACGGAATACTGGAGGCCGTCGAGGTGAAACCGTCGCATGCACCTGGTTCAGCGAAGCCCAGCCAATGCTATACTTAGCGTGCGTTCGTGCGCCTGCGGCAGTTCCGGTCGACCCCGGAGGCAGGCAACAACGACTTTTGGAGGAGCACCATCGCACTCGACAAACGTTCCGCTAAGTCCTTTATCCGCATCAACGATAGAATTCGCGCGCGCGAAATCCGCGTCATCGATGAAAATGGCGAACAACTTGGCATTCTTCCGCCTTTTGAGGCGTTGAGAATCGCTCGCGAGCGGGGCTTGGACCTGGTGGAGGTATCGCCCAACGCGGTTCCCCCGGTCTGCCGCATTCAGGACTACGGCCGCTTCCTTTACGAGAAGGAAAAGAGCGACAGGGCCGCCAAGAAAAAACAGAAAGTGATTACGGTCAAGGAGTGCAAATTCTCAGTGACCGTTGACGAGCACGACTACCAGACCAAGAAAAATCAGGCGATTCGCTTCCTCAACGATGGCGACAAGGTGAAGGCCAGCCTGCGCTTCCGTGGCCGCCAGATGGCCCATCGCGAGTTGGGCTACGCCATCATCAACCGGTTGATCCAGGACATCGGCGATGCGGGGATTGTGGAATTCATGCCGCGCATGGAAGGCACGATTCTGCATGCGATTCTTGCGCCCTCGAAAAAGCAGGAGCAGGCAGCCCCCAAGCCAAAGCCAGCCGCTGCCACGCGTCCAGAGCCCGCGACCGTTCCGCAAGCCTAAAAGCAGAGACATTCGCGCTGATCGGGCCGCCCATTCCGGGCGGCCCGCCTATTTTGCGCATGATTCTGAAAGCAAACGCTGAATTCTCGGAGCCAGCGCAAACCCAGAGGCCGAGATGGCGTCGGGGGAAGGACGATGAGCCCTCTGCGCCAGAGCGTGACTTCGCAGCAAGGCGGATTGCCGCCATCGCTGCCTTGCGAAAGGCCTATGGTAGACTCCGTTCCGTTATGCGAATCCATCGATCTTCGTTGCCAATCCTGATTTTGTTTCTGGGACTGAAAGCTGGAGCCGGTCAGGCGCAAGAAGCCAGTCTTGCCGTTGCTCCTCCGCATCTAGAAGCTCGCGGCGCGGCTACCCAGTTGATTGTGGACGGCAAGCCTTTCCTGATGCTCTCCGGTGAACTGCACAATTCCTCGTCTTCGAGTCTTGAATACATGAAGCCGATCTGGCCGAGACTTGCGGCAATGGGCCTTAATTCGGTGGTCACACCGCTGAGTTGGGAACTGATTGAGCCCGCTGAAGGCAACTTCGACTTCACGCTTGTGGATGGACTGCTGGCGCAGGCCCGGCAATCCAACGAGCGGGTTGTCTTTCTCTGGCTTGCAACGTGGAAGAACGGCATGTCGAGCTACGCGCCGATCTGGGTAAAGCGAGATACGCGGCGCTTTCCAAGGGTGATGGAGCATGGGGCCGAGGTTGAGATTCTGAGCCCGCTGGGCGCGGCGACACGTGAGGCCGACGGGCGAGCGTTTGAGGCCCTGATGCAGCATCTGAAAGCGGTGGACGGCCGCGAGCATACCGTGTTGATCATGCAAGTGGAGAACGAGGTTGGCGTGCTGGGCGATTCGCGCGATCATTCGGCGGCGGCCAATGCGGCGTTTGCTGCGGCTGTGCCTGCGGAACTGACCGCGTATTTGAAGGCACATCGCGACGCGCTCTATCCGGATTTGAGAGCGCTTTGGGATGTGCATGGCGACAAGTCCGCCGGCACATGGACGGAGGTCTTTGGAGACTCAACGCGGGCCGACGAAATCTTCATGGCCTGGCACTACGCACGGTTCATTCAGTCTGTTGCAGAGCGCGGAAAGGCGGCTTACAAAATTCCCATGTATGTAAATACAT
>Ga0181535_10007178_pt1 | contig 11285 bp, 9 predicted proteins | sample PEATcosm2014_Bin_44_FD_119774 | JGI IMG/M metagenome (GOLD analysis project Ga0181535, IMG submission 119774) | Peatland microbial communities from MTU Mesocosm Facility, Houghton, MI, USA - PEATcosm2014_Bin17_30_metaG | ecosystem: Environmental > Terrestrial > Soil > Wetlands > Peat | place...
CGCATCGGCCGTAACCCTCAGACCGGCGCGGCCATCAAGATCAAGGCCAAGACCGTCGTCAAGTTCCGCGTGGCCAAGGCCGCCAAGGACGTCATCGCCCCACCCAAGAAGTAGTTCGTTTCAGAGTGTGGCCATAAGAGGGAAGAGTCATTGACTCTTCCCTTTTTGCATTTCTGACGACAGTCTCGTTGGATCACAATTGCTCAATCTTCCGACCGTGCCGTGGCATCGAATGGGTATGGCATTCACTTCTTCCGCCGCTGGTGAATCGAACACAGAATTGCAGTCGAAACGGGCTCCGGCGGTTGGCGCGCCAGTTCTTCTGTTTCTGCGCCTTGAAGGGCTTGCGCTTGTGGCGATCTCCGCCGCACTTTACGCGCGTAGCGGCTCCAGTTGGTGGCTGTTCGCTGGTTTGTGGCTTGTGCCTGACTTGAGCATGCTCGGCTATTTGGTTTCACCCTGCTGGGGCGCGCGCTGCTACAACGCCATCCACACCACCATCACGCCCATTACCTTGGCCCTGGCGGCCTTGTTGTTCCACACGGCAGGCCCCTTGCCTTATGCGCTCATCTGGCTGAACCACATCGGCGTTGACCGGTTGTTGGGCTATGGACTGAAATACCCAGCCGGCTTTGGTTGGACGCATTTGGGCAGGCAAGGAAAAAAGCACGGCGAAGTTACCCTTGCGCCTTCGTCTCCTGCTTGACGCCCGGTATCAGCGCCCGCACCACCAGCGAAGCACCGATCCCGATAAGCAGAGCTCTGACGATCGACAGGTGAAAAAGGCCCCAGGCCGCAGGCGCCACAGCCAGAAACGCAAGGGTGGGAATGGGCCCTTGCATCAATCCCCGCACGATCATTGAAACGACAAAGCTGATGAGAATGCCCCATAGCATTGCCCTGTTGTCATAGGTCCATGCCACGACTGCGAACGTAATGAAGGTTCCGATTGGTACGATTTCCGTAAGAACGGCGATGAGCCAATGCGGTTTCGCCGCGGTGCGTGGCAGAGCGGTTCTCAACTGCGGAAAGATCTGTGGCACCACACGTAGATACTCGCGGTAAGGCTGACCGAGTTTTTCGGAGAGAAATGCCTCTTCGCCGAGGACAAGGCGCAGATAGAAGAAGCCGATCAGGGCCACCATGAAAAGTGCGCCGCTTGGAGTCAGAAGAAGCGAGATCGCAATCATCATGAACCAGCCGCCCAGGTAAAGCGGGTTGCGCATGTAGCGGTAGGGCCCCGCAGCCATTACGCCGCCGCCTTGCATGTCCTCGTGGTGCACCACGTCGTATCCCAGGTAGGCCGCTCCCCACACGCGCAGCACCATGCCCAGCCCCGCAACCAGCGCACCGAAAACAATAACGATCGGCGTTGCGACATTAAAGCTCGCCAACCCCAGTCTGCTGATCTCAAGGGCCAGCCACTCCAACGTGGAGCGCCGTCTCGCCAGATCCCATGGCCTCACCCACGGCGCCCACATCGCGATCGCAACAATGACGATTTGAATCCACATCCGCAGACGAAACTCGAACGCGCTTGCCTTCATGCACAACTCCCAATCCCGGAGTGTAGCACCCGGCTCTTTCAAAGGAATGCAATCTGGCCGTTCAAAGTCTTTCCTACTCCGACCGCAACGCCTGCATGGGATCAATGGAAGCTGCACGCCGAGCAGGAATCCAACATGCAGCCATCGCGATCGTAAAGAGAATTGGAGGCACCACGACAAACGTAAGAACGTCGTGCGGTTGGATACCGTAGAGGAAGCTTGCAGCGAGCTTCGACAACATCCACGCAGCCGCCCAGCCCAATGCGACTGCAATGAAAGTGAGGACCATGCCTTGACGCAGAACCAGCCACTCGACCGAACCGGGCCGCGCACCCATGGCCATACGAATGCCAATCTCCCTCGTGCGACGGCTGACTGCGGAACTCATCACACCGTAGAGTCCTACAAAAGTGAGCACCAACCCGATGAAGCCGAAGGTACCGAAGAGCATGGCCGCCAGATGGGGCAGAAAGCATGCTGTGCGAACGTGTTCATCCATGGTCTCCGCGTTGTAGACAGCACGGAGCTGGCATTCAATAGATCAATTTGAGCGAGAGTTGAATCTGGCGCGAGTTTCCAGCCGTTTTGCTGATTTCGCCAAAGCCAGATCCGGTGAGGATGTTCGCGGGCAGGCCCATGTTCACGATGTTGAACAGGTTGAAGAATTCGCCGCGGATCTGAAGATCGACGCGCTCGGCGCCGCTATTGCGACGGCCGAAGGGCGTGTCTTTGATCAACGCAAAGTCGAAGTTGTAATAGGCTGGTCCACGAAAGGTGTTGCGGCCCAGCGTCCCGTAGCGACCGTTGTTCGGCCCTGTGCCTCCCGGCACATGAATGGGAATAGAAAAGAATGCGGATGCATTGTTTGTCCCTTGGCCAAAGTAGTCTGCACGCTCTTTGCGCGCCGTTGACAGGTGAGGCGTTGCAATCTGATCGGGGCGGTCTACGCCGCTGAAGCCCGCTCCTGTCTGTTGGATCCCGGAAAAGATTGTGAAAGGCGAACCTGAGCTGATGCTCGAAATGCTCAGCAGCTCCCAACCGTCGGTGACTTTTCTGCTGATCGGATGCAGAAAGTTCACACTCTCCAGATGCAGGTTCTGGGCGAGACTCAGACCGAAACCCGCAGTGACGTCGAACGAAGATGGACCTCGTTCTGCGTGGGTGTCAAACGGATTCTGCGGAAATCCCTGCGACACGGCCCCCGTCGAACCCGTTCCGCCGACAACCTGGCTCGTATCATCGATGGATTTGCTCCAAGTGAAACTAGCTTGAATCCCCGGCCCGCCGTGTCCCACATTTCCAAAGAGTGAGGTTTGCAGAGCGTGATAGCTGGAGTGCGCTGTCGCGGTCACTTCATTCTCCAGTCCAAAGCCGCCAATCACGTTGCCCGCACTGTCGAATCGCGTATAAGGTGCGAATGCTGGATCTGCACCCGAATAAGCGTTTGGAAATCGAACCCGCGGCAGCTTCATCGCAGTCGTGCCCACATAGCTCGCATCCGCGGTGAGGTTGCCGAACTTGCGCTCCAGCCCTGCTGTCCAGGTGTAGAGTGTGGCGTTGCCAAAGTCACGGCTGATGCCGCTGAGAACAAGATCGCTGACAACATGGCCAGGCGTGAGCGCTGCAACGTCCTGCTCGTAACGATCCACGTCCATGGGTGTGTTGGGCGCAACGTCTTTCGTGTTCCCGGCCGGGAAAATATCTGCGCCCGCCGGCGTATAGGCGCGCGGCAGTTGCGCCGGTGTGATTTGAAATCCGTAGCTGATGGGCGCATTTGAGGCAGACAGAAGCCTTGGCATCACGGCAAACGGCGTCGATCCCGTGAGAAAGTTGTCCTGCCAGAGATTCGGGGGAATTACAGTGATCGCGCCGCCGGCGTGCGCCTGCAACTTGTCAGTAACCTGCCAGGCCGCCTGAATGCGCGGACCCCATCCCTTCCAGTCGGTTCGGTAGGCGGGCTGCGGATTGACCACATACTCTTGCGTACCATTCAAGTTTAGAAATCCCGCAGTTCTTCTCGCGCGCTCGCTGATGGGCAAATAGAGTTCCCAGCGGACACCAAGGTCGAGCGTGAACCGGCTGTTCACCTTCCAGCTGTCCTCGAAGTAAGCGTTGACATTGTCCCGACTGATGGCTGCCGGACCAATGTGCGCTCCGCTCGAGAAATAAGGTGGCGCGACCGACGCGGAATAGTCGACGGGGCTGCCAATCAAGAGGCTCGAGAGCGTGTCGGGCAACAGGTCGCCGGCATATAGGTTGTGGGCACTGTTCTTCGAGGCGGTGATCACTGGGACATTGCTGTTCGGTGCTCCTGGAACATAGGCGGCGCCTCCACCAAAGTCGTATTCGCCATTTGGACTGATCCCAAAGTACGTGCTGTCTCGGTTTAAACGGATCTCGCCGCCCGCTTTGAAGGTATGCCGCGCAATGCTGAAGACCAGATTCTCGCGAAGCTGAAAAAGATTTCCATAGGCCTGCGTGACTGTTCCGGCCGCCGCGTTGAACGCCTCAAACAATCCGTCATTGAATTTGAGCGCCGGATCAGTGTGGTTCGGCGTAGGGAACCCCGGCGTAGTCCGTTGAATACTGAGGGATGACTCGAGCGTAAGCTGCGGCGAAAACTCGTGCGTTAAGGTGCCCACCACGTTCCGCTGCCGATCGACATACTCAACGCCAAACGAAGGGTCGATCGCCGTCTGGTCCGGGTTGGTGGTGGGTCCGCTAATGTTGTCGAAATTGAAGCGTGCAAAGAATTGGTCTCGGGCAGAAAACTTGTGATCGATACGCACTGAAAACTGATCGGCGTCTGTAGCTACCTTCGAAGCCGTCGCATAGGTGTGATCGAGAAATGGACCGGCCGCATCGTTCGGGAGCGGATAGCGCTTCAGAACCGCGGCAATGCCTGCATTGACGGGCACCGTCAAAGTATCCTCAGAACCATCAGGATAAGTGAGCGTATCCTGGCCGGTCCGCTCGGTCGCTGTTGGCACGGGCATTACCTGCGTGGTGCCCAAAACCTGGCGGAAACCCTGGTATTGCACGAAATAGAATGTCCTGCTGCGGCCGTCATAGATGTGGGGAAGAAATACCGGGCCGCCGTTCGTAAAACCGAATTCGTTTCGACGAAAAGGAGGAATCCTGCCTGGATAGGCTGGGGTGGCATAGTCAAAATAATTGCGCGCGTCGAAAGCGGAGTTGCGTACGAACTCAAAGAATGACCCGTGGAAGCCGCTCGCGCCGGACCGCGTGATGATGTTTGTGAACCCCGCGGCCCCGCGGCCAATTTCGGCGGCCATCCAACCGGAACTGGATTGAATTTCTTGAACGGCATCCACATTGAAGTTCGAGAATGTGGCTCCGCCCATCTCCGGATCGCTGATGTCGGCGCCATCCATGGCAAACACCGCTTCAACGCCGCGCTGTCCATTGATGGCAAACTGCGCTGTGAAGTTGGTGGCGCCGTTCGCGTCCGTCATGGTTCCGGCCGCTAGCAGAAGCAATGTGCTGAAGTCGCGCTTGTTGAGTGGTAGTTCGCTCACCGCCTGGCTCGATATCTGCTCACCGCCCGTCGCGGTCTGCGCCTGAAGTGCAACCACGGTCAGTTCCCCGCGTTCGGAGAGTGTGATCGCAACGGGAATGGCACCAGGTTGGAGATCGATGAGCTGCGCGTAGCTCACCCTCTTCGCCTTCGTCTGAACAGTCAGGCGAAACTGGCCGGCAGGCAGAGGAGCCAACTGAAAAGTGCCATCGGAGCCCGTCGTTGCTTCAGCCTCGGCGTCCCCGGCTTTAAGCAGCACCTTTGCGCCCGCGATTGGCGCGCCGGCGGAGTTGCGCAGCACTCCCCGCCATAGATTCATACTTGGCGCTTGCGACCAGCATTGCGATGCCAAGAGCAGCAAAGCAGCGAGCGCCACACCGCAGAGTTGTTCTCTGATCAACCTCGCACTTTTGCCGAACGAGCCGCGACCTATCTTAGCTTTCAAGAGAATGAGGCCTTTAGAATCGGGTATCCGCGGCGCCGCAAAATGGCTCTGAAGGGTATGAATCACGCTCACCGCGTTTCTTGGATTATAGCCTCTCCTCATTTTGTGAAATTTGTTGATTGCCGATCATCCAAGCTCTCACTTTCGCACCACATGAGGGCGAGCTTCTACACTGGTTCCATCCCATGTCTGACCAAGCCACGAATTCCGAAACGGCTATCGACACCATAGTTGCCATCTCGACGCCACCGGGCAGGGGCGGCATTGGCATTGTGCGCCTGAGTGGACCGGAGGCCGTTTCCATCGCTGTGCAGTTGGTGAGCCTGCGTCAACCGCTCGAACACGGTCGCGCGCGCCTGGCGGATGTGCTCGATGCCGGAGCCATGGCCGGGTGGGCCGAATCTACACGAATCGACGAGGCGCTGGTAACTCACTTTGCAGCTCCCAACTCTTACACCAGCGAGGACGTGGTCGAGATTGCGGCGCACGGATCGCCCGCAGTTCTGGAGCTTCTGCTTCGCCGCGCACTCGATCTGGGAGCGCGGCTGGCTGAGCCTGGCGAATTCACCCAGCGCGCCTTTCTTTCCGGCCGCCTTGACCTGACGCAGGCTGAGGCCGTGCGCGACTTGATTGAGGCACAGACGCTGACCCAGGTGCGCGTGGCCGCCAGCCAGATGGGTGGCGCGCTCAGCCGCCGCGTTGCGCCTGTCAAACAATCGCTGGTCAATCTCATTGCCCTGCTTGAAGCCGGCATCGATTTTGCCGAAGACGATGTGGACGTCGCGCCCCATGCCGAGATCGCCGGACGCATCGACGCGCTGGTTCCACCGCTAAGTGCACTCGAGGCTTCCTTCGCGCGAGGCCGCATTGTTCACGACGGCCTTACTCTTGCCATTGTTGGCCGACCCAACGCCGGTAAGAGCTCGCTCTTCAATCGATTGGTAGAGCGCGACCGCGCCATTGTGACCGCAACCCCAGGCACCACGCGCGATACCGTCACCGAGCGAATCTCTCTGGACGGCATTCCCTTGGAACTGGTGGACACGGCCGGCCTGCGCGAAAGTCTGGAAGAGGCCGAGCAGCTCGGAATCCGCCGCAGCCGCGAGGCCCTGGCGGATGCCTCGTTGGTGCTCGTTGTCCTCGATGCGACTCAGGCTCTCAACGAAGAAGAGCAGCGTTTGCTCGAAGCCGTTCAAGAGCGCCCGGCACTGGTCGCCATCAACAAAAGCGACCTCACTCAAGTGGATTGGTCAGACGGAAAGTTCGCCGGTGTACCCATCCTTCAGACCTCTGCACTGACAGGTGAAGGAATCCCCGCGTTACGTGACCGCATTCTTGCCTTGGCAACCGGTGGAGCTGCATCCGAGCCCGGCATGTTGACCACCCTCCGTCACCACCAGGCCATTGCCACCGCGCTGTCCGCGCTGGCAGACGCCTCGCAGGCAAATGCGAACTCCATCCCTCATGAGATGATTCTGCTGGATCTCTATCGCGCCCTGTGGGCGCTGGACTCGCTGACCGGCCAGACGACCTCCGATGACATCCTCAATCTAATCTTTTCCACCTTCTGCATCGGAAAATAGCAGGAAAGGCTCAAACGAAATTGCAATTAGCGAGCGGCCTGTACAACAGCTTTTGGGTCTTTCTGCGAGCAGAACCAGTTGTAGGCGATTAGGCCCACCGCCAGAGCCTCAATTGAGATCATCTCCGTAAAGACGCGCATTTCAAGAATGACCCCCATCATCAGCATTGCCGCGAACCAGAGCGGAAAAAGTAGTTTGCATGCCCATTGGATGCGGGGATCCTGAATCCATTTAAAACCGAGGACAATCACCGGCAACAGGAAGCCGGCATTGCTCAAAAAGAGCGGCCAGAACCAGGGTTTCAGCAGCTCCGCAATGTTGTAGGGCGCCTTCAGCAGGAACAAGGCGTGCTGCTCTACTTCCATCGGATTGTGTGCATAGAGACGGAAGAGAGCAAATTTGATTCCTAGCCAGAGCAGTCCCTGTGCTACGACATGGGGCGCGAGCTTCTTTAGGCGCTGCGAAACACCGAGCTCCTGGAAATGAAACCACTCCGAGATACAGAAGAAAAAGGCGAGGAAACAGATGGTTTCGCGGTTGAATACGCCAAGCACGAAGACTGGGTAGTAGACCAAGAGTTTGCGCGCAAGAACGAGATAGATACCCAGGCAGAAGAAAAACAGGCTGGAAAGGTCGTACGGATAGGTGTAGTTGTTTGTATACGCCAACGACAAATTGAAATATGCCATATAAATGATGAGAAAAGAAGACCACCGGCTGAAGACAGCGTTGTTGGTCAGGATGCGGAACGAGAAGCGCGTCGCGATAACTGAGCCGGCCAGCATTAGGAAAGAAATCAGCAGGAAATATAGATCGTACGGCGTAGCTGGATGCACGGTCGGGATGTGCTCAAGGAGCCTGCCTGGAACCGGAATTCTCAGTAATGGACGCATGAGCCAGGCGATAAGCGTCCTGTATTGATAGGGCACCTTGGCAACGCCATCCACATAGTCCTTCAAGGAGAAGAGGTGCGGATGGTCTGTCGCATAGTAAACGGAGAAATGCGCGCAAACGAAGAGCAGAAGGCTTGCCCAGAGGACCTCGGTCCATCTTCCAGCGGGGAGATTGTCCGCTTTGCGTGTCGCTGGCAGTGCGTTCAATGAATTTGAATGCATCACAGAGTCTGATGATTTCATGAGGTGATTTGAAATCCCTTCTGTGTGCCGTGTTTGTGGGAATCGATTAGGGGAAAGTCAACGAAATCGCCACCGAAGACTGGCAAAATCCTACAAAATGTGTAGCCTGATCGAAGCGGCATTTTGTGCATTACGAATGCTAACTGAACGAGTGCACATCCCTCGCTACTTGAGATCCTCCAAGTCGCTCACCCACGCCTTCACCAAGGGCATCTCTTTCGCATCGACAACAGCCAGTCGAACCAGCTCTTCGTAACACCGAATGAGATTCTCTCCATTGTTTTCCGCCCCGGCAGCCAGCTTCAACGCTTCCAGTCTCTCCCCAATCGTGCGGTTGTGCAAGTAGCCCGGCACTTCATCGGCAAAATCCCGCATCAGGCTGTGCTCGTTCCGGTCCTGAAATACATTAGGGCTCTGGTACAGGACGCTCCAGCCGTTCTCCCACGCAATGCGTTGGGCTACAAAACTCCGCCAGATGTCGGTCATGCGGAAGGAGCAGTACGACGGCAGATAAAGCAGCTCGTACGCTTTGGGGAACCACGCAGTGTTTTGACTGTTGAATGGGCTCCATGCCCCGGCGCCAAGCGCCACTCGCCTGCCTGGGAAGAAAGAGATCGGCAGGGGCAGCACCAGGCGGTAAATTGCGTCTACGTCAGGATTCCCATCGGCCAATCCTTGCTGAATTGGGCAGTCGGATTCCACCTCCGGCAACGCATCGAACTTCGGGAGCTGCGCTTGGATCGCGTCCAAGGGCAGTCCGCGGGGCCAAATATTCTCATCCGAAAAATAGCGATATACGTTGGTCCAGCCACTTGCTGAGAGGGATCGCACGCGCTGCTCCGGCCTTCTTTCAGCCCAAAAATCGGACCATGGCATATTGTCATCGTCGGTCTCAAGCAGCCACGGCGCATGCGCCTGAATGGCCAGCAAATAGCCGATGTTCTTCCGTGCGTAATGCCGCGTGGGAAGCAACTCCGAAGTTTTCAATCCGGTTTTCCGCTGCCGGTCCAGACTGTAAAACTCACAACCCTCAAGCGAGAAATCCGTCGGACTCGGCACGTCGCCGATTACGTAAAACGCAAGCCCCCGAGCCTTGCACTGTTCTGCCAATTCCCGCAGCACAGGGTTAGGCCCGGAGATAGAGGTGACCACAACTGCGCCAGTTCCTTCAAGCTGAGAGTTTTTCATAGATGTCCTTCCAGACGCAGTTTGAACAGCCTCCAAAGTTGTTTGAAAGCATCGGCCAAAGCCGAGGAACCGAGCCGTGGACTCGCAGCCCGGTAGGTGATCGGCACCTCGACGAAGCGTAGGTTTCTGCAATAGGTTTTTATTTCGGTTTGGAAAAAATGCGCTCTCGACTGAACGCCCCGGCCGAGGACCATGTTGAGCGTCTCGCGCGAAAACAGCTCAAATCCACTCGTCATATCCGTTTGCCGCGTGCCGAGCAGCAGGTTCGCCAGGGCCGTTCCACCCCCGCTCACAAGCCGGCGCTTCATGGAACTATCTTTGAAAGAGCCGAGCGTCCGGCTTCCAAAAACGCAATCCAATCCACCTTCCATGGCATCGAAGAACCGCGGAATATCCTGTGGCTGATGGCTGAACCCGGCGTCAATCTCTAGAATCCAGTCGCTTCCGGAATCGAGCGCCTCTTTGTATCCTCGCAAATAAGCGTCCACGACGCACCGGTTTTCGGGAGCCCAAACTACGCTCAACCGCGGCTCCGTCCGCTCAAATTCGCGCATTTGATCGAGGCTGGAATCCTTGGTAACGCGATCGAATATCGCAAAGAAAATAACCTTCTTGAAGCCCAAACAATGTTCCAGGACCTCCTTGCAGAAAGCCACCGCGTCGTCGCCCTCATTTGCCATCGGGCAAACGATTCCAAGTTCTACCGCGTTTCGCCTCGGCATCTTCCGAACTAAGCCCGTGCGTCCACCCTCAACCGGATCTTGCATCTTATCCAAATCTTTCAACGTTGCTTGGAGTTTACGATCTGTTACCGACTATATTCAATCCATTGTATCCGCATGCGGCGCCTCGCAGCGGCAACAGTCCGCCGACAGGGTTCGCTCTGAAGAGGAGATGCCAGGCTTTAGCTCATAGGTCATCTTCCGCGTCATGTTCACCTGGCACGTCGATCGATCCCGGATTGCTGTTAGCGCCTTCTCGACCTTCTTTATCTGAAAGTCCCTGATCCTACTCGCAGCTTAAGCCCGCAGGCTGGCCAGGCTCCGGCAACAGTCCCCTTTGCGGGCGCCGACGCTCTCCCGATTGGCAATGCAAGAGGTCGGCGAATTAAAGCTCTATCTATGTAGAAACGGCTGGTATCAGCGATGGCACAATCACGGTCGCGCTCAGAGCATCTTCCTGGCGTGCAGAACGCAACCATCCGGCTGAAAGCCAGGTCCGAGGAACTGAGAACTCTGACCAGCCGCAATCCAGGCAGATGCGGACATCCGGAGAAGGAGTCAAAGGAGGATGGCTCAGCGTACGTGGACTATTCCGATAAAGGCGGATTTCTGCGGGAATTACCGAAACCGATTCAGATTGGCACTTGGGGCAGGTCATGTGTACACCTCTAAGTCAGACACAGGAACAACCAAGAACAACCCAATCCTGAAAGTGTTTCAGCCGTAATGTCATTATAGTAACCGGAGCTCAGCTACGATTTCAAATAGCCCTTTCGTTTGACGCCCGTCACTGTGAAGGGTATTCCTCCGAAGCTTTCGACCTTTAAGTGGGCTGCGGCCAAATTTGCTCGGCTTCGATGTCCAGCCTTGCGCCCGGAGGTGCCTGTGTTGAAGATCGTCGCAGCGCTTCTCAATTTCCATTTTGCGAAGGTCCTCTCGGAAAATAAACCGCCGGGCCGGAAGCAATTAGAGTTCTTAAATCACTGAGAACATGGTTGATGCTCTAAGAGAACTTCATTCAGGACACGAAAACCTTCTCTGACTTTCCGACGTCATTGCCTCTGAAACCGGGGTCTTAGGGTGGCCGGGAAAGAAATCGAGCTCAACCTTCCTCCGCCCTCTCCCA
>Ga0181535_10007180_pt1 | contig 11284 bp, 11 predicted proteins | sample PEATcosm2014_Bin_44_FD_119774 | JGI IMG/M metagenome (GOLD analysis project Ga0181535, IMG submission 119774) | Peatland microbial communities from MTU Mesocosm Facility, Houghton, MI, USA - PEATcosm2014_Bin17_30_metaG | ecosystem: Environmental > Terrestrial > Soil > Wetlands > Peat | place...
ATAAGTTACCCTGCGACTCATAGAGCCGGGCGAGTTCATGCTTGGCTCCAAGACGCATCGATGTTTGACTTGCCGGATCGTTTTCAACGGTCCGAAAGATCGCCTCAGCCTGCCGGTCCTCGCGCCGTGCCGATGCGATTCGACCTTGCGCAAGCATCACGTCCAACGCGTCAAGGCGATTGCCGCCGGCGCGCAACATAGGCTCCAGTTGTTGAACGTCCTGGTCTGCCTCATCGAGTCTTCCGGCCTCAATCGAAACATGGGATAGATCTTCCAGCGAATTGATGATGTCTTCTTTGCTATTTATCTGACGCGCCAGCCCGAGAGCATGCTGATAGGATTGGGAGGCCCGCGCAAGATCGCCAGTATCCTGATAGACATACCCCGCAGATGCGAGCCGCTTTAGTTCTTCTCTGATGTTCCCAAGTTTTGCTGCGCGCTGTTCCGCATCAAGAAACAAATCCAACGCCCTCTCGCGATCTCCCAACTGCAGATACGCCCATCCCAGATTTCCTGAACTTTTCTCTGCGAGATCCTCCGCGCCTAACGCAACGCACGTGCGATATGCGGTCCTCGACCAATCGATCGCTTCATCGAAACGGCCGATTTGCAGCGCCACCCATCCTAGGTTCAAATCTGCGCTGGCTTCTAGAAACCGATCGCCATGGAGTTTAGAAAAGGAAAGAGTACTGAGGAAGAACCTCTGCGCCTCAAGAAGCTTTCCCTGCTTGACTGCGAAGATGCCTCGAGCCTGCAGCTCCTCACCGCATGCTCGGTAAGCCGCGTTCTCGCAAAGGTTCTCGGCACGTGTAAGCGTTTGATCGGCCAGGGTTAACTGTTGCTGCCGATTAAGGGCAATGCTCTCGAGGACAAGCTTGCGGATTGCTCCGTCCGGATCATCCGATGGAGGATGGTAGTCCGCAAGAAGGCGCAAGGCATCCTCATAGAGGCCTCGCGCCACCATGATCTCTGCTTTTAGAAGTTGAAACCTCGACGCCCACACGGGATCGTAAACAAGAAATCGTGTGTACCCGAGATTTGCTTCCAGCTGGCTTGTTTCAAGATGGCCATGCAGGAAAAGCTGGTTGGCCCGCTCATATTCAGCCTTGGCGTCAACGGATCGCTGATCTTGCAAGGAAAACAAGAGCAACAATAGTGGGATCCAGGTGAGTTGGAAACGCCAGCGTTGCCGTTCGCTCTCTACGGGTTGCTGGATCCGTTTGTCACCGTATTCCCCATCCCCGCCCTTCCCGCCGCCAGGCAGCCCATGTGGCACTCGATCATCGTCAAGTTGATCAGGGTTTTCCTGGGAACTCCCGTAGGGGTGTGTGAGTCCGACTGCTCCACGCGCAGGGTAGCGAGGTATATCTTTCCGAAATTCGGAACGTCGATCACGTGACCAAACGATTTTCCAGGATAGGAGCCACCCGCTTGGTTCACCAATGAACATTCAATCGACTCCTGATTTCCTGAACTTGATGGAGGTTGATTGTAACGCTCAAGAATGTCTGCAGAAAGTTCTCGATGTCCGCGGAGGCGCTCATATTGGCTCGTGACCCGCTGGATAAAACCGCTGTCCTTGCTATAAGGCGCGTCGTTCCCGGGCTTCTCCCCAAGGATATTCAGATCCAGGTCGAGTTTCACCGGGTGTCCGGCAATCTTCAAATTCTCAAAGCGCGTGCCGAGAAAGCTCACAGAAGGCACATAGCCGACAAGGGGATGCTCCGTCGCAACCTGCGCGACGACGCGATCAGCCGTCACCACATCGAGGACATTCAAATGCTCAACAACGGAAGTGGCTAATGTGCTCCAGCCGTGGCCGGGCTTTACGTCGCGGTTGCCCGCAACCTGCGTGTAGGCGGAACTAAACGACAGGACTCCGCTAAGCCGGTAGCGTTCAGCATGGTGAGCCAGATAGCCGCCCTGTTCCGAGAGCTTCACAAAAGCCTGAGGCCCAACGTCCTGGGTCAAAGGCAGCTTCAGATCGGCATACAGAGCCGTCGCTTCTGCATGATAGAGATGTGTTCTTTTGATTTCTTCGTTCATGGGGGATTAACACTTTCCTTCGCAGCGGTGCGGGTACGACTAATCGTCAAAGTGTATATCAAGTCCCTGCCGGTCTATCACGCTCCGCTCGCCTTGAGCGTTCAGGCCCGTAATGGCGATAGTATAAGCCCCCTGTTGTAGACCGGCCCCTGGAATAAGCAGGGAAAGCGTTCCGTTCCCGCCAACACCCGCCCCGGCGGCACTAACCGTGTGGGTCCACACCCGCTTATTTTGAGGATCGTCTAAGTCGAAGACAAAGGACGTATAGGTTGAATCCTGGGGAAGCTCGATAAGCAGCACGGCCCCTTGTCTGCGATCTGCCGCCACAGCCGCGGACGCAGCCCCACGGGTTCCCGCATGAATCGACGTCGAGTGCAGCAGCCGGGGTTCGCTCATTTGAGAACGCAAGGTGGGGATGGTTTTGAGATTCTGGTATCCAATCAGGGCCAGCAAACAGGCGAACGCCGGCATCGCAAAAGCGGGCTGCCACCAGGAAGGCCAGCTTCGCCTTTTTGCCGTATGTTGGACGGTGCCGCGCGACGGGGAAGCAGCAACGGGCACTGCGATCTCCGGCAATTGAGCTTTGGCTCCATCCACAAACGCAGCCCCCGCAAGTAGATCGAGCGTGCACTCCTTACAATCAAAAAGGTGCTCTTCGAAGGCCTCCCGGAGTTCGGGTGAGAGCTCGTCCAGGAGATACCGCTCCGTCGCCATTTGTTCGACCGCTTCGTTATGATCCATTGATTTGACGCCCTTCTGACTCCGGTTCGACGCCCTTCTGGCTCCAATACAGTAGATGGTGTTTCTCGTCGCCTGACCGTTTCAAGGTTTCCCAGATCCGCGCCCCGCGCCCATCCTTTTCAGGTAAGCCGTTTTGAAGTCCTGCTTGGCCCGGAAGAGAAGCACCCGCAGATATTCGCGGTCCACGCCGAACTCGCGGCAGACCTCATCCCGGTCCCGCTCGTCGAGAAAAACCGCCTGCAACAGGGACCGATCGCGGACCGGCATATCGAGCAAAATTTCACGAATTTTCGCTTTGAGCTGGCTGTCGACCACAAGACTCAGCGCATCCGCGCCTTTTGCCGGTATCTCCGGCTGGTCCTCATCATCGAGAGACTCACTGCGCGAAGAGGAGCGGTAATGCTCGAAAAGCACATTGTTGCAAACGGAATTAACAAACGCACCCAGGCGCTCGGGCTGCTGGAGAGTATCTTTCTTGCGCAAGGCAGTCAGAACGCGCGCAAACGTCTCCTGCCTGACATCTTCAATGGACTGCGGGGACTTGATTCTGGACCGAAGCTTCAGGTGGAGCAGCTCCGTAAAATAGCCGACAAAATGCTCCTGTGTGCGGAAGTCTCCTGCGCGGAGACTCTCGAGATAGCCTGCATCGAACTCGTAAAACTGCAAAGTTTTCTCCGCAACCCCGGGAGGACGCAAGTATAGCATCAAGAGGGGTTGCGAATGACCTGTCGCCCTTCCGCAGCCACGCGGCCGAACTCGTCTTGCCGCTCCTGAACTGCGTTGCGCCGATGGGCTTCGAAGATGGATGGGTTTCAGCGGCACCTGCTCGCCTCGCAAGGCTCAGCCGACGGTTCCGAAGTCCCACCTCCCTGCAAGACCAATTCCTGCTTGCGCGTGAGCTTCTCCAACAGGCCGACTACTCCAGGGAGGACCTGCCAATGGAGAAACAGTCCAATCCAGCCAGTGCTGACCCAGATGGACAAGGGAAGGGAGAACCAAAGGCGATAGCTGTTCTCCAATTGCTGTAGTGCGAAAGCACATCGGCTAAGTGGCTTTTTCATCAAAAAGAAGCCACCTTGTTCGACGTTCAAAATGCCACACACAAATTGGAGAACAGCTCTGGGACAACAGAACCAATCCATCAAGCGGCCCAGGGCGCGGCCCAGGAAGGTCGCACCGGCCCTGATTGGGAAACCCACAGCCAGATTCCGCGGATCATCCTCCTCGGCGAGAAGAGAGGCGAATCTCCAACTTGCAAGCGCAAAGAGGGTAAAACACCAGCTTGAAATTCTCTTGTCCATTTCGTTTCTCTATCTCGACTTGCGCAGGAACGGTGCCCCCAGTCCGGCCAACCGTCCATATCACTGGGGAAGAGAATCCGCTCTGCTAGGGTCTCTGACCGCTTGTACTTGTATCGTATCCGTGCCCATCCTTTCGCCTTTTTTCTGGCGAAAGGGTGGGAAAGCAAGAAACTCAAAGTGCGAAGTCACGCGGTCAGAGAACTAGCTGCCGACCCCCATGCAGACGCCGCCCGAGTGCCGGTTGTAGGCGCTGGTTGGGCCACTACTCCAGTGCGCGCGATTCCACGCGCCATAGCTCCATGAGTCGCGGGCAGCCATGCCACTGGCGTGCAGCGCGGCCACTTGAACAGGCTGTAAAAGATCGGCCCATTGCTCGATTTCTTTCGTTACTTGAATCTTGGTTTCGGAGAGCAGCGAGCTCAACAGAACGAATTCAAAGTCTTCGATCCGAATTTGTGCGTCCAGCACATTGCCCCAAACCGGGGTCCAGTGCGGCGCATCCGGGGGTGGCGCCCAATTCCACGATAAAATCGCGCGCACCTTGGGCAGATTCTGGAGTGAGATCTCCTCTTCAGGGTCTATCTCCAAGGCGACCGCATGTTCAACCGGCTTCGGTCCAGGCGCATCGAAGACCTTCACCGCGGTCATTCCCTGATCCTGCCAGGTTGTACCGCCATCGCTCGATAGATAAAAACGTACATACTCCTCCGAACCATGCGCGCGAAGAGTGCCGGAGTAACCTTCGGTTTGATTGATCGTAATCGTGGCGCGAAGCTGGTTCAGTTCCGGGCTATAGCCGAAGCCGCCGAGCCTCTCGAAGGTCGTGTCTTCTTGAATGTGAAGCACCGCCTTGAACGAGCTTCCTGTCACATTGCCGAAGTAGTTTGGATTGGCCAGGAGCAACGCGCGGAGGTTCTGCCGGGCTACTTCGGGCGAAAGCTTGGCAAGAGAAATCAGTTCCAGCGCAGGTCTCGCGGATACTGCAACGGGCTTTCCTGGGGGGACGGTCATAGCTATTCCTCTCGAGAAGTCGATACCGTTCGCGCGTCGGACCCTGGGGTCTGGCGGCGGCTTACATGGGGATAGTGAGGAAAGGGAGGGAAGCGTTTCATCCCACACCATAGTTTCGGCAAAGTGCGGACGACTATTCCCAGATTTCAGATTTAGGGCTGTTCCGGTGAGGTTCGAGCATTGATGATTTTCCTTCGGTCGCTCGCCCACTGAAGGAAGCAGAGTCCAGAGAAAAACGGCACTAACCAAACTACGCGGGACCCATAACGCCCCGCGACCATCGAAAGAGTACCCGTGAAAAGTGAATTGGCAACAATACTCGAGGCTATGACGAAGCCCAGCGCGATCAGTGGCATCCGTCGACTGCGGAACAACCAGGGGAGTAGCACAGCAATCCCAACCAGCGACGAAATAACCGCGACGCGGTGGACCCGATAGAAGAAGTCAAGGGCCATTTCGTCGCGGGCCTGTCGGCGGTCGCCGTTGAGGGAAGGCGTCCCATAGAGAAAAGCGTTCAAAGAAATCTGAGCACCCGCAGCAAGAGCAATGATCGTCGCCAATCTGGCGGCAATCCAGGTATATCTGCGCAAAGGCATCGGCTGAGAGACCGCAATAACTGCCAATGAACAGCACAACGCAACGGCTATCAACAAATGTGTAGCATGGGAGGTTATCGACCACCAGGAGATGAGATAGACGAGCGTTCGCTCGGCCCGCGAAAGAGACTCGTGCGTAAATACCAGCAAGAAGATGCAGAGATAGAGATCAGGCCCCAGAATGTCCGGCATGACAAACGATCCAAACCAGCTCAGGCTGCTGAAGAGACTGAGCGGCGCCATGAGGATGAGGAAATGAATCCACGACTTTTCCGGCGCTACGGATCGGAAAACGAGCCAGAGAACCCATGACGTTAAGAGGCACTGAAATGCGATGATCGGCCAAATCGTTTCGCCCGGATGAAACGGGAGTATTCCCAGGCTGTAGATCAGTGACCGAATGCCGTAATACGAAGAATGATGACCGAGAAGTAGCGCCGCCGCGACCGGTCGGCCCGCTTCGATATACTCCAGGCTATCCGGATACATCAGCGGAAAGCCGCTGTAGAAGGCGGGCCAAGCCATCAGAATCGCACCCAGGATCACGCCCTAATAGATCGAAAGGAGACCGTGTTTCTACGGTTCCCGGCGATTTTACTGATGCAAGCTGCCTTGCGGTTTTGCTCATGTGCATGATCACAGGAAAGCTGACAGCAACTGCCTCTCGACTTTCCTTTCGGGAATGATTTCGGCGTGGATTTCGTCATTTTACCTTCAGCCGCAGCGAATTCACCCCGGTACTTTGGTGATCTTCTGAAGAGTTATCGGATGTCACTCACGAGTACTCCCTGGCGCAAGGCGACCATCGATCGATGTTCGGTGCTCGTCGCGCTGGCATGCAAGATCCGGCCAACAAGCATGCGCCCTCAAGACATCCGCATCTCATGCCGTCTCGTCCATCCGGAAGGGCATCCTGCGCAGTCGCTTGCCGGTGGCCGCGAAGATGGCGTTTGCAACCGCTGGCCCCGTGAGCCCGATGGCCGCTTCGCCCAAGCCATGCGGGGCCTCGTGGCTCTCCACGAACAAGGTTTCCACTGCGGGCGCTTCGGGCATGCGCAGAACACTGTAGTCATCAAAGTTCTGTTGCTCCACCGCTCCATCGCGAATCGTGATCGCCTCTTTCAGAATCGAGCTCAACGTGAACAGCATCCCGCCTTCAAGTTGCGACCGCGCGCCATTGGGGTTCACCACCTGCCCGCAATCGATCGCAGTCACTAGACGGTCCACGCGGATCGTGTCGTGCTCCACCGTCACCTCGGCCACTTGCGCCAGGTACGCATAGCTCGTCGTACATGCGATGCCGCGTCCCCTCTGCGTTCCGGGCCGCGGAGCCAGCGGCTTGCCCCATCCCGCCTTCTCCGCCGCAAGATCCAGCACCGCAATCAGCCGCTTCAGATCGGGCGCGGGACCTTCATCCTTCCCACGTTGTCTGGGAATCTCCGGCAACTCGAGCAGCCGTCTCCTGAACCGGTACGGATCTTCGCCTGCCGCATGCGCCAACTCATCCACGAAGCACTCCACCGCCACGCCGTTGAATGAGTTCTCCACCGACCGCCACCACGCCCGCGGCACCGCGCTCTCAATCGGCGTAAACCCCGTCCGCACCTGCGCAATCGGATACACAGGCCGAGGTGCCATCTCCGATCCATCCGGCTTCCGTTTATCTGGATCGGCCCACTGATAATTCAGCGGCACATCCGCCAGGTGATCGGCCCACGCGACGATATTGCCCTGCGCATCCAGCGCCCCGCGCATCCGGCGCATGCCCGCTGGACGATAGAAGTCGTGCGTCATATCGTCTTCTCGCGTCCACACCAGTTGGACCGGACGATCCACGTGCTTCGCAATCTCCGCGACCTCTGCCGGGAAGTCGTACTGGTACCGCCGTCCAAAGCCGCCGCCCATCAGCGTCGTGTGCACCGTCACGCTGCTCTTCGCCACTTCCAGCTCCTTGGCGATCACGCTGCGCGTTGCATCCGCAGTTTGCGTCGGAGCCCATACCTCACACTTCCCCTCGCGCAGATGTGCCGTGATATTCATCGGCTCCATGCACGCATGCGCCAGAAAGGGAAATTCATACACACACTCCACGCGCTTCGCCGCCTGCACATTTTCGAGATCCAAGCCCTCCCCGCCTGAAGTCCATGCGGGAGCCGTCTCGAGCGCCTGTTTCATAGCCGCCCGTAGCGTGTCTGTACTCTCCCCACTGTGCAGCCCGCGATTCCACGTGATCTCCAACGCCTTCCGTCCCTGCATCGCAGCCCACGTCGATGTCGCCACGACAACAACTCCGCCCGCCGTATAAGTCCGGTAGCCCGTCGCGGGAATTTCAAACACCTGCAGAACCCCCGGCACAGCCAAAGCCTTCGTGGCATCGAACTTCGCCGGATTCCCGCCAAATGTTGGGCACCGCGCCACCACCGCGTGCACCATCCCCGGCAGCCGCACATCCAATCCGAAACGCGCCGCCCCGGTGCACTTGTCGGGAATGTCCAGATGCTGCGTCGCCTTCCCAATCAGCGTGAACTGCGCCGGATCTTTGAGCTTCACCGTCTTCAGATCCGGCAGCGGCAGCGCGCGCGCCGCGGGCACCAGCTCGCCATAATTGATACGCCGTCCTGAACGCCCATGGAGCACTTCGCCCTTGCTCGTCGTGCATTCCGTCTCCGGTACACCCCACGCACGCGCAGCTGCGGCAATCATCGTCACGCGCACGGCGGCGCCGGCCCTGCGCAGCGGCAGGTAGTTCGACCTCACACTGCCGCTTCCACCCGTACCCCGCGAAAAGTCCGACTGCACAATCGACACGCGGCTCCAATCCAGATCGGCTTCCTCTGCCAGCAACATCGGCAAGGATGTGTACACACCCTGCCCCATCTCCGACCGCGCCAGCACAAGCTCCGCACTGCCATCCGGCTTGATGTGAACCCACGCGTCAAATGGGTTTTCGACGGCCTCTGCACTTGGCCCTGCTCCGAGATGAACATGCCGCCGCAGACTGAAACCGATCACCAGCGCCCCACCCGCCGCAGCCACGGCCGACGCGCTCAAAAAGGTTCTCCGGCTGATCTTCACGCGTGCCGTCGCACCAACCTGCTCCTCTTCGGTCTTCATGCGCTCATCTCCTGCGCCGCCGTGTGAATCGCCTTGCGAATTCTGAAGTACGTCGCGCACCGGCAGATATTGCCCGTCATCGCATCATCGATCTCGGCATCCGTTGGGTTAGGTTTCTTCGCCAGCAGCGCCGCCGCCGACATAATCTGGCCCGACTGGCAATACCCGCACTGCGGCACCTGCGCCGCAATCCACGCGTTCTGCACCACCCGCAGCGGCCCGTCAGCCAGACCTTCAATCGTGGTTACCTTCTTGCCGCGTGCGTCGGCCACCGTCGTTTGGCACGACCGCACCGCCGTGCCGTCCAGGTGAACCGTACATGCGCCGCACATCCCAATGCCGCACCCGTACTTGGTCCCGGTCAACTGCAGCAGATCGCGCAGAGCCCAAAGCAAGGGCATCGCGTCATCAGCCTCGACTGTGCGCTTCCGGCCATTTACATCCAATGTGAAATGCGCCATTTTTCAACTCCGACGCAAGCTTCTGCCCCGTATGGAGGGAGTGCGACAACTTTGCAGGGAACGACAAACTTCCTGCCGTCAGTTGCGTCGGAATTGCAGGATCGCACAACCTCGATCGTCGAATCTCAACGGAGGGAGCAGGGGCCTTCAGGCCCTGAACACATCCTCGAGGAGAGACGTGGGCTTTCAGCCTCGGCAGGAAATTGATTCGCAAGAAAGCAAATGGATGCCCCATCCTAGCTCCGCTAGGGAGGAAAAGTCACAAACGTCAATCAGCTGTCGTCATCCTGACGTGGGAAAGCGACGAACAGGCTTCGTCGCTGGGATGAGCAGGCGAAGGACCTGCAGCTGATTTGTCACTCCCCGCTCGCCGCGCCAACCAGCAAGATCGGCGCAGTCGGCGTGTCTGCTCCCCCCGCCCGCTCCACCGTCACGCCAAACGCCTTGGCCGGCACACCCGCCGGCAGTGGCGGCAGAATTACGCTCGCGCTTCCCGTAGCATCTGGCTGGAAAACCCCCGCCGGAATGGGAGCCTTCCCATTCGCCGGAATGACCCAAAGCTCATACGCCTTGCCCGCCGGCAGAGGATCGAGATTATTTGCCTGCAAAATCAAACCGCCACTCGATGCAAGGTAAACGGCCCGCGCACTCGGCGCAGGTTTCGTCTTGGCCGCCGTCAGCAGTACCCTCTGCGCCGACTTCGCCGTCAACACATCCAGCACACGCTGCGCCCTTGAACTCGCCTCGGCCTGCTGCGCCAGCTGTGCCGTCTTCTGCCGCAGCTCGCGATTCACATCGCCGATTTTCAGTATCAGCGCGAACGCGAATACGATCATCGCCGCCACTGCGGCCCACGGGATCGACATATAAATCTTGCGCACGGGCTTGGCGTCCTCAATCGAAATCACGGGCGTCGTAGCCGTGCGCCCGTCTTCTTCTGCAACGGCCGCAATCTTCTCGAGTAGCCGCTCCTTCGCGCCCTCGGGCAGCGGATGCGGCTCCGCGCTCAGCGCCACCAGTGCCAGATCGCCAGAGAGTTCCGCCACCTCATTCCGGCACACCGCGCACGTCTCCAAGTGCGCGCGCACCACCGCCGTCTCTTCTTCTGAAAGTGCCTGCAGCGCAAACAGCGCCAGGTCCTCCTGCGGAATGTGTGCGTCTGCCGTCACGCTTGCACTGCCTTTCGTAAACTCATCAGCGCCGTTCGAATCCTCGTCTTCACTGTGCCCAGCGGATCACCCGTCTTTGCCGCGATCTCCGCGTGCGTCATCCCTTCAAAAAAAGCCAGCTCCACAGATTTTTGCTGCTCAATCGGCAGCCCCTGCATGGCGAGACGCACCTTCTCCATCATCCGCGTGCGCTCAAATTCTGAAGCCAGGTTTGTGTTCGAAAGCAGCACCACTTCGTCCACCGGATCATGTGGCTTCCTGCGCCGCAGTACATCCACCGCGCGGTTCCGCGTTACCACCGCCAGCCACGCTCCCAGCGAACCCCGGCCTTGCTCAAACGCCCCGGGGTTCCGCCACACCTGCAGAAAAACCTCTTGCATCAGATCTTCCGCCTGGCTTGGGTCCCTCAGCACGCGCAGCGCAATCATGTACACCAGGCTCCCAAAGCGATCGCAGAACTCCGCCATTGCGCCCTGGTCGTTCGTTTTCACGCGCTTAAGCAACACGCCGTCCCCAGCCGGATCACTCCGGACCTCGCTTCGATGTTCTGAAACGCTGTCTATGGTACGGCCCGCCGTCTTCACCGGATTGGATGGATTGGAAGGATTCTCGTTCATCGGGAAGAGGCGTTCAAAGGCCAGGCAGTATTCTAGCCGACCTACCTCAAAGTTGTAGGAATCCGTTGCACGCAATGGCAGAATGCCACTGCGAGTCCGCAAGCGAAGCGAGGGCACGCGAAAACAGAAAGGGGAAACGCCGGCCGATGCGGGAGCGACGTCGGGGCCTCAATTCAACTCAAGAGAACACCGAGGCCTCAGCCCGGTCACGCTCCCTTTTGCCCACTA